>Ga0325400_1000071_pt1 | contig 57406 bp, 37 predicted proteins | sample PopdelMetagenome_2_FD_205662 | JGI IMG/M metagenome (GOLD analysis project Ga0325400, IMG submission 205662) | Populus deltoides microbial communities from Bellville, Georgia, United States - Xylem-PdKOR-R1 | ecosystem: Host-associated > Plants > Phyllosphere > Stem > Wood/Secondary xylem... | reverse complement strand
TGCAGTTCATGCGCGACTTCGCCGAGCGGCTGCAGGACACCGGCGAGTTCGTGGCCGCCGACGCGCTGGCGCCGGAGGGCACCTGGGTCCGCTTCGACGGCGAGGGCAGGCCGCCGGTCACCGACGGACCGTTCGCCGAGACCAAGGACCTCATCGCCGGCTGGATGATGATCGACGTCGCCGACTACGACCGGGCGCTGGCGCTGGCCGGTGAGCTGTCGTCGGCCCCGGGTGCGGGCGGGGAGCCGCTGGGCGAGTGGCTCGAGCTGCGGCCGGTGATGAGCGAGCCGCCGACCGTCACGGAGTGACCGACGCCGACCTGCGGGCCGCCGTCCCGCAGGTGCTCGGCGCCCTGGTCCGCCGGGGTGCGGGGTTCGCCGCGGCCGAGGACGCCGTCCAGGACGCGCTGGTCGAGGGCCTGCGCACCTGGGCGGCGGACCCGCCGCGCGACGTGCGCGCCTGGCTGGTCACGGTCGCGTGGCGCCGCTACCTGGACGCGGTCCGCTCGGACGCCGCCCGGCAGCGCCGGGAGGAGGCCCCGCCCGAGGACCCGGTGGACGTGCCGGGTCGGGACGACTCGCTGCAGCTGTACTTCCTCTGTGCTCACCCGTCGCTGACGCCGTCCTCGGCGGTGGCGCTGACGCTGCGGGCGGTCGGCGGGTTGACCACCCGGCAGATCGCCGAGGCCTACCTGGTGCCCGAGGCGACGATGGCGCAGCGGATCAGCCGGGCGAAGAGGACGGTGTCGGGCGTCCGGCTGGATGCGCCCGGGGACGTCGGGACCGTGCTGCGGACGTTGTACCTGGTCTTCAACGAGGGCTACAGCGGGGACGTCGACCTGGTCGCCGAGGCCGTGCGGCTCACCCGGCAGCTGCACCGGGCACAGCCCCACCCGGAGGTCGCCGGGCTGCTGGCGCTGATGCTGCTGCACGCGGCGCGCCGTCCGGCCCGGTTCTCTGCGGAGGGCGCGCTGGTGCCGCTCGCGGCGCAGGACCGGTCGCGGTGGGATACCCGGCTCATCGCGGAGGGGGTCTCGCTGCTGCAGGACGCCCTCGCGCAGGACCGGCTGGGGGAGTACCAGGCGCAGGCGGCGATCGCGGCGCTGCACTGCGACGCGGCGTCGGCGGAGGAGACCGACTGGGTGCAGGTCGTGGAGTGGTACGACGAGCTGGTCGCGCTGACCGGGTCGCCGGTTGCGCGGCTGAACCGGGCGGTGGCGGTGGGGGAGGCCGACGGCCCGCGCGCCGGCCTGGCCGCACTGGTGGACCTGGATCCCTCGCTGCCGCGGTGGGCGGCGGTCGCGGCGCACCTGCACGAGAAGGACGGCGACCTCGCCCGGGCGGCCGATCTCTACGCCGAGGCCGCGCGGGCGGCGACCAGCACCGCCGAGCGCGACCACCTCCACCGCCAGGCGGTCCGGCTGCGGGCGCGCTGACCGAGCGGGCCCGGCTCAGACCTCGTCGGGCCCCTGCTCGTCGTGGTGGAGCCGGCCGAGGCGCCGCTGGTCGAGCCGGTCGGCCCAGGCGAACAGCAGGACGCCGACGACCATCGCCAGCAGCGTCGACCCGAAGGCGTAGAAGACCAGGCCGCCGTTCAGCACGTCGCGGGCGACGAACCACATCACCGCGACGGCGACCAGCCAGAGGAGCGGGCTGCTCATGCCGATGATCCCGAGCCCGCCGAGGAGCCGCACCAGCACCGGGCGGCGCTGCGTCGGGGCGGGGGTGCGAGGTGGCTGCGGCACGGCCCGAGCCTAGGTCGCGGGGTTGACTGTCGCCGTGGACGACGTGCTCGCTGCCCTGCGGTCGACGCCCCTGCCGGTGCCCGAGGCGATGGACGCCGTCCCGAAGGCGCCGGGCCTCTACGCCTGGTGGGGCCGGTTCGGCGCGCTGCCAGGCGTCTCCGGCCCGAAGCACCCGACCGCGCCGGTCCAGCTGCTCTACGTCGGCATCGCCCCGAACGGGCCGACGTCGGCGTCGACGTTGCGGTCCCGGGTCGTGGGCGACCACATCCGGGGGACGACGGGGCAGTCCACCCTGCGCCGCTCGCTGGCGGCGCTGCTGGTGGAGCAGCAGGGCTGGCACAGCCGGTGGACGACGCGGCCGGTGCTGGTCAACCGGGACGAGGTGGCGCTGTCGGAGTGGATGGCGCAGACCCTGCACGTCAGCTGGGCCGAGCACGCCGAGCCGTGGACCGTGGAGGCCGAGGTCATCGCCGAGCTCGAGCCGCCGCTGAACCAGTCCGAGAACCGGTCCCACCCGCTGCACGCCGTCGTGGCCGCCGCCCGCAAGCGGTGGCGAGAGGAGGCCAAGGCCGCGGGCCGCTGACGCCTCTGTCGCCTCAGACGTCACGCGCGGCGTGTCCTCGCCGGACGCATCAGAGGTTCCGTGTCTGATCGGTTCCGCTGATCGACCACACGGGGAGTCCACCATGCGTTCCAACCGCTTCCGCTTCGACGGCGGCGCTGCCACCTACGTCGGCACTGCCTTGCTCGGTGTCCTCATCACCGTCGGCACGCTCGGCATCTGCTATCCCTTCGCGCTCGTGCTGAATCAGCGCTGGCGGGCCAAGCACTCCTACATCGACGGCTTCCAGCTGCGGTTCACCGGCTCCGCCATCGGGCTGTTCGGGAACTGGCTGAAGTGGCTGTTCCTCATCGTCGTGACGCTCGGGGTCTACTCGTTCTGGGTCGTACCGCGGATCCAGCGCTGGAAGTGGCAGCACACCGAGTTCGACGCGGCGGCGCCGCCGATGCCGCTGGTGTCGGTGCACTCCGTCCCCCAGGGGCCGGCCGTGATGTGGACTGCCCCGCCGGCGGTCCGGTGACCGCGCCCCAGGCGCCCGGTGGCGTCCCCGTGGTCCGGTCGGGCACGGGCCGGTGGTACCTGCTCCTCGCCGGCCTGAGCTTCGGCTTCCTCGCGTGCGTGCCCTTCTGGCACGCAGTGCAGCGTCTCCAGCGGGCGGACGTCCGGAAGTGGGCCGTCGCCTTCACCGTGGTGACCGTGTGGCTGGTCGTGCTCATGGCCCTGACCCCGGAGCGGAACCCGGACGGCACGTCCGGGAACCCGACGATCAGCACGCTCGGCGGGTTCTCGGTCATCGCTGCTGTGGCAGTGGCGATGGTCCGGCTGAACGGGTTGCGCAAGGAGGTCTACGGCGGGGCGGCACCGCCGTCGCGCCCGGTGCACGGCGACCCGGCCATCGCCGCCGTCCTGGCTTCGCGGCAGAAGCGTGCGGAGGCCCGCGATATGTTGGCGCGCGACCGGCCCATGGCCCGCGAGCTGGGTGTAGGACGCCCGGACCTCGGACGGGGATTCGACGACGGAGGCCTGGTCGACATCAACGGCGCGCCGGCGACGGTCATCGCTCAGCGGTGCGACCTGACCCCGCAGCAGGCTGCCGCGGTCGTCGCCGCGCGGGACGCCCGGGCCGGTACCGGCTGGTTCAACGTCGACGAGGTGCTGATCGACGTCCCCCTGCCCGACGACGTCGCCGACCGCATCCGCGAGCGCGCCTTCGTCTGACGGCAGGTGCCCTGACCCCAGTTGATCATCGTCATCCGCAGCCGGGACAGGCCGCCCACTGCGTGTCCCGGGGTGCGGCTGACGATGATCAACTGAAGGAGGGGTAGCCCAAGAAGCCGGTGACCGGGATGCCGGCCAGCGCCTGCCAGGTGAGGAACCCGAGCAGCGCGGCGTAGCCGACCGACGCAGCGGCCACGATGCGGAACCGGGTGCGCGGCTCGGCCAGCGCGGGCACCCGCCGGCGCAGGGCCTCGAGGCCGAAGGCGAGCAGCGGCAATGCCTGCAGCGCGTGCATGCCGACGAAATGCGGTACCCGCAGGTCGCCGCCGGTGGTGGACCAGCCCAGCAGCGGCAGGCCGGGGCCGTCGTCCGGCACCCCGACCGCGTGCGCGCCGGCGATCCCAGAGAAGGAGTCCAGCTGCTCGGGGGTCGGGGACGTCATCAGGAAGGCGACGGCCATGCCGGCCAACCCGATGACCAGCCCGGCCCGGATGGCCAGCCGCCGGGCCGGGTCGTCGACCGACCGCCACAGCAGGACGGCGAGGGCGACCGTCACCAGCCAGACGGCGGCGATGGCGGTGCCCATCGATGCCCAGGCGGCGCTGTGCAGCGGCGTCGTCATGTTGAAGTGGCTGGTGGTGCCGAGCGCGACGGCACCGACGATGACCACCATCTCGACCGCCATGGCGATCGCGATGACCCAGGCGATGCCGCGGCCCAGGCGCTGCCGGCGGGCGGGCAGCAGGGTGAGCAGCCAGGCGATGGTGATCGCGTAGATGCCGATGGAGATCGCGAACTTCAGCGGCTTGAGCCAGCCGTTGCGGCCGACGATCTGCACGGGGTCGACCACGGCCAGGACGGCGGTGACGACGGCGGTGACCGCCATGGTGGCGGCGACGCCGAGCAGGACGCGGTTCAGGCGGGGCCGTGCGGTGGTGGGGCGGTCGAGGACAGCGGTCATGACGTGTTCCCTGGGGTCGAGCCGAACCTGCGGACGGACTCGCTCTCCTGCGCCATGCGGCGGAGTCCTGCGAGGAGTGCGTCGCCGAGCACGGTGCCGACGACGACGGTCTGGGCGGCGGTCGCGGGACCGGCGTCCAGCTTCTTGCTGACGGTGTCGAGGTCGGCCTCGGCGACGACCTCGGCGGCACGGGCGTAGGCGGGGAGGACGGCGGCGAGGTCGTCGCGTCCCAGGGCGAGGTAGCGGTCGAGGACGACGGCGGCCGCGACCAGGCCGGGGTTGCCGTCGTGGACGGTCCAGCCCTGACGGCGGGCGACGTCGGCGACCCGGCGGAGGGAGTCCGCGGACGGCGGGGCGGTGACGCGGGGGAGGGAGGCCTGGGCAATGCCGAGGGTGTTGCCGAACGGGTGGTCCGGGTCGTCGGCGGCGGCGAGGACGTCCTTGGCGGCCGCGACGGAGAGCCCGCCGACCTCGACCAGGGAGCGGATCAGCCGCAGCCGGGCGAGGTGGTCGTTGTCGTAGGAGGTCTGGTTGTAGCCGGTCCGCTCGCCGGCGGGCAGCAGCCCCTCGCTGACGTACCACTTGATCGAGGCGGCGCTGACCCCGCTCCGTTCGGCCAGCTCGGCGATGCGCATGTCGAGAGCAACACTATCGATAGTGCTGCTGTCAACCCGGGGCAGGCTCAAGGCGTAGTAAGGGGACATGGAGATGCGCACGCTCGGTCGCACCGGCGTCAAGGTCAGCCCGCTCTGCCTCGGGGCCATGATGTTCGGGGCGTGGGGCAACCCCGACCACGACGAGTCGGTGCGGATCATCCACGCCGCGCTCGACGCCGGGATCAACTTCGTGGACACCGCGGACGTGTACTCGGCGGGGGAGAGCGAGGAGATCGTCGGCAAGGCGCTCGCCGGCGGGCGGCGGGAGAACGTGGTGCTGGCGACCAAGGCGCACGGCGCGATGGGGGAGGACCCCAACCAGCAGGGCAACAGCCGGCGGTGGCTGGTGACCGAGGTGGAGAACAGCCTGCGGCGGCTGCAGACCGACCACATCGACCTGTACCAGATCCACCGCCCCTCGCCCGAGACGGAGATCGAGGAGACCCTGGACGCGCTGACCGACCTGGTGCGGGCGGGGAAGATCCGTTACTTCGGGAGCTCGACGTTCCTGCCGTCGCAGGTGGTGCAGGCGCAGTGGGCTTCTGCTGATCGCCGGATCGGGCGGTTCGTGACCGAGCAGCCGCCGTACTCGATGCTGGTGCGCGGGATCGAGCGCGAGCTGCTGCCGGTGACCCAGCAGTACGGCATGGGCACCCTGGTGTGGAGCCCACTGGCCGGTGGGTGGCTGTCGGGCAAGTGGCGCAAGGGTGCGGACGCGCCGGAGACGCACCGCGCGTCGGCGATGGGTGGCCGGATGGCCTCCCGCTACGACCTGTCGGACCCGGTCAACCAGCGCAAGCTGGACGCCGCCGACGCCCTGGCCGGGGTGGCCGAGCAGGCGGGGGTGAGCCTGCCGCAGCTGGCGATCGCGTTCACGATCCGGCACCCGGGGGTGACGTCGTCGATCATCGGCCCACGGACGATGGAGCAGCTGACCAGTCAGCTGCCGGCGGTGGACGTCGAGCTGTCGGACGAGGTCCTGGACGCCATCGACGCGATCGTGCCGCCGGGCACCAACATCCGCGCCGACGACGCCGGCTACGCCCCGCCCGCCATCACGGAGGCGTCGCTGCGCCGTCGGTGACCGAGGGGCAGCGGGCCTGCGGGACGCAGAGCTGAGCCCGTCAGGGCACCAGGGACTCCAGGAAGCGTTGCGTCTCGGTGTCGGTCGAGTGCAGCACCACCCCCCGCATACCGCGCGTGAGCAGCACCTTGTAGACGTTGCGGACCAGGAGGTCGAACTCCTGATCGCTGACCCGCTTGGTGTTCTTGAAGTCCGGGTCCCGGTTGGCGCTGCGGACGGGGACCCACCGATCGGTGCGCCAGACCAGGTCGGGACCGATGATGACGCCGTTCCAGTCGTACTCGAACCCCTGCGCGGTGTACACGCAGCCCACTTGACCGAAGCCTCGTTCGTCGCTGGCCCAGAGAGCAGCCGGTGGTGCGCCGCCGACCGCGCGATCGCCCTTGAGGTTCCACGGTCGCGACCAATCGCCGATGACGACGTCCGGGACCAGGTTGCCCTCCTCGGTGGGGTCGCTCCAGGGCCAGCAGTAGCCGGCGGCCATCCGGGCGTTCTCGTGCTGAACCAGCTTCTCCGCGAGCGCGCTCTCGAGTCGGGATGGGCTGGCCACGGTCTGGACGTCGAACCGCTCGTCGCCGGGCCACGGCACCGGACCGCCGGGAGAGAGGCCGAGGAGCTGCTGCACCCAGTCGACGTAGACAGCGCTGCCCCCGCTCCGGTACTGCGTGGCGAGGTCGATGCGGTAGACGGTCAGGCCCTTCCGCTGGGCGTGCTCCTCGATGTCCTCGACCGTTCCCATCTCACCGGGGCGGACGACTTGGTGCTGGTCGAGCAGGAACACCGGTACACGGGCAGCGTCGATGAGCTCGTCCACCTGCGGGCGCGCACGCTCCCGGTCGGCCTTGCCGGTGTACCGGTCGACAGACGTCTCGCGGATGCGGTGGGCTTCGTCCGCGATCAGGACGTCAAGACCGTTCTGCTCGGCCTTCATGAACTGGTTGAAGTACATGAACAGCTTCTGCACCGCCGGAGCGCGGTGGCCAGCCACCTTGCGGAGCGTCTGGGTGAAGGACCGCGACCCGGTGGCGTGCACTGCCCGGATGCCGCGTCGGCCGAGTTCGCCCAGCAACGACAGGGCGATGACGCTCTTTCCGCTCCCCGGCCCTCCGGAGACGACGACGACGCTCTTGTGGTCGCCGCGCCGGGCTTTCTCGACCTCGTGGAGCACCAGGTCGTAGGCGACCCGCTGCTCGTCCAGCAGTACGAACTGCTCGCGGGTCCGGATCTCCTCGGCGGCGACCGAGAGGAGTTGCTTGCTGGGGGAGTGCGCTGACCGGAGCAAGCGGTCGGCGTGGGTCGCGGCGTTGGTCGGTGACAACCGCGAGCGGAGGTAGGCATGGAAGTCCCCGCGGTCGCGAGCGGTGAACAAGCGCCCGAGCTCGTCCTGCGGGTAGCCCCGAAGCGCCGAGACGCCGTCGTCCGTTGCGTTGTGCAGGTACGCGGCGCCGGCCACCACGTCGGTGGTCGCGTGCAGGACTCCGACGAAGTCCAGCAGGTACTCGCAGTAGGCCCGCACCTGGGCGACGGGGTGGAGCACCGGCCGGTTGCCGTAGCTCGGCTGCAGGACGAGCTCGGGCTCGCCCTCGAACAAGTCAGCGCGCGACCACTGCTTGAGCTCGAGGACGACGTAGGAGGGCCCGCCTCGTGTGGGGTGCTCACCTGCCAGGACGACATCCACCCGCTTGCTCGACAGCGGAAGCTGGTACTCGAGGAGCACCTCGACGCCACCCAGCCCAGCCTGCTGGAGATCGGCAGCCAAGGCCGTGAGGCTCGCGTTCCACGACCGCACCTCGGACTGCGACGGATTGCGGGTCAACTGAACGCGCATCTGGGCCGAGAGCGTGTCCCCGATGGCTCCGGCCGCGGCGCGCGTGGCCAGACCATCGGCTGAGGTGCGGAGCAGAACCACGAACGTCCCCCGAGCAGCACGAAGTCATCGTGCGGAGGGGGCATGTCCAGCGTTCGGAAGCCAGTCGGACCGCTTTCCTGAACCTTAGCGAGGGCACGGAGGTTGCCGGCTGGTGTGTCATCCGTGGCAGTGCTGCAGATACGAGACATAGTCGGACGCGCAGCTGCACTGCTGCACAGCGAGCACGGCCCAACGGGCTTCCGTTCAGGACATGCCCTCACCCGCTGCGATCACCGGACGGCGCAGATGAGTGACGAGTTGGGTCGGGTCCATCGCCTATGACCAGCGGGGCAACTGGGAGATCTGCAAGCGCGAATCTCTGTTCGGGTCGAATACGCGAACCGCGCTGGGGGTGCGTGCCGGTGACGAGCTCTTCATCTGGGGGTCGCAACAAGGGTGGTTGGGGCGCTGCCGGGCGACCGCTGATGCGCGGCCGCCGCAGGGCGTCGAGCAGGTCCCCTGGCCCGATCCGGAACGGTACACCGCGCTCATCCCGATGGAGGTCATCGATGAACCGCGCAGTGCTGTCGAGATGTCCGGGTACGAGCTGCAGCGGACGGTCGGCATCGGGACTGTTCGTCTCCCCCAGTTCCCACGCATCGATGTCGTCGCTGCCGACCGGCTGACCGATCTCTTGTCTGCTGGGCCTCGGGCCCAGCTGACGGCGCCGCCGACGCTTGCCCGGGTCGAGATGCCGACGTTGGAGGGCCGGCGGGGAGAGCTCCTGGCGGCGCTCGGGCAGCTGCGCGTCGATCGGCAGCTGGGGAGTCCGGCGCCTTATCAGCAGCTGGTCTTGCTCTGGTCCACCGTCCGTGCCGTCGAGGGCGGCGAGAGGGTCAACAACTTCTCCGATGTCCGGGACGAGTTGCGTGCCCTGTTGGCGCCTTTCGCGGTGGGGAACACCCGCCCCGATCCTGAGCTCCCGTGGTTCGCTCTCCGCAACTCGGGCTGGTGGCAGTTCTTCGGCGACGTCTCGGAGGCTGAGAGGCGCGGCGGTCGTGACTTCGTGCGCCGTCTGGATCCCGCAGCGGGTCTGTCCGCCGAGGTGTTCCGGTTGGTGCGGAGCGACGACGTCTTCCGCGGTGCAGCCGTCCAGGTTCTGAGCGAGCCGCTGCGACAGCACCCTCAGTGGTCCCAGATCGCCTCCCTCGTCCACAGGTCAGCCAACGCCGCGGGTGCCGTCCCGCAGCCGGACCTGGTGCTGCCGTCACCGTTGATCGCCGTCGAGCTCGACGGTCCCATCGCAACCGGCGGGGTGTACGACCGGGACCACATCCACGATGTCGCTCGTCGAGAGGGTCTGCCGCCCGGCAACCGCATGTCGGGGATCACCGTTGTCGGCAATCAGCTCTCCATCTTCTGGAATCCGTACAAGGCCCTCTACGCCAACCGCTGGATCGATGAGCCAATGGAGTTCGCCTACAGCGGCGAAGGGAGCAACGGCGACCAGGACGAGTCGACGGGCGGCAACAAGGCGCTGATCGAGCACGAGACCAGTGGTGACCCGGTGTCGGTGTTCATCAAGACCCGTCGGGACGGTTCTGCCTGGAAGGCCATGGGGCCATTCGTGGTCGTGGGGCACACCCGAGGCGTCAGCGACGGACTGGACGGGATTCCGCGATCGGATCTCCAGTTCCGGCTCGTGGCGGAGGACCGGGCGGCCGTACCTGCCCTCGACCTCCCTGCCGTCCCGGTTCCGACGCCACCGCGGCAGCACTCGGAGGACGAGCTGTGGGCGGCCCTGGAGCGGGCCGGTCAGACCGGGGACCGCCGGCGCGCAACCGTGACCAGCCGCAATCGGCGGGTCTCAGATCCGCTCAAGACTGCCTACGTCCTCGAACGTGCGAACCGCTACGGGGGCACCTGCGAGCTCTGCGGGCAGCACCCGGGTTGGGTGGGCGAGGACGGCCGGACCCACCTACAAGCGCACCACATCGACGCGGATATCGACCTGGTCGACTGGATCGCGGCGCTGTGCGGGACCTGTCATGACCGGATGCACCACGACCGCGACCGCGCAGAGCTGCCGGCCGCCCTGCTGACCACTGTGCGGCGGCGTCAGCGGGAGCGGGGGCGACCGGTGAGAGCCAAATCGTTCGTTGGTCATCCCAAGCTGTGAGGGAGTGACCGAGCTGCGCACGGACTTGCTTGGGGAAGCTAAAGACAGGGCTGCGCTGAACCCTGCCGAGAACGGTGGTCATGCCCACAAGTGGTTACGACAGCCTCGCGTGTCCTGAACGGTCCAGCGCGCTGTGTACTGTCCGGAAGCGGGGGGTCACGGTGAAGAAGTCGCACGTTGCCAAGTCAACTAGGAAGCATTTGCCCTGGTGAGTCCTGCATTCTGGCCGCGGAGCTGCTCCACCAAGTCCCCTCGCGGACGCCCTGAGTGCATGTCGTCGAAGGGACGCATGGTCGAGCTGGGGCGAACCACGGCGACAGGGGCATGGCAGACCGATGAAGGCTGACTCGCCGAACTGGAAAGTGATGGGCCCGCCGGCGACGCCGGAGGAAGCGGCCGCGCTTGACATTTTTCGCGAGGTCCTCCCCGACGACGGTCGCACCACGGCGTGGGTCAACCTGACCTTCATCGACGCGAACAACCGCACGGCCGAGGTCGACGTGCTGCTGCTGACTCCGGTCGGCCTCTTCTGCGTCGAGCTGAAGGGGTGGCACGGCAAGATCACCGGCAACTCTCAGCGCTGGTACCAGCCCGGCAAGACGCACCCGAACCCGTTCGTGGTGACCGACCGCAAGGGCAAGCGGCTCGCGTCGCTGCTCAAGTCGTACGCGTCGGGCGAGCAGATGGAACGGGCGGTGCCTTGGGTCAATGCGCTCATCGTCATGCACGGTCAGGGATCGACGTTCGACGTCGACATCTCTGGTCGTGCCGGTGTCCTGAAGCTCGATACCTACGAAGTCACGTCCAAGCCTCCGCTGCAGCGGTTGAGCGAGTTCCTGGCCACGCCTCCGGCGAATCCGAGGGACGCGATCGATCCGCAGCGTGCTGCCCTCGTGCGGCGCCTCTGCGAGAAGGCCGACTTCCGTCCGACGCCCAAGACGCGGATGGTCGGCGACTTCGCGGTGGCGGAATCAGACCCGGTGGCTGAAGGGGTCGACTGGCAGGACGTCGTTGTCACGCACCCCAACCTGCCCAGAATCAAGCAACGACTCCGCCTGTACGACGTGCCGCCCAAGGCCTCTGCGTCGGAACGCAAGCGCATCGAGCAGCTCGCCCAGCGCGAGTACCAGTTGACGTTCGGCATCCGTCATGAGGGCATCGCGGTGCCCCAGCAATTCCTAGTGACCGACGACGGTCCCGCTCTCGTGTTCGAGTACCAGGACGCTGAGCGGCCGCTCGATGCGTTCCTCGCCGACGAGGGCGCCAGCCTCACGCTCGACGATCGCGTCGCGATGGTTGAGCAGCTCGGGGACATCCTCCGGTTCGCCCACAACCGTCATCTCTTCCACCGGGCCCTCTCTCCGCACCGGGTGTGGGTGCGCCGTGCATCGGGTGTTCCCCGCCTCGAGGTGCGCGACTGGTACTCGGCGCAGAAGGACCGTGAGACGGCCTCCTCGACGCGTTGGACCGTGATCAGCCGTGGCGTGACAGATCTGCTCGGGGTCGCGGGGGCGGACGACCTGGTGTGGCTTGCCCCCGAAGCGCGCCAGTCGCTCACCGACGTACCGGGCGCACCGTTGGACGTCTTCGGATTCGGCGCGCTCGCCTTTCTCATCCTCACGGGCAAGGCGCCGGCGACGACGATCGCCGAGGTCCAGGCGCTCCAGGAGCGAGCCGGTCGGTTCGATCCCCGCGCGGTGACCGCAGCCCTGCCGGACACCCTCGCCGAGGTTGTGGGCGACCTGACCGCCGTCGCCGAAGCCGATCGACCCGCCTCGGTGGAAGACGCGCTGGCGCTGTTCCGCATGGCGTGGGATGAGGTGCGCCGACCCGACGAGCAGGCCCCGCCGGTCGAGATCGAGGATCCGCTCGACGCCCAGACCGCTGACATGATCAGCGGGCGGTTCCTCGTCGAGGGACGTCGTGGCGAGGGGTCGTCGGGTGTTGCCTTCGCCGTTCTGGATGGCGACACGGCGGACGACAAGGAACTGATTCTCAAGGTCGCGCGCGACGACGCTGCCGGACGTCGACTCGACGTCGAGGCAGAGGTCCTCGCCGGGCTTGACCATCCGCGCATCGTCCGGTTCGTCGACGCGCTCGAGCTCGGCGGCCGACGCGTTCTGCTCATGTCCGATGCCGGCAAGGAAACCCTCGCGACACGCCTGGTCAAAGAGGGCCAGTCGACCCTGGAACAACTGCAGCGCTGGGGCACCGACCTACTGGAAGCCATGGCCTACCTGGTCGACGTCAAGGGCGTCTTCCACCGAGACATCAAGCCGGCCAATCTCGGCATCGCGCCCGACCCGAAATACCGCAAGCCTCACCTGACCCTGTTCGACTTCTCGCTGGCCCGCGAGCCACTCGAGAACGTCACGTCTGGAACACCGGGCTACCTCGACCCGTACCTGGGCAGGGGGCGCCGTACCCGCTACGACCGGGCAGCCGAGCTCTGGGCGGTCTCGGCGACGCTGTTCGAGATGGCAACCGGCGTGCTGCCCTGGTGGCCCAACGGCGCAAGCGCCCCCGCCAATGCAACCGACCGGCCGGTGGTCGAGCCGACCTCCTTCGACCCCGCCGTCGGCGCTCCTTTGACCGAACTCTTCCGCAAGGCGTTGTCGCCGGATGTCCAGGAGCGGTTCGGGAACGTCGAGGACCTGCTGCGCGCCTGGAGTGACGTCTTCGCCAGCCTCGCCCTGGACGCCGACGCTCGGCAGAAGGACGACGAGCTCGCCTCGAAGGTGACTCTGGAGACGCCGTTGGAGCAGTCCGGCCTGTCGGCGCACGCACTCTCGGCGCTGCGCCGACTGGACGGTGTCGTCACGGTGGGCGATGTCCTCGGCGTGCATCCGGTCAAAATCAATGGCATCCGGGGCCTGGGGGAGAAGTACCGCAAGGAAATCCAGGGGCGCATCACCCAGTGGCGCACCGCCTTGCGCCCGACGGAACCTCCTCCGGGCCTCGAGGTCGCGCTCGGCGTAGATCGCGTGGTCGAGAACCTGCTCGAGATGCTTCCTCCGGCGGACCAGCCGCTCGCTCGAGGGCTTCTCGCTCTTGGCGACGGCGCCCCGTGGCCGACGGTCGCCGAGGTCGCGGCGAGCTTCCAGGTGGACCGCGGACGCGTCAGCAGCATGCTCGAGGATGCCGTTGCCGAATGGTCGAAAAACAAGCCGTTCTGCGCCGCGCGCGGGGAGCTGATCGGCATCCTGGCAAGTGCCGGACGCGTCATGACGGTTCCGGAGGCGGTCGCCGCTCTCGTGACCCTGCGGGGCTCCACCCTCAACGGCGCCGAACGCACGACGTACGGCACGGCGCTTGTGCGAGCCGTCCTCGAGCTCGATGCCCGCGAGGTGCATCCTGCCTTCGTCTTGCGCCGCCGTGCGGCGGCGAGGGGCGACCTCCTCATGCTGACCAAGAACGCAGCCGTCGAGGACGACGGTGACTCAGTCCCACCCGCGGACCTGCTCGCTGACATGGCGGGCGAACTCGGCAGCCAGGCCGACTACTTAGTCGTCGGTGGCGTGGTGACAGCCAGCACGGCGGTCACCGAACTCCGCGGCGTGGTCCGTCAACTCGACGGCGCCGGTCAGTGGCAGGTGAGCGACGCGCGCTTGGTGCGTCTGGCTGCGGCCGTGAGCCAGACGGCGGCCGTGTCCGGCTTCCAGGAGCTGTACCCGCGCGCGCTACCGGTCAAGGAGGCGCTGGAGCACGCGATGCGGGGGAAGCCCGGCCGCACCATCAGCCAAGCAGCGGTGCAGCGGACCCTCAGTGCTCGGTTCCCGCACCTGGCCGAGCCAGTGCCGAAGAGCGATCGGCTCGACGCTCTCATGCGTGAGCTGTACCCGGAACTGGTCAATCGGAATGGCATCTACGCACCCAAGAGCACGGCGCTGTACAGCACGGGCACGGTGTCGAAAACTCACTTCGCGCCCACCCCTGCCGCCGAGGTGGCGCGCAAGCTCGCTGACTCGCTCAGCCGGCGTTCAGCCCTCACCCTCGCCGTTGCGCCCAAGCGGTACGTGGCCGCCGCCAAGACGCTCGCCTCGAACTTCGACATCGATGTGCTCGATGTCGCCGAATTCGTCGTCGCCGCGACCAAAGAACAGATCGAGATGGCCGGTGGTATGTGGAGCGGTCTGCTCGGCTATGACGCCCTGGACCGGGACAGCAAGCAGTGGAAGGCCCTTGAACGGGTCGTCCAGAGGTCGGTCGAACCAGCCTGGGCAGAACGCCTGGGCTCGCACCGGCCGCTGCTGCTGACGAACGCCGGCCCGCTGGTGCGCTACGGCATGACGTCGCTACTCGCGACGCTGCTCGACACAGGCACTAAGAGGCCCGCTGCGCGCTGGCTGCTCGTCGCCAAGGCCGGCGACGCCCGCGCCCCGCTCCTGGAGGGCAGATCGGTACCACTCGGGCCAAGTGGCTGGATCGATCTTCCCCGGGACATGGCCCAACTCGCCGACGACGAGACCCCCTCACTCAAGCGCACCACTTCTGGAGACCGTGCATGATCGACTCTTCTGCTCTACTCGCCGACCTGAAGGTCCAGCTGCGGGCCCTGCAGGCGGACCTCCAGGAGCGCGCGGACGACCCCAGTAACACGTGGGGTGCAGTCCTTCGGCGTGAGCATGCCGAAGGCCTGCGCCGGGAGCGCACCGGACTGGCGTGGAGCGCGTGGCGGGACAACGAGGTTGATCAGGCGGCGGTCGCGTGGATCGTGGCGACGACGTTCGTCCGGTTCTGCGAGGACAACGACCTGCTGGCTGGGGCCACTCTGGACGGCTTGCCTGTTCCCGGGGGCTGGATCGCCGGACCGGCTGACCGCACCGTCCGCGCCCGGGAGAACCAGACCGCCTACTTCCGGGTCAACACCAGCCACCACGATCGCGATTGGCTCCAGCAGTCCTTTCGGGTGCTGGCCGCCCAGCCCGCCGGAGCAGCTCTCGTCGACCCACAGCACAACCCGGTGTGGACCGCAGAAATCAGCGCCGAGGCCGCGAAGGCCCTCGTTGACTTCTGGCGGCGGACGGACGCCGGCGGTGCTTTGGTGCACGATTTCACCGACCCGGACCTTGACACCCGTTTCCTCGGGGACGTCTATCAGAACCTGTCTGAGCATGCGAGGAAGACATACGCGCTGCTGCAGACGCCAGTTTTTGTCGAGGAGTTCATCCTCGACAGGACGCTGACACCTGCGATTGCCGAGTTCGGCGTCGATGGGCTGAAGCTCATCGACCCGACCTGCGGATCCGGTCACTTCCTTCTAGGAGCATTCGAGCGTCTCAACCGGGAGTGGGTCATCGAGGCTCCTGGCATGGACCCCAAGCAGCGGGTACGCAAGGCGATGGACTCGATATACGGCGTCGACCTCAACCCGTTCGCGGTCGCCATCGCTCGCTTCCGCCTCACCGTGGCGGGGATCCTAGCTGTGGGCGAAAAGTCGCTGGTTGGGGTGCCGACGTTGGGATTCCACCTCGCGATCGGCGACTCGTTGCTTGGCGAGCAGGGCAGGCAGGGAACGATTGACGACACGACGCGCGGCGATGCTGTCTACAATTACGCAACGGAGGATCTCGGCGAGTACGTCGACATTCTGCAACCTGGTCGCTACCACGTGGTCGTGGGCAACCCGCCGTACATTACGGCAAAGGATCCCGTACTTAACGCGGCGTATCGAACCGCATATTTCACTGCATTTCGCAAGTATCAGTTGACCGCGCCGTTCATGGAGCTGTTTTTTCGCCTAGCCATACGCGGTGAGACTGGGCGAGGTGCGGGCTATGTTGGCCAAATCACGTCAAACGCGTTTATGACGCGAGAGTTCGGCAGGAAGATGGTGGAGGGCTTGCTCTCGGGGTTGGCGCCGAGCAATCCCGTGGATCTTACACACGTCGTTGACTCGTCGGGGGCGTGGATTCCGGGCCACAACTTTGAGGGGACGCCGACGGTCATCCTCTTCGGACGTCGTCGCCGTCCCGTTAGCAGTGCGGTCCGAGCGGTGCTGGGCGTTCGCGGTGAACCGGCTCAGCCCGTGGAACCTTCCGACGGCCTAGTTTGGTCGGAGATCACTAAGAATATCGGCATATCGGGCTACGACGGCAGTTACGTGACTGTCACAGATCTTGATCGCTCCACCCTATCGACGTTTCCGTGGTCGCTCGGCGGCGGCGGCGCTGACAGTGTTATGCATCAGATGCAGACGGCAATGCAGGCGCCATTAAAAGATGTCGTCGAGCCGATTGGCTTCTCCGTCATCACGGGTGACGACGAGTTCCTTGTGGGATCCAGGCATCTCGCGCGACGTCTTCGAGTCGGAGGCTCTCCTGCATATGTGGTCGGAGAAGAGGTGCGCGACTGGAGTGTGCGACAGTCCTCGATGAGTCTAGTGCCGACCGGATTGGACGGATCCATAATCAAGCCTTCGCAAGAACTCGCCAAGTTCCTCTGGCGTGGTAGAACTGTACTTGCTGGGAGAAAGTACTTCGGTAGGTCGCCATCGGAGCGAGGTCTTCGCTGGTTTGACTACGCCATCCATTTTCCCCTACGGAACGCGGCAATGCGCAAACTTGCGTTTGCGTTTGTGGCAACTCACAACCATGTCGTTCTTGATCTCGGCGGTAGGGTGTTTAAGCAGTCCGCCCCCGTTATCACCCTGCCAACTGATGCGAGTCCGGACCGGTACTTCCAATTGCTAGGCGTACTCAACAGTTCGTTGGCTTGCTTCTGGCTCAAGCAAGTTTGCTACGCAAAGGACAAGAATGCAGAACCTTGGGCAACGCGTTATGAAATGACCGGGACCAAGTTCGAGGAGTTTCCGCTTTCGTCCGTGCTCCCCGGCGAGCGTGGCCGAATCCTGGACTCGCTCGCTCGCCAGCAGCAGGCGGTCTCGCCTGGTGCAGTTCTCCACCCTAAGGCCGCCTCGAAGGCTAGTTCTGAGGTTCATCACGCTGAGCGCGGATGGCACGAATCGCGAGCTCGGATGATCTTCGAGCAGGAGGAGCTGGATTGGGAGGTCTACCGGCTTTACGGCCTCACCGACGAGGATCTGACCTACAACGGCGAGTGGGCGGTAAGCGACCGGCAGCTTGCCCTCGGTGAGCGAGCGTTCGAAGTGGCGCTCGCCCGCAGGGGTGCGGATGATAGTGAGCAGGGGGCATGGTTCGTGCGACATGGGTCGACCCCGGTTGCCGTGTTGCCCGAGTCGTGGCCAGCTGACTACCGGGCTCTGGTCGAGCGTCGCTTGGCGGTTATCGCGTCGAACAGGAGCATCCGGCTAGTAGAGAAGCCTGACTTCAAGCGGCGTTGGGCCGGCGCCAGTTGGAACTCGATGCTTGGAGAAGGGCTGGAGAGAGCGATACTCGACCGGCTTGAGGACCCAGGCCTTTGGCGTGACCACCTAGGGCCTCGCACTTTTTCAGTCGCCCAGCTTGCGGACCTGCTGCGAAACGACGGCGCACTTCTTGAGCTTGTCCGCATGCTCACCGGCAATCACGAGCCGGACGTGGCGACTGTGCTCGGTTCACTGATCCACAGTGAGGCTGTGCCATATCTCGCGGCGTACCGATACGGGTCATCGGGGTTGGACAAGTTTCGCGAGTGGCAGGCGATATGGGATCTGCAGCGCCGTGAGGATGCGGGAGAGCGCGTCGTTATCCCAACCCCTCCGAAGTACGGAAAGACGGACTTTCGGCGAGACGAGTACTGGAATGTTCGCGGCAAGCTTGACGTCCCCAAGGAACGATTCGTGCTGTATCCAGGTGTCGGGCGCGAGGGAGACAACAGCCCCGTCCTCGGCTGGGCCGGATGGAGCCACCGTGACCAGGCCGTCGCGCTTGTCCGTGAGCTGCTTAACCAGCAGGGTCTCGGTGCGTCAAACGAAGCGCTGCTTCCCTTGGTTGCTGGGTTGGTGGAGCTGGAACCGTGGCTGCACCAGTGGCACACCGAGCTTGAACCGGAGTTTGGGTCCAGCGCCGCGCAAGCGGTCACCAGCCAGATCGACCAGTTCCTGGCGCAGCTGCAGACGACCCGCGACGACGTGACCGGGTGGCGTCCGCCGGCGGCATCACGAGGGCGACGCCCCAGGGCTTGATACCGCCTCTCTGTACGCCGATGTAATGGCAATCGATGTACCTGAACGATCGGAAGTACCACTGATGAGCACCCCCACCGCTGGCAACTTGGCGATGTTGCTGCGCGAAGCGATCTACCTACCCGAGGCCGTACACGACGACGACTTCGTCATGCGGATCCACGAGGGCGTCCCAGCTGCCGAGCAGACCCTCAAGGACTACGTCGTCACGGAGAAGATCGCCGAAGCATTCGACGAGGGCCTGACCCTGGTGAAGTCGGCGCTTGCTCGGGGCAACGCCAAGGGGGCATTCATCCACGGCTCGTTCGGTGCCGGTAAGTCGCACTACATGGCGGTGCTGCACCTGCTGCTCACCGGAAATCGACACGCGCGAGCGCTTGAAGGGCTGCAGGCCGTCGTCGCCGAGCATGCAGATGTCTTGTCCCGGAACCTTCTGGCCGTCGACTACCACCTCATCGGCGCGGAGTCTTTCGAGGCGGCCTTGTTCTCGGGGTACATCAACACTGTCAAGGCGAAGCATCCGGAGGCAGCCGCCCCGGTCCTCCACCAGAGTGACTTGCTGTTCCAGAACGCCCAAGAGCTACGGGCGCAGATCGGCGACGAGCTCTTCTTCTCGAAGTTCGCTGCTGACTTCGACCCGGTGCTCGGTGGCCTGAGCGGGGGTGGGCTGACGGCGGCCGATCTCGATGGTGCGGCTGACGGCACCGCCAGCGAGCGCGACCGGCAAGCGGTGGCGGCCAAGCTGGTGGAGACCTATTTCCATGCCTACACCTCCACGTCGTCTTGGCTGCCCATCGACCAGGGGCTTCGGATCATGACGGAGCACGCCAAGGGGCTGGAGTACGACGGGCTGGTGCTGTTCCTAGATGAGCTGGTGCTGTGGCTCGCTAACCACCTGCGCGACTCGGCATTCATCCAGAACGAGACATCCAAGGTGGCTAAGCTCGTCGAGACCGGGTCGGGGCAGATGGCCATCCCGATGATCTCGTTCGTCGCCCGGCAACGAGCGCTGAAGGAGTTCCTCGGCGGCGGTAACGTCGGCGCGGAGCAGGTCGCGCTCGAGGACTCGTTCCAGTGGTGGGAAGACCGTTTCGACAAGATCACTCTTGCAGCTGCGGACCTTCCGGAGATCGTCAACAAGCGCCTGCTCACCCCGACGTCGGATGCAGGCAAGACGGCCCTGGCTACGGCCGTCGCCCGTGTACGGGCCAACCCGACGGACTGGAAGCACTTGCTCACGGATGCGGCCGGGTCGGGCGCCGTCGACTTCGAGAAGGTGTACCCGTTCTCGCCGGCGCTCGTAGACGCGATGGTGGCACTTTCAGCCATCATGCAGCGCGAGCGCACCGCGCTGAAGATCATGAGCGAGCTGCTGTACCGCGGGCGCGACGAGCTGACCGTCGGAGACGTAATCCCCGTCGGCGATCTGTTCGACGTCGTCGTCCTCGGTGATGCCAAGCCGCTGACCGAGGACATGGTCAAGGTTTTCGAGGCGGCCGCCTCGTTCTACCGGGGCAAGATGCGCCCCTACCTGCTAGAGCGACACCACGTCAGCGAAGCCGACGCTCGGAGCCTCGACCGCAGCCACCCCTTCCGCCGTGAGGACCGGCTGGCAAAGACCCTTCTCGTGGCGGCGATCGCGCCCGGGGCCACCTCACTGAAGGATCTGACCGCGTCCAAGCTGGCAGCGCTGAACTTTGGCAGCGTCGTGTCGATGTTCGGCGGGAACGTGTCCGCTCAGGTCGTGACCCTGGCCACCGAGTGGCAAGCCAAGTTTTCTGAGGTCACTGTCGGCGCGACCGCAGACCCGGTCATCACGTTGCAGTTGTCCGGTGTGGATTTCGACGCGATCCTCGCGCACGTCACCCAGGAGGACTCCTACACGAACCGACGCCGGCTCATCCGTGACGCTCTCGTGGGTGAGATCGAGGCTGTCACCACAGGGTCGTACGCGGCTGATTACACGCTCGACCACGTCTGGAGGGGCCAGAAGCGAACGGTCGACGTGGTCTTCGGCAATATTCGGGACAAGGCTGCCCTTCCGGTGGAGGCGCTGAAAGCGGCGGACGGGCGGTGGAAGCTCGTTATCGACTTCCCGTTCGATGACCTGGAGGATCGTGGACCGTCCGACGACGTGACGCGGATCTTCGAGCTCAAGCAGGACGGCGTCATTTCGGACACCATCGCCTGGGTGCCGCACTTCTTGACGGCGCAGCGCATGGAAGACGTGGGCAAGCTCGTCCAACTCGAGTACCTGCTGACGGGGGAGCGCTTCGAGCAGTACGCCGCCAGCCTGCCCGTTGATCACCGCGAGCCGGCCCGGCAACAGCTGACCAGCCAGCGCAACTCCCTGCGCAGCCAGCTCGCCGCGTACTTGCGGCAGGCCTACGGCGTCGACGCCAGGAACGAGGAGAACCTCGGGAGCTTCGTCGCTGGCACCAATTTTGTGACCTTGGCCGATGGGTTCACGCCGACGCAGCCCTCGGCCGCAACGTTGCGAGACGCCGTCGTCGGCGTGCTCGGCTCTGCTTTGACCGCCCGCTACCCCAAGCACCCCGAGATCGAGCGGGGCGCCGAGGAGGTCCGCCGGTCGGAGCTGAACGCCGTGCTGGAGCTGGCGCGCGGGGCCGTGGACGCCGGTGGCCGTCTGGCCGGTGTGGAGCGAGCGACCGGAAGCCGCGTGCGGCGCGTGGTGACCGCTTACGGGATCGGCGCCCTACGTGAGACCACCTACGCGCTGGATGCCCAGCACTTCGCGTACTTCGACGACTTCACGCGCGCCGCTGGCGCTGGCGACGTGACCGTCGGGGCGCTGCGGGGCGTACTGCTCGAGCGAGGTATGACGACCGACGCCATGGACTTGTTGGTCCTGGCGTGGGCGAAGATCGCCGACCGCGAGTGGTACCGCGCCGGCGCCCGTACACCTGAGCCAGGTATCGGTTCGCTGGCTCCGGACATGCTGCTGCGCGAGCCCGTGCTGCCGACTGAGGAGGAGTGGCAGCTCGCGCTGACCCGTGCCAAGGCGTTGTTCGGCGTAGGGGCTGACGAGTACCACCTGTCGACCGCCGCCGTCCAGCGCGTCGGCGACGCGGTTCTTGCAAACGCGCGCCAGCTGCTCCGCACGACGGCGGACGTCGTGGCGGAGCTGACCGCGCATCGCGAGACTCTCGGGCTGGAGGAGACCTCGCCGCGTTGGCAGACGTCGTCCCGCGGTCGGGACCTGATTGACGTGATCGTCAGGGCCGATGGTCCGGTGGCAACGATCGAGGCGCTCGCCCAGTTTGGTCTCCCCGCCGAGGCCCAGCCCATCGGCCGCTCTATCGCTGCATCCGGTGACGTCGTCGCCGCCCTCCGGGGGGCGAACTGGAGCCTGATCGACCGGTTGCGCACGCTGGATGGCGATCGCGCGGCGCGAGCGCTCACCGCGCTGCGCGAGGTCGCGGGACAGGCCGAACTGCACGCGCCGCTCAAGCCCGCGCTGGACACTGCGGCGCACGAGGCGCTCGAGATCATTGCGGTCGACCCAGATGAGGTCGAGCGGCGTCGGCGGGAAGAGGAAGCGCGCCTCAAGGCGGCGGAGGAGGCTCGTCGTCTGCGCGAGGAGGCAGAACTCAAGGCCGCCGAAGAGCGGGCAGCGCGCGAGGCCGAGTACGCGAGGCAGCAAGCTGAGATCGACGCCAAGCGACGGGAGCAGGCCGAACGCGACGCGGAGATCGCCCGGCAGAAGGCCGAGCTCGACCGCATCCGCCTGGAGCTGGAAGAGCGCGAACGAGCCCGGCTTTCGGAGAAGAGCCAGGTCGTCTCGCGCGCCGTCGAGGTTCAGGAGATCGGACAGACGATCGTCAAGGAGCTGGCCAACCCGGTGGAGGGCAAGACGCTCAGGGTGAGCTGGAGGTGGGAGTGACCAGCGCCCCGGCCGAGGCAACCCGAACTGTCGCCGTCTCCGAGGCACTCGTGCGCTCGCGCGCCGCCGAGCTCATCGCCAAGGGCGGCGACTCGCGCGTGCTCGTACTGCGCGCCCAACCCCGCTGGCCCGGCGGGGACTTGACGATCGACGGTCAGCACGTTCGAGTGGTCGAGGGCATCTCCCAGCTCGCCATCCTCGATGCCTACGCCGCCCAGGCCGAGGACGAGTACCTCGTGGTGCTCACTGACCGGCCACGGTCCGATCTCGGCGATACCGTGCTCGCTCGGGCCTACCGGCAGCAGGTCGAAGACCCCGACGAGTGGGGGAGCGTGCCCTCGCTGTTCGGCGCAGCACGGGAAGTGAGCCGCGAGTTGCGCCGACTGGACTGGGCGGCCACCGCGCTGCTCGACCACGAGCCTGCGGAGGGATGGGCGCCGTCGACCGATCTCGCCGTGACCGCCGAGCACGCGGTCGGCGGCTTGCTCGCACACCTTCTCGAGATCGACCCGGGCGGTCTTGATGGCGTGACGATCCTCACCGCTCTGAGCAACGGATCCCGCTCGTCCTGGTCTGCGGTGAATGCGGCGCTTCAGGAACACCTGATCGGGTGGGCAGAGCAGCAGTACGGCACCGCCGCCGGGTTCGCGTTGCGCACGACCGCCGGCCCGGGCGGGCTCGTCAAGCCTCTGGCGCTCGGACTGGCGATCGACGTCTTGTGGCCCGAACCTGCCGGAGACCTCACCGAGGCGCAGGTTGCGGCGCGTACCCGCTTGCTCGAGCGCTATGTGAGAGGCGGGTCGGTCACACCGCTGCAGGCGCGGGAGATCGCCGACGCGTCGGTGTCCGCGGTCCTTCGGCTGTCGAGGGAAGGCGATCCGGAGGGCCGGCTGGGCGTCGTCCTCGATCAGGCCGAGGCGCTGCTGCGCGACAACCTGGGCTGGCCGGCCGGCGCCGAGCGGTCGGTGATATTGCGCCCCGGGTTCACCGCGCGGCTTCGAGAGCTCGGGCAGGCGCTCGACAACGGCTCAGGCGTCGAAGAGGCGCTTGCTGCGGTGCTCGACCATCGCGAGGCGCGGCTTGCGGAGCAGGACTTGGCACCGCGGATGGCCGTGCGGCTCTCCCGTTGGCTCGCGACGCCGGAGGCGGGGTCACACAGTCTCGTGGAGGACCTGCAGCGGCAGCTCGACGATGGGGCCTGGGTAGACGCTGCCCTCAGCGTGCTGTGGAGTGGTTCCCCCGACTGCGAGGTGGGCGCCGCTTACGGCCGGCTGATCGAGCGCGTGCACGCCCGGCGCCGTTCGCGCGATGAAGGGGCTGCATCGCACCTGGCGGAGTCGACGATCGAACGTTCGCCTGCGGGGCGGCTGGGCAGCGGGGTCCTCGGAATTGAGGACGTTCTTCGTGCAGTCGTCGACCCGTGGAGGTCCCAGGGCGGCGTGCTGCTGGTGGTCTTGGACGGCATGAGCGGCGCTGTCGCGGTCGACCTCGCCAGCGAGGTGGGGCGCTCCGGGCTCGTCGAATGGGTCCCGGCCGCCACCAAGCGTCGGCTCGCGGCAGTGGCCGCCCTGCCGTCGATGACCGGGGTGTCGAGAACGAGCTTGTTCTGCGGTGAAATCCGTAATGGGAACTCCGCGACGGAGAAGTCCGGCCTCGCCGTGGCTTTCCCCGGTGCCCGCGTGTTCCACAAGGGCGAGTTGCGGGCCAGGGGAGGCGCTCAGCTCGCAGATGACGTGGCTGCCGCGATCTCCGATCCGGCCGTCCCTGTCGTCGGCGTGGTCATCAACGCTATCGACGACGCGACGCACAAGAACGAGCGAACTCAGCCGTGGACGATGGCGGATCTAGATCCGCTGCGGGCGCTGCTCAACGCGGCGTCGATTGCCGGCCGCGCCGTCGTGCTCACCTCCGACCACGGTCATGTCATCGAGCGGGACACCCAGATGCGTCCCGCGGTTCCGGGCGGAGATGCGCGCTGGCGGTCGGTGCCGTCTGGTCCCGTGCAGCAAGGCGAGGTGCTGGTACGCGGGCCGCGCGTCGCGCTCGACGACGGCCAGGTCGTCATGTTGTGGCGCGAGGACGTGAGGTACGGAGCAGCCCGGGCCGGCTACCACGGCGGTGCGTCGCTGGCCGAACTAACGGTGCCGGTGCTGCTGTACCAGCGGTCGTTGGCCCAGTCGGCACCTCACGGTTGGGAGCCGGCGCCTCCGCAGGCGCCGGCCTGGTGGAATGACCCGGCCGTCGAGGCCGAGGTCGCACCTGCGGCGGCGGCGCCGGTGAAGAAGACCCGCAAGGCTGCTGTAGTGGACGACGCTGCACCCACTCTCTTCGACGTCGGCTTTGGTTCGGCGGACCTTGAGGTCGAGGTGCCTGCGAGCGGCTCACGCGATCTGGTGGTGCGGCTGCTTGCTTCTCCTGTCTACGCCGACCAACTCAGGCTGGCAGGTCGTGCCGCCGCTGGGGCTGGGTCACTGGTGGAGAACGTGCTGCGCGCACTCGTCGACCGTGGCGGGCGGGCGCACCAGGACACGGTGGCCTCGGCAGCGGGCCTGCCGTCCGCAGCTATCGGGCAGGGGCTCGCAGTCGTCAAGCGCGTCCTGAACGTCGAGGGGTACGACATCCTCTCCGTCGACAGTGACGGTGAGACCCTGCGGCTCGACCTCGAGCTGCTGAAGGATCAGTTCGAGGTGGCGTGATGACCGACGTTGCGATCAGCCCACGCCGGCGCAGGGAGATCATCGACGCTCTGCGCAGGGGCACGGTGCCGCAGCAAGGGCTTGATGTCATGGCGGTGGGGCTAGGCAAGTTCGAGACCTCGATCGATGACGAGCTCGATGCCGTCAAGCAAGGCGCAGCGCAGTTCAAGGCAGTGCGGGGCGACTACGGATCCGGCAAGACGTTCTTCTCTCGTTGGCTGACCGAACGGGCGAAGAAGAGGAACTTCGCGACGGCCGAGATCCAGATCTCCGAGACCGAGACACCGTTGTACAAGCTGGAGAAGGTGTATCGACGCATAGTTGAAAACCTTTCGACGCCAGGGGTTCCCACCGGCGCGTTGAGCGACGTCGTCGACGGGTGGCTGTACGTGCTCGGACAAGACGTTCAGGCCGCCGGTCCTGTTGCCTCCGCGGACGTCGAACGCCGTACTGACGAGCTCATGGAAAAGCGCCTCGCCGCGGTTTCGAAGGAGGCGCCCGCGTTCGCGATGGCACTCCGTGCGTACCGGCAAATGAGCTCGAACGGGCAGAACGCCGAAGCTGATGCGTTGCTGGCGTGGCTTGGGGGCCAGCCGCACGTCTCAGCCAGCGCTCGACGGTCTGCCGGCGTCCGAGGCGAACTCGACCACTTTGGCGCTCTGGGCTTTCTCCAAGGGCTGCTGACTGTCCTACGTGACTCTGACTACGCCGGGCTCGTCCTCGTCCTGGATGAGGTCGAGACCCTCCAGCGCATGCGCTCCGACGTTCGCGAGAAGTCGCTCAATGCACTGCGCCAACTCATGGATGAGGTCGACAGTGGGCGGTTCCCGGGCTTGTACCTGCTGATGACCGGTACGCCCGCCTTCTACGACGGCCAGCAGGGCGTCCAGCGCCTTGCGCCGCTTGCCCAGCGACTGCAGACAGACTTCGCGACGGACGCTCGCTTCGACAACCCGCGCGCACCGCAGATCCGTCTGCAGGGGTTTACGAGCGAGTCGCTGGTCGAGCTCGGCAGTCGTGTTCGGGACATCTACGCCGCTGGGAGCGGTGGCCCCGAGCGCATCCACGCCGTCGTCGACGACGCCTACATCTCCGACCTCGCCGGCGCAGTCACTGGAGAGTTGGGCGGCCGAACCGGAGTTGCGCCCCGTGTTTTCCTTAAGAAGCTCGTCGCCGACGTCCTAGACCGCGTGGACCAATTCCCGGACTTCGACCCGCGCAGGGACTACCAGCCCACCGTGAGCGTGTCCGAGTTGAGCGAGGTCGAGCGCGAGGCGCAGACCAGGGGGAACCTGCGCGCCACGTCCTCGGTCGACGACGTCGACCTCGGCTTTTAACAAGTGGCAGGCGGCACAGGCCTGGACGAGGCCATCGAGTACCACGTTGTGAACTCGCTCGGTTGGACCGACCTCCGCCCGCTGCAGGCAGCTGCCGTAAAGCCTGTCCGGTCGGGTGCTGATTGCGTGCTCATCGCACCCACCGCCGGGGGGAAGACCGAGGCCGCCGTCTTTCCGCTCCTCTCCTCGATGCTTCAGGAGCAGTGGCAGGGACTCTCTGTTCTGTACGTGACGCCGCTCCGAGCCCTTCTGAACAACCTGCACCCACGAGTCACAAAGTACGGCGACTGGCTAGGCCGTCGTGTCGGGCTATGGCACGGCGACGTCGGCGACAACGCCCGCAAGCGCATCCTCACCGAGCCGCCCGACATCCTGCTGACCACACCCGAGTCACTCGAAGCGATGCTCATCTCGCGTCGCGTCGACCACGACAGACTCTTCACCGGCCTGCGAGCCGTCGTCGTGGACGAGTTGCACTCGTTCGCTGCTTCCGACCGCGGATGGCACCTTCTCGGCGTGCTCGCGCGACTCGAGAGGTTGGCCAGCCGGCCGATCCAGCGAATTGGCCTCTCGGCCACTGTCGGCAATCCGAAGGAGATAGGCCGCTGGCTTCAGGGCGGCGAAGCTCAGGCCGAGGCAGGGTCGCGACACCTTCGGCTCGTCTCAGAAGAAGCTGCATCGGCGGCGCCAGAACCCGAAGTGCTGCTCGATTACGTCGGCTCTGTGGCGAACGCAGCCAAGGTGATTGCCTCCCTGCACCGCGGCCAGAAGCGATTGGTCTTCTGCGAGTCCCGGCGGACCAGTGAGCAGCTGGCATTTGAATTGCGTGACCTGGGGGTCGAAACGTTCGTATCCCACTCCTCGCTCTCGGTGGAGGAGCGTCGCAGATCGGAGCAAGCGTTCGCCGATGGTCAGAACATGGTCATCGTCGCTACGTCGACCCTTGAACTGGGCATCGACATCGGGGACCTCGACCGTGTCATCCAGATCGATGCCCCACGAACTGTTGCATCGTTCCTGCAGCGGCTTGGCCGCACCGGGCGTCGGCCGGGCACCACACGGAACACCTTGTTCCTCGCCACAGACTCGGATGCCTTTCTCGAAGCTGCCGGTCTACTCCTGCTCTGGAAGCGGGGCTTTGTCGAGCCGATCACTCCACCTCCGCACCCACGGCACCTGGTTGCCCAGCAGTTGCTTGCGCTCGCATTGCAAGAAGGCGCCTACGGTGCCGACAGCCGGAAGGACTGGTGGGGCTCACTTGCATTGATGGAGGACGGAGAGGAGGTGCTCGCTCACCTGCGGGATGGGGAGTTCCTGGTTGAGGACGGCGGCATGTTGATGATCGGGCCCGCTGCTGAGAAGGCGTTCGGTCGCCGTCACTTCATGGACCTGCTGAGCTCGTTCGATGCCGAGAGAGAACTGCGAGTGGTGAGCGGGAGCAGGGAACTCGGGTTCATCTCACCGCTGGCGCTGCCGCGGCAACAAGTGTCGAAGGGAGACGAAAAGCCGGTGCTCATCAATGGGCGGGCTTGGCGCGTCGAGCGGGTGGACTGGGATCGATTCGAGGTAGCTGTGAATCCGGCGGGCGACAAGGGCGATGTGCGCTGGCACAGCGGTGCGATCGCCTTGTCCTTCGAGCTGATGCGCGCTCAACGCGACGTGCTCTTAGGCCAGACGCCAGACGTACCCCTGTCGCGGCGTGCAGTCGAGCGGCTCCGCCTTGTGCGTCAGGCTCGCGCTGATCATGTGTCGAACGAGGGGCTCGTCGTCCAGCAATCCGGAAAAGACACGCATGTGTGGTCATGGGCTGGATTGAAGGCCCATGAAACCTTGCGCGCCGCTCTCGGTGGGGCGAATGGGCAGTCATACAACGACGTGATGATCCTTCAGGACAGTGGCGAGGTGGGCCGGTTGACCATTCTGTCGCTCGATGAGGTCACACCCCACGTGCCGCCGGAGATGGCTACGAGCCTCAAGTTCTCGGCCGCGCTTCCTGAAGCAGCCGCCAACTTAACGCTTGCGGAGCGATTTGCTGATAGAGCCGGCGCACAGTCCGTTGCATGTGAGCTCGGCGCCCTCTCATCCGACGAGTCTTTGGACCGCTGAGGTTCCAGGCGGCGCACTCTCTTTCCATCGCAAGGTGTGTGCGGTGATCATGTCGCCGCGAGGTGCCTGAGCTCGACGGACCCGCGGTAGCCACGCGAGCTCATGCATGTGTAACACCGCCGGTGGCCGAGCACATCGCGCTTGACAACTAGCAGGAAGACCCTCGCAGTCGCCTGTCCAAGCGGTGGATCGATTTGGCGAACTTCGCCGCCAGGTGTGTTCGGAAGAGGGTGCGTGTGATTGATGGTGCCCATGGTCCTCGACTGCCGATTCACCCCGCGGGCTCTAGAGACTTGTCGGATACGGAACGTAGGTTGCTCGAAGGGGCCGAGCTGCGTCGGCCCGCATCTGCCTCGGGGGAGAGCTTGACGTCTACGCCTGCTGTTGTCCGCGCCTCGGATCCCCAGCTGAAGGACAAGGTCGGGCGGCTCGTCCAATTCCTCAAGGACTTGGTGACCGCGAAAGCCGTTCCCGTTCGTCAGGTGAGCGCCCACCTGGACCACCTGTGGCTCGAGGACCTTCGGGACCTGGCCGCGTTGGACCTCGACGCCGCGACCGGCGACGTCGTCGTCCGCGTGCCGCGTGTGGTGCCGGACCCTGCACCGGCGCTACCCGACTCCCTGCACGGGCTCGTGTCCGTTGTCGACCGCGACAACAGCACCCTCGAGCGACCACCGCTGCGGGACGTCGAGATCGACGACGACGTCCGCGGCGCCTACGACAGCTGGCTCGAGGAGTGGCAGGCGTGGGCTGCCCAGGACCGCCCACGCCGTCGGCTGCAGCGCACCTACGAGCAGCTCCGATCGATGCGGCTCAAGTCGACCGAGAATCCCGAGAGCGTCGAGATCGTCCTCGCCGGCGGGCTGCTCACCCTTCCTGACTCCGCCATCCGGACCCACCTCCTCAGCCACCGGGTGGTCGTGGACGTCGAGGTCGAGACGGGCGACGTCGTGGTCTCCCTGGACCCGTCGGGTACGACCTCGTTGGAGGACGGGCGTGTGCTCGCCGGTCTTGCCGAGTTCGACGACGGCGGGACGTCCTTCCTGCGCGGCCGCATCACCGAGCTCGACGTCCGCCCTTCCGGCGCAGAGTCGGTCGTGTTCCTCAAGGAGTGGGCCGATCGCGCGCTGCTGGCCCAGGTCCAGGTGGTGGAGGACTGGTCGGCACCCCCGACGGGCCGAGCCACCCTCGCCCCCGCGCCGGCCATCGTCCTCCGCAGCCGTGGCGCCTACGCCCTCCAGGAGTACTACGGCGACATCGAGCGCACCCTGAGCGACGAAGGAAGCCTGGTGCCCCTCGGCCTGGCCCAGCTCGTCGAGTCCATCGAGAAGGACGAACGCCTCGCCTGGCTGGAGGCAACTGGTTCGACAGCAGCTGCCGAGGTGACGGCCGACCCCCTGTTCCCGCTGCCGGCCAACGAGGAGCAGGCGCAAATCATCGGCCGGCTGCGCGACGACACAGGGGTGGTCGTCGAAGGACCGCCGGGAACGGGCAAGACGCACACCATCGCGAACCTGGTGTCCGCGCTCCTGGCTCGTGGGCAGCGCGTGCTCGTGACCAGCGAGAAGGCGCAGGCCCTGTCCGTCCTCCGCGAGAAGCTGCCGGAGGAGATGCAGGAGCTGTGCGTCTCGCTGACCGACGTCCAGCGTGGCGGGTCGCTCGAGCTCGCCAGGAGCGTCGGCCGATTGGCCTCTGAGCATTCCTCGTACAACCCGCAGCGCACCGAACGGGAGGTCCACGACCTGCAGGGCAAGCTCGACCAAGCTCGCCGCCACCGCTCGAGCCTTCTCGAGTCGATCCGCCGGCTGCGGGAGTCGGAGACGGCGCAGCACCCCGAGATCGCACCGGGCTTCGGCGGGACCCTCGCCCGCATGGCCGAGAAGGTGGCAGACGGGACGGCGGCCTTCGCCTGGATGCCCGTCCCTGCTGTCGGCGGCTTCCCCCTCGCCGTCCCCGAGCTGATGGAGCTGCGGCAGGCGCTGCCGGCCGACACCGAGGCCCGCAGGGAGCGACGCGGGCAGTCGTTCCCGTCGAACGACGTCGTCCCGTCCCCCGACGTCGTGGACCGCTTGGCCCAAGCAGTCGCACGCGGGGTAGAGGCACGAGCGCGAGAAGAAGGACCTCTGGCTGATGCTCTCGGGACCCTCGACGCAGGGACCCTGGCGGAGCTGACCCGACGATGCAGGGATCTGGCGGAGCAGCTCGCGCAGATCCGAGAATCGACGGACGCCGACTGGGCGCTACCCCTGCTCGACGTCGTCCTGCGAGGGGACGACCCCGTGCTGTGGCAGCACATCGGTGGTGCTCGGGCCGTGCGTGACCAGGTCGTAGCGCTGAACCAGCAGATCGGCTTCGCCGACGTCAGGTGGAGCGGCCAGATGCCGCCGGGGGCAGGGGCCGACCGTTTCGGGAGGTTCGCCAGGTACCTGGGGGCCGGTGGTTCGCTGAAGAAGGTCTTCAAGAGCGACGAGCAGAAGGCCGTCGAGCCGGTCCTCGACGCCGTGACGGTCGACGGTCAGCCCGTCGTCACCGCCGGCCAGGCCCACCTCGTCAGCCTGCACCTCCACTGCTTGGCGCGTCTGCAGACCTTCGCGCAGACGATGGAGCTGGTGCGCGTCCCCGTCGACCTCAGCATTCCGCGCCCTCAGCAGGTCTCCCGTGCGAGCCGCGTGTGGGAACTGGTCGAGGCCATCGACCGCGTCCGGGCCGCGCGCGACGAGTTGGTCACCCAGATCCGCAGGGTTCCCACCATTCCTCGCGTCGACCTGCGGACGACGGAGGCGCTCACCCGTTTTGTGTCGATCGCGACCGTCTTCGCGGACGTCGAGACCGCTCGCCGCAGCAGCGACGAGCTGCGGCGCCTGGCCGACCTGGTGTCAGCCGCCGTCCCGTGGGACCAGCAACCTCCGGAGCTGCGCTTCGTCATCGACGCGTTGGTCGCCGCCGACGCGGTGGGCTACCGGGATGGCCTGGCTGACCTGACGTCGGCCAGGCGGGAGAAGGAACAGCAGGTCAGGTGCGACGAGCTCGTCACGCGGCTGTCCGCCGTCAGCCCTCGCCTGGTGGAGACGCTGCGGGAGACCGCAACCGAACCGATGTGGGACACCCGGATCGAGCAGGTGGAGGCTGCCTGGGCGTGGGCCAGGGCGGCGACCTACGTCCGGCAGGAGTCAGCGCCCGGACGAGAGGCCGAGCTCGACCGTGAGCTCGGCGCTGTCGAGAAGGACACAGCATCGCTGACCGCTCAGCTGGCGGCGGCGCAGGCGTGGCAGTCGTGCTTGACCCGGATGACCGCCAGCCAGGTCACGGCTCTGCAGGCCTACCGCGACAGCATGGCCAACGTCGGCAAGGGGTCGGGCAAGTACGCCCAGCGCTACCGTCAGGCGGCCCGGGAAGCGATGACCGCCGCGCAGTCGGCAGTTCCGGCCTGGGTCATGCCCCTGCAGGAGGTGCTCGCCTCGATTCCCCCGCAGCAGGGCGCATTCGACGTCGTCATCGTCGACGAGGCCAGCCAGGTAGGGATCGAGAACCTTTTCCTGCTGTGGCTCGCCCCCCGGGTCATCGTGGTGGGCGACGACAAGCAGTGCACGCCGTCCGAGGTGAAGCACGGTGCACTGGACAAGGTGTTCAGTCGGCTGGATGTCCTGCTGCCGGACGTCCCGAACTACCTCCGCTCGACCCTGACGCCGCGATCCTCCGTCTTCTCGACCCTGCGCACCCGCTTCGGCCAGGTCGTGCGGCTCCGGGAGCACTTCCGGTGCATGCCGGAGATCATCATGTGGTCGTCCCAGATGTTCTACCGGGACGCGCCCCTTATCCCGGTGCGGCAGCACGGCGCTGACCGGCTGACCCCACTGCGGACCTCGTTCGTCCCCGGCGCCTACATCGAGGGTGCCAACGCGCTCCTCCGCAACGTCGTCGAGGCCGAAGCTGTTGTCGATGCTCTGGTGGATTGCCTGGACGACAGCCGGTACGACGGCAAGACCTTCGGGGTCGTCGTTCTCCAAGGCCAGGCGCAGGTCAAGATCATCAATGAAGCTTTGATGAAGCGGGTGGACCAGGAGGAATGGGAGCGTCGCCGGATCCGCGTGGGGACGGCCCCGGACTTCCAGGGCGACGAGCGCGACGTCGTCCTCCTCTCGATGGTGACGGCGCCGGACCACAAGCGGGCGTCGCAGACTCGCATGGACGCCCAGCGGTCCTACAACGTCGCAGCCTCCCGCGCCCGGGACCAGCTCTGGCTCTTCCACTCGGTCACAACCGACCAGTTGCGCCCGGACGACCTCCGCAGCCAGCTGCTGACCTACCTGAGCGCGGCCCCGGTCGCCGCCGCGGCCGCCATGCCACAGGGGGTGACCGACGACGAACGGTGCGACCCGTTCGACAGCCTGTTCGAGCAGCGGGTCTTCCGCCGCATCCAGCAGCGCGGCTACCACGTGACTCCGCAGGTCGAGGTCAACGGCCGACGGATTGATCTCGTCGTCACCGGCAGCCAGGGCAAGCTGGCCGTCGAGTGCGACGGGGACGCCTGGCACAGCTCGCCGGAGCAGCTCGCCAACGACCTCGCACGTGAGCTGGAGTTGAAGCGGTGCGGGTGGGCCTTCTGGCGGATCCGTGAGTCCCGCTACTACCTGGACCCGGACGAAGCCCTCACCGACCTGTGGCACACCCTCGACAAGCGGGGCATCGGGCCGGTCGTCATCGAAGGCGCAGGGCGCGGTGGCGACTGGGTGCCTGGCGAGTTGTCCGAGGAGGACGGTCCGGACGCGCTGGAACAGGAGGACGGGCACTCGTCGACGGAATCAGTCGCCGCCGTGCCAGAGCAGCTCCGTCCCACCCAGCGTGCCGAGACAACGGCGGAGAACACGGCCGGGCAGCAGCTCGAGGTCCCCTTCGCGCAGCCGGCGCGCCCTGCGGCGGCTCGCCCCGTCCTCCCGCCTGTCCCGCCACCGATGTCGCGCTCGACACCGGGATTGCGGCCCCCCGGTCCGAGGACCACGACTGCTTTTAGTGCCTCGTCGCCGGCCGACGCCTTGCTCCTGGACCTGGCCAAGGACGGGGCCCTGACCAACGAGGTCGTTAGGCGCTTCCTCGGCCTGTCGCCGGAGGGAGCGCGGAAGGCCCTGATGGGCCTGGTCGAGCGGGGGCTGCTCGAGCAGCGCGGCGCCAAGCGCGGAACGCACTACGTGCTGCCGGGTGCAGCGAGCGCCGCACCGGCTGACGCTCAGCAGCCGGAGATGTCGGCCGCCGAGGGACCGGAGCTGGAAGCACGTCTTGAACGACGCCTGCGCGATGACGCGGGTGCCGTGACCAAGAAGTCTGGTTACCGGCCGAGCTACTACCTGCACATGATCAACCAGGAGGGCGCCCTCGGTGCCGCGAAGCGGTTGCTGGCTGACCCGCGACCGCAGCACGGGATCGAGGTGCTGTGGGAGCACGGCTTGCTGGGCCACAGTCTCGAGGCAGCGGTCTGCGCTCCGGAGTTCCGCGACCTCTTCACCGGCAACGAGCTGCAGCGTGCGCGGAAGCGGCTGAAGGACATGGGGTACACGAGTGGCAGCTGAGATGGGCGGGAAGAAGGCCACGCCCCGCTGGGATGATCTGCGTGAAGAGATCTTCGACGCGCCTTCGGCCGTCGAGTTGGTGCAGCGGTACTTCGCGTCTCACGCGTCCGGTCCGGCCTTCACTGGCTCCCTCTTCAACACGTGGGCGGGGGGCGGTGAGCTCCACCCGGATGTCGTCACCAGTGATGACCTCATCGCTGTGCAGTTCCTCAGCATGCGCCCGTTCAGCGAGACGATTTGGCGGATCCTCGAGGGTCAGCGACGGGAGATCAGTGCGGCGCTGTCGCGCATCCCGCAAGACGCGACGCTGTGGGGACCGCCCGCTCGTGTGGACGCGGACCTCGCGCACGCGGCGGCCGCTTGGGAGATCCTGCGCGCGATCCCCGGCGCCGGGTGGGTGACGGCCGGCAAGATCCTCGCGCGCAAGCGACCGAATCTCGTGCCGGTGTACGACTCCGTCGTTCGAGGAGTCGTAGGTGGCGGCGACGCCTACTGGATGTCCCTCCGCTCCTGGCTGGGACAACGCCCCTCCGCAGGCGGCTGCACCAACGTCGACCAACTCCGCGCGATCCGGGCGGAGGCAGGCATCTCGGCCGACCGCTTGCCCGACCTCCGCGTCCTCGACGTCGTCCTCTGGATGACCGGTCGGCACAAGGCCCCAAAGGAGGTACTCCTCGAACGAGATGCAGATGAGGATGACCCTCATCTTCAGTACCCGGGCTTGGGGCCGCGTGCGGTACGAGGTCAAGGCTGAGATGTCAGGACATGGTTCGCCTCGCGCCATGTTGCAGGGTGACGGCAGAGACGTAGCCGGAATGACCGGCTACTGATCGACTGACGTTCCGGTCCTTGATGCGGGCGTCCTTCGACCCGAAGCCGGACTGGCCGACAGCGATCTCGTTCCCCTCCGCGAGTCGGTAGACCCAGCGGAGGACGTCGTCGTTCTCGGACCAGTAGTTCCACACCCCGTCGGTGATGCCGTCCGTGAAGCCGTGCCAGTGCTTCCTGGTCCCGACGGCGGCTCCGAGCAGGTGCATCGACTCGATCCTCGGATCTCCGTCCCGAGTCGCCAATGCTTCGGCGACGGTGACCATCACCCGTGCGCCCAGGCTGTGGCCCATGAGGACGTAAGGACCTTCGTCGCTCCTGGCGATCAGTTCAGAAAGAGTCGCGCCAGTCATCCCCGCCCGGTTCTTGGCGATGGTCCACGGATTGGTCACCACGTCGTGAGCACCCAGCACCCATCCGAGTCCCGGGATCGACGCCGCTTTGCTGCCCCGCCGAGCCCCCTGCAGGAGAAGCGCCTTCACCGCGGCTTTGCCGCCGGCGACGGCCAGCAGAGCGCCCAGGTCCCTCAGTTCCTTCGCGCCCCAGTGCACTTGGTAGACCGGAGCGTCGGGGTAACGGGTATTGATTAATCGCTCCCACGACGACCAGGCCGACTGGCCTTCGGTGAGGAACCCCGTGGCGAACACGACCGGCGTCCCCGACCCAGGACGCACCAGCTCGACCGAGAAGGATGGATCACTGCCGACGTAGGACGACACGGTGGCTGCGCCGAGAGCGCCACCCAGAGCCGTCCCAGTGGCTGTCACGACAGCTGTTCCGCCAGCCATGCCGAGACCTCCCGACGCAATGGCGCCTCCGCCCAGCATGGCCAGGCCGTGGCTCGTCGCTGCCGCGCCGGTCAGAGCGCCACCGAAGAAGGAGCTGCCGAGCGCGGCGCCGACGACAGGCGCGGCGAAGAAGGCCAGCGGGGCGACAACCGCGGCAGCACCGATGGTGCCGCCGGCGACCTTCCCGATGCGGTCGGCGTTCCGCGCCTCGAACTTCAGGAACTCCTGGTAGCCACCCAGGTCGGGTATCCGCGATTGCAGCTTCTCGAAGGACGGGATGGCGTGCTTGTGCTCGGCGCAGTAGCCGAGTCGAATCCTGGTCCTTGGTCGGATCACAGCTCGGTGAGGGCAACCCGGTACCCCGCACTCCACCGTGGGCACGCCGCACTGGCCGCAGAGGTAGGTCCGGAGGGGCCTCTCAGAGCCCACGACGTGCGTGTGGACCACCTTGCTGAAGCAGCCGGAGCACCATGCTGTCGTCGTCTTGTCGCCGAGCCTGGTGACCAGATCGGCAAGGGCGAGGGCGTCCTTCTGCTCGACGTCTGCCGCCTCGCGATGTCCGGCTCGTTTCTGCGGTGATCGCGTGCGGCGGAAGCCGTGCTCGTTGGCTGCGTAGCCGAGTACGAGGGTGACCAGGGACAGGTTCTGGAGCAGAGCTTCGCTGCCGGTGATGGACGGCGTGCCGTCTTCCGGGCCGGATCCGCTCGCTTCGAGCTCGAGCGCACCAGACGTCAGCCGAACGGTGAAGCCGGTCCCGCGCGGGGTGTACGTCAGTGCGGCCATGTCACATCCTCCTGCATGTCGTTGCACTGGCTGACGGCGCCGTCGGCGCTGTCGGTCGCTGACAGGTCATCGGGTCACCGTCGCGCCGTCGGGGCGAAGGAAGAGGAGTCGTGAGGTCGACTCCGTGCCGGTCGAGCTGTCGATGACGCTCGTGTAGGCAGCGAGCTGCGGGGCGTAGTAGGCGGCCCGAGCCTTCATCGCTGCGCTTGGCAGTGCGTCCGTCTTGTAGTCCACGACCACGAGGGACCCGTCGGGTTCCCGGGCGGCGAGGTCGACGATGCCCTCGAGAACTGTGCCGTCGGGTTGGACCGCGCCGACGTACATCTCGCGCCAATGGGGTCTCCTGGCCGTCTCGCGGATCAGCTCCGAGTCGAGGGCAGAACGCACCAAGGCCGTGACGACCTCGGCGTGCGGCTCGACGCCCTCCGCGGCGCACTGCGCGGCCACTGCTTCGTCCAGTCCGGCACCCGTCGCGAGGTCAACGATCTGCAGGACGGCGTGCACCGCCCGGCCGATCGCCGTCCCGTACCTCCCCTTCGACCACGGCGGGAGGTCGAGGTTCTGCGCGCCCTTGGCCAGGCCCGCGTCGTCGTCCCCGAGGGCCACCGCAGGCTCGCTGCCCTCCAGCCCGGATGCGGAGACGGCCGACGTGCGTCGGCTCGCCTCGCGTGCCGGGCTGACGGTGGCCCACCATGCCTGACGGTTTGGCGGAGTGATCCGGCCAGTGGTTGCGGCCGGTTGCGCGGCGCCCGCGGGGAGCTGGTCTGCCGACCAGGCCTCGGCGCCGGACCGTGCCCCGCCGTCGTCGGCCAGCAGCTTCGCGCTCGTCTGGGAGGTCCCGGACGACCGGTGAAGGGAAACGATGAGGTGGTCCCGCGCTCGGGTCGCAGCGACGTACAGCAGCCGGCTGCGCTCCCGGTCGTCCATCTGCTCGTCGACAGGCGCGGCGACGTCGAAGTCGCCAGTCGTCACGCCCTTGCGGATCGACACCTCGTAGCCGTCGGCGGTCCACAGCACCCGCACGCCACCCGGTCGGCGCTGGCCCGAGGTCATGCCGCTCATCACGACAATCGGGAACTCGAGCCCCTTGGCGCCGTGCACGGTCATGATGCGCACGGCCTCGGCATCCGTCTCGGGCAGCGCCGACTCGACGACCCGCGACGAATCGCCGCTCTGCTGCTGCGCCCACGCCAGGTAGGCCCGCAGCCCACCGTGCTCGGACTCTGCCCACGCGCGGGCCTGGTCGATGACGAACCGCAGCCGCCGCCACTGGTCACGAGCCTGCGGGCCCTGCGCGGCGACCTCGAGCATGCGGCGGTCGGCGACCAGCCGGGTCAGTACCTCGCTCGGTGCCATCCATCGAGCCGCCCGGTGCAGCTTCTGCAGGTAGGCGAGTGACCGGCCGACGGGATGGTCCGCCCGTGCCTCGTCGAGCGGGGCGATGACGCTCAGGGCCCCGCGCCCGTGCTTCCAGGTCCACAGGTCGTCGTCCCCGCAGCCGAACAGTGGCGACCTCAGCGCGGTCACCAGAGACAACGCGTCGGACGGGTCGGCGATCGCCCGCGCCGCGGCCATCAGGTCGCGGACCTCCTGCGCCTCGTAGACCAGCGAGCTGGACTCGGCCCGGTACGCGATGCCTGCCCGATCGAGGGCAGACTCGAGGAACGGCAGCGACGTGCGGGCCGGCAGCAGGACGGCGACGTCGTCCAGCCGGGCCGGCCGCCACTCCCCGTCGACGCAGACCGGCCAGCCCTCCTCCACCGCCCGGCGGATGACGCCGGCGACGTCAGCGGCCTCCCGCTCCCGCAGGATCGACGCGCTCGACCGGGGGAGCCCCTGGTGCGGCTCCGCGCCCAGGACGACGACCGCGGGAGCGCCGTCATGCGCGGGGCGGTCAGGAACCAAGGGCTGGAACGCAGGCTGCCGATCGGGCTCGGCCACGATCAGCCGGTCGAACACGCTGTTGACCCAGTCCACCACCGGCGCGACGGTGCGGAAGTTCGTCGTCAGGCTGACGTGCTCCCCGACGACGTCCTGCGCCTTCATGTACATCGCGATGTCGGCCCGGCGGAACCGGTAGATCGACTGCTTGGGGTCGCCGACCACGAACAGCGAGCCCGGCGGGACGTCGACGTCCTCCCACCGGTCAGCGGAGGCCGCCGCCCCTCCGGCGATGCGGACCGCGAGCTCGATCTGGATGGGGTCGGTGTCCTGGAACTCGTCGAGCAGCAGGCGCTGGTAACGATCCTGCAGTGCGGCGCGCACCGGGGCGCCGTCCTCACCGCGGAGCACCTCGCGTGCGATCACCAGCAGGTCGTGGAACTCCAGGCGGCCGGCCTCGCGACGCTTCTCGGCAGCCTCCAGGACCCGCTCGGCGATCCAGCGGGACAGGATGCGCAGGGTCGGCTCGAGGACGGCCGCAACGGCCGCGGCGGCGTCCACGACGAGCTGCTTGCACTCCTCCTTCAGCCCGTCGAGCGCTGGCTTGCCGCCCCAGTTGCCGGCTTGGCCGTAGCTGAACTTGAGGTCAGCCGCGGTGCCGAGTGCGGCGAGCTGGAGGCCTACGTCGCTGGCCTCGGCGAGCGTCGCCCCCCAGGCGCCGAGCTTGGCCAGGTACGGCAGGAACTTGTCGTCGTCGGACAGGCACGCGTCGGCGCGGTCAGCGAGGATCGCCGCCCGGTCGACCAGCTCACGGACCCCGGTCAGGCTCGGCGCCGCCGACTGCGGTCCGGCGAGAACGCGCTCTGCGACCAGGTCCCAGTCGGCGTTGAACAGCTTGGCCAGAGACCGCAGGTTCTCCAGCTTCACGCCGGCCGACATCGCCAGCATCAGCGGCTCGGCGATCGAGTCGTCGTCCAGCAGCTGACGGCGCTGCTCCGCCCACCGCGCCTCGAAAGCGACGGCGGAGCTGAGCTCGTCGGCCACCTCGATGAGGGGCGGCAGGCCGGCCTCGATGGGGTGCTCGGCCAGGATGCGCTGCGCGAAGGAGTGCAGGGTGCCGATGGCTGCACCGTCGAGGTCGTCGAGTGCTTCGTCGGCGCGCTCGTCGTCCGCCTGCTCCAGCGTGGCGCGCAGCCGGTCGCGCAGCTCGGCCCCGGCCTTCTCGGTGAAGGTCACGGCGGCGATGCAGCGCAGCGGGACACCGTCGTGGACCACGAGGTGGTGGATGCGTTCGACCAGGCTCCGCGTCTTGCCCGAGCCGGCCCCCGCCTCCACGAACAGCGTGCGGTCGGTGTCCTCGCGAATGGCCCGCCGGGCGTCGTCGTCCTGCAGAGCGTGGGTCACGGCGCCCCTCCGGTGGTCGGCTCGATCAGGTCGACGAGGTCGCGGAGAGCGGGATCGTCCTTGTTCTGCTCCCACCGGCGGCGGGCCTCGGAGTGGCCGACGCCGTCGGGGTTGCAGAAGTGGCACTGCACCCAGCTGAAGTCGGCCTCAACGGGTGGCTTCGGCGGGAACAGGCCGCGCCGGATGCCGGTGACGATGGTCTGCAGGGTCTGTGCGTAGAGCTGTTCGACCTCGTCGCTGAGCGGGACCTCGATGCGGCCCTTGTCGCGTCGGACGAACCAGTAGGCGGCCTGGACCTCGGCGTCCACCCCGTGCTGCGCGCGGGCGGCGTGGGCGTACACCGGCAGCTGCAGTTTGGTGCCACTGGCGACCGGGTCGTTCTTGATCGCCTCGAAAGACCGCTGGCTACCGCTCTTGATGTCGGTGACGAACAGCCGCCCGTCCTCGGCCTCGTCGACCTTGTCAGCGGCTCCCCGCATGAGCAGCGTCGACCCGTCGGGGAGCGGGATGGCGACCGGGTCCGCGCCCTTCATGCCGAAGGCCAGCTCGCTGGCGATGACGGCTGCCCGGTGCTCGGCGCGCCACACGTCGTCTGCGTGCAACATGGCGGTGAGGTCAGCCGTGACGCGGGCGATCGTCCGTTCCCACAATCGCGGGTGGCCCGCGCGGCCGTCGGCTTCCAGACTGGCGCCCTTCTCCGCGCAGATCTGCACCAGCCGCTCGTGGTGCTCGATGCTCCAGGGCTCACCGTGGCGTGGCAGGCGGCCGGCGAACTCCCGGCACAGCGCGTCGAAGCTCTCGTGCATGAGCGTCCCGATGTCGGCGGCGCTGGCCTCGACGACGTCCTCCGGCTGCTCCACCTGCTCGACGCCGAGCATGCGCGAGACGAAGTACGCGTGCGGGCAACCCGCGTACTTCTCGAGTGCGGTGGGGGAGACGACCCGCACGCCGTCGGCGTGGTCGGGTAGGCCGTCGACGCCGGAAAGGTCGCCGTCGAACCGGGTGAAGCGCGGCGCGTTCCGTTCACGGAGAAGGTGGACGGCGGCCGCGGCTACGTCGTCGTCCAGATCGACCCCCGCGTGCGCGGTCTGCGTGCGCCACTCCTGCTCGCTGGCGGGTGCTGGGGTCGTGGTGAGGGAGCTCGCGAAGGACGGCGACGTCGTCCAATGGCTCGTGTGCTTCTCCCACTCCGTCGCGGCGAGCTTCGGGTTGCCGGTCAGGGCGCGCAGTGTGGGGAGCAGCCAGCGGCTGGGGAGGTGCTGGCTCTTGGTGCGCAGGTCGCCGCGGGGGAAGGTCGCCGTGACCTTCGGGGCAGCGGAGAACGCGGCGAGCAGGTGGCGGTGCTGTGCGTCGAGCCGTTCGCGATAGCCGAGCAGCTGGCCACCCGTTACGTTGCGCGCCCGCTCCGGCAGCAGCGGGTCCTCCTTGAGCCGGCCGGGGAAGACTGACTCGGCCAGGCCGAGCACGAAGACGCGGTCGGCGTCGAAGCCGATGGCGCTGGACACCGGACCGACGAAGACGCCGTCGCCGAAGCGGCCCACCCGCGGCAGCGCAGCCTCGAGCTGGTCGGCGACGGTCTCGCGGAGTGCGGTGAGGGACGGCTCACCGCCGTCGAGTCCGTCCAGGACGGCGACCCCGCGCAGCGCCGCCTCGGTGGCGACGGCGGCGTGCTGCTCCTCGTCGGGCAGCCGGGTGAGCGTCTCGGGTTCGCCGATGAGGTCGTGCAGGAGCCGGAGTGCCCACTCGCTCAACGACCGCCAGGACCGGACCGTCCGCCCCTCCGCCAGGCGGTCGCGGAGGCTGCAGGCGAAGTCGCGCAGCGCCTCGGCGTTGTCGATGTTCGCGGTGAGTCGGGCGACCATGCCGGGCCTGGGGTCGTCGCTGGCCTGGTCCGCGGCGAGGCGGCCGCGCTCGTCGTCGGCGTAGCGACTCAGCCGGGTGGCCCAGTCGGTCCCGTGCACCACGCCGGCCGTGCGCGAGAGACGCTCCCAGCGGCTGACCGGGATGGGGTCGCCGGCCGCGGTGCGCATCGGGGCGGTTGCGAGGACCCGGAAGAGGTCGCCGCGGGGGACGTCGCGGTCGGGTCCGTCGCCGGCGAGGTCGATGAGCTCGAGCACGGCACGGGCGAGCGCCCGCTCGTGGACAGGACGGGTGCCGGGCCCGTTCACAACGATGTCCGCGGCGCCGAGGTGCTCGTGGAGCAATCGGGCGTACGGGTTCTGCGCTGTGTACAGCACCGCGACGCGGTGGGCGGGTGTCATGGAGAGCGCCTGCACCACCTCGCGGACGACGCACCGGACCTCGTCGTCGGCGTCGGACGCCGTGAGGACGGCCGTCGCGGTGGGCCATGCGTCGGCGGTGGTCGCGCTGGTGCCGACGCGGGCCAGCGAGCGGTGGACGGCGGCATCCGCCTTGGGGTGACCGGTCAGACCCGCGACGGTGTGAACGGTGCCCGCCCCGCTGAGCGTGAGCACGAAGGCGGCCTCGGCCTGGTCGAGCACCTGGGGGAGGTAGAGGACGACAGCGCCGAGCTCGGCGATGCGCTCCGGGTGGTCTCGGCAGATGGCGCCAGCGGTGACGAGCAGGTCGTGCTGGTCGTACCAGGCGGGGGCCAGTGACGCCTGGACGCTCCGGTGCATGCGGACCAGGTCGGGGCCGAGCGGCTGGACCTCGGCGAGGGCATCGAGGGCGGTGTCGTCGAGGTCGCGCAGCTCGCGGCCGGCGCGGACGAGGGCCTGCACGGTGGCCGGGTGCTTCGCGACCTTCGAGAAGACACCGGCGTCGTCGTGCAGAGCGGCTCGCCAGGCGGCGGCGAGGACGGGTCCGGTGGAGGGGCGGCGGGGGTGCAAGGCGGCCGCGGCGAGCTGCTCGGCAAGGCGTTTTGCCGTGGTCGGGAAGATCGCCGCGACACCGTGGTGGCCATCGCCGAGGCCGTGTGCCAAGAACCGCCGAGCGACGATGCCGGCCAGGTTGTTCGGCATCAGGATGGTCACCGGCGTCATCGGGTCGCCGGCCTTGAGCTCGCGGACGACGTCGCGGAGCTGGTGCAGCGCAGGCTGCCCGTACGCAGTCATGTGGTGATCCCCCGTGATCGAGACTGGCTCGGAACGTAACAGCCGTCACCGACAAGGAGATTCCCCCGAAGCAAGAAGCCGGCAAGTGCTCGGCCCACCCACGCCGGGTGACCACGGTCACGACCTCCCGCATGGCGCGTGATGATGTGCAGGTGACCGGCCACGTGTTCGTCGTCCGCAGCCATCTGGAGGGCATCGTCTGCGATGACCTCGTCGTCTCCACTGATGGACGAGGGACCGCCGGTGTCCGCTCGTACTGGTGGCCCGCACTGGGGTGGACTTCCGAGTCGGACCAGTTGAACGCTCGGCCGGAGGATGCGCATGGTCGGTGGACCCGACTGGCCTCGGGCGATGGGGTACGGCCTGGACGGTGGTTGCTCGCCGTCGGCTCACGCGCCACTGCCGGTCCAGCGTGGGTGGCTGCAGGTGTGCGCGAAGTGCTCACTGCCATCGCGGGCCAAGACGGGGCTCACGTGGCGTCCGATCGGCCGCGGCGAGTGGCCATCCCCGTGTTCGGGGTCGGTGGGGGTGGCCTCGACGGGCAGCGGGGTGAAGTCGTCGAGGAGTTGCTCCGCGCATGCGCTGCCGCTGCTGAACGCCACGGCATGGATGTCGTGATCGTCGCCAGAGCTGCGTCTGACTACTCCGCGCTGCAGTCCGTCCGGCGCCGGTGCTCGGCCAGCGGGCTAGACGAGCATCGACGCGAAGAAGCCAAGCGGCTGAGTTCGCTGGCGCGGGAGGGCCGCCTGGCGCTGTTCATGGGTGCGGGCACGGGCGTTGCCGCCGGTCTCCCCCTCTGGGCTGGGTTGCTCTCCCGCTTGGCTGCAGAAGTCGACCTGCCAGGCGGACCTGACGCTCTCGCGCGCCTGAACCCACTGGACGCCGCCGAGGTTCTTCGGCGGGCCCTCGAGCGGGCTGGTGGGGGTGAGGGATCTCTAGGAGAGCGGGTCGCCGAGGTCATCGGCAGGCCCCCGCGTTTTGCCCTCAGTCACGCCCTCCTCGCAACCCTTGACGTCGACAGCGCCATCACAACCAATTTCGACGACCTCTACGAGCGTGCGGTTGCCTCGGCTTCCGGCATGCGACCCCGGGTGCTGCTGCCCAAGGGCGAGCAACCCGAGGGCGGGCCCCGCAGGTGGCTGCTCAAGCTCCACGGAGATGCGGGCGAGCCAGAGACCATCGTCCTCGATCGGCGCTCGTTCGTCCGCTACGACGCCGAACAGCGTCCGCTGGCGGCGGTCCTGCAGTCCACTCTGCTGACCCGCCATCTCTTCGTGGTAGGTGCATCGATGAACGACGACAACGTCGTCCGGCTCGTGCATGAGGTTGCCGTGCTCAACGCGAAACGAGGCGGCAGGGCTGAACTGGGCACGGTGGTGACCCTCCAGGAAGACCCGCTGGCGGCCGAGCTCTGGGCGCCCGAACTCCGCTACCTGTCGGTTGGCGGCGAGGCACCAGCCCAGGAGTCGGCGGTCGAACGGGACGCCCGGCTGATCGCAGCAGCTCGCCAGCTGGACATCTTCCTCGACCAAGTGGCGCAGCACGCTGCGGGAGGCGCCGCCGTGCTCCTGGACCCCCGGTACTCCGCGCTGATCCAGGACGAACAGGAACGTCGGACGGCCCAGAAGCTCGCGCAGATCCGCGGTTGGATCGAGAAGTGGGCCGAGGTCGGCGAGCACGCCGGCGAGTGGCGCGAACTTCTCGGGCTGCTGGGAGCGGCGGATGGCCGAGGCCTCAGATCCGGGGCCGACTCCTCAACCACCACGATCGAGGACAGCAGGGGTCCGCGATGACAGGGGACCTGATTACGCAGGCCCGGGATGATGTCCTGTCGGCAATGGGCGCCGCGTCCAGTCAAGTTCGGCTCGCAAGCCCATTCATGGGACCGGGCATCCTGCGACAGTTGGCCGAGATGGCTCAAGACTCAGCTGCCGAGTGGCGGGTGCTGACCAAGCTCGACGCTGCCGCCGTCGCGCACGGTTCGCTCAGTCTGCAGGGGCTGAGAGCGCTCATGAGGGCAGACGTGTCAGTTCGATCGCTCTCCAATCTGCACGCAAAGGTGTTCCTGGCCGACAGCTCGTTCGGGCTCATCGGGTCCGCGAATCTCACTGACGCGGGGCTGGGGCATTCCCATCAGCGCTCCAATGCTGAGCTCGGCGTGTTGCTCGACGCTGCTCAGCGTGCGGGCGCCGCCGAGCAGTTCGACACGTGGTGGAACGCGAGTTCAACGGTGTCGGAGGCCCTGCTGGACGAGGTCGAGGAAGCGGCTCGCGACCTGTCGTCGGTAGTCCCTCGAGTGTTCCCCGGGTCGCTCCCGGAGGTCTCGTCGATCCTCGACGTCGCGGACGAGCTGCTCGCAGAGGCGAGGACGAGTCAGCTCTGGGCCAAGGCTGTTTACCAAGACGTAGAAGCTGCCGACGAGGACTGGGGCCCTAACCCGTGGTTCTCGAGCAGCAAGAAGGGCAAGCCGGGCTTCCGACCAGGTGACCTGGTGCTGATCTACGCCAAGCACGCGCAGGTCTGCAACGCAGTGGTCGAGGTGACGAGCGAACCTCGGTTCGACCCGAACCACATCAAGGACGACGGACGCACCTCGGAGGAGGCTGACCGCTGGCCCTGGGTGAACGACATCAAGGTCCGCCTGCAGGTACCCGCGGCCCGAGGAATTCCACTGGCTCAGCTCGGCTTCACGGGGCTGTCGCTGCAGGGCGGTCACAAGCGTCTCGAGGCCAACGAGTTTGCCCTTGCTATCAAGCACCTGGCGCAAGTCACGGTTTGACCAGTTCAATCGTGGAGCTGATGGCGCGAGCCCTCGCTCATCAAGGCAAGTCGATTGCCCGTTCCCAGCGAAGGCGCGCCGTCGTCAGCGAGGCGCTCCGGTCGATCGTCTCGATGACGTACCGGCCGCCTGTGATGAGTTCTGCCTCCTGTGGCACCGCCCCTGAAGCCAGCCAAGCTGGGACGGCCGGGAACGGGCCGACGACCTCGAACAGGAACCGACCCCCGTACTGCTGGGTGACCGCCCGGTCCAGCGACAGCCCCCACAGCGGCATGCGGATCGACCCCGAGCTCAGGACGGCCTCGATCTGGTCGTCCTTCTCCGCCTCGGACCGCAACCCCCGGCCGGCGAACCCAGTTGGGGGCAGCGACGCGACCCGCGCCCAGCCGTCGGCGTCCAACCGGTTGGCTCCCGCCACCCCGGTGAGCAGCGCGCCAGCAGCTGCTAACGCATCGGGGCGGCCGCGAGCTGCCTCCTCCTGCGCCGTGATGTAGCTGGCCTGCACGTAGTGCGGGACGCCGGTCAGCACCCGGGCCGCTCCGCGGATCAGTGAGGAGCCGACGTCCCGACCGCCCTGCCACAGGGCGCATGCCTCGCCGAGCGGCATGACCTCACCAGGCATAGCTCGCCACCAGGTTGCGGATCTCGGCGAGGTCGCCGTCCAGCTCGCGACCGGTGTCTGCTGTCCAGGCCATCGCAAGCGCCTCGCAGATGTCGGTTGCGGCCTTCAGCTCGGCCATCGTGGCCTCGTAGCCCTCGGGCACGGTCATCGACGCCAGGCCGTCCCGGGCGTGGGTCTCCACCTTGACCTCGTACCGCTCGCCCACCCACCGGCGCAGCAGGTTCAGCGCCGCGGTCGGGCGGCCGTAGATGTTCTCCCCGCCGCTCTTCTGAAGCTCGCGGACCACGGCGGTGGCCAGCACCGTCTGCTGCTCAAGCAGGTCGATCGCCTCGAACCGCTTGACGGCCGCCGCCTGCGATGACGCAACCAGTCTCATGTCGTCCTCCCCGTGTCAGTGCACGCGCTCGAGCGCGGCGGTGAAGCTGCTGTTCCACCGGCTCAGGTGCGGCCACCTGGCAGCGACCGTGTCCGTTGCCTGCTCCGCGGTCAACCCCTGGCTGCGGCGCAGCCACGCCCGTAGCACCAGCCCCGTCCGCGACTGCCCGGCGTGGCAGTGCACGAGCACCGGTCGGCCTTCCGCCCGCAGCGCGGCGATGTCGTCGAGGACGTCGGCCAGGACGGCGTCCAGCTCGCTGTTGGCGTCGTCGTCGGTCAGGTAGGCAAACCGCTGGACGTCGTGGCCGAACGGCTCACCGACCCGGCACAGCGAGACGACCGCGAACTCGTGGGAGCTGTGCCGGGCACCGTCCAGGTCGCTGGCCCACACACCGTCCGCGACCTCGACCGGCTCGAGCCGCGCGGTCGCCGGCGGCTGGTGCCGGGTGAACCGGGACCCGGTCAGCGCGGCGGCGAGCGCGTGCAGATCGGCCAGGTCCCAGCGTCGGTCGCCGTCCCCGGGCACCCGGCCGTGCAGGACCGACGTCCACCGCATGGGAATGCCCGCGATGCCGAACACGGCGCCGGCCAGTCCGCCGGCGACGGCGGCCACCGTGTCGGTGTCCCCGCCCAGGTCGATCACCCGGCGCATGACCTCGGCGAAGGAGGTCGCTCCGCGCAGCGCCCAGACCGCCTGGCCCAGCGTCGGCCACACGGCGCCGTTGCTCTCGGCCGCGTCGTCCGGCGTCCAGTCCGGGGCGAGGACCGTCGCCCAGCGCCCGCGGTGCTCGGCCGGGACGGCGGCAAGTGCTTTGTCGACCGCGGCGAGCGGGTCGCCGCCGTCCAGGGCGACGCGGACGAGCTCGTGGAAGATCGCGCAGCCCTCGCCTGCGGACGGGTCGCCGTGGGTAAGCGCGGAGATGCGGCGCGCGGCGTCCATCGTCGCGTCTCGGCCCTGGGGGGCGAAGAAGACGGCGGCGGGCGTCGTCCGCATCAGCGAGCCGTTGCCGGCGGCGTGCCCGGAGTGGGCGAAGTGCTCGGCCGCGGCCCGGTCCGACGGCAGGCCGGAGCCGAGGACGGCGCGGGTCTGGTTGCCGATGTCGGGCGGGTTCGCCGCGGCCCACCGCCCGAACCGGTCGAACACGTCGGCCTCGTCCAGTCCGCCGCGCTCGATCAGGGACTGCGCCAGCAGCAGGGCCATCTGGGTGTCGTCGGTGAACTCGCCGGGCTCCCACCTCAGCGCGCCGCCGCCGCACATCTCAGTGGCGGCCCCGCGGGCATCGGTCGGGGAGCGGGCGCTGAACTGCCCGGCGGGGCCGAACTCGAAGGGGGCGCCGAGGGCGTCGCCGACGGCGGAGCCGATGACCGCGCCGAGGACGCGGTGGGAGCGGGGCATGGTCATGACGCCTCCAGGACGGGGTGGGTGAGGTCGATCGCGGTCAGGTGGGCGGTGCGGTCGCGCCAGCGGACGTCGTCCACCCGGACGCGCCCGCCGCCGCCGAAGCGCCGCCCCGCCCCGGCGCCGCGGACCGGTGCCAGGTCGGTCGACTGCACCCGCTCGGCGAAGCCGCGCGCAAGGGCTGCGGTGGTCCGGACGGCCGGGCGACCCAGGGCGTCGAGGACGGCGGCGTCCAGCAGCGCCGTCCAGTGGGCGGTCAGCGCGCGGCGGGAGCCCAACAGCTCGAGGGACACCGGGCGGCCGGCGATGCCGATGAGCACCCCGCTCTGGCCGGCCAGCGGCGCGACGCCGTCGGTCAGCCCGTAGCCGCGGGAGCGGTCGAGCCGGTCGACGAGCGAGTCGGTGGGGGAGGGGCCGGCCACCGCGCCGTAGCCGCTGACCCGGCGCCACACCTCGTGCTGGGCGTCGGGACCCTCGAGGTGGGGGCGCAGCGCGACCGGGGCCCGGCGGGCGCGCCGGCGGTGCTGACCGTCGCCGCCCCACCGGCCCTGCTCGACGCAGAGGACCGGCAGCACCGTGGGGACGGCGGGCTCGAGGACCGTGGACGACGTCAGCGTCCGGTTCTGCCAACCGCCCTCGAGCAGCTCGCCCGCGAGGACGAGGACCGGTCGCTCGGCCCGGTTGGTGACCACCAGCTGGTCGACGGCGGGGGAGCCGGCCCGCTCGGCGACGTCCACCGCGGCGGAGGCGCCGGTGAGCAGGCCGGTCAGGGGCGCGGAGTCGGTCCAGACCGGGAAGACGGTCAGCGGGCCGCGATGCGTGCCCTGCCCGACGTGGATGCGGAGACGAACCATGGCGACCACCCCGTTCGGATTAGCGCACATCTGCGCTGACCAAGAGATAGACGGGTTCTGCGCTAAAGTCAACACCGTGTTCAGGGACTCGTCGGGCAGGGCGTTGAGCGACTACGAGCAGCCGTCGCTGGCGGTCGACACGGCTGTGCTCACCGTCGGGCCGGCGTCCGGGGCGCTGGAGGTCGTGTTGGTGCGCGGCGAGGGTGCATGGGCGCTGCCCGGGACGTTCGTGCACGCACGGGAGCGGCTGGCGGAGGCGGTGCAGCGGAGCCTGGTGGACAAGGTCGGACTGCGCGGCCGGTCACCGGCGCAGCTGCAGGTCTTCGACGACCCGCACCGCGACGACCGCGGGTGGGTGCTGAGCGTCGCGCACGTGGACGTCGTCCCGTGGGCCGAGCTGGCGCCGGTGCTCGAGCGGCGGCCGGACGACGTCGCGGTGCGTCCGTGCAGCGAGGCCCGGGGGCTGGCCTTCGACCACGACGCGATCGTCGAGCTCGCCGCCGAGCACGTCCGGGCCGGCTACCGGGAGCGTCCTGACCCGGCCGGGTTGGTGGCCGAGCCGTTCACGCTGCGGGAGCTGCGGGTCGTGCACGAGGCGGTGCTGGGTGGGCTGCCGTACTCGGCGGACACGTTCCGGCGGGCGATGCTGCCGCTCCTGGTCGAGGTGCCCGGGGTGCGGGAGGGCACGGTCGGGAAGCCGGCGCAGCTGTACCGGAGGGCCTGAGGCCACGGGTCACACCTCATCCGCACGGGTGCGCCGTGCGGAGCGGCGAGGTCCGGATGTCGGACCTGTCGTCCACCATCGAGCCATGACCGAATCAGTCGCTCCGGAGGTCACGTCGCTGTGGAAGACCGTCGGCGGTGGGCGTGCCCACCTCGCGCAATGCGGCCACCTGTTCGGCAAGGACGTCGTCCCGGCCGACGGCGAGCAGGTCTGCGATCTGTGCCAGCGTGAGATCGACGGATTCGGTCGAACCGGCTTCGAGGACCTCGATGCAGCACTACCGGTGATGGGCGTGTCCAGCACCGACTGGCCCGCGGTGAAGGCGGCGCTGGCCACGGTCGAGCACGATGAGGTGTACCTGCCCTACAGCCGCAGCTACATCGCGCTGAACCGCGACGGTCAGGGCGTGGCGTGGGTCGGGAAGAACTACGTCGACGTCCTGGGCGGGGGACGGACGGAGCTACCCGGCTACGCAAGCGGGCCCCGCGGAGGCACGGCCACCGCGGAGCCCCGCTACGGCGAGGTCTGCGGCTCGTGCTTCATGACCAAGCCGGTCGGGGGCACGCACGACTGCTGGTGACCGCGACGGCCCGACCGGGCGACGGGTGAACCGCCGCCCGGTCTCCGCCTCAGTACCGCTCGTCCCAGTCGCCGAGGTCACCGCGCCGAACGCGGCGGACCTTGCCCAGCTTGCGGAGCTCGCGCAGGGGGTCGCGGTGGGCGCGGCCGAGCCGCTTGTCCTTCCAGGGCCGGCAGACCTGGCAGCCCTTCCACTGACGGTGCGGGGAGTGAGCCATGACAGCTCCTGTTCCGTGACCACACCCGCCACGGAGGGCGGGGTAGCCGGCGCCGCTCCATGGCCCGACCGTAACCGTCCCGGCCAGTGGGTCAGAACTGTCGGACCCCCGTGCGACGGTGCGCCTCCGGTCGTCGCGGGGGCGGCCAGGACGGGGGTCGTGCAGTGGACGAGGTCGGGGTGGTGCGCGGGCAGGTCTGCCCGGTGTGCGGGGTCGAGGATGCGATCCCGATCGTCCTGGGGCTGCCCGATGCGGCGCTCGGCCGGGCGGCCGACCGCGGCCTGGTCGTCCTCGCCGGCTGCGTCGTGTTCGAGGACCGCGGTGCTTTCCACTGCCGCGCCTGCTCCAACGAGTGGGGCGCCGCAGACGACCCCACCACCGACGAGCAGCAGCTCGCCGACCTGCTCGGTGTGCCCTACGACGACGTCGTCCGCGCCATCGGGACCGGCTGGCGCCAGGTCGGCGACGACCTGGCCGGCATCACGTGGTTCGTCAGCGGCGAGCCGCCGCAGGTCGCCGTCGGTGCATCCGCCGGGATGCTGACGCTCGCGCCGGTCTCGGCGATCGAAGACCTGTCCGAGGCGTGGGAGGCCGGGCGGTCCTTCACCCGCGACGACCTCCTCTGTTCGCCGGAGTGGATGGCCGAGGCCGCGGACGAGATCGCCCGCGCACGCCGCCGCACCTTCCGGTGGTGCGGTCGGTGCCGCCGGCCGTTCCCGCCGAGGGAGTTCGCCGGCTACCGGGGCACCTGCGTGTCCTGTGCGGAGCACACCGGCAGGACACGACGACCGGGCTGTGCCTGACTGGGATGCTGTCCGGAGCGGTTCCGGTGGCGACGGGGGAGCAGAGATTACGGCGCGGGTATACCCGGACAACCCGGGCTTCGAGTCGAAGGCGGAGGAGCTGTTCGCGACCTCGCTCCGTGAGCAGCTGCCCGACGACGCAGTGATGGTCTGCAATCAGCGCTTCACCGACCGTGGCGCAGACCGCGAAGCCGACGTCATCGTCGCCTGGCCCGGCCACGGCGTCGCCGTCCTCGAGGTCAAGGGCGGCAGCGTCTCGCTCCGCGATGGCCAGTGGTGGCAGACCGGCGGCAAGAGCAAGGCGATCCACCCGGTCGAGCAGGCGCTCAAGTGCAAGTACGCCCTGCGCGACTTCCTCTACGCGGCGCCGCGGTGGTCGCGCGGCAACCCGCGCCTGGTGCACCTCGTGGCGCTGCCGACGACGACATTGCCGAACGGCTTCGTCGCACCCGACGCGCCTCGGTGGGCGCTCATCGACAGGTCCGAGCTGTCCGAGGCGGCGGTGCGGATCGCATCGGCGCTGCGACGGGCGGAGAACCAGCCCGAGCCACCCACCGCGGACGACGTCGAGCTGCTCATTGACTGCCTCGTCGGGACGCTCATCCCGCAGGCGGACCTCGTGGCGCAGCTCGGCGAGCGCGAGGCCGTTGTCGAGCTGCTCACCCGCGAGCAGGCCCGGCTGCTGGACTTCCTGGAGTCGCACGACCGGGTCGAGATCCGCGGGGGAGCGGGGTCGGGCAAGACCTGGCTGGCCGTCGAGAAGGCCCGCCGGCTGACCGCCGCCGGCAAGCGGGTCGCGCTGCTCTGCTACTCCCGAGGGTTGGCCGAGTTCCTTCGCCGCCGGGTCGCGGCGCTCCCGCAGCGTCAGCGACCGGCCTACGTCGGGGAGTTCCATGAGCTCGGCATCGCCTGGGGTGCTGCACGTGGGGCCGACGACAACAGCTCTTACTGGGAGCAGGAACTGCCGCGGCAGATGGTGGCCCGGGCCGCGGAGCTGCCGGACGCCGAGCTGTTCGATGCGGTGGTCATCGACGAGGCGCAGGACTTCGACCAGTCCTGGTGGCCGGCCGTGCTCGCCGCGCTGCGCGACCAGGACAACGGGTGCCTCTACGTGTTCTCCGACGAGGGTCAGCGGGTCTTCATGCGCCAGGGGCAGTCGCCCGTGCCGCTGGAGAGCTACGACCTGATCCAGAACCTGCGCAACACCAAGCAGATCGGCGGCACCTTCTCCAGCCTGACCACGGGTCAGATGAAGCTGCTGGGCGGCGAGGGAGTGCCCGTGCGGTTCGTGCCCTGCGCCACCGACGACGCGCAGGGCGTCGCCGATGACGTCTGCGACGGACTGCTGGACGCCGGGTGGCCGGCCGAGTCGGTGGCGTTGCTGACCACCCACCGCCGGCACCCGGTCCAGGTGGAGCGGCAGGCAGCCGGCCAGGACGCCTACTGGGCAACCTACTGGGACGACGAGGACCTGTTCTACGGGCACGTGCTCGGGTTCAAAGGTTTGGAGCGGCCAGCCGTGGTGCTCGCGGTCGACGGGTTCCGGGACGAGACCCGGGCGAGAGAGATGCTCTACGTCGGGCTGTCCCGAGCGCGTGACCTGCTCGTCGTCTGCGGCGACCTGGAACTCATCCAGCGCGTCGGCGGCGACGCCGTGGCTCACCGGTTGAGGGCGGGCTGAGCGGTGGCGACGTACGACCCGCTGGTCCCCCGGAGCCACCGCGCATCGGCGGACGAGCCCCTCCGAGGGGAAGGACTGCAGAGATGAACGGACCCGACCAGGACGCGCTGGCCCGTGCTGACGCCCTCGTCGCCTCGGACCGGCCGTGGCAGAGCGAGCTCCGGCTCCGGCAGGCCCGTTGGCGGGAGCGGATCGGCGAACCGGTGGGGATCCACCGAGGTGCTCCGCTCGGGTCGTCGCTCCCCGACGGCAATACGACCAGCAATTTCCTCACGCCCACCATCGCGCGACAGGTGGAACGGGCCCGCAGGCAGCCCGAGGCGCTGATCAGCGCTCCGCGGATCTACGCGAACATGCTGTCCTCGCAGCCCCTGGCGTTCAACCTGTTCGGCGAGCTGGCCGCGGACCTCGACCTCGCCACCAGAGCGGGGCGTTCGTTGTGGCCGGACCTCGTCGGAACGGTCACCGAGGTGCGTTTCGAGTGGTCGCCGGGGCGCGGCGACCCCCGGTTCCTCGACAACAGGTCGGCCTTCGACGTCGCCCTGGTGGCCACCGACCCGGACGGCCGGGCGGTCTGCGTCGGCATCGAGGTGAAGTACCACGAGGACATGACCCAGGACCCAGGCTCAGCCGTAGCGCCCCGGTACGCCGAGGTCGCCCGTGCGGCCGCGGCGTTCCGGGATCCGGAGGCCCCGGAGCTGCGCTCCCGGCAGCTGCGCCAGCTCTGGTTCGATCACCTGCTCGCCCTCTCCATGGTCGAGGCGGGGGAGGTGCGGCGGACGCGGTTCGTCGTCCTCGCCCCTGCAGCCAACCCCGCGGTCACGGCTGCCGACGCCCGGTACCGCCGCCACCTGTCCGACGCGCTCACCTACGAGCGCCGGACGTTGGAGGAAGTGGCCGCCGTGATCGCCGGACTGACCGGCGCACAGTGGGTGCGGGATTTCTGTGCCCGCTACCTCGAGCCCACCAGCTGACTGACCACCTGGCGGAGCCTCCTCAGGGGCGATGGCCCTGCGCGACGGTGTCGGCCCACCGGCGGGTGGTGACGAGCCACGTCAGCAGGTCGTGCAACCGGAGGCGGGTCAGCCGCACACCGAGGTCCTCGCTGACGAGCGTCTCGAGCCGCGCGAAGAGTGCGGCGTTGCGGGTGAGGTCGTCGTGGACGACCGCCCAGGGGGTCGTGCCCCGAGCCGACGCATGGGTCCCGACAGCGCGCTCCGTGGGCGGCGACAGCAGCGGGAACAGCGCCGGTCGGTGGTGGTGGAGCACCGCGCTGGCGCGGTCCGGCTGCGACGAAGCGCGGGCGGCCGCCAGGGCGTCGACCACGGGACTCTCGACCGCGGTGCCCTGCGGCAGCTCCCAGAAGGGGCGACCGGCGGCGACGTCCAGCGCGCCCGCGACGAGGGGGAGCAGCTCCTCTATCTCCCGGTGGAACGCGAACCGCACCTGATGGTCCCGCTCCACCCCGTGCAGCCCTTCTGCGGCAAGCGTGCTGAGCGTCAGCGAGCCGGGATCCGCGTCGGAGGGCTGTGCGTCGAAGGCCTGGAACGGGTAGGCCGGAGCCTCCACCCACGTGCCGGCCGGATGGCTCGGCGTGCGGACGAACACCCAACGCCTCGCGGTGGCGTAGCCGCGCACCGCGGTGGCTGCGTCCGCCAGGGCGATCGGGTGCGGTCCGCAGGACGAGAGCTGGAGGTCATGCACGCCGTCGTCCTACCGGTGACCCCTGACAACCAGGCGCCGGACGGTGAGCTCCACGGCTGCGGCAACTGCTGCCGGGGCCTCGTGCTCCCAGAACCGGAGCACCGTCCAGCCCATCGCCTCCAGCTGCGCCGTCACCGACAGGTCGCGCAGCTGGTTGGTCTCGAGCTTCACCACCCACCACGCCGAGTTGGCCCGCGGCAGATGGAGATGCTCCGGGCAGGCGTGCCAGAAGCATCCGTCGATGAACACGGCCAGCTTGATCCGCGTGAACGCGATGTCGATGGACCGCCGCCGTTGGCCCGGCACCCGGAACGCCACCCGGTAGCGAAGCCCCGCCGCGTGCAACCGCTGGCGCACCGCCATCTCGGGCCCGTTGTCCCGCTTCCGCACCCGCCCAATCCGCTCGGTCAGCTCGGCGGACGACGAGCCCGGGTGGGGCGGGGGAGTCGGCACGCCCGCACCGTTGCAAGAACCTGTGACAACGCACCCCCCACGTGTGGACAACCCCGCCAGCGGTCACTGCCCCTGAGGATCCGCAGACCAGAGGGAGCGAACAGGTGACGGTGCAGTCGGTGGCAGTGCTCGGGCTCGGCACGATGGGGGCCGCGATGGCGCAGCGGCTCGTCGACGCCGGCCTCGACGTCCGGGTGTGGAACCGCAGCCCGGAGAAGGCCGAGCCGTTCGGCGACCGGGCAGCCGCGACCGCGGCTGAGGCGGCCGAGGGCGCGGACGTCGTCCTCACCATGCTCTTCGACGCCGACTCCGTGCGGTCCGTCGCCGACGACGTCATGCCCGCGATGCACGAGGGCGCCATCTGGATGCAGTCCTCCACCACCGGCCCCGACGCCGCCGAGGAGTTCGCGAAGCGCGCGGCCGACGCCGGCGTCCGGTTCCTCGACGCCCCCGTCCTCGGCACCAAGGCCCCCGCCGAGCAGGGCAAGCTCACTGCCCTCGTCGCCGGGGACGACGCCGACGTCGACGCCGTCCGGCCCGTCCTCGACGCCATCTCGGTCAAGACGGTCCGGCTCGGCGCACCCCCGAAGGCCTCCGCGCTGAAGATCGCCGCCAACGCCTGGATCGCCACCGTCACCGCCGGCATCGGGCAGTCGCTCACCCTGGCCGACAAGCTCGGCGTCGACCCCGCCGACCTGCTCACCGCGCTCGAGGGCAGCGCCGTCGACACCCCCTACCTGCAGATGAAGGGCAAGGCCGTCCTCGCCCGCGACTTCACGCCGTCCTTCGAGGTGACCGGGCTGCTCAAGGACGTCCGGCTCGCTGCTGGCGTCGCAGGTGTCGACCCCACGCTGCTCGACGCGTTGGCCAGCCTCTACGCCCGTACCGCTGACTCCGGGCACGGCGACGAGGACGTCGCCGCCGTCTGGCACGCCTTCCAGAGCTGAGGCGGTCGTGCACCGCATCGCGCTCCTCGACGACCACCAGCACGCCGCCGACCGGTTCGCCGACTGGTCGCAGCTGCCTGAACCCGCCGAGGTCGTCGCCTTCACCGACTCGGTCACCGGCGACGACCTCGTGCACCGGCTCCGCGGGTTCGACGTCGTCGTCGCCATGCGCGAACGGTCCGCGTTCCCGCGCGAGGTGCTCGAGCAGCTGACCGACCTGCGGCTGCTGGCCACCACCGGCATGGGCAACGCCGCCATCGACATGGACGCCGCCCGCGACCTCGGCATCACCGTGTGCGGCACCGGCATGCACGAGCCCGCCACGGCCGAGATGACCTGGGCGCTGATCCTCGCCGTCGCCCGCAGCGTCCCCGCCGAGGACGCCGCCATGCGCACCGGCGGCTGGCAGCACACGGTCGGCCTCGACCTGCACGGCGCCACGCTCGGCCTTCTTGGCCTGGGCAGGCTGGGTTCGCGGGTCGCCCGGGTCGGGCTCGCCTTCGGCATGGACGTCGTCGCGTGGAGTGCGAACCTCACCGACGAGCACGCCGCGGAGGTCGGCGCCCGGCGGGTGGACCTCGACGATCTGCTGCAGATGTCGGACGTCGTGTCGGTCCACCTCAAGCTGTCCGACCGCACCCGCGGCCTGCTCGGCGCCCGCGAGCTCGGCCTGCTCAAGCCCAGCGCGATCCTGGTCAACACCAGCCGCGGCCCGATCGTCGACGGGGCCGCCCTGGTCGAGACCCTGCGCGCACGCGCCATCCACGGCGCCGGGCTCGACGTCTACGACACCGAGCCGCTGCCGGTTGACTCCCCGCTGCGCGAGCTGCGCAACGCCGTCCTCACCCCGCACCTGGGCTACGTCACCGAACGGACCTACGAGGTGTTCTGGCCCGAGGTCGTCGAGGACGTCGCCGCCTGGATGCGCGGCGAGCCGGTCCGCGTGCTCACCAGGTGACCCGCGGCAGCGCCGGCACCACCCAGGTGTCGGCGGCGACGTGCACGCTGCAGTCGAGCCCCTCCCGCTCCCGCAGGACCGCCTCCAGCGCGGCGACCCAGGCGCGGTCGTCCGGGGTCAGGGACCGCGGCCCACGGCGCTCGAGGCACATCGCCAGGTGCAGGTCGGCCGGGTCGACGCCGGTCTGCTCGGCGACCTCGTCGTGGAACCCGCGCAGGTGGCCGATCATCGTGCGGTCGGGCTCCACCGGGACGTCGTCGATCGGGATGAGCAGCTCGGCCATGGTGCCGTCGCGGTGCAGCCACGCCAGGTAGAGCGTGCGCGACTCCGGCGCCTTCATGTTCTGGATCAGCCCGCGCCACCGCTCGGTGAGCTCGGCAGCGCCGGTGACGGGGACGGAGGGGTGCAGGGAGGAGGTCATGGCCGGGAGGGTGCCGCGCCCGGCCGACACCGGGGTCCCGCCGTCCACAGGGTGCCGCGCCGTCCCCACCCCGGTTGACTTGTCGACATGCAGACATTCACCGCCCACGCAGGTCTCACCCTGCCCGCCCTCGGCCTCGGCACCTACCGGCTCAACGGCGACGCCGGCGTGCACTCGATCGAGCA
>Ga0325400_1000070_pt1 | contig 57512 bp, 62 predicted proteins | sample PopdelMetagenome_2_FD_205662 | JGI IMG/M metagenome (GOLD analysis project Ga0325400, IMG submission 205662) | Populus deltoides microbial communities from Bellville, Georgia, United States - Xylem-PdKOR-R1 | ecosystem: Host-associated > Plants > Phyllosphere > Stem > Wood/Secondary xylem... | reverse complement strand
AATCCATTTGAACGTGTCTTTGTCGGTGCTCTCTTGCGACAGCATGTCAGGATTGTCAGCCATCCTCACTCAACGATTGGCAAGACAAAAGGGGCGTGGACAAATTGTCCTACCCGGTCAGGGGGCGACGCCGTCCAATGCCCAGGCTTGATGGCAGGTCCGCTATTGGGCGAGAGCGAACATTCTACCGATCCGAGCCACGCGCCTGATGCGATATCGCGGGAGCGGCGGGCCGGTCACGTCCAATCCGACCGGCCTGCCTCCGAAGCGCTCTTTTGAGAGCCGCCGGCCGGATACGTGAGGTGCGAGACATTCCTCGGATAAAGCCCTGCCGGTCGTGGGACATGGTCAAGGTCGTTGCACCGTTCCGCCTTGGCCGCCGGGGCGCTTCACCGCGCGTCGCGGATGCGGTAGGCGGCTGCTCGATGATACGTCGTATCCTGTCCGCCGCGCTGCCGGCGCTCGCCGCCTGTACCCCGGTGTCGCCGCCGGTCGCGGCGGTGCCGCCCCCTCCCCCGGCGGCGGCGGCGGCCGGGCCGCCCGCCACGATCCTCGTCTCCATCGACGGCTTCCGGCCGGACTATCTGGAGCGCGGGATCACGCCCGTGCTGTCGCGGCTGGCGGCGGGGGGGGCGAGCGGGGCGATGCGGCCGAGCTTTCCGTCCAAGACGTTCCCGAACCACTGGACGCTGGTGACGGGGCTGGTGCCCGACCGGCACGGCATCGTCGGCAATTCGATGGAGGACCCGCGCCGGCCCGGCGAGACGTTCACCATGCAGACCGACGACCCCTGGTGGTGGAACGCGGCCGAGCCGATCTGGGTCACGGCGGAGCGGGCGGGCATTCGCACCGCGACCGAGTTCTGGCCGGGCGCGTCGGTCGGCTGGGGCGGCACGATGGATCACGCGCGCCACAATGCGGTGACGGGCGGCACGCGGCCCGCCGACTGGCACGCCTTCGCCCAGCCGGTGACGGGCGACGGGCGGGTGGACGCGGTGATCGACTGGATGCGCCGGCCCGCCGCGACGCGCCCGCGCTTCGCGACGCTCTACTTCGACGCGGTGGACACGGCGGGGCACGACGGCGGGCCGGACGGCCCCGAGGTGGCCCACGCGCTGGCGGACACGGACCGATCGATCGGGCGGCTGGTGGACGGGCTGGCGGCGCTGGGCGTGGCCGCGAACCTCGTGATCGTGTCGGACCACGGCATGGCCGCCACGTCGAGCGACCGGGTGGTGGCGCTCGACCGGCTGGTGGCGCCCGCCGACTATCGGCTGGTGGAGAGCGGCAGCTACGCCGCCGTGGTGCCGACGCCGGGGCGCGAGGCGGCGGTGGCGGCGGCGCTGCTGGGGCGGCGGGGGCATATGGCGTGCTGGCGCCGGGCGGAGATCCCCGCGCGGTTCCGCTACGGCCGCAACCCGCGCGTGGCGCCGATCCTGTGTCTGGGCGACGTGGGCTGGCTGGTGCAGCGCGAGGCGCCGGGGAAGCCGTTCGCGGGTGGCAACCACGGCTATGACGACCGTGCGCCCGAGATGCGGGCGGTCTTCATCGGCAACGGTCCCGCGTTTCGGCGGGGCGCGCGGGTGGCGCCCGTCAACACGGACGTGGCGCCGCTGCTGCGCCGGCTCATGGGCCTGCCGCCGGGCCGCGACCTGGACGGGAGCGCCGCCGTGTTCGACAAGGCGCTTCGCTGAGGGAGGACGGGGATGCGCTGGTTCGAGGACGTGGAGGTGGGCGAGGTGCGCCGGTTCGGCCGATACGCGGTGACGCGCGAGGAGGTGCTGGACTTCGCGCGGGCCTATGATCCCCAGCCCTTCCACCTCTCCGACGAGGCGGCGGCGGCCACGCATTTCGGGCGGCTGGCGGCGAGCGGCTGGCACACCTGCGCCATGACCATGGCGATGCTGGTGGCGGACATGGGGGCGTCCGGCCGCGCCAGCCTGGGCTCGCCGGGCCTGGACGAACTGCGCTGGCTGCGCCCCGTCCATCCCGGCGATACGCTGACCTGCGAGACGGAGGTGCTGGGCAAGCGCCCGTCCGCCAGCCGGCCGGAGATGGGGCTGCTCCGCCAGCGGACCAGCGTGTTCAACCAGGACGGGGCCGAGGTGCTGCGCTTCGTGGCGAACACCATGGTCCGCACGCGGCCGGCGGACGGCTGAACCGCCCCTAGTTCGGGCGGCCGCCGCGACTGCCGCGACCGCCGCGGAAGCCGCCGCCCCCGAAACCGCCCCGGCCGCCGCCAGGCCGGCCGAAGCCCTCGCCGCGCCCGCCGCCGGGCCGGCCGAACGCGCGGTCGGGCCGCGGCGTGGGGGCGCCCACGGCGCGGTTGTCGCGGCGAAGGTCGCGATAGTCCTGGCGGACGTCGCGGCGGAACTCGGTGCGCGCGTCGCGCCGGCCCTGGCGGTACTGGTCGCGCGTGATGGTGCCAGCGCGCAGCGCGTCGCGGTTGCGCGCCAGGTCGCCGCGATAGTCGCGCCGCTCGGCCCGATAGTCGCGGCGGAAATCCGCCCAGTTGGCACGCGCGGCGGGATTGCCGTAGCCCGGCCGCCCGCTCCAGTAGCGGCGCTGGCCGTCGCTCCAGCGATAGGGCCGGCGGTTGCGGTCGTACACGTAATAGCCGGTGCCGGGGTAATAATAGTCGTTGTACCAGCCATATCCCAGGGCCGGCCCGCCGAACCCGCCGGCGTAATAGGGGTCGCCGTAATAGCCGCCGTACCCGGCGGACAGGCCGCCATATCCGTAATCGTCCGCGCACGCCGACAGGCCCATCGCCGCCGCCAGCACCGCCATCAGACCCAGCCTCATGTCGCCTCTCCCGAAGACGCAGGGAGCGGAGCCTGAACGCGCCCCGCCTGTCGGCTGTCAACGGGCGGTATTCGGGCTTCGTTCCGCCCTCAGTGGCCGGCGAAGGCGACCAGCGCGGCGGGCTCCACCCCGGCGCCGCGCAGGGTGTCCGCGCCGCCCAGGTCGGGCAGGTCCACCAGGAACACCGCGCGTTCCACCACCCCGCCCGCCCGGCGGATCAGGCGCGCGGCGGCGCACGCCGTGCCGCCGGTCGCCAGCAGGTCGTCCACCAGCAGCACGCGCGCGCCGGGCGCCACGGCGTCGGCGTGGACGGCGATCCGGTCCTCGCCGTACTCGAGCGCGTACGCCTCCTCCAGCACTGCGCCGGGCAGCTTGCCGGCCTTGCGCACCGGCAGCACGCCCGCGCCCAGCGGCCCCGCCATGGCGGCCGCGAACAGGAAGCCGCGCGCCTCGATACCCGCCACCAGCTCGTATCGCCCGTCCCCGGCGGCCGCGACCATGCGCTCCACCGCGGTGCGGAAACCGTGCGCGGAGAGCAGCAGCGTGGTGACGTCGCGGAACAGGATGCCGGGGCGCGGGAAATCCGGGATGGTGCGGATCAGAGCCGCCAGGTCGTCGTTTGCCAAGGGGGCGCCTCCCAAGAAAAAGGCCGGCCCCCGCTGGGGACCGGCCGGAACGGTCGCGGACGAAGCGCCCGGTCCTAGTGCTCCACGTCGCGCCAGACGTTCTGGTACGCGCCCCAGGCCAGGAAGCAGAAGATGGCGATGAAGGCCAGGCTGGCCAGGCCGGCCGCGTGGCGCTGCTCCAGCTTGGGCTCGGCGGTCCAGGTGAGGAAGGCCGCCACGTCGCGCGCGTTCTGGTCCACCGTGCCGCGCGTGCCGTCAGTGTACTGCACCGCCGTCTGGGCGGTCAGGGGGGCGGGCATGGCGATGTTGAGGTTGGCGAAATAGGGGTTGTAATGCAGCCCCTGGGGCGTCTTGGCCTCCGGGAACTCGCGCAGCAGCGCCGCGGGCTGTGCCTGGTAGCCGGTGAGGAGCGAGTAGGTGTAGTTCGCGCCGTCGTGCCGCGCCTTGACCATCAGCGACAGGTCGGGCGGCAGCGCGTTGTTGTTGGCGGCGCGCGCGGCGATCTCGTTGGGATAGGGCGAGGGGATGCGGTCGGCGGGCGTGTTCTTGCGCGTCGCCGCCTCGCCAGTCTCCGGATTGATGCTGGGCTGCTCGATCGTCCACTGGGCGGCGATCGCCTTCACCTCGGCCTCGGTGTAGCCGATTTCCCCTAAGTCGCGGAACGACACGTACTTCAGCGAGTGGCAGGCCGAGCAGACTTCCTTGTAGACCTGGAAGCCGCGCTGGACCTGGCGGTCATCGAACTTGCCGAACGCGCCGCTGGACGCCAGCTGCGCGTCGCGCGGGTGGCGGTGGAACTCGTGTTCCGCGGTGGCGGGCGGCGGTTCGGTGACGGCCGAGTAGGCGGTGCCGATCAGGGCGATCGCCAGCACGCCGACGAAGGCCAGCCCGACCAGGTACGAGATTGCGCGAACCATTCTTGCCTGTTTCCTATCCGGTCGGGTCGTCAGTTCAGGCCATCGCCGTCTTGGCGGGACTGGTGCCGGCGTGCTTCTCCAGCACCGCTTCCGTGATCGAGTTGGGCAGCGGGCGCGGGCGCTCCGACGCCGAGATCAGCGGCAGGATGATGAGGAAGTGCGCGAAATAATAGGCCGACGCGATCTGGCCCAGGATGACGTTCCTGGGGATCGCCTCCGCGCCCCCGACATAGCCAAGCACCAGCACGTCGACGAGCAGCACCCACAGGAACGCGCGGTAGGTGGGCCGGTAATTGGCCGAGCGCACGGGTGAGTTGTCCAGCCAGGGCAGGAAGAACAGGAGCAGGATCGAGCCGAACATCGCCAGCACGCCCCACAGCTTGGCCGGCAGGATGAAGTCCGCCGTGAAGCTCTTGAGGATCGCGTAGAAGGGCAGAAAATACCATTCGGGCACGATGTGGGCGGGCGTCGAGAGCGGGTTGGCCTCGATATAATTGTCCGGGTGGCCGAGCAGGTTGGGCACGAAGAAGATCAGCGCCGCGAACAGGAACAGGAACGCCCCCAGGCCCACCGCGTCCTTGGCGGTGTAATAGGGGTGGAAGGGCACGGTGTCCTGCGGCCCCTTCACGTCGAGGCCGGTGGGGTTGTTCGAGCCGGGGATGTGCAGCGCCCAGATCTTCAGGATCACCACGCCCGCCGTCACGAAGGGCAGGAGGTAGTGGAGCGAGAAGAAGCGGTTGAGCGCCGCGTTGTCGGGCGCGTAGCCGCCGAGCAGCCACACGCGCACCGTCTCGCCCACGCCCGGTATCGCCGAGAAGAAGCCGGTGATGACCTGCGCGCCCCAGAAGCTCATCTGACCCCAGGGCAGCACGTAGCCCATGAAGGCGGTGGCCATCATGAGCAGGAAGATCACGACGCCCAAGAGCCAGACCATCTCGCGAGGCGCCTTGTACGAGCCGTAGTAGAGGCCGCGCGCGATGTGGACATAGACCACGAACAGGAACATCGACGCGCCGTTGGCGTGCGCGTAGCGAAGGAACCAGCCCGCCGGCACGTCGCGCATGATGCGCTCGACGGAGCCGAACGCCACGCCGCCGTTGGCCGCGTAGTTCATGGCCAGCGTCACGCCCGTCACGATCTGGATCAGCAGCGCGGCCCCGGCCAGCACGCCGAAGTTCCAGAAATAGTTCAGGTTGCGCGGCACCGGATAGCCCGCACCGATGGCGTTGTAGGCGAGGCGCGGCAGCGGCAGCTTCTCGTCCAGCCAGCGCATCAGCGGCGCCTTCGGCTCGTACTGCTTGGCCCAGGGGAAGCTCATTGCGTTATCCTCAGCCGATGGTGACGAGCGTGTCGGAGGTGAAGGCGTATTCGGGAACCTGGAGGTTCAAGGGCGCCGGCCCCTGGCGGATGCGGCCCGCCGTGTCGTAGGCCGAGCCGTGGCACGGGCAGAAATAGCCGCCGAACGGCCCCTTGTTCTCGCCCTCGCCCGCGCCCAGCGGCACGCAGCCCAGATGCGTGCAGACGCCCAGCGTGATGAGCCAGTTCTTCTTGCCCTCCTTGGTCCGCTCCGCCAGCGTCTGCTTGTCGCGCAGCGAGTCGATGGAAACGGCGTCGGCCTCCGCGATCTCCTTGGGCGTCAGGTTGCGCACGAACAGCGGCTGCTTGCGGAACTGGGACTTGATCGCCTGGCCGGGCGCGATCTTGGACAGGTCGACCTCGGTGGTGGACTGGGCCAGCACGTCGGCCGCCGGGCTCATCTGGTTGATGAGCGGCAGCACCACCGCCACCGCGCCCACGCCGGCGAAGGCGACGGCGGCCACGTTGATGAAGTCGCGGCGGCGGGGATCGTCCACCGGCTCGTCCAGCAGCGCGGGGTCCTCGCCCGGGGGCAGCCTGTCGTCGAGCGTGGCCATGCGTTACCTGATCCTCGAAGCCCAGTGGCGGGGGATGGAGGTCGCGCGCGCCCGAGCCCGCCTCCCCCGCGATCTCGACCCCATCCCTAGTCCGCAGCCTCCGCCTTTGCCAACCCATTTTGCGGAAAGCGGCGGCAGGGGGTAACGGTGCGGGCGTGCGGATCGCACTCCACCAGCCCGACATCGCCGGCAACACCGGCACGCTGATCCGCACCGCCGCGTGCCTGGGCGCGGGCGTGGACGTGATCGAGCCCGCGGGCTTCCCCTTCGGCGACCGCGCCATGGCGCGCGCGGGCATGGACTATCTGGAGCGAGCACTCGTCCGCCGGCACGCGGACTGGGAGGCGTTCCTGGCGAGCGGGCCGGGGCGGATCATGCTGATGACCACGCGCGGCGGACGCAGCCTGTGGGACACGCGGTTCCTGGCCGGCGACGTGCTGCTGCTGGGGTCGGAAGGGGCCGGCGTGCCCGCCCACGTGCACGATCGCGCCGACGTGCGCGTCGTGATCCCCATGGCGACGGGCGCGCGCTCGCTGAACGTGGCGGTGGCGGGCGGCATTGCCCTGGCCGAGGCGATCCGGCAGACGCGGGGCGCGAGCCGGACCGAGGAGGACGCGTGAAGGCCCAGACCGATCCGAGCCGGGGCGCCGCCGCCCCACTGTCGCTCGACCAAGCCCCCGCCGCCTCCCCCGCGCCGGGCTTCGCCGACGCGGTGCGCGCCGGCCTGGCGCGGCCGCAGAAGATCATCCCCGCGCGCTTCTTCTACGACCGGGCGGGGTCAGAGCTGTTCGAGCGGATCACCGAGCTGCCGGAATACTACCCGACCCGCACCGAGGCGGCGCTGCTGGCCGCCCACGCGCCCGACGCGGCGCGGGCCGCGGCGGGCGTGCGCACGGTGGTGGAGTTCGGTTCGGGGTCGTCCGCCAAGACGCCGCTGCTGCTCGACGCGGTGCGACCGCGCACCTACGTGCCCGTGGACATATCGGCCGAGTTCCTGGCGGTGTCGGCCGCGGCCCTGGCGGAACGCCACCCGGGGCTGGAGGTGGTGCCCGTCGCCGCCGACTTCGCCGCGCCCTTCGCGCTGCCGCCGCTCAAGGGGCCGGTGATGGGCTTCTTTCCGGGCTCCACGCTGGGCAATTTCGCGCACGGGGCGGCGGTGGACCTGCTGCGCCTGTTCGCCCGCGCGCTGGGCGGTGAGGCGGGGGGCGGGGACGCGTGGCTGCTGATCGGGCTGGACCGGCGCAAGGCGGTGGACGTGCTGGAGCGCGCGTACGACGACGCGGCGGGCGTGACGGCGGCGTTCAACCTGAACCTGCTGGCGCGCGTCAACCGCGAGCTGGGGGGCACGGTGCCGCTGGAAGCGTTCCGCCACCGCGCGCGGTGGAACGAGCGGTACGGGCGCGTCGAGATGCACCTGGAGGCGACGCGCGACGTCTCGTTCGACGCCGCCGGGCGTTCGTGGCGCATGACGGCCGGCGAGACGATCCACACGGAGAACAGCTATAAATATTCGGAGGCCGGCGCGCGGGTGCTGGCGCTGGCGTCCGGGTGGGTGCCGGTGGCGGAATGGACGGACGCCGACGGGCTGTTCGCGCTCCACCTGTGGCGGGCGGACGGCGGGGCGATGGAGCCGTGAGCCAGGCGCCCCTCCCCGCCCCGGCGTCCGCGTCCGCCGCCCTGGCCGAACGCTACGCCGCGGTGCGCGCGCGCACCGACGCGCTGGCGGCGCCGCTGTCGCCGGAGGACGCGCAAGCGCAGTCCATGCCCGACGCCAGCCCGGCGAAATGGCACCTGGCGCACACCGCCTGGTTCTTCGAGACGTTCCTGCTGAAGCCGCACCTGCCGGGCTACGCGTCGCCCGACCCGGCCTATGCCGTGCTGTTCAACAGTTACTACGACGGCGTGGGCGACAAGCACCCGCGCGCCGAGCGCGGGCTGGTGACGCGGCCTGGGCTGGACTCAGTGCGCGCGTACCGGGCGCATGTCGACCGGCACATGGGCGAGCTGCTGGCGGCGGCCGACGCGCCCGAGGACCTGGTGGTGCTGGGACTGCACCACGAGGAGCAGCACCAGGAACTGATCCTGTCGGACGTGCAGCACCTGCTGTCGCGCAACCCGCTCGACCCGGTCTATTCCGCCGACGCGCCCGCGCCGTCCGTGGCGGGCGGCGCGGCGGGCTGGGTGGATTTCCCCGCGGGCCTGCGCCTGATCGGGCATGAGGGGGACGGCTTCGCCTTCGATAACGAGGGGCCGCGCCACCGCCACTGGCTGGACGGGTTCGCGCTGGCCGACCGGCTGGTGACGAACGGCGAGTATCTGCGCTTCGTGGAGGACGGCGGCTACGACCGGCCGGGCCACTGGCTGTCGGACGGCTGGGGCGCGGTGCGCGCGCGCGGCTGGCGGGCACCGCTATACTGGCGGCGGGACGGGGACGCGTGGTCCGCCTTCACGCTGCGCGGGCGCGTGCCGCTCGACCGCGAAGCGCCCGTCCTGCACCTGAGCTACTACGAGGCGGACGCGTACGCCCGCTGGGCCGGCCACCGCCTGCCGACCGAGGCGGAGTGGGAAGCGGCGGCCGGTCATCCGGGCTTGCGCCAGCTCTACGACGCGGGCTGGCAGTGGACCGCGTCCCCCTACATCCCCTACCCCGGCTTCCGCGCGGCCGAGGGCGCGGTGGGCGAGTACAACGGCAAGTTCATGGTGAACCAGCAGGTGCTGCGCGGCGGCGCCTACGCCACCGCACCGGGCCATTCGCGCGCCACCTATCGCAACTTCTTCCCCCCGGACGCGCGCTGGATGTTCGGAGGGCTGAGGCTGGCGCGATGACCGGCGGCGGTCCGGAGCGGGGGGGCTCTGAACGGGGGCGGCGGCCGGAGGCGGGACTGGAGCGGCTGCTGCGCGCGGCCACCTTCTACCGCTGGCGCAGCGAGCGGTCGCGCGCCGCGTCCGACCTGCGCAGCACGTTCCGCCGGGCGGACCCGGGCCATCGCGCGGGCGTGGCGAACGCCGCGCGCGGCGGGCTGCTGGCGCTGGCGGGCGTGGCGGTCATCAATCCCGCGGACGACTTCACGGCATGGCGCGTCCTGTTCGGCACCGCGCTGACCGTGATCGGGGGCCGCGACGCGTGGGTCGCGTTCAAGGCCGCGTGGAAGTCGCTCGACCCGCTGAAGCAGCCCGACGAGCAATTCTACTACCTCTGCGAGAAGCTGCCCGCGCTGGAGGTGAACGGGCGGCCCTGCGCCTTTCACGAGATCGCGCCCGAGCCGAGCGACCTGCCCGACCTGCGGGTCGCGCGATCCGGCCTGGGCGGGGGCGCGGCCCAGCGGTCGGCCGCCTTCGACGAGGCGCTGGTGGCGGCCGACCGGATCGCGGCGCGCGAAGGCCCCGACCGCACCGGCAGCTACATCTCGTCCGACGCGGAGAAGCGGCGCGACCAGCTCGACTATCTGCGCCATCGGGTGGGCGAGAAGGGGCGGACTACCGACGACGCCAAGTTCGGCGTCGCCGTTGCGCCCCGCCTCCCGCTGGAGCCGGTGGAACTGTACCGGATCGGCTATTACGACGCGCTGGCGACGAACGAGGCGTTCCGCAGCGGCATCGCGCGCCGCCGCCGGGGCACGGGCCGGCGAACCGAGCCGGCGGGTCCCGTGCGCCGGCTGGACCGCCATTTCCCGGTGGAGGCCGATCCGCCCCGGCTGGTCCCCATGGCGCTTCGCCGCACCGCCGACCACGTCGGCGTCACCGTGCTGGCGATCACTTCCGACGGCTACCCGCTCCTGTTCCGGCAGGCGGAGGACTCGGCGATCAACGCCGGCTGCGCCGTGGCGGCGGGGTCGGGCTCGGTCGACTGGGACGACATCGCGGCGGCCGAGGACCGGGGCGACCTGAAGTCCATCCTGCGCCACACCGCCGCGCGTGAGCTTCAGCAGGAAATGCTTCCCGCCTCGGGCGCGGAGAACGGCCGGGCGGCGGCGGCGCGGCGCGCGCGCTATGCCGGGCGCGACCGCACGATGCTGACCGGCTTCTTCCGCTGGGTGGACCGAGGCGGCAAGCCCGAGTTCGTGGGGCTGGCGCGGGTGGACGAGCGGCTCGACGAGCTCTGCCCCAACCCGGCGGAGCTGGTGCCGCTGGACATCCCCCTGCCCCGCCTCTCCTCCATGCGCGATCTGGCGCGGGTGGAGGAGGGGCTGCGCGGCTGGGTAGCGGGCGATCCCGCCGGACGCGCCGTCGCGCTGAGCACGGCCGTCGCCGTGCGGCGCGCGGCTGAGATCGGCGCGATGCGGCCCGGCGATCCGACGTACGACCAGGCCGAGAGGCTGCTGGCGCCCGGCATGGCGGACTGGCGTTCCTGACCCCCGCTCAGCGCGCCAGCGCGGCGGCGTCAGCTATCCCCTCGTACACCCGGTCCAGGTCGTCGTCGTCGATGCAGTAGGGCGGCATGACGTAGACGGTGTTGCCCAGCGGGCGGAGCAGCAGGTCGCGCTCGCGGAAGAAGGCGAGCAAGCGCGGCGCGAGGTCGGACAGGTAGCCCGCTCCCTCCCCCAGATCAACGGCCGCTATTGTCCCCAGCCGGCGGGGATTCGCGACGCCCGGCACCCGCGCCAGCTTCGCCAGTCGCTCCCCCTGACGATGCGACAGGTCGGCGACGCGCGCCGCCACGGGCTCGTCGCGCCAGACGGCCAGGTTGGCGTTGGCGGCGGCGCAGGCGACGGGATTGGCGGTGTAGCTGGACGAGTGGAAGAACATGCGCGCGCGGTCATGGCTCAGGTGCGCGTCCCAGATCGCGTCGGTCGCGAGCGTGACCGCCAGCGGCAGCGCGCCGCCCGTTAGCCCCTTGGACAGGCACAGGAGGTCGGGCACCACCCCCGCCTGGTCGCAGGCGAACAGCGTGCCCGTGCGGCCCCAGCCGGTCATCACCTCGTCCGCGGCGAACAGCACGCCCGTCTCCGCGCAGATCTGCCGCATCTCGGACAGGATCTGCGCGGGATAGGTGAGCATCCCGCCCGCGCCCAGGATCAGCGGCTCGGCGATGAACACGGCGGCACCCGCGCGCGCCTCGCGCTCGAGCGCGTCCAGCGTCGCCTGCTCGCGGCCGGGCACGGGGAAGGGGATGGTGCCCACGTCGAACAGCAGCGGCTCGTACGCGCGGTTGAACACGCCGCGCGCGCCGATGGACATCGCGCCCACGGTGTCGCCGTGATAGCCGTGCTCCAGCACCAGCACGCGGTGGCGCGCCTCGCCCCGGTTGCGCCAGTAGCCAAGCGCCATCTTGAGCGCGACCTCCACCGCCGTCGATCCGCTGTCGGAGAAGAAGACGCGGGTGAGCGCGGGCGGGGTGAGGCGGACCAGCTCGGCCGCCAGCGTCTCGGCCGGCTCGTGCGTCCAGCCGGCGAAGATCAGCTGGTCCAGGCGGCCCGCCTGCTCCGCGATGGCGGCGGCGATGCGCGGGTGGGCGTGGCCGTGCGTCGTCACCCACCAGCTGGAGATCGCGTCCACCACGCGCCGCCCGTCCGCGGTGAACAGCGCGGCGCCCTCCGCGTGCGTGACGCGCGGGATGGGCTCGCCCAACCCGTGCTGCGTGAAGGGGTGCCAGACGCTCACGCGAAGTCTTCCAAACGAAAGTTCGCCAGGAAGGCGGCGCGCAAGGTGCCGGGCGTCAGCGGGTCGAGCCGGGGCAGCCGGCCCAGGCGGCGGACACCGCCCAGGCTACAGATCGTCGCCTCGCTGTCCTCGTTCGCCTCACCGATAAAGGCCACGCCCGGCACGGGGACGCCGCGCGACCGCAGCGCCTCCAGCGTCAGCAGGCTGTGGTTGATCGTGCCCAGCGCGGTGCGCGCCACCACCACGGCGGGCAGGCCCCAGCGGGCGAACAGGTCGGCGTAGAGCAGGTCCCTCGTCACGGGCACCAGCGCGCCCCCCGCCCCCTCCACCACCAGCGGCGCCGGGCCGGGCGGCGGGACCAGCCGGTCGGGGTCGATCGCCACCCCCTCCAGCTCGGCGGCGCGGTGGGGGGAGAGGGGGTGGGCCAGGCGATACGCCTCCGGCAAGATCCGCTCGGGCGGCACGCCGAGCGCGGCGGCGGTGCCGGCATCGCCGCCGCCGTCCAGCCCGGCCTGGATCGGCTTCCAGTAGCGAGCGCCCGTCGCGGCGGCGAGCGCGGCGGCGAACACCGTCTTGCCCACGTCGGTGTCGGTGCCCGTGACGACCAGCCTCACAGCACCTCCCCCAGCGCGTTCGCCAGCGCGGCCACGTCGTCCACGCTCGCGTTCAGCGTCAGCGACAGGCGCAGCCGCGACGTGCCGGCCGGCACGGAGGGCGGGCGGACGCCGCGCACGTCGAAACCCCGTGCCCGCAGCGCGGCGGCCGCCGCCATGGTCCGCCGCTCGTCGCCCAGCACGACGGGCTGGATGGGCGATCCCGACGCGGGCAGCCCCAGCCGGGCCAGTGCGGCCCCCACGCGCGCCACCAGCGCCGCCAGCTGGTCGCGCCGCCACGGCTCGTCCGCCAGCGTCCGCAAGCTCTCGCGCGCGGCGGCCGCCATCAGCGGCGAGGGCGCAGTAGAGAAGATGAAGCCCCGCCCCCGGTTGACCAGGAAGTCGCGCACCACGGCGGGTGCCAGCACCAGCGCGCCCTCGCACCCCATAGCCTTGCCGCAGGTCCGCAGGATCACCGCGTCCGCCCGCCCGTCCAGCGCGTGCGCCAGCCCGCGCCCGTCGGGGCCGTACACGCCCGTCGCGTGCGCCTCGTCCACCATCAGCATCGCGCCCGTCGCTTGTGCCAGCGCGGCGAGATCGGCCAGCGGCGCGCGGTCGCCGTCCATCGAGTAGAGGCTCTCCACCGCGATCCAGGGCGTGCCCCGCCCGCCCTCCGCCCGCCAGGCGGCGATCACGTCCGCCGCCGCGCCGGCGTCGTTGTGCGCGAAGGGGCGGCACTCGGCGCGGCCCAGTCGCATCCCCTCGTGCGCGCTGGCGTGGACCAGCGCGTCGTGCACCACTAGGTCGCCGCGCTGGGGCAGTGCTGCGAACAGCATCGCGTTGGCGGAATAGCCGCTGCCGACGAACAGCGCGGATTCGGCCCCGAAGAAACGGGCGGCGTCCGCCTCCAACGCCTCGTGTTCCGCGCACTGGCCGCGCAGCAGCCGCGACCCGCCCGATCCCACGGGCACACCGCGCGCGGCCGCGTCCGCCACCGCGCGCGCCAGCCGGGCGGAGGCGGCGAGGCCCAGATAGTCGTTGGACGCGAAGTCGATGCCCGACCGCCCCACCAGCGCGCGGCGGCGGCCGGCGGCTTCCAGCCGGTCGAGGTCGTTCGCGAGGGCGGCGAGCGCGGTCACGCGCCCTCCCCTAGCGCGGGCGGAAGCGCAGGCCGAGCCAGATCGTGCGCGGGGTCGCGCGCTCCGCCGCGTCCGTGCCCAGCGAGGCGGCCTCCACCACCGCGTCGAACAGGTTCTCCGCCCGCGCCTCGACCGACAGGTGCCGGGTCAGCGGCAGCGCCGCGTAGGCGTCGAGCGTGGTGGCGGGCGCGAGGCGGCGGGTGTTGGCGTCGTCGTCCCACTGGCCCGACACGCGGCGCAGCGTGAGCGCGGCCGCAGCGCTCGCCGCGCGTGCGTCGAGCGTGGCGGACAGCTGGTTGCGCGGCACCTGGGCCGGGCGCAGCCCGTCGAGCGGGGCGGCCGCGCCGCTGCCCTCCACGCGGGCCGACGTGCGCGACCAGGACAGGCTCGCCCCCAGCGGACCGGCGGCGGGGCGCCAGGCGGCGTCCAGCTCGAACCCGCGCGCGTCCACCGCGTCGACGTTGCGGCGAACGCGATACGCGCCGTTCGCGGCCACGAAGCCCACGCCGGGGAAATTGCCCGGTCCCCGCCCCTCCGTCACGTTGACCACCGCGCGGGCCAGCCGGTTGCGGAACACGGTGGCGTTCATGGTGACGGACGGCAGCGGAGTCAGCGTGACGCCCCCTTCGTAGCCGCGCACGCGCTCGGGCCGCAGATCGGCGTTGGCAGCCACCGCGTCGGCCCCGACGCGGAAGGGGCGGTAGAGTTCGTTCAACGTCGGCAACCGCCACGCCGTATAGGCGGCGGCGCGCAGCGTGACGGGGGCGGCGACGCGCCACGCCAGCCCGGCGCGGCCCGTGCCCTCCGTGCCGTCGCGGTCGGGGAAGCGGGCGTCTGTGATGGCGGGGCCGCCCGCCAGCGGCCGTTCGAGCAGCGCGCCGTCGCGGATCGCCCAGCGGTCGACGCGTGCCGCCAGCGAGGCGGTGAGCGGCCCCGCCTCCGCCGCGCCGTCGGCGAACAGGCCCGTCGTCCGCTGCGCGCCGCCCGCGCGGCGCACCCGCGTGGGCGCGCCCGCGACGAAGGTGTAGCGTTCGTTCGTCGTACCCGACACGTCGCGCACGTCCGCGCCCAGCCTGAGGCGCAGGCCGGCGGGCAGCGGCGGCTCCACCTCCGCGCGCGCGCCGAGACCCGTGGAGGGGGTGGAATACTGGTCCAGCGTCGGCGTCGCGGCGGCGCGCCCCGCCCCCACGGCGGCGAAGCGCGACGCGAAGTCGCGCGCCTGGAGATAGGCGAGCGCGGACCAGCGCCACCGCCCCCGGCCCACCGCGCGCAGAGATGCGTCCGCGCCGCGCGAGCGATTGTCGGTGAAGGCGGTGCCGCGCTCGCGCCGGTCGTCGAAGGCGGCGACGTTGGCCTGCAACTCCGTCGCGTCGCCTGCGCGCACCACCGCGCGCGCGGCGGCCGACCATTGCTTGTAGGGGGCCGGCCGATCCGCGGGGCCGCGCGCGGCCCGCTCGACGGGCACGAAGCCGTCGCCGCGCGCGTAGGCGCCCGACAGCGTGGCGAAGCCGCCCGCGTTCGCGAAGCCGACGCCGCCGCCCGCGTCCAGCGCGTTGCGGCTGCCGTAGGACAGGCGCGCGGCGGGCAGCGGGTCCGCGCCCGCGCTGTCCAACTCCACCGTGCCCGCCAGCGCGCCAGCCCCCAGCGCCCCGCCGCCCGCGCCGCGCGTGACCCGCACCGACGCCAGCCGGTCGGCCGCGTAGGCGGGAAACGCCACCCAGCCGCCGAACGGATCGGCCTGGGGCACGCCGTCCAGGATCAGCAGCGCCCGGCTGGCGGCGTTTCCGCCCAGGCCACGAAGCGTGATGCCCTGGCTGGTCGGATTGGCGCTGCGCGAGTCGGAGCGGCGGAACTGCTGCAAGCCCGCGGCGTCGGCCAGCACGCTCTCCAGCCGCTGCGCCGCATTGGCCGTCAGCCGCTCGCGCCCGATCTCGACCGCGGCGGCCGTGCGGTCGCCGGGCGCGGCGTCCAGCCCGCGGCCGGTGACGACGATCTCCGGCGCCTCCTGCGCGGCGGCGGGGGCCGCGCAGGCGAGCAGCGCCGCCGCCGCGCGGGGAGCCGCCGCCCGTGTCACGCGTCCTACTGGAACGGCAGCGTCAGGAAATAGGTGGCGGCCGCGATGGCGGCGCAGGCGGGCAGCGTCACGACCCAGGCGACGACGATGCTGCTCGCCACGTTCCACCGCACCGCCGACAGCCGCCGGCTGGCGCCGACGCCGACGATGGCGCCCGTGATGGTATGGGTGGTGGAAACCGGCACGCCGCCGTAGGTCGCCAGGAACAGCGTGATCGCGCCGCCCGTCTCCGCGCAGAAGCCCTGGGGCGGGGTCAGCCGCGTGATCTTGGACCCCATGGTGTGCACGATCCGCCATCCGCCCGACAGCGTGCCGAGCGCGATGGCGACGTAGCAGGAGATCACCACCCAGTCGGGCACGTAGAAGGTGCTGCCGAGCGCGCCCTGGCTGTAGAGCAGCACCGCGATGATCCCCATGGTCTTCTGCGCGTCGTTGCTGCCGTGGCCCAGCGAGTAGAGCGCGGCCGACACGAGCTGGAGCCGGCGGAACTTGCGGTCCACGCCGATGGGCGTCGCCCGCCGGTTGGTCCAGGCGACGACCAGCACCAGGACGAGCGCCAGCACCATGCCGAGCGCCGGTGCCAGGAAGATGCCGAACACCGTCTTCAGGATGCCCGACCACACCACCACGCCCGTCCCCGCCTTGGCGACGCCCGCGCCCAGCAGGCCGCCGACCAGCGCGTGGGAGGAGGAGGAGGGGATGCCCTTCACCCAGGTGACGATGTTCCAAAAGATCGCGCCCGCCAGCGCCGCGAACACGACCGCCGGGTCCACGATGTCGGCGTCGACGATGCCCTTGCCCACCGTCTGGGCCACGTGCAGCCCGAACAGCCAGAAGGCCGCGAAGTTGAAGAAGGCCGCCCACAGCACGGCCAGCGGCGGGCTCAGCACGCGCGTGGCGACCACGGTGGCGATGGCGTTGGCCGCGTCGTGCAGGCCGTTCAGGAAATCGAACAGCAGGGCGATCGCGACCAGCGCGACCAGCGCCCAGAAGGGGATGAGCATGGGCCGTCCCCCCGGTCAGGCGTGGTCGATCACGAGGCCTTGGACCTCGTTGGCGATGTCCTCGAACTTGTCCACCACGCGTTCCAGGTGGCTGTAGACCTCCTGCCCCACGATGAAGGCCATCGGCCGGTCGCCGCCGTTGGCCGCGAACAGCGCCTTCAGCCCCGCCTCGTGGGTCTCGTCCGCCTGGCCCTCCAGCCGGATCAGCCGCTCGGTCAGCTCGTGGAGCCGCCCCGCGTTGCCGTTGATGTCGCGCAGCAGCGGCATCACCTCGGCTGTCAGCCGCGCGGACTCGACGATCAGCGCGGCCATGTCGCGCATCTGCGGCTCGAACCGGGTCAGCTCGAACAGGCGGATCGATTTCGCGGTCGCGTTCATCTGGTCGATGGCGTCGTCCATCACGCCGATCAGCCCGGTGATGGCGGATCGGTCGAACGGCGTCACGAACACGCGACGCACGTCCAGCAGCACGTCGCGCGTGATGTCGTCGGCCAGATGCTCGCGCCGGATGATCTCGGCGATGCACTCGTCGTTGCGGCCCTCCTCGCCGAGCAGGTTGGACAGCGCTTCCGCGCCCCCCACAAGCTCGCCCGCATGGGCCTCGAAGAAGTCGAAGAAGCGCCCCTGTTTCGGCATCAAGGCCTGGAACCAGCGAAGCATCGGAAACCCCCGTCTCGTCACGCCCAGCGACACCGGACGGCGTACGGCCCGGCCGGGCGGCGTCGTCCGGAACCCGGCGATCAACCGCTTCAGCTCCGGCTCGTCCACCGCGGCGGCCGCGTCGGGCAGGTCGAACCAGCGGCTCTCCCGCTCGTCCCGTTCGGGCCAATCGTCCGCCTGCGCCCGGACCGCAAGGGGGAAAAGGGCTACAATTATATGACGGTGGCGGCCGTTGCTGCGGCGCTTCAGGTAGGAATACTGGCCGAGCGGGGTGGGGCAGCTGGCCCCCGTGACGCCCGCTTCCTCCCACGCCTCCTGCGCCGCGCCCTCGTGCGGGCGCAGCCCCCGGATGGGATTGCCCTTGGGCACCACCCACCGCTTCGTGTCGCGCGAGGTTATGAGAAGGACGCGCGCGTGCCCGTCCTCGATCCGATAGGGAAGAGCTGCTACCTGTCGCGTCGTGCTGTACCTCTCGCACGCGTCTATCCGGCGGAGGTCGGCGCCGGTCAACGCCCTGGATCAGGAAAACGGATGAAGAACAGGTGGATCAACGCGGCCCTGGGCACGGGAGCGGCCCTGGGCGCATCCGGGCTGGGCTCCGCCCTGCTGGGCCGGCGCAACGAGGCCGCCGTGCCGCGCGACGGCGGGATCATCGAGGCGGGCGGCGCGCAGCTCCATTACCTCGACCGCGGGCGGGGCCGGCCGGTGGTGATGGTGCACGGGCTGGCGGGCCAGCTGCGCAACTTCACCTTTGCGCTGACGGAGCGGCTGGACGACGCGCGGCTGGTGGCGGTGGACCGGCCGGGATCGGGCTTCTCGCCGGTGCACGGCCGCCATCCGGGGCTGGTGGAGCAGGGACGGATCGTCGCCGCGCTGATCGAGCGGCTGGGGCTGGAGCGGCCGCTGATCGTCGGCCACTCGTTCGGCGGCGCGGTGTCGCTGGCGGCGGCGCTGGAGCGGCCAGACCTGGTGGGCGGGCTCGCGCTGGTGGCGCCGCTGACGCAGCCCATGGAACGGCCGCCGGCCATGTTCGCCGCGCTGGCGCTGCCGCCCGCGCCGATCCGGGCGAAGGCCGCGCGGTGGCTGGGCGTGCCGCTGGCGACGCTGGGGCGGCGCTGGACGCAGCCCGAGATCTTCGCCCCCGATCCGATCCCGGACGATTTCGACGTCCGGGGCGGCGGGCTGCTGGCGCTGCGCCCGTCCGCCATCGAGTCCGTGGTGCGCGACATGGAGGCCGCCCAGGCCGAGATGCCGGCGCTCGCGTCCCGCCACGGCACGCTGGACCTGCCGGTGGAGATATTGTTCGGACGCGGCGACCGAGTGCTGGACCCGGCGCTGCACGGCGAGGCGGCGGCCGCCGCGATCCCCGGCGCGCGGCTGACGATGGTGGAGGGCGGCCATGTGCTGCCCGTCACGCGGCCGGACGAGACGGCAACCTTCGTGCGCGCGTCGCTGGCGCGGATGGGGTGACGCGGGCGGGCACGGTCCTAACCGCGGCGGCGATACTGGCCGCCCCCGCGCCCGGCCGCGAGGGGGCGTCGCCCGACCGGTCGACGAAGGATCGGGCGGCGGAAGCGGGTTGGCTGCTGCGGGTGGAACTGGTCGGCGGGCGAGCCGGGCCTGCCGCCCCCCGCGCCTTCGCCGCCGCGATCCGCCGGGTACGCTCGTGCAGGAACGCGGTGCTGGTCGCGCATCGGTTCGCCGCCACGGCCACGCTGACGCCCATCGACCGCGGCGCCCTTCTCCCGCCCGTGCTGCGCGGGCGCGCGACGGGCCGCCCCTCCCCCGTCGCGTTCGGACCGGATCGGTCGGCGCACGTGCTGCTGCTGTGCCCGTTCGACTTCCTGCCGCCCAGGCCGCCGCACGTCTGGTAGGATGTTCTATCGCGGGCGGCGCATCCGGCGGAATAGGCCGCGTGCGCTCAGCGGCTCGAACATCTCGTCCGGCCCCTCCGGGTCCAGCACCTCGTTGTCGGCCAGCCAGTCGCGCACCGCCCCCTGGTCCTGGTCCTCGTAAGGGTCGAGCGTGCGCCGCCCGCCGCCCGCGGGGCCGCGCAGTTCCTCCACCGCCGCGATCAGCGAGCCGGTGCGCGCGACCGCCGCCGCCACGGTCGACGCCTCCGTGCCCAGATGCTCGGCCAGCAGGTCGTCGCGCACCGCCGCGATCCGGGCTCGCGCGTCCGGATCGTCCGCCTCCAGCGCCACGTCGCACTCGGTGTCGAGCCTGAGCGAGCGGTTGTTCATGTTGCTCGACCCCAGGCGCAGCACCCGGTCGTCGGCCACCAGCACCTTGGCGTGGCAGTAGATGTCGGCGCCGCCGGCCGTCACGGGGTGGTACAGGCGCAGCCGCCCGTGGCGGTCGCGGGCCTTCAGCGCGCGCATCAGCCGCGTGCGCGCGCTGTCCATGGCGATGGGCTCCAGCCACCCCTGCGCCGAGCGCGGGTTGACGATCACCACCTCCGGCCCGTCCGCATCCTCCAGGCGCCGCGCCAGCGCCTCCGCGATGCGGCGGGACGCGAAATACTGGCTCTCGACGTAGAGGTGGCGGCGCACCTGCGCGATCTGGTGGAGGAACATCGCCTCCGACTCGTGCACCGCCTCCTGGCCTTCCATGTCGGGAACGGTGCGCGCGATGGCCACCTCCGCGTCGCGGAAGTCCACGTCCAGCCCGTCGGGCCAGCAGGCGCCGCCGCCCGACACCGGTTCGGGCGCGGCGCCCGTCGCGCGGTGCCACCGCTCGCGCGCCATGTCGCCCAGCGCGGCCGCGGCGGGGCCGCTGATCGCGGTGGTGGCGTCGTGCCACGGCTTGTAGGCGCGGCGCAGCAGGCCCCGCCGGCGGCCGGGCTCGTCGTCCCGGTGCGCCCTCGTGTCCCAGCGCTCGTCCGTCACGTCGATGCCGCCGCAGAAGGCCAGGCAGTCGTCGATCACCACCACCTTCTGATGGTGCGACGCGCCCGTCGGGTGATGCCCGTCGAGCCGCGCGTGGATGCGCGGATGCGCGGCCCAGCGCAGCAGCGTGACCGCGGTGGTGCCGCGGAACAGCGACTTCACCGCGCCCAGGTCCCAGCGGAGCAGGAAGATCTCCAGCTCGGGCTCGCGCTCCACCAGCCAGCGGATGAAGCCGCCCACGTGGCGCGGCTCGCCGGGCAGCAGATCCGCCTCGTGGTCCAGCGACAGCCGCGCGTCGAAGTCCCAGCCCACCAGCATGATGCGCCGCTTCGCGCCCAGCATGGCGGTGCGCAGCGTCCGGAAGTAGTCGTCGGCGTCGACGATCACCGACATGCGGTCGGCGCGTTCGCGACGCCAATAGTGGACACCCTGCTGCATCGCCGGGGTCTTGGAACAGCGCGGGGCCGCTGGCAATCGAGTGCCGCGTGGAAGCGACGGCAGCGAAACAAAAAGAAAGGCCGGACAAAAAGAAAGGGCCGATCGCTCCCCCCCGAGAGCGGCCGGCCCTTTCCGAAGCCCCGGGCCGGCGCACCGGCCCGGGATTGCCCGCCCCGTCCCGACGGACGGAGCGGGCGGAACGCGTCAGGCGAAGCGCACGCTGGTCGAGCGGCGACGCATGCGGACGCCGGCACCGATCATGCCGAAGCCCAGCAGCATCACGCCCCAGGTGGCGGGCTCGGGCACCGCGGTGAAGGACACCGAGCTGCCGACCGAGGTCGCGCCCGTCGCCGTGCCGCGCACCGCGATGGTGTAGTTGCCGGCCGACAGGATCGTCGGCGCGATGCTGATGAAGTTCGAGCCGTTGATGCTCATCTGGTTGGTCGAGCTGGCGATCGCGGTGCCCGTGGGACGCGCGGTGAAGGTGCCCGCGAAGATGCCAGCGCTGGCGAAGTCCACCGGCGGCGGCGACGAGGTGAAGCTGCTGGCGTTCACCGCGGTGGCGACCGCCAGGTTGAAGGTGATCAGCACGTCCACGTCGCCGGTCGAGATGTCGAAGCCGGGACGGAAGGACTGCGGCACCGTGCTGATCGTGCCCAGGTTGGAAACGTAGACGGCGGCCGACGCCGGGGCGGCGGCGGCGATCACGGCGGCGGCGGAGGCCGCGGCGAGAACGAACTTCTTCATGATATCTCCCTTGCCGCCCCCAGAATGACGACACGCCAGCATACTTGCAATGCGCGTGCCAAACGCGGTTTTCTGCCATTTTCCTCCGAGGGCGTAAACGGATTGTAAAGATCGCTGACAGCCGCGGCCGTCGCGATCCGCCGCCCGCCATGCTATGCCGCCGCTTTCCGCCCCGCGAGCCGTCACCTGCCGCCCCCCGATCCCCCGCCCCTCCGCCAGCGTAAGATCGTCCACGTCGACATGGACGCCTTCTACGCCAGCGTGGAGCAGCGCGACGACGCCCGCCTGCGCGGCCGGCCGGTGGCGGTGGGCGGGCGCGACGGGCGCGGCGTGGTGGCGGCCGCCAGCTACGAGGCGCGCGTGTTCGGCGTGCGATCCGCCATGCCGTCCGCGGTCGCGCTGCGCCGCTGTCCGGACCTCGTTTTCGTGCGGCCCCGGTTCGACGTGTACCGCGCCGTGTCGGGCCAGGTGCGCGCCATCTTCGCCGACTATGCCGCGCTGGTGGAGCCGCTGTCGCTGGACGAGGCGTATCTGGACGTGACGGACGACCTGGCCGGGCTCGGCTCGGCGCGCGCGGCGGCGGAGGCGATCCGGGCGCGGGTGCGGGCCGAGACGGGGCTCACCGCCTCGGCCGGCGTCAGCTACAACAAGTTCGTGGCCAAACTGGCCAGCGACCAGAACAAGCCCGACGGCCTGTGCGTCGTCACGCCCGCGCAGGGGCCGGCCTTCGTGGCGATGCTGCCCGTGTCGCGCTTTCACGGGGTGGGGCCGGTCACGGCCGCCAAGATGGAGCGGCTGGGCATCCGCACCGGCGCGGACCTGCGCGACCGGCCCCTGCCCTTCCTGCGCGAGCATTTCGGGTCGTACGCCGAATATCTGCACGGCGCGGCGCGGGGGGTGGATCACCGGCCGGTGCGCGTCGACCGGGTGGCGAAATCCATCGGGGCGGAGCGTACCTTCCACCAGAACCTCTTCGCCGCGACCGAGCTGGCGGACGCGCTGGAACGGGTGGCGGACGCCGCGTGGGAACGGGTGGCGCGCGCGGGCACCACCGGGCGCACCGTGACGCTGAAGCTGCGCCGCGCCGACTTCCACACGGTGACGCGCGCCCAGTCCTTCGCGGTGCCCGTGACCGGGCGGGCGGGCTTCGGCGCGGCGGGGCAGCGGCTGCTGGCGGCGCAGCTGCCCGTGCCGGGCGGCGTCCGGCTGCTCGGGCTGACGCTGTCCGCGCTGGGCGGGGCGGGGGCGGGACCGGAACAGCCGGTCCTGCCGCTATAGGCCCCGGCGGCCGGTGCCGCCGGGGGTCGCTCGGATCAGTTGCTGTCCGAGTCGTCGCCGTCGGCGATGAGCACGATGGCGCCGACTAGCACGGCGGCGCCGATCAGCACCGGCACCAGTCCCGCGCCCGCCAGCTTGGACGGCTTGGCCGAGGGGCTCGCGGCGCGCGCGGTCACCGACAGGCCGGACGCGGGGTTGGCGGGGGCGGCGACGGCCGGCGCGGCGGACAGGCCGAGCAGCGCGGCGGTGGCCAGGATGGTCTTCAGCATCGGGAAACTCCGTTCTCTCGCGGCCGCCCCGACGCGGATACGCACGGGGGAGCCGTGGGGAGAGACGGAGCGGCGGGTGGGAAACCTTGATCCCCCGCCCACCCCGTCACGCCCGCCCCGTCACGCGCCCTTCCTCAGGAGCCGGCGGCCCAGCGCGTCGCGGCGGGACGCAGCCGGTCGGCGATGGCGCGCCTGGCCGCGATGATGCCCACCGTGCGCTGCGCGGGCTGGCGCGACGCCTCGGGCAGGTTCGCCTGCGCGAAGGCCTGGACCTTGGCCGGCGTGGCTGGGTCGTTGGAGCCCGCGGGGAGCCCCACGATGAAGCTGGACCGCGTGCTCGCCTCCAGCCAGCCCTCCACCAGCGCGCGGTGCGCCGCCGCCCAGTCGAACGCGCGCTCCGGATAGCGCGCGGCCACCCCGCGCAGCAGCCCCGCCTTCTGCTGGGCGGTGATCGCATCCGTCTCCAACAGCGCCAGCGCCTTGGCGGTGTTGGCGGGATCGCGCGCGATGCCCAGCAGGTTCACCAGCTGGTTCTTGGCGACCGCGCTGCGCTCCGCCCTGGCGAGGCCCAGCAGCGCGTCCCACTCGGCGGGCGTCGCGTTGGTGGCGTAGGTCGCCAGGATGGCCGAGCGGATGGCGGGCGGGATCGCCGCCGGATCGGTGCGCAAGCGCGCCACGTACTGGCGCGCGCGCGCCGCCACGTCGGCCGAGCCGTACGCGCCCAGCCGCGCGATCAGGTCCTCGCGCAGGTTCGTCACCTGCACCGGCTCGCCCGGGCGCTGGTCGTAGCCGACGCGCGCCAGCACGGGGGCGAGCTTGGCGGTGGCCTTCGCACGGAGCGGCGCGTCCAGCGGCGTCCCCTCGAACATGCCGGTCAGCCGGCCGAGCTGGCCCACCACCGACTGCCACTCCAGCGCCTCCGCGTCGGGCGCGACCCGCTCCATCACCGCGATCCAGCGGCCCAGGTCCTGGTCGCCCGACGAGGCCAGCGCGTAGTCGTCGCCGAGCTGACCCACGCGGTCCTCCAGCGACAGGCGGGTATAATCGCGCACGATGGCCGCGTGGCCCGCGTCGTCGTAGCGGACACGCGTGTAGCTGCCCTTGCCCTTGTTCACGACCAGCGTGCCGCAGCCCTTCACCGTCACGGCGGTGGGGTTGGCGCCCGATACCAGCGCGCTGGTGTCGGCGACGGTGTCCTGGCCCCCGACGGTGCCGATCACCAGCGGCACGTTCCAGGTCTGGGGCTGCTTGGACGCGGCGTCGAGCCCGAACCGCCCCTGCGTCAGCCGCGCGGTGGTGCTGCCGTTCGCGCAGGTCGCGCCCGCCACCGTCACCAGCGGCACGCCGCCCTGGAGCGTGAAGCCGCGCGCGACCTCGCCCACCGGGCGCCCGGCCAGCGGCGGCAGCTCGCCCCACAGCTGGTCGGTCACGGTGTTGCCGTACTTGTACCTGGCCATGTAGCGGCGGATGCCGTCGCGGAACTTGTCCGCGCCCATGGTCGACTCGACCATGCCGATCACCGCTTCCCCCTTGGAATAGGTGATGCCGTCGAACGCCTCGCTGATCTGGTCCACCGTCTTGACGGGGCGCACGATGGGGTGGGTGACGGCGGTGGCGTCGATGCTCATGGCGCTCTCGCGCGCGCCGGCCACCGCCTCGGCCGACGCCTGCCAGCCGGGGTTCAGGTCGTTGGTGGCCTTGCTCTCCATCCAGGACGCGAAGCCCTCGTTCAGCCACAGATCGTCCCACCAGCGCATCGTCACCAGGTCGCCGAACCATTGGTGCGCCATCTCGTGCGCCACGACGGTGTGGATGCGCTGATAGGTGCTGGCGGTGGAGATTTTGGGATCGAACAGCAGCGTGTTCTCGAAGTAGAAGATCGCGCCCCAATTCTCCATCGCGCCGAAGAATTGGCTGGAACCCGGCCCCGCGATCATGTCCATCTTGGGCAGCGGATAGGGCTGGCCGAAATAGTCGTTGTAATAGGTGAGCAGCTTCTGCGCCGACGCCAGCGCATAGTCGCCCTGGTCCACCACGCCGCGGCGCGTGACCATGCCGATCTCGACGTTGCCGGCCTTCACGACTTTGCGCTCCAGGTCGCCCATGCCCAGGAACAGCAGGTAGCTGGACATGACCGGCGTCTCGCCGAACCGGTAGAGCTGCGTCCCGTCCGCCTGCTTCGTCACCTGGGCCGGCATGTTGCTGATCGCCAGCTGGCCCGCGGGCGCCACGGCGGAGAGGCGGAACTTCGCCTTGAACGCCGGCTCGTCCCACATCGGCGCGAAACGCCTGGCGTCGGGCGCCTCGAACTGCGTGGCCAGCATCCGGCCGGGCGTGCCGTCGACGTTGGTATAGTCGGTGGCGAACAGGCCGGCGGCCGACTGGTTGATCTTGCCGCTATAGGTGAAGCCCACCTCGTGCCGCCCGGCGGTCGCGGGCGCGGGCAGCGTGAGCGTGATCTGCTGGTTCGCCGCGTCGGTCTTCACCGGCACGGCCTTGCCGTCCCAGGTGGCGGCGGTGACGGCGAGGTCGGCGGCGTTCAACGTGACGGTGGCGGTCGGCTTCTTCACGTCCACCGTCACCTTTTCGGTGCCGGTGAAGGTCAACGCCTTGGCGTCGGGCGTGACGGCGATGTCGTAGAGGACGGGCACGACGTCGGTCGGCAACTGGCCCTGCGCCATCGCGGCGGCGGACGTGCCCAATGCCAGGAACGCGATCAGCTTGTTCATCCGGATTGCCCCTGCAATATAATGTTACCTCGTCTCTAGCACCCGTCGTCGCCCGCGCAACGGCCCGTCTGGACAGTGCGGCCCCGGCCGCTACCGTTCGCGCATGAGCCTGCCGCCCGTGTTCGACCGCCTTCGCCTGCCCGTGATCGGGTCGCCGCTGTTCATCATCTCCGGCCCCGAACTGGTGATCGCCCAGTGCAAGGCGGGGATCGTCGGCAGCTTTCCGGCGCTCAACGCCAGGCCCGCCGCGCTGCTCGACGAATGGCTGCACCGCATCACCGAGGAGCTGGCCGCGCACAACCGCGACCATCCGGACCGCCCGGCCGCCCCCTTCGCGGTCAACCAGATCGTGCACCGCTCCAACGACCGGCTGGAGGCCGACCTGGCCGTGTGCGCCAAGTGGCAGGTGCCGGTCGTCATCACGTCGCTCGGCGCACGCGAGGAGCTGAACACCGCGGTCCACGCCTGGGGCGGGATCACGCTCCACGACGTGATCGACGACCGTTTCGCGCGCAAGGCGGTGGAGAAGGGCGCGGACGGGCTGATCGCCGTGGCGGCGGGCGCGGGCGGGCATGCGGGGCGGCTCTCCCCCTTCGCGCTGGTGAGCGAGATCCGCCAGTGGTTCGACGGGCCGCTGGCGCTGTCGGGCTCCATCGCGACCGGCGGCGCGGTGCTGGCGGCCCGTGCGATGGGTGCCGACTTCGCCTATATCGGCTCGCCCTTCATCGCGACGGACGAAGCCAACGCCGACCCCGCCTACAAGCAGGGGATCGTGGACGGCAGGGCCGCCGACATCGTCTATTCCGACCTGTTCACCGGGGTCCACGGCAACTACCTGCGCGGCTCAATCACGCGCGCGGGGTTGGACCCGGACGCGCTGCCCCAGGGCGATCTGAAGACGATGAACTTCGGCGGAGGCGCAAACGAAGGGGGTGGGTCCAAGCCGAAGGCCTGGAAGGACATATGGGGCTCGGGCCAGGGCATCGGCGCGGTGGACGCGGTAGAGCCCGTGGCGGCGCGGATCGACCGGCTGGAACGGGAATATCTGGCGGCGAAGGCGCGGCTGGCGGCGTAGCTCAGCCCCGCATCCGCTCCGCCCGGTCGAACAAGTCGAGCATCCGCGGCGTCACCCAGCCGTAGCGGTAGTTGAGCATGTAGAGGACGAACAGCACCGTCGCGACCACCGTGACGCGCAGCACCAGCCGCCGCAGGTGGAACTCGTGCGGCGCGCTCTCCGCCTGACCGGGGATATGCTGGCCCCCCGCCTCCCCCGTGGTGCGCACGCCCCAGGGGAGGACCAGGAAGACGCTGAACGACCAGAACAGGACATAGATGGCCAGCATCGACGTCCAGCGCATCACGGCTCAGCCCTCGATCAGCAGCACGTCGACCACGGGCTTCTTGCCCGTCCAGCGCGTGGCCACGCGGCGCACGGCGAGGCGCACGTCCTCGCGCACGCGGTCGGCCTGACGGCGACGCCCGCCCGATACGGCCTCGGCCGCCGCCTCCACCGCGTCGTCGACGAAGGGCTCGCGGTCCTCCTCCACCGGCACGCCCTGCAGCCGCACCTGCGGCCGGCCGAACAGGCGGCCCTCGCGCAGCGCCACCGCGACGGAGATCTGGCCGTTCACAGACACCCGCCGACGCTCGTTGATCGTGGAGCCGTCGGCGGGCAGGATCACGTCGCCGTCCAGCACCAGCCGCCCGACGGGTGCGTTCCCCACCTTCTTCGCGTCGCCCGGCAACAGCCGGATCACGTCGCCGTCGCCCTGGACGAGCGCCGCCGGCACCCCTTGCTCCTTCGCGAAGCGCGCGTGCTCGGCCATGTGGCGCCGCTCGCCGTGGACGGGCACCAGCAGCTTGGGCCTGAGCCAGCCGTACATCGACGCCAGTTCGGGCCGGCCGGGGTGGCCGGAGACGTGAACGTGCGCCTGGCGGTCGGTGATCATCTCGACGCCGGCGCCCGCCAGCGTGTTCATGATGCGGCCGATGGCCACCTCGTTGCCGGGGATCTGCTTGGACGAGAAGATCACGCTGTCGCCCGCCTCCAGCCGGATCGGGTGCGTGCCCTCCGCGATACGGGCGAGTGCGGCGCGCGGCTCGCCCTGGCCGCCGGTAGCCACCACCAGCACGCGGTTGCGCGGCAGGCGCATTGCGGTGTCCAGGTCCACCGTCTCGGGAAAGTCGGTCAAGTAGCCCGTCGCCTTGGCCACGCGCACGATGCGGTCGAGCGAGCGCCCGGCTACGCACAGCCGCCGCCCCGTCTCGTTCGCGACCGCCGCCAGCGTCGAGAGCCGCGCGACGTTGGACGCGAAGCTGGTGACGACCACGCGGCCCTTCTGGCCTGCGATGGTCTCGGCCAGGCCCCGGCGCACGTCCGCTTCCGACCCGGACGCGCCCTCGTTGAACACGTTGGTGCTGTCGCACACCAGTACGTCCACACCGTCGTCGCCGATGGCCTCGAGCTGCTCGGGCGTGGCGGGCTTGCCGACCACGGGCGACAGGTCCAGCTTCCAGTCGCCGGAATGGAACACGGTGCCGGCCTCCGTCCCGATCAGCAACGCGTTGGCTTCGGGGATCGAGTGCGACAGGGGCACGAAGCGGACCTTGAACGGCCCCGCCTCGAAACTGCCGCCGGGCTTTATCAGGTTGATCTTGACCCGGCTGGCGATGCCCTCCTCCTGCAACTTCTCGCGGATCAGGCCGGCGGTGAAAGGCGTGGCGTAGAGCGGCACGCCCAGATCCTCCGCCAGGTAGGGGAGCGCGCCGATATGGTCCTCGTGCCCGTGCGTCAGCACCAGGCCGACCAGGTCGCGGCGCCGCTCCTCGATGAACTGGAGATCGGGCAGGATCAGGTCGATGCCGGGATAGCCGCCGTCGGCGAAGGTCACGCCGCAGTCCACCATGAGCCACTTGCCCCGGGTGCCGTACAGGTTGACGTTCATGCCGATCTCGCCCGAGCCGCCGAGCGCGCAGAAGAGAAGTTCGTTGTTGTCGGGTGTCATCTAGGTCCTAGTCTATGGACGGGAGGATGGCCCTTCGGGGGCCGGAATGTCGGGGGCGCGGTTACTCCGCAGGAGCAGCGCCGGTAGCTCCGATATGGGCGTTCGCGACCATGATCGCCAGCCCCTGGATGGTCAGGTCGGGCTCCAGCACGTCCAGCACGTCCGTGTGCTCGGAGAAGAGCACGGCCAGACCGCCGGTGGCGACCACGGTGACGGGGCGGCCGATCTCAGCCTTCATGCGCGCGATCAGCCCCTCGATCATCGCCAGGTAGCCCCAGTAGATGCCGATGTGCATCTGGTCCACCGTGTTGCGGCCGATCACGCCCAGGCCGTCCCTCGGCGCCTCGATGGCGACGCGGGGCAGCTTGGCCGCCGCCATCACCAGCGCGTCGAGCGACAGGTTGATGCCCGGCGCGATGATCCCGCCCTTGTACGTGCCCCGGTAGTCGCTCACGTCCAGCGTCGTGGCGGTGCCGAAGTCCACGGTTATCAGGTCGCCCGGGTGGAGCGCGTGCGCGGCGATGGTGTTGACCACCCGGTCCGCGCCGACCGAGGCGGGGTCGTCCACGTCGACCGCCACCGTCCATTCCAGCGGGTCGCGCCCGGCGATCAGCGCCTCCGTCCCGAAATACTTGCTCGCCAGCTGGCGCAGGTTGTGGAGCGCGCGCGGCACCACGGTGGAGACGGCCACCACGTCCACGTCGGCGCGCCTGTACCCTTCCAGCTCGAGGAGCTGGTTCAGCCATACGGCATACTCGTCGGCGGTCCGCCTGGGGTCGGTCGCGATCCGCCAGCGCGCGCGCACCTCGTGGCCCTGGACCAGCGCGAACACGACGTTGGTATTGCCGGCATCCACCGCGAGCAGCATCCGGCCCTCCCCCTTCAGATCAGGAACACGTCGGCGGCGTGGATGACACGGCCGCCGCCGTCCGCCAAGCGCAGCAGCAGCGCGCCGTCGGACGCCAGCCCGTCGAACAGCCCCTCCAGCGTCGTCCCGTCGGGTAGCCGCACGGCGAGCGCGGTGCCGCGCGGGTGCGCGCGCTCGGCCCAGCGCACGGCGACGGGCGCCACCCCCTGCCCCCGCCACGTCGCCAGCCAGCGCGCGAAGCTCTCCGTCAGCGTGGCCAGGAAGGCGTCGGGCGCGACCGGCGCGCCCAGCACGCCGAGGTCGGTCGCGGGCCGACCGGGCAGGTCGGGGTGGTGGGCCAGGTTGACGCCGAAACCGGCCGCCACCGCGTCGCCCTCGCGCTCCAGCAGCAGGCCGGCCAGCTTGGTGCCGTCGGCCATCAGGTCGTTGGGCCACTTGATCGTCGCGCGCTCGGGCTCGCGCAGGTGCACGCCCGCCGCCTCCTGCACCGCCACGCCCGCCACCAGCGCCAGCGTGGCGGCGGGCGGGTCCTGGCGGCGCAGCCGGACCAGCGCGGTGGCATGCAGGTTGCCCGGCGGCGAGACCCATTCCCGCCCCTGCCGCCCCCGCCCGGCCGACTGCCGCTCGGCCCGCAGCCACAGTCCCTCGGCCGCGCCGGACCGGGCGAGCGCGAGCACGTCGGCGTTGGTGGAGCCCGTCTCGGCGACGGTGCGGATGTCCATCACCTCTTGCCCGGTCGAGGTTCGAGTCCCCGCTCGGCGATCAGAACAGCGATCGCGCCGCCGCCAGCGTCCAGCCGCCCAGCGGCAGCAGCAGCAGCCAGCCCGCCGGCGACACCGCCACCGCCGCCGCCGCGATCAGCCCGCCCTCCAACTTGTCGCCAGGACCGTAAGCAGGGGCGGGCTCGTCGAAGTACATCACCTTGATGACGCGCAGGTAGTAATAGGCGCCGATGACGGAGGCCACGAAGCCCGCCACCGCCAGCGGGTAGAGCCCGGCCTCGACCGCCGCGTTGAACACCTCCAGCTTGGCGAAGAAGCCGAGCAGCGGCGGGATGCCCGCCAGCGACAGCATGAAGATCGCCATGGCCAGCGCCAGCCCCGGCCGCGTCCGCGACAGGCCCGACAGGCTGTCGATCGTCTCCACCGGCTCGCCGTCGGGCGTCCGCATCTGGAGCACCACCAGGAACGCGCCCAACGTCATCGCGACGTAGATCGCCAGGTAATAGAGGACCGACGCCACGCCCTCCGCCGTGCCCGCCGCCAGCCCAATCAGCGCGAAGCCGACGTTGTTGATCGACGAATAGGCCAGCAGCCGCTTGACGTTGGTCTGCCCCACCGCCGCCACCGCGCCCAGCACGATGGACGCGAGCGCCGCGAAGATCACGATCTGGCGCCACTCGTAGACGGCCGGGCCCATGGCTTCGACGGCTACGCGAACACCCAATGCGGTCGCCGCCACCTTCTGCGCGCTGGCGAACAGCGCCGTGACGGGCGTCGGCGCGCCCTCGTACACGTCGGGCGTCCACATGTGGAACGGCACGGCCGCCAGCTTGAACGCCAGCCCGGCGAACACGAACACCAGCCCGAACAGCAGCCCGGTGGTGCGCGGGCCGGCGTACGCCTCCGCGATCCCGTCAAACAGCGTGGTGCCGCTGAACCCGTAGACCAGGCTGATGCCGTAGAGCAGGATGCCCGAGGCGAGCGCGCCCAGCACGAAATACTTCAGCCCCGCCTCCGCCGAGCGCCGGTCACGCCGCATGAAGCTGGCTAGCACGTAGGAGGCCAGGCTCTGCAGCTCGAGGCCGACATAGAGCGTCAGCAGGTCGGCCGACGACACCATGATGGAGGCGCCGGCGGTGGAGAGCAGGATCAGCACCGGATATTCGGGGCGCAGGTCGTCGCCCGCCGTCCGTTCGAAGAAGCCCGGCGCCATCAGGATCGCGACGGCGGCGGCGAAATAGATCAGCACCTTGGCGAAGGTGGCGAACGCGTCGCCCCGGAACGCGCCGTCGAAGGCGATGGCGCCCGACGACGCCGGGCCGGCCAGCCCGATCATCGCGCCCGCCAGCACGGCGACGGACGCCCAGGACAGGGCGCGCGTGGCGGACTGGCCGCCCCAGGCGGCGACCAGCATCAGCGCGATGCCGCCCAGCGACAGCACCAGCTCGGGCAGGACGACGGAAAGGTTGGCGGCGTAGCTCATCAGTGGTTCCCCCCGGCGGCGGCCGCGTGCTGCTCGCCCCCGTGGCCCGCTCCGTGCGCGGCGGGCGCGACGCCCTTGCCGGCGGTCGGACGGCTGTCGCTCTGCGGCGTCGCGCGCTCGATCCGCGCGACGAGCCGGCCGACATCGGCGCGCATCGGCGCCAGGAAGCTCTCCGGATACACGCCCATCCACATCACCACCGCGGCGATGGGGGCGAGCAGCCAGAACTCGCGCACCGACAGGTCGGGCATGGCGCGCACATCGTCCGACTTGATCTCCCCGAACGCCACGCGGCGATAGAGGTAGAGCGAGTAGGCCGCGCCCAAGATGATCCCCGTGGTGCAAAGCAGCGCGATGGCGGTCGACAGGCGGTACGTGCCCATCAGGCTCAGGAACTCGCCCACGAAGCCGCTGGTGCCGGGCAGGCCGATGGAGGCCATGGTGAACAGCAAAAAGAAGATCGCGTAGCGCGGCATGTTGATGGACAGCCCGCCGTAGCGCGCGATCTCGCGCGTGTGCAGCCGGTCGTAGATCACGCCCACGCACAGGAACAGCGCGCCCGACACCAGCCCGTGGCTGAGCATCACGATCATCGCGCCCTCGATCCCCTGCCGGTTGAAGGCGAACAGGCCGATGGTGACGATGGCCATGTGCGCGACGGACGAATAGGCGATCAGCTTCTTCATGTCCGACTGCACCAGCGCGACCAGGCTGGTGTAAATCACCGCCACCGCCGACAGCGCGAAGACCAGCCAGGTGAGCTGCGCCGACGCTTCCGGGAACATCGGCAAGGAGAAGCGCAGGAAGCCGTAGCCGCCGAGCTTCAGCAGCACGCCCGCCAGGATCACCGATCCCGCGGTCGGCGCCTGCACGTGCGCGTCGGGCAGCCAAGTATGGACGGGCCACATCGGCATCTTGACCGCGAAGGAGGCGAAGAAGGCCAGCCACAACCAGGTCTGCACGCCCGCCGGGAAGTCATAGGCCATCAGCGTCGGGATGCTGGTCGTGCCGGCCGCCTTCGCCATGTACAGCATGGCCACGAACATCACGACCGAGCCGACCAGCGTGTACAGGAAGAACTTGTACGACGCGTAGATGCGGTTGGCGCCACCCCAGATGCCGATGATGAGGTACATCGGGATCAGGCCGGCTTCGAAGAAGATGTAGAACAGGAACAGGTCCTGCGCCGCGAAGGTGCCGATCATCAGCACCTCCGTGAACAGGAAGGCCGACATGTATTCCGGCACCCGCTCCGTCACGGAACGCCAGCTCGCGCCCACGCAGATCGGCATCAGGAACACGGAGAGCATGACGAGCAGCAGCGCGAAGCCGTCGATGCCGAGCGCCCAGGCGAAGCGCCCGAACACCGGCTGATACTCGACGAACTGCCACTGGGCGCCGCCCACGTCGAAGCTGGCCCACAAGACGACGCCCAGCACCAGATCGGTCAGCGTGGCGAGCAGCGCCAGCCGCCGCGCGTTCTCCGCGTTCAGGAACAGGCAGGCCACCGCGGCGATCGCGGGCACGGCCAGCATCACGGACAGGATGGGAAAGCTCATCGCCCGATCAGCCCGCGATGGCCCAGGTGACGGCCGCGGTGAGGCCGATCAACATGACGAAGGCATAGGTGTAGAGATATCCCGTCTGGAGCCTGGCGGCGGCGCGGCTGCCCGCCTGGACCAGGAAGGCCGAGCCGTTGGGGCCGAAGCGGTCGATGGTCTTCTCGTCGCCCCGGTGCCACAGCAGCCGCCCGATGGCGAAGGCGGGCCGCACGAAGATCAGGTGGTACAGCTCGTCGAAGTACCATTTGTGCAGCAGGAAGCGGTAGCCGATCCGGAACTGCTCGGCGAACGCCGCCGGGAAGGCCGGCCGCCGGATATACGCGAACCACGCGCCCCACAGGCCCAGCAGCATGGCGATGGTGGCCGACAGCTTGATGGCGGTCGGCACGCCGTGCATCTCGTGCATCAGGTGCTCGCGGAATGCGATGCTCCCGCGCCAGTAACGCTCGCCCGCTTCCGGCTCGATGAAGAAGCCGTGGAACACGAAGCCTGCGGCCACCGCGCCGACCGACAGAAGCAGCAGCGGCACCAGCATCGGCCACGGGCTCTCGTGCGGGTGGTAGCCGCCCGTGCCGGCGGGCAGATCATGCTGCGACGGCCCGTGGACGGACGGCGCGTCGCCGCTGTCCTCCGCCTTGGTCGGGTTCCCGTGCGCCTCGTCCCGGTGGCCGTCGTCCTGCGCGTGCGAGGCGTGGCCGTCGTGCGCGTGATGATCGTCGTGCCCGTGGGCGTCGTGCAGCGCATGCTGGATATGCTCGGACGCAGCCCAGCGCGGGGTGCCCCAGAAGGTCAGGAACATCAGCCGCCAGGAGTAGAAGCTGGTCAGCGCCGCCACGAGCACACCGATGAACCACGCGCCGCCCTGGCCCGCCGCCCAGCTCGCCTCGATGATCGCGTCCTTGGAATGGAAGCCCGCAAAGCCGATCCCCAGCGGGTTGCCCCAGATCGCGGGCAGGCCGACGCCCGTGATCGCCAGCGTCCCCATCATCATCGCCCAGAAGGTGACGGGAATGCTCCGGCGCAGGCCGCCGTAATAGCGCATGTCCTGCTCGTGGTGCATCGCGTGGATGACCGAGCCCGCGCCTAGGAACAGCAGCGCCTTGAAGAAGGCGTGCGTGAACAGGTGGAACATCGCCGCGCCGTATGCCCCCACGCCGGCCGCGAAGAACATGTAGCCCAGCTGCGAGCAGGTGGAGTAGGCGATGACGCGCTTGATGTCCGTCTGCACCAGCCCGCAGGTGGCGGCGAACAGGCAGGTCGCGGCGCCGATCCCCATGACGAAGTGCAGCGCGACGGGCGACGCCTCGAACATCGGCGACAGGCGGCACACCATGAACACGCCCGCCGTCACCATGGTGGCGGCGTGGATCAGCGCGGACACGGGCGTCGGCCCCTCCATCGCGTCGGGCAGCCAGGTGTGGAGGCCCAGCTGCGCCGACTTGCCCATCGCGCCCACGAACAGCAGCAGGCACAGCACCGTCATGGTGTCGTAGCGGCCGCCTAGGAAACCGATGGTCGACCCCGCCATGCCGGGCGCGGCCTGGAGGATGGCCGGGATCGAGACGGTATCGAACACCAGGTAGGTGCCGAAGATGCCCAGCATGAAGCCCAGGTCGCCCACGCGGTTGACCACGAACGCCTTGATCGCGGCCGCGTTGGCGCTGGGCTTGCGGAACCAGAAGCCGATCAAGAGATAGCTGGCCAGCCCCACGCCTTCCCAGCCGAAAAACATCTGGACCAGCGTGTCCGCCGTCACCAGCATCAGCATGGCGAAGGTGAACAGCGACAGGTAGGCGAAGAACCGGGGCTGATCCGGGTCCTCGGCCATGTAGCCCCAGCTATAGAGGTGGACCAGCGCAGACACGCTGGTGATGACCACCAGCATGACGGCGGTCAGCGCGTCGACCTTGAGCCCCCAGGCGACCTGCATGTCCCCCGAGTTGATCCACTCGAACACCGGCGCGACGTGAGGCGTGGCGGAGCCGCTCAGGAACGGCAGGAAGATGGCCCAGCTGAGAGCCGCCGAGCCGAACAGCGCGCCCGTGGTGACGATCTTGGCGGGCACGGCGCCGATGGCGCGGTTGCCGAGCCCCGCGACGAGCGCCGCGAGCAGCGGCAGGAAGACGACCAGCGTTATCAACCGCGTTACCCCTTCATCCGGTTGACGTCGTCCACCGCGATGGTGCCCCGCCCGCGGAAGTAGATGACCAGGATGGCGAGCCCGATGGCCGCCTCGCCCGCCGCCACCGTCAGCACGAACATCGCGAACACCTGGCCCACCAGGTCCTGGAGCGCAGCGGAAAAGGCCACCAGGTTGATGTTCACCGCCAGCAGGATCAGCTCGATCGCCATCAGGATGACGATCAGGTTCTTGCGGTTGAGGAAGATGCCCAGCACGCCCAGCGTGAACAGCACCGCCGCCACCACGAGATAGTGGACGAGCCCGACAGTCACAGCGACACCCCCTGCCCGATCTCGGGCCGGAGGTTGCGGATCGCCTCCTCCGGCCGGCGCGCATTCTGGCGCGCCACGTTCTGATAGCGCGTGCCCTTGCGCTCGCGATGCGTCAGCACGATGGCCCCGATCATCGCCACCAGCAGCACCAGCCCCGCACCCTCGAACACGAACAGGTAACGCGTGTAGAGCAGCCGGCCGATGGCCTCGATGTTGGGCACCTCCGCCGCGATGGGCGCCGCGCGCCGCGCCAGCGCGATCCCGCCCGCGCCGTACGCGCCCACGCCGATCACGATCTCGGCCAGGAGCGCCAGCGCCATGGCGAGGCCCAGCGGCAGGTAGCGGACGAAGCCTGCGCGCACCTGCGCCACCTCGATGTCCAGCATCATGACCACGAACAGGAACAGCACGGCGACCGCGCCGACGTAGACGATCACCAGCAGCATCGCGATGAACTCGGCGCCCACCAGCACCATCAGGCCGGCCGCGTTGAAGAACGCCAGGATCAGCCACAGCACCGAGTGCACCGGATTGCGCGACGAGATGGTCAGCGCGCCCGACACGATCACCACCGTCGCGAAGATGTAGAAGGCTATGGCCTGGATCAACGACCCGTCCCCGATTCACGAGCCCGTCGAGGACTCAACCTTTGGTTGACACTCTCCCCACCGGACAGGCGGGCTCGGTGGGCGCCCTACCGATAGGGCGCGTCCGCCGCAAGGTTCGCCGCCAGCACGCGCTCCCACCGGTCGCCATTGTCCAGCAGCTTGGCCTTGTCGTAGATCAGCTCCTCGCGCGTCTCGGTCGAGTATTCGTAGTTCGGCCCCTCGACCACCGCGTCCACCGGGCACGCCTCCTGGCACAGGCCGCAGAAGATGCACTTGGTCATGTCGATGTCGTAGCGCGTGGTGCGGCGCGACCCGTCGTCGCGCGGCTCCGCCTCGATGGTGATGGCCTGGGCCGGGCACACCGCCTCGCACAGCTTGCACGCAATGCACCGCTCCTCGCCGTTCGGATAGCGACGCAGCGCGTGCTCGCCCCGGAACCGCGCCGAGACGGGGTTCTTCTCGAACGGGTAGTTGATGGTCGCCTTGGGCTTGAAGAAATAGCGCATGGTCAGCGCGTGCGCCTTCACGAACTCCCAGAGCGTGAAGGACTTGATGATCTGCGCGACGCTCACGACCCGACTCCCACGCGCATCCACATCAGGACGCCGCTAACGAGGAAAACCCAGAACAGGGACACCGGCAGGAACACCTTCCACCCCAGCCGCATCAACTGGTCGTACCGGTAGCGCGGCACGGTCGCCTTCACCCAGCTGAACAGGAAGAAGAAGCCTAGGATCTTGATGAACAGCCACACGATCCCCGGGATCGCGTAGAGCGGCGCCCAGTCTACCCAAGGCAGCCACCCGCCCCAGAACAACGTCGCGTTCAGCGCGCACATCAGGATGACGTTGGCGTACTCGCCCAGCCAGTAGAGCGCGAAGCTCATGGACGAATACTCGGTCTGGTAGCCCGCCACCAGCTCCGACTCCGCCTCCGTCAGGTCGAACGGCGCACGCTGCGTTTCGGCGAGCGACGAGATGAAAAACATCACCGACATCGGGAACAGCAGCGGGTTCCACACGAAGCCGTTCAGGTGGATGCCCATCACGTTCTGCTGCGCCGCCACGATGCCCGACAGGTTGAACGTGCCCGACCACAGCACGACCGCGATCAGGATGAAGCCGATTGCGACCTCGTAGGACACCATCTGCGCCGCCGCGCGCAGCGCCGAGTAGAAGGGGTATTTCGAGTTCGACGCCCACCCGGCGATGATGATGCCGTACACGCCCAGCGACGAGGCGGCGAGCACGTAGAGCAGGCCGACGTTGATGTCCGCCAGCACCACGCCCGGCCCGAACGGCACCACCGCCCACACGATCAGCGCGACGGTGAAGGTGATGACCGGTGCCAGCAGGAACAGGCCGCGGTTGGCGGCGGACGGGATGATCGTCTCCTGCAGGAAAACCTTGAGCCCGTCCGCGAAGCTCTGGAGCAGTCCGAACGGGCCGACCACGTTGGGTCCACGGCGCAGCGCCATCGCCGCCCAGATCTTGCGGTCGGCGTAGATGATCATGGCGACCGCCAGCATCAGCGGCAGCGCGATCACCAGGATGCCGACGATGGTCGCCAGGAACCACGACCAGCCGTAGTTCAGGCCGACCGTGGTGTTGAAGAACTCGGTCACTCCGCGGCCTCCCGGAAGTCCTGGCCGTGGATCAGCTCGGCCGAGCAGCGCTGCATGGTGGGGCTGGCCCGGCAGATCGCGTTGGTCAGGTAGAAGTCCTGGATCGGATAGCCCGCGATCTCGCCCCGCGCCTCACCCTCGAAGGACGGCGGGCTCCACTCGAAGCGCGCCATCCCCAGCTCGCCCAGCGCCGGCACCTCCGTCGCCATCGCGGCGCGTAAGGACGCCAGCGTGTCGAAGGGCAGCACCTCGCCGATCCGTTCGGAAAGCGCACGGAAGATCGTCCAGTCCTCGCGCGCGTCGCCCGGCGGGAAGACGGCGCGTTCGCCGCGCTGCACGCGCCCCTCCAGATTCACCCAGGTGCCCGACTTCTCGCTGAACGCCGCACCCGGCAGCACCACGTCGGCGTTGGCCGCGCCACGGTCGCCGTGGTGGCCGACATAGACCTTGAACCCGGCGAAGCGGGCGAAGTCCACCTCGTCCGCGCCCAGGAAGAACGTCAGCTTCGCGTCGTGCAGGTCGGCGATGCCGCCCTTGGCAGCGTAGCCCAGCATCAGCCCGCCCATGCGCGCCGCCGCCATGTGCAGCACGTTGAAGCCGTTCCAGCCGTCCCGCACCAGGTTGAACGCCTTCGCGAAGGCCAGTGCGGGGCCGTGTCCGTCCTTCAGCCCCGCGCCGCCGACGATCACCGCGGGCCGCTCCGCCCCCTCGAACAACTCGCGTGCGGCTTTCGGCAGGTCGCCCAGCACCCTCAGGTCGCTGCCCAGCCACTCGACCTTGTACGTCAGGTCCGTCTCCGGCCCCACCGCGAACACCCGCGCGCCGCGCTTGATCGCCTTCCGCACCCGCGTGTTCACCAGTGGCGCTTCCCAGCGCAGGTTGGTGCCGATCAGCAGGATCGCGTCCGCCCGCTCGATCCCGGCGATGGTGGTGTTGAAGTTGACCGCGGCCAGGCTGGTGGCGTCGTACGCCATGCCCGTCTGACGCCCCTCCAGCCGGTCGGAGCCGAGCGAGCGGAGCAGCGCCTTGGCCGCGTACATCGTCTCGCAGTCCACCAGGTCGCCCGCCACCGCGGCCACGCTGCCGCCGGCCTGACGCGCGGCGTCCGCCACCGCGTCGAACGCCGCGTCCCAGCCCACGGCCTCCAGCTTGCCGCCCCTACGCACGAACGGCCGATCCAGCCGCCGCCGTACCAGCCCGTCCACCGCGTGGCGCGTCTTGTCCGACGCCCATTCCTCGTTCACGTCGTCGTTCACGCGGGGAAGTGCTCGCAGCACCTGGCGGCCCTTGCTGTCGAGGCGGATGTTGGTGCCCACCGCGTCCATCACGTCGATGGCCGGCGTCTTGCGCAGCTCCCAGGGCCGCGCCTCGAACGCGTAGGGCTTGCTGGTCAGCGCGCCCACCGGGCACAAATCCACCACGTTGCCCGACAGTTCGGAGGTGACGGCGTTCTCCAGGTAGGAGGTGATCTGCATGTCCTCGCCGCGGTATACCGCGCCGATCTCCTCCACGCCCGCCACTTCCTCCGCGAAGCGGACGCAGCGCGTGCACTGGATGCACCGGGTCATGATCGTCTTGACGATCGGGCCCATATACTTGTCCGTCACCGCGCGCTTGTTCTCGGCGTAGCGGCTCCGGCCCCGGCCATAGGCCAAGCTCTGGTCCTGCAGGTCGCACTCGCCGCCCTGGTCGCAGATCGGGCAGTCGAGCGGGTGGTTGATGAGCAGGAATTCCATGATGCCCTCGCGGGCGTGCTTCACCATCGGCGTGGTGGTGAAGACCTCCTGGTTGTCCGCGGCGGGCAGCGCGCAGGACGCCTGGGGCTTGGGCGGCCCCGGCTTCACCTCGACCAGGCACATGCGGCAGTTACCCGCGATGCTGAGGCGCTCGTGATAGCAGAAGCGCGGGATCTCCTTGCCCGCCGCCTCGCACGCCTGGAGGATCGTCGCCCCCTGGGGCACCTCGACCTCGATCCCGTCTACCTTAAGCTTGGGCATCTCAGTGTTCCGTATCCGTCAGGCCGAGGCGCGTCTCGATGCGGTCCACCCGGGACTTCAAGTCGCGGATGTCGGACTGCATCCCGTAGATGGACGTCATGATGCCGCGCTGGTGATCCTCTATCGCGGGGAGCCTCACCCCCTGCGATGCCTGCTCCCGCTTCATTGAAGCGATATCACCCTGCATCTTCTTCAGGATCTCCAGGATCAGGTTTCCCTGCTCGTCGCTCACTCCGCCGCCTCCTGCATCGGCGCCAGCGCCCCGCCCTTATCGGCGATGCGCCGCTCCAGTTCGGGGCGGAAATGCTTGATGAGGCCCTGGATCGGCCAGGCCGCGGCGTCGCCCAGCGCGCAGATGGAATGGCCCTCCACCTGCTTGGTCACCTGCTGCAGCATGTCGATCTCGCCGACGTCCGCCTCGCCGGTGCGCAAGCGCTCCATCACGCGCCACATCCAGCCTGTGCCCTCGCGGCACGGCGTGCACTGGCCGCAGCTCTCGTGCTTGTAGAAATAGCTGATCCGGCTGATCGCGCGCACGATGTCGGTGGACTTGTCCATGACGATGATCGCGGCCGTCCCCAGCCCCGATCCCACCGCCTTCAGCCCGTCGAAATCCATCGCACAGTCCATGATCTGCGCGGCCGGCACCAGCGGCACCGACGATCCCCCCGGGATCACCGCCAGCAGATTGTCCCACCCGCCCCGGATGCCGCCGCAATGCGTCTCGATCAGCTCGCGGAAGCTGATGCTCATCGCTTCCTCGACCACGCACGGCCGCTCGACGTGGCCGCTGATCTGAAAGAGCTTGGTGCCCCGGTTGTTCTCCGCGCCGAAGCTCGAAAACCATTCGGCACCCCGGCGCAGGATGGTCGGCGCCACCGCGATGCTCTCCACGTTATTGACCGTTGTCGGACAGCCGTAGAGGCCCGCGCCCGCCGGGAACGGCGGCTTGAGCCTGGGCTGGCCCTTCTTGCCCTCCAGGCTCTCCAGCATCGCGGTCTCTTCGCCGCAGATGTACGCGCCCGCCCCCCGGTGGACGAACACGTCGAAGTCGTAGCCCGAGCCGCAGGCGTTCTTGCCCACCAGCCCCGCCGCGTACGCCTCGGCGACGGCGGCGAACAGCGTCTCGGCCTCCGCGATATACTCGCCGCGGATGTAGATGTACGCCGCCCGCGCGCGCATCGCGAAGCCCGCCACCAGCGCGCCCTCGATCAGCTTGTGCGGATCGTGGCGGATGATCTCGCGGTCCTTGCAGGAACCGGGCTCGGACTCGTCGGCGTTGATGACCAGGAAGTTCGGCCGGTCGGGCCGCGGCTCCTTGGGCATGAAAGACCATTTGACGCCGGTCGGGAAACCCGCCCCGCCCCGCCCGCGCAGGCCCGACGCCTTCACGACGTCGATGATCCGGTCCTGCCCCAGCTCGAGCAGCGCCTTGGTATCGTCCCAGTCGCCGCGCGCGCGCGCGGCGTCGAGCTTCCACGACTGGAAGCCGTACAGGTTGGTGAAGATGCGGTCCTTGTCGGCGAGTGCCATCAGTCAGCGTCCGTCAGGTCCAGGCACCGCTCGACGCGGGCCAGTCGCGTGTCGATCTTGTCCATGCGGGCGTTCAAGCCCGCGACGGACATCATGATGGAGCCGAGATGCTCCTCAGTTGCCGTCATTCGCAGCTTGATATCGCTCATATCGCCTTCCAGGCGGTCGAGCCTCTGATCGATACGCCGCAGGAAGACCAGCATCAGGTTCTCAGGACCGTCGTCAGGCATGAGCGCCCTCTCCGCCAGTTACACCGGCGGTCGTCGTGCCACCCCACGCCCCGCGATAGTCGTGGTTGGCGTCCACCATCTCGCGCAGGGACGTCGGCCCGCCCTCCGGGCAGCTCACGCGCCGCCCGATGGTGGAACCGGGCTCGGGCCGCTCGCCCTTCGCCAGCGCATCGAGCAGCGCCAGCGTGCGGTCGTAGTCCAGGTCCTCGTAATTGTCGTCGTTCACCTGCACCATGGGCGCGTTGGCGCACGCGCCCAGGCATTCCACCTCCGTCAGCGTGAACAGCCCGTCGGGCGTGGTGCGCCCCTTGACCAGCCCCTTGTTCTTGCAGGCGGCCAGCACGTCGTCCGACCCGCGCAGCATGCACGGCGTCGTCCCGCACACCTGCACGTGATAGCGGCCGACGGGGCCTAAATTGAACATGGTGTAGAAGGTCGCGACCTCGAACACGCGGATGTACGGCACGCCGATCTGCCGCGCGACGAACTCGATCACGGGTACGGGCAGCCAGCCTTGCGTCTGCGTCTCCGCCCCCACCTGCCGCTGCGCCAGGTCGAGCAACGGGATCGACCCGGACTGCTCGCGCCCCTTGGGGTAGCGGCCGAGGATCTCGTTCGCCTTGCGCTGGTTCTCGTCCGTCCACGCGAACGCGCCCCAGCGCGCGCGGACCTCGGCCTCGTCGGGGATGGTGGGTGCTTCAGCCATTACGTTCCATAATCCTTGAAACGATCCGGCGATGGTCCATGCGTGCCAGAACAGCGGCTCCGACCGCGTAGGGGGCGATGAACACCAACGCCGATCCGAAGAGGATGCGCGTTGCCGACGGCGAGGCGTGCGTCAGATCAAAAGTCGCGGCCAGGATGGGAACGACCGTCGCGATAAGCGCCGGCACGATGACAAGAAACACGATTCGCGAACCGCTCATGTCGTTCTCCTCCATCCGGCAATCAACAGCCTCACCGGTCACACTCCCCGAACACGATGTCCATCGCCCCCAGGATCGCGGTCGTATCCGCCAGCATGTGCCCGCGGCTCATGAAGTCCATCGCCTGGAGATGGCTGAACGCGGTCGGCCTGATCTTGCAGCGGTACGGCTTGTTGCTGCCGTCGGCCACCATGTAGATGCCGAACTCGCCCTTGGGGCTCTCTGTCGCCACGTACACCTCGCCGGCGGGCACGTGGAAGCCCTCCGTATACAGCTTGAAGTGGTGGATCAGCGATTCCATCGACCGCTTCATCTCGGCGCGCTTGGGCGGGACCACCTTGCGGTCGTCGGAGGCGATGGGGCCGTCCGGCATCTCGGCCAGGCACTGCTTCATGATGCGCGCGGACTGGCGCACCTCCTCCACGCGGACCATGAAGCGGTCGTAGCAGTCGCCGCGCGTGCCCACCGGCACCTCGAAGTCCATCCGGTCGTACACGTCGTAGGGCTGCGACTTGCGCAGGTCCCAGGGCAGCCCCGCCGCCCGGATCATGGGGCCCGAGAAGCCCCAGCGGATCGCGTCGTCGCGGCTGACGGTCGCGATGTCCACGTTGCGCTGCTTGAAGATGCGGTTGTCCGCCACCAGGCTGATCGCATCCTCGAACAGCCGAGGCAGCCGCGTGTCGAGCCAGTCGGCGATATCGGTGAGCAGCTTGAGCGGCACGTCCTGGTGCACGCCGCCCGGCCGCATATAGTTGTGGTGCATCCGCGCGCCGCTCGCGCGCTCGAAGAAGCCGTAGCAGTCCTCGCGGATCTCGAAGAGCCACAGGTTCGGCGTCATCGCACCCACGTCCATCACGTGGCTGCCCAGGTTCAGCATGTGGTTGGAGATGCGCGTCAGCTCGGCGAACAGCACGCGCAGGTACTGGGCGCGGATCGGCACCTCCAGGTCCAGCAGCTTTTCCACCGCCAGCACGAAGCTGTGCTCCATGCACATCGGCGAGCAGTAATCGAGCCGGTCCATGTACGGCAGCGCCTGGGTATAGGTGCGGTACTCGATCAGCTTCTCGGTGCCGCGGTGGAGCAGGCCGACGTGCGGGTCGATCCGCTCCACGATCTCGCCGTCCAGCTCCATCACCAGCCGAAGCACGCCGTGGGCTGCCGGGTGCTGGGGGCCGAAGTTGATGGTGTAGTTCTGGATCGTCACGTCGCCCATCGTGGAATCGACCGCGTTCCGCTCGCCCAGCACCCGGTCCAGGTGCGGGTCGACGGAGGCGGTGGCGGGCGCGGGCACGTCCGCCGGGTCGTCGGCGCGGATGCGGGTGTCGGTCACTGGTTCTGCCCCTTGCCCTCGCTCGGCACGACGTGCGGGTCGGCCGGCTTGGCGTTCGCCGAGGCGTCGCCCGGCGGGTTGGTCCCCTTCGCGTACGATCCGCTCGTGCCGACCGGCGGCGTCGACGGCGCCTTGGCCGCGTCCGCCTTCGCGATCTCGGCGGCACTCAAAGGCGTCTGCGCGCCCTTTGCCTGCGGCACCTGCCCCTTCTCGTCCCCCGGCAGGTCGTAGGCCGCCCCCTCCCAGGGGCTCATGAACTCGAAGTTGCGATAGTCCTGCGCCAGCTTCACCGGCTCGTACACCACGCGCTTCTCCTCCTCGGAGTAGCGCATCTCGACGTAACCCGTCTGCGGGAAGTCCTTGCGCAGCGGGTGCCCGCGAAAGCCGTAGTCGGTCAGGATGCGGCGCAGGTCCTGATTGCCCTCGAACAGCACGCCGAACAGGTCGTACACCTCGCGCTCAAGCCAGCCAGCGACCGGCCAGATGCCCGTCACCGACGGCACGGGCGCGTCCTCGTCCGTGGACACGCGCACCTGGATGCGGTGGTTGCGCGTCAGCGACAGCAGCATGTAGACCACCTCGAAGCGCTCCGCGCGTTCGGGATAGTCGACGCCCGCGATCTCCATTAGCTGCTGGTATTCCAGCCCCGGCGCGGTCCGCAGCAGCTCCATCGCGTCCGCCAGCCGGTCGCGCGCCACGAACAGCGACACCTCGCCCACGCGATCCTGGTCGCGCACGAGCATGGCGCCCAGCACGTCGCGCGCGCGCTCCACCGTCTCGCCGTTCAGGTCGGCCGCGTATGCGGGGGCCGGCGCCCTCAACGCTCGATGCTCCCCGAGCGGCGGATTTTCCGCTGCAACTGCATGATGCCGTAGAGCAGCGCCTCGGCGGTCGGCGGACAGCCGGGCACGTAGATGTCCACCGGCACCACCCGGTCGCACCCGCGCACCACCGAGTAGCTGTAATGGTAATAGCCGCCCCCGTTGGCGCAGCTACCCATGGAGATCACGTACTTCGGCTCCGACATCTGATCGTATACGCGCCTGAGCGCGGGCGCCATCTTGTTGCACAGCGTGCCCGCCACGATCATCACGTCCGACTGACGCGGGGACGCGCGCGGCGCCGCCCCGAAGCGCTCCAGGTCGTAGCGCGGCATGTTGACGTGGATCATCTCCACCGCGCAGCACGCCAGCCCGAACGTCATCCACCACAGCGAGCCCGTGCGCGCCCACTGGAACAGGTCCTCGGTGGACGTGACCAGGAAGCCCTTGTCCGTCAGCTCGCCGTTCAGGCTGTCGAAGAAGCCCTGATCGGGCGCGACGAGCGTACCCTCGGGCTTCTGCCCGCCCAGCATGACGGGGCCGGAGTGCGCCTCTACTCCCAATCCAACGCTCCCTTCTTCCAGGCATAGACGAGCCCCAGCGCGAGTTCCGCGATGAAGATCATCATCGAAATCCAGGCGGTCCAGCCGATGCTGAACACGCTCACCGCCCAGGGATATAGGAACGCCGCCTCCAGATCGAAGATGATGAACAGGATGGCGACCAGATAAAAGCGCACGTCGAACTGCGCGCGCGGGTCCTCGAACGCGGGGAAGCCGCACTCGTACTCGGCCAGCTTGTCCGGGTTGGGCTTGTTCGTGCCGGTGAACTTGGACGCCACGATGGGCAGCACCACGAAGGCGCCCGACAGCAGCAGCGCCACGCCCAGGAACAGCAGGATCGGCAGGTATTGCGAAAGGTCGACCAAGGGGTTTTCCCGCACGTGCGAAGGGACGGGCCGGCTCTAAACGCCGCCTCCCCGCCGGGCAAGGCGGGGAGGGCGTGAGAATGACTCGCAAGGTGAAGCGGTTGACCGACGGGCGCCGCCCGCGGTCACCCGTGTTGCCGCCTCAGCGCAGCGCGCTCGCCACCAGCTTGTGCAGCTTGGAATGGAGCCCGTCGTTCGCCGCCAGGAACTCGGACCGCTCCATCGCCCGGTCGCCGCCGCGGAAGTCGGTGACGAAGCCGCCCGCCTCCTTGACCAGCAGCACGCCGGCGGCCGCGTCCCACGGCTTCAGGTCGCTCTCCCAATAGGCATCGAACCGCCCCGCCGCGACCCAGGCCAGGTCGAGCGCCGCCGCGCCGAACCGGCGGATGCCCGCCACCTGCGGCGCCACCGCCCCGAAGATGCGGCTCCATTGCACGAAGTCGCCGTGCCCCAGGAAGGGGATGCCGGTGGCCACCAGGCATTCCGACAGCTCGCGCCGGCCCGACACGCGAAGCCGCTGGTCCTGCAACCAAGCGCCCCGGCCCTTCTCGGCCCAGAAGCTCTCGTCGGTGATCGGCTGATAGACCAGCGCGGTGGTGATCTCGCGCTTGCCGTTGGGCAGCGGCTCCTCGACCGCGATCGAGATGCCGAAGTGCGGGATGCCGTGGACGAAGTTGCTGGTGCCGTCCAAGGGATCGACGATGAAGCGCGGCTTGGACGGGTCGCCCGCCACCTCGCCGCGCTCCTCCATCAGGAAGCCCCAGTCGGGCCTGGCCTTGGACAGTTCCTCGTACAGCGTCTGCTCGCACCGCTTGTCGGCGACCGTCACGAAGTCGGCCGGGCCCTTGCGGCTGACCTGGAGATGCTGGACCTCGTTGAAGTCGCGGCGCAGGCGCGGGCCGGCCTTGCGCGCCGCGCGCTCGATCACGGTGAACAGGCCGGAATGGGCGGGCATGGCGGGGTACTCTTGGTTCTGATCGTCAGGGGCGGTCGGTCACGGGCAAAGCCCGTGACGTCGGACGGGCGGTGCCCGCCGGCCGGTCCGGCACGCGAGGCGCATCAGTCGGCGCGGCGGACGTAAGTGCCCTCGTAGACATCGACCACGATCCGCGTGCCGGACGCGATATGCGGCGGCACCATCACCCTAACCCCATTGTCCAGCACCGCGGGCTTGTAGGACGAAGACGCCGTCTGCCCCTTCACCACCGCGTCCGCCTCCACGATCATCGCCTCGATCGTGCTGGGCAGCTGGACCGAGATGGCCTTCTCGTCGTGCAGCTCCATCACCACGTCCATGCCGTCTTGGAGGAAGGCGGCCTGGTCGCCCAAGAGGTCGCGGGGCAGCGACACCTGCTCGTACGTGTCCTTGTCCATGAAGGTCAGGTCGTCGCCGTCGGCGAACAGGAACTGGAAGTCCTTGGTGTCCAGCCGCACGCGCTCCACCGTCTCGGCCGAGCGGAAGCGGACGTTGGTCTTGCGGCCGTCCACCAGGTTCTTCATCTCGACCTGCATGTACGCCCCGCCCTTGCCAGGCTGGGTGTGCTGGATCTTGACCGCGCGCCAGATCCCGCCCTCGTACTCGATGATGTTGCCCGGACGGATGTCGACGCCGCTGATCTTCATGGCTCGCCTGCTGGATTGGGGAGAGGGGCGCCCTAGCCCCGCGGCTCTCCTGCGGCAAGGACGGGGTAGGGGTTGATCTCGCGCCCCTGCCACCAGCGGTCGGATGGGCGGTTGCGCGTGATGCCGAAATGCAGGTGGTCGTTGCCCGGCCCGGCATTGCCCGTGTCGCCAACATAGCCGATCACCTGACCGGCACGTACCGCCGATCCCTCCGCCAGCCCGTCCGCATACGCCGACAGGTGCGCGTAGTAATAGGTGAAGCGCCGGTCGGGCGAGCGGACATAGGCGGCTGTGCCGCCGAAGCGGCTGTTGAACAGCTTCTCCACCGTGCCCGGCGCCGCCGCCACCACGGGCGTGCCGTGGGTCGCGGGAATGTCGAGCCCGGTATGCGCGCGCAGCCCGCCGTCGCGCGCCTGCCCCCACGTGTCCTTCAGCGCCGCCGGCGCCACGCCCGCCACGGGCACCTTCAGGCCGCTGGGCGTGAGCGCCCCCACGCGCGCCTCGATCCGCGAGCGCACGCGCGCGCCCACGTCGCGCGCCTCCATCGCCGTTCCCACGCGCGTCAGCAGCGCCACGCCCCCGCCCACCACCGCGAACAGCAGCAGCATCGTCCAGCCGACGCGGTTCACGCGCTCACGCCCCTCTCCGTCACACCCTTCCCCATCGCGCCCATGTTCGTCACTGGCGGAACACGGCCGGCGTCCCCGGCTTCACCATCATCGCCAGCCTCGCCGCGTCCCAGTTGGTCAGGCGGATGCAGCCGTGGCTCTCCGTCCGCCCGATCGTCTCGGGATTGGGTGTGCCGTGGATGCCGTAGTGTGGCTTCGACAGGTCCAGCCACACCACGCCCACCGGCCCATTGGGGCCCGGCGGCAGCTTGGCCTTCTCGTCCTTGTTGTCCGCGTCCCAGAAGAGGGCGGCGTTGTAGTGGAAGGGCGGATTGTAGCTCGCGCCCTTCACCGTCCACTTGCCCAGCGGCAAGGGATCGTGTTCGGACCCCATGGTGGCGGTGAATTGCGCCACCAGCCTGCCCTCCCCGTCCAATACGCGCAGCACGCCGTCCGACTTGTCCACCTCGATGGATTTCCCCCGCGGCTGCTCGGCGTCGACGTTGAGGATCGTCAGCGTGGCTCGCCACTCGGCGGGCAGACTCGCGTCATAGGCGCGGCTGCCGGGCAGCGCGTTGGGGATGTTTATCGCGACGCCCGGCGCCAGCCGGGTCGACGGGCCGTTCAGCGCGATCAGCGCGAGCGGCGTGGTGTGGAACATCTCCGCCAGCTTCTCCAGCGGCGCGCGATAGGCGAGCGAGGGCAGCTTCGCCTGCGCCATCTCGTCCTTCGGAATGGGGTTCACATAGGGACCCACCAGCATGTCCGCCGTCAGCGTCACGCGCTTCACCGGCCGGATCGCGCGCCAGCGATGGAGCGCGCGCAAGGTAGCCGCATCCGCCTCGCCCGTGCGCGGCAGGCCGTACCTCTCCTGGAACCCCTTCAGCGCGTTGGTCAGCGCGAGACCGCGCCGCCCGTCCAGCACGCCCGGCGCCATTCCCAGCTTGTCCAGGATCACCTGCACGTGCAGCACGTCCCGGTCCACGGGCGGCACGCCCCGCGGCTGCTGCGCCGCCGCCGGAAAGGCCATCGCCGCCGCCAGGATCGCTACCCTACGCATACGCCCGCTCCGTGTTCGTTACGGAGCATCAACGGCCGGGCGGGCGGCGGGTTTCCTCGGTTCCCGCGCCCTCACCCGCCGCGCAGCACCTCGGCGAACGCGCGCACCGCGTCCGCCTCGTCGTCGTTCCACACCGCGCCCGACACCGCCAGGAAGTCCGCGCCCGCCTCGACCAGCCGCCCCGCATTGTGGGGCGTTATCCCACCGATGGCGACCGACGGCAGCTCGAACAGTGCGCGCCACCAGCCCAGGATGGTGAACTCGGGCCGGTGGCGCACCTCCTTGGTGGTCGTCGGAAAGAAGGCGCCGAACGCGACGTAGTCGGCACCCGCCTCGCCCGCCTGCATGGCCAGGTGCCGGCTGTCGTGGCACGTCACGCCGATCTGCGCCGACGGACCCAGGATGCCGCGCGCCTCGCGCGGGTCCCCGTCGTCCTGGCCCAGGTGCACGCCGTCCGCGCCCAGCCGCTTGGCGAGCGATACCGAGTCGTTGACGATGAACGCCACGTCGCGCTCGCGGCAGGCGCACATCAGCGGCTCGGCCAGCCGCGCCGCCTCGTGCTGGTCCACGTCCTTCACGCGGAACTGGAACGCCGCCACCGGCCCCGCGTCCAGCGCGCGCGCCAGCCGGTCGGGAAAGTCGCCGCCTACGTGGAGCGGCGAGATCAGGTAGAGCTGGCACGGCTCGCGCCGCGCCGTGTCGGGGCGGGCGAAGCCGTCGGCGAAGTTCGGGTCAAGGGGACCCAGGGGGTCGCTGCTCGGGTCGTCTGTCGGATCGTCGGTCACGCCCGCCCGCCTAGCGTCCCGAGGCTCGAGGCGGAAGCACCCGCCGAGTGTTCCGTGAATGTTCCACGTGGAACATTCCGGCGGCCAGCGCCGAAGGCGTTGACGGAGCGGGCGGAAAATGCAGGATCACGCCATGCGCGTCCCTCCCTTCCTCGCTCTCCTTCCGTTGGCCGCCTGCGTCTCGGCGGGCGGCACCGGCCCCGTGGCGCTCGACCAGACGCAGCGCGCCGGCCGCCTGCTGGTCACGCCGATCAAGGTGGAGGAGGACAGCCGCTGCCCACCCGCCGGCAGTTGCGAGGAGCCGGGCCGGCTGGTGGTGCGCGCGGTGGTGGACGGCGCGGGCTTCTCGCAGCTCGAGCGGCGGTTCGTGCTGGGCCGCCCCGTGGCGGTGGACGCGACGCGCTACCTGGTGCTCGAGTCGGTCGAGCCCGGCCTGGACCAGGAACTGACCGCGTTCACCGGCCGCTACCGCTTCCACTTCGCGGAGGTGCCGCCCCCGCCGGGCGGCTGAACCGCCCGGCGGAGTGCACGGATCACTCCCCGCCCTGGTAGATCGAGACGATCCGGTCGAGCATCGCCAGCGCCTCGTCGCGCGGACGCTGAAAGGTGTTGCGGCCGATGATGGAGCCGTTGCCGCCGCCGTCGCGGATGTCGCGCGCGTCCTGGTAGACCGCGTCCGACCCCTTGGCCGCCCCGCCCGAGAACACCACGATCCGCCGCCCCGCGAAGCAGGAGCGCACGACATGCTCGACGCGCTTGGCCTGGGTGGAGGCGTCGATGCCCTCGTACGCCTTCTTGGCTTCCGCCTGCTCGATATGATCGGTGGGCAGCTTTACCTTGATGATGTGTGCGCCCAGCAGCGCCGCCATGTGCGCGGCGTAGGCGCCCACGTCGAGCGCCAGTTCGCCGTCCTTCGACAGCTTGCCGCCGCGCGGATAGCTCCAGATCACGGTCGCGATCCCCGCCGCCGCAGCCTCGGCCCGCATCTCGCGGATCTCGTTCATCGCGTCGAAGATGCCGTCCGAGCCCGGATAGATGGTGAAGCCGATGGCCGAGCAGCCCAGGCGCAGCGCGTCGTCCACCGTTCCCGTGATCGCCTGGGAGATGCTGGTCGCCCAGCTGTTCGAGCTGTTGACCTTGAGGATGGTCGGGATCTGGCCGGCGAAGGTATCCGCGCCGGCCTCGATCATGCCGAGCGGGGCCGCGTAGGCGGACAGCCCGGCGTCGACCGCCAGCTGGAAATGATAGTGCGGGTCGTAGGCCGGCGGGTTGGGCGCGAAGGAGCGCGCCGGCCCGTGCTCGAACCCCTGGTCCACGGGCAGGATCACGAGCTTGCCCGTGCCGCCGAGGCGCCCCTGCATCAGGATGCGCGCCAGATTGGCCTTCACGCCGGGATTGTCGCTCTCGTACTTGGACAGGATGTCGCGGACGGCGGGGGTCATGGGTTTTCCTCTCGGTGAACGGTCAAAGGGCAAGCCAGCGGCGAAGCGCCTGATCCAGTTGGGTCATGGCGTCGGTGGACACCACGCCGAGCTGGCGCACGAGGCGGGAGCGGCGCAGCGACTGGACCTTGTCCACCTGCACCTCGCTCTCGCGCGTCAGCCCCGTGGCATCGGACGCGGGCAACGCCACGCGGAACAGGAGGTTGCCGGTCAGCACGCTGGTCACGGGACAGAGCGATACGGAATCATGGGCATCGAACAGGTCGGACTGCACCACCACGAAGGGCCTGGGCTTGCCCGAGTATTCGCCCGGTCCGGCCGCGAGCACCACGGCGCCGCGCCTCATTTCCACTAGCCGTCCTCGGCCTCGATGGCTTCCCAGAAATCCCAGTCGCGCGGGTCGTCGGCCGCCGCCGCCGCCAGCGACTGACGCTTGGCTTCGGCACGCAACGCGGTGTCGTGCTGATCGACGTAGCGGCGCACCGCGTCGCGGGCGATGTCGCTCTTGCTGCGCCCCTGCGTGCGCGCGACGGCGGTCAGCCGCTGTTCGAGATCGTCGTCGAGCCGGACGCCGAGCATCACCGCCTCCCGTGTTTAACACGTTAAACGATTAGGTCGGCGCCGGATCGGTGTCAACGCGGCGGGTTCACCGCATCAGCGCCGCCACCCCCGGCAACTCGCGCCCCTCCATCCATTCCAGGAAGGCGCCGCCCGCCGTCGAGACGAAGGTGAAGTCGCCGCCGACGCCTGCCTGGTTGAGCGCGGCCACCGTGTCGCCGCCGCCCGCCACCGACACCAGCGAGCCGCCCACCGTCAACGCCGCCGCCGTCCGTGCCAGCGACACGGTGGCGGCGTCGAAGGGCGGCGTCTCGAACGCGCCCAGCGGACCGTTCCAGACGAGCGTGCGGCAGTTCTTGAGCACGTCGCCCAGCGATTCGACCGCGGACGGGCCGAGATCGAGGATCATCTCGTCCCCGCCCACCTCGTGCACGTTGACGGTGCGCGTGGGTGCGTGCGCGCGGAACTCGGTGGCGACCACCACGTCGTAAGGCAGATGCACGGTGCAGTTCGCCCGGTCGGCGGCGTCCAGCACTTCCTCGGCGGTCGCGGTCAGCTCGTGCTCGCAGAGCGAGCGGCCGACGTCCACGCCGCGCGCGGCCAGGAAGGTGTTGGCCATGCCGCCGCCGATCACCAGGTGATCGACGCGCGTCACCAAGTGCTTCAGCACGTCGAGCTTGGTGGACACCTTGGCGCCGCCCACCACGGCCGCCACCGGATGCTCGGGCGTGCCCAGGGCCTTGTTCAGCGCGTCCAGCTCCGCCTCCATCTGGCGGCCGGCGTACGCGGGCAGCGCGCGCGCCAGCCCCTCGGTGGACGCGTGCGCGCGGTGCGCGGCGGAGAAGGCGTCGTTGACGTAGAGATCGCCCAGCGCCGCCATGCGCGCCACCGTGTCCGGGTCGTTCGCCTCCTCGCCCGCCAGGAAACGCGTGTTCTCCACCAGCGCCACGTCGCCGGGCTGCATGGTGGCGACCGCGGCCTCGGCGCCGTCCCAGTCGACGAAGCGGACGGGGCGGCCCAGCACCGCCTCGAACGGCTTCGTCACCAGCGACAGCGACATGGCGGGGTCCGGCCTGCCCTTGGGCCGGCCGAAATGCGCCAGCACCAGCACCACCGCGCCCCGGTCCGACAGCTCGGCCACCGTGGGCACGGCGGCGCGCAGCCGCGTGTCGTCCGTCACGGTCCCGCCCGCCATCGGCACGTTCAGGTCCTCGCGGACCAGCACGCGCTTGCCCGCCACGTCGCCCCAGTCATTCCCCAGGTCGTCCAGCGCCTTGAAGTCAGCCACGCGTCAGCCCTCGATCCCGATGACGTCGCCGAGCGCGAAATGCCCGCCCTCGATCACGCGGGCGCATACGCCGCCGCGCCAGTCGCGGTCCAGCGCCGCGAACAGGCCGGGCGCCAGCGCCTCCATCCGCTCGCACGGGTCGGTGCAGCGCGTGACCTCCAGCACCACGGCCGCCCCCAGCCTGAGCCGCGTGCCCGGCCGCTGGGGCAGGTCGAGCCCGTCGACCAGCAGGTTGCAGCGGCGCGCATGCCACGGCAGGTCGGCGCCCACCTCCGCCATCGCGGCTTCCCAGTCGGTGCGCTCGATCAGCGTGACCTGGCGCTTGCCCGTGCCGCGGGATTTGCGCAGCCCGCGATGGTCGCCGACGATGCCCAGCGCCGGCGTGATCTCGGCGCGATCCAGCAGCTCCATCGGCGCGCGGACGCGCGCCTTCCGAGCGATACCGGCAATCACTCCGAGACCGGGAACGGCGACAGCCGCCCCCGCGTCCATTACCGCCCGAACCGTCATCGACCTTCCCCGCCATCGCTCGCACACGAACAATGGCGGCGGAAGTTCCCGGCCTCAACGGCTACTCGTCGCTCTCTTGCCTCAGCCCAGCGCGGCCATGGCGGTGGCCGTGTCCACCATGCGGTTGGAGAAACCCCACTCGTTGTCGTACCAGCTGACCACGCGCACCAGCTTACCGTCGATCACCGCCGTCTCCAGGCTGTCCACGGTGGAGGACGCGGGCGTGTGCACGATGTCGATGGAGACCAAAGGGTCCTCCGAGTAATAGAGTACGCCCTTCAACGGCCCGCTCTCGGCCGCGGCCTTCAGGATGGCGTTGACCTCCTCCTTCGACGTGTCGCGCGACGGCGTGAAGGTGAGGTCCACCAGGCTGCCGTCGGGCACGGGCACACGCACCGCCGAGCCGTCCAGCCGGCCCTTCAGCTCGGGCAGCACCTCGCCCACCGCGCGCGCGGCGCCCGTGGTGGTTGGGATCATGCTCATGGCGGCGGCGCGCGCGCGGCGCAGGTCGGGGTGGATCTGGTCCAGGATCTTCTGGTCGTTGGTATAGGCGTGGATGGTGGTCATCAGCCCGCGCTCGATGCCCACCGCGTCGTTCAGCACCTTGGCGACAGGCGCCAGGCAGTTGGTGGTGCAGCTGGCGTTGGAGACGATGGTGTGCCCGGCCTCAAGCTTGTCGTGGTTGACGCCGTAGACCACCGTCAGGTCCACGTTCTTGCCGGGCGCCGAGATCAGCACTTTCTTCGCGCCCGCGTCGATGTGCTTCTGACAGGACACGCGGTCGGTGAAGAAGCCCGTGCATTCCAACACGATGTCCACGCCAAGCTCGCGGTGCGGCAGGTTCGCGGGGTCGCGCTCGGCCGTCACGCGGATGCGGCGGCCGTCGATCACCAGGTCCTGGCCGTCCGCCGCGACCTCGCCCGGCCAGCGGCCGTGCACGCTGTCGCGCGCGAACAGCCAGGCGTTGGACTTGGCGTCCGCCAGGTCGTTGATCGCCACCAGCTCCAGCGCGCTGTTCCGCTCCAGCAGCGCGCGCGCCACCAGCCGCCCGATGCGCCCGAAACCGTTGATCGCGACCTTGGTCATGCCTGTCTCTCCGTGGCTGATCCGGGGCCGGCGGGGCCGGTCCGCGGGGATGGCCGGGCCTTTGCGGGCGCGCGCGTGCGGCGTCAACACGGGACCCGTCCCGCAACAAGCCGCTTGCGGGCGGTGCCGCCCCGGTCCAGATCGGGGCGCCATGACGACCCGGCCATCCGAAGGGGGCACCGCCCCCACCCCGCCCGCGCGGATCGAGGCCGCGCTGGCGCGGATCGAGGCGGCGCTGGCGGCGCGCGCGCGCTCGGCCGACGCGCTGCAACGCCGCCACGCCGCGCTGAAGAGCCGCATGGCGGACGCGGCGGCGGCGCTGGACGAGGTGATCGCGCGGGGCGGCGCCTGATGGCCGCCGTCACCATCGAGATCGGCGGGCGCGGGCACCAGGTGGCGTGCCGCGACGGCGAGGAGGACCGCGTGCGCGCGTTGGCCGCGATGCTGGACGAGCGGTGGCCCGCGGCCGCGCGCGCGGGCGGGGGCTCGGGCGAGCGGACCTTCCTGTTCGTGGCGCTGATGCTGGCCGACGCGCTGGACGAGGCGCAGAGCCGCCCCCCGTCGGAGGCCACCATGTCCGAGGACGCGCTGGCGCGGCTGGCGCAGCGGCTCGAGAAGCTGGCGGACGGGCTTGAGCAGGCGGGGTCGGCGTCCTAGATACATGCTCGGCGGGTACTGCCCGGTGCGAGCCTCTTTTATCCCTGAGGCTATTCTTCATCCATGGGGGTTGTCCCTGCCCGGATCCTGGTCCGACGTACACGATCCCCACCTGACGTACTGGGCGTCGGTGGATACAATGGCACACGGCCAGGGCGGTCCCGCCACCTCCCCTTTCCCATTCGAGCGCCGGGCATGACGGCCAAGCAGCGCCTGCGGGCGGACATGCTGCGGCGGCGCGACGCGTTCCGGGGGGTGTTCGCGCCCGATCCCGCGCCGTTCCTGGCGCTGGCGCGGCCGGGCATGGTGGTGGCGAGCTACGTCGCGGTCGGCAACGAAGCGGACCCGGCGCCGCTCCACGACGCCGCGCGGGCCGCGGGCGCGCGGCTGGCGCTGCCGCATACCGTGTCCAGGGCGGAGCCCATCCGCTTCCTGGCCTGGGACGGCGGCCCGCTGGAGCCCGGCCCCTTCGGCTTACGCCAGCCGCCGGCGGAGGCGCCCGAGCTGGCGCCGGACGTGGTGCTGGCGCCGCTGGTGGGGTTCGACCGGCGGGGCAATCGGCTGGGCTGGGGGGCCGGCCACTACGACCGCGCGTTCGCGACGCTGCCGGACGCGCGGCGGATCGGCGTGGCGTGGTCGGTTCAGGAGACCGCGCTGGAGCCCGACGCGTGGGACGTGCCGCTCCACGCCGTCGTCACCGAGAAGGAGTGGATCGCGATATGAACCCCAGCTGGCGCAAGCCCGCATGAATCCCAGCTGGCGCAAGCCCGCGGGTGCGCTGGCCGTGGTGGGCGTGATCGCCTTGTGGTCGGTGATCGTGGCGGGTGCCGCGCCCGTGGTCGGCGGCTGGCACTGGGCGGTACAGGCGGCGTTCTACCTGGTGGCCGGGATCGTGTGGATCTTCCCCGTCATGCCGCTGGTCCGCTGGATGGAGACGGGCCGCTTCCGCTGAGGGCCGACGCCCCTTGCCGTACGGAAGGTGGCGCGAGTGACGGGGCTCGAACCCGCGACCTCCGGCGTGACAGGTCTGTGCTACAGATCGCCGCACGTATTCGGACATGCTATAATGCGATATGTGGCAAGGGCTTAGTGATCCAGGCGCCCCCGCCTATCGCTTTACATCCTCGCATGTTGCCGCTAACGCGCTTGTCCGGTGCTTATCTATATGTGGGTCGAATGGCGACGGGGAAGATTACGAAGCGGTCAGTTGACGCTGTTCCGGTGCCTCAGTCGGGCCGGCGCGAGTACCTTTGGGATGAGGACGCAAAGGGCTTTGGCCTGATGGTCACTGACACGGGGCACCGCTCCTACATCCTGCAATACCGCATCGGTGGCCGCAGCGGTCAAACCCGCCGCGTCACCATCGGAAGGCATGGCTCACCCTGGACGCCAGACAGTGCCCGCAGGCGTGCCTTTGAGTTGCTGGAGCAGGTGCGAAGGAAGATCGACCCGTTCGATGCGGAACGATCGCAAGTACTGGAAGGTAGAGAGCACAAGCGCGCAGCCGTCGAGGCGGAAAGGGTTGCGACGAAACTTGCCTTTTCCACCTTCGCCGACCGCTTCATCGAACGATATGCGAAGGCGGAGCAGCCCAAGAGCTGGCAGGATACCGACAGCGTTTTCCGACGCGATCTCAAGCCGTATTTCAAGGACAAGCCCCTGCCTTCTATCCGGCCGGCAGACATCATCGAGTTGCTGGAGAAGGTCCAGAAGCGCGGGGATAGCGCCGCAATCAAAGCTTATAAGGCGCTGCGGGTGATGTTCGGCTGGGCGGTCGAAAAGCACGAGATCGCCGCATCTCCCATGCAGACTATGAAGCCCCCAGCAAAGATCGAAGCGCGGGAGCGCGCTCTGACTGATGCGGAATTACGTCTAGTATGGCTAGCGGCAGAAAGCCTTGGATGGCCTTTCGGACCTATTGTCAAGTTGCTGATCCTGACGGGACAGCGCCGTGATGAGGTAGGCGGCCTTCGCTGGCCGGAACTGGACCTGCCACAGAAGCAATGGCTGCTACCCGCTGATCGCTCCAAGAATGGCGAACAGAATCTTGTTCCCCTTGCTCCACAGGCAATGTCAATCCTAAACAGGCTACCGCATATCAAGGGTGAGGCGCAGCTGCTATT
>Ga0325400_1000069_pt1 | contig 57556 bp, 61 predicted proteins | sample PopdelMetagenome_2_FD_205662 | JGI IMG/M metagenome (GOLD analysis project Ga0325400, IMG submission 205662) | Populus deltoides microbial communities from Bellville, Georgia, United States - Xylem-PdKOR-R1 | ecosystem: Host-associated > Plants > Phyllosphere > Stem > Wood/Secondary xylem... | reverse complement strand
GCCGGCGGTGGATTCGCCGAGGCCGTCGGTGGTGCCGGTGGTCTCGCCGGCGGGCGCGTCGTCGCTGGTGCCGGGGAACGGCGGCAGGCCGTCGTCACCCTTGGGGGCCATCGCGGCGGCGACGTCGCGGCGGCGCTGCGGGCGCTGCCAGACGAGGTTGTACGAGCCGTCCTGCTGGCGGAAGGCCGAGACGTAGAGCGGCTGCGCGAGGCTCGGATCGTCGATGCGGCCGTTCAGGAACGCCTCGCCGGTCGCGCTGGCGGTCAGCTCGAAGAGCGCGCCGACCTGCACCCACTCGCGCGAGCCCGGGTTGACGGCGTGGATCTCGTACTTCGGCGCCTTGGGGTTGACGCTGCGGACCTCGCGGAGCGCGATGGTCATCGCGACGGTGAGGGTCGACACGCGGCCGATGAAGATGCCGGCGTCGTTCTGCTTGATGGAACCGATGTTCATGGCGAAACCTCCTGATGCTCTCGAACCCCTTGTCCGAGACACCTCACTCTCACCCCCTCTCCTCCCCGGCCGTCGGCCGGGCAGGCGCGCAAGCGCCCTCATCGCAAGCGCTCTTCGCGCGGCGATGGTCGTCGCTCCGGAGAGTCTCAGTCGCCGAAGAGCCGTCGCTTCAGTCGGGTCTGCCAAGGGCTGTCGACCTGATGGGAAGTTGCGGCGCGGTCGGCATGCAGGGTTGCCGCCAGCTCGTCGGGGACGATGGCAAAGGCCGATGCAATCGCGATCGCGGCCTCGAGGGTGGGGAGTTCGCCCGGTTCGGTCCCGCACCATTCGATGATGTGGTCCTCGCCGTCCACCTGGGGGGCGAAGGCCTGGACGAAGAAGGTCGCCAGTGGGCGGTCCCATCCGATCGTCGCCTCGGCGACGTCGGGGCGGTCAGCGCGGGGCTGAAGGACGTGGCGGCTCATGCGTGCTGGGTCCGGCGGATACGGTGGCGAACGTGCCGCTCGGCACCCTCGGCGCTCTTCATGGCCGAGGCGACCGCGCGTGCGGCCTTGGAGGCACCGGCCTGGCGCAAGAGAGTGCGGGCTTCGCGCAGGCAGTCGATCGAGGTCAGGATCGCGGTCGCGTCCTGCTCGGTTGCGGGTCGTATCGCGGACATGGGCTGCTCCTTCTGACGATGGGTTGCCGATGCGCCTGCCGGTGATAGGCTGCGCAGCTGAGGAGGTCGACATGGCGACCAATGCGATGGACGCCCCGTCCGCGGGGCGGGCGAAGCTGTTCTCCGGTTGGATGGTCGCAGGGCTTCTTGCCCTGCACGTCGCGGCTCTGACCGTGATCCACTATGTCGTGGGGCCGATGCTGGGCATTTCGCCGTCGTCGCCCGACCTGATCGCCGCGACGATCGTCTCCGCGGCAGTTATCGTGATTTCCCTCGTGCGCCGTGACGTAACCACGGCCGATCGTCGGGCGCGTGTCTTGGCGGCGCTGCCGCAATCGAGCGCGGCGACCATTCTGACGATCGTCGGTGCATTGGCGATCAGCCAGATCCCGCTCGGGATCATGGCGCTGCAGGGCAACACCGTCTGGCAGATGGGCGCGGCTGAGAAGCTGGCGATCGGTGAGGCGCTCGCGGCCTCGGGCGGGGCATCCTCGATCGCGCTAATCGTGGCGACGGTGCTGGTCGCTCCGGCGATCGAGGAACTGCTCTATCGTGGCTATCTGCTGGGCGCGCTGCGCGAGCGCATGCCCGCCTTCGCCGCGGTGCTAGTATCGGCGCTGCTGTTCGTGTTCGTGCTTCACTTCGAGCCGTCGAACCTCTTTGCCGCGTTCTGTCTCGGCCTCGGCACGGGATGGTGCGCTTTGCGGACCAGCTCGTTGCTGCCTGGGTTCGTCGTCCATGCGGCGAGCAATGCGTTCGGGCTCTGGTATCTGTCGCTCGCGGCGGCCTGAGGTCGCGGCCTCCGGCCTAATAGTCGCGGGCGAGCATGATCGTCAGGACGCGGGTGGTGATCGAGGCGTCCGACGGATCTTCCGAGCCGTATTCCAGAGCGGCGCCGTAATAGTCGATCTTGAAGAAGATGCGCTCGCCGTCGAGGTCCAGCGCGCCGAAATCGTGCTCGGTGCGGTCGTCTGGGGCAAAGCGGAAATCGCGCACCGCCTTCAGGAGACGGGCCTGGGCGATTACGAGGTCGATGTTCCGGTCGCCCTTGGCGATGGTGGCGAGGCAGTCGCGAGTGGCAACGATGCGCGCCGAGCGGTCGAGGCCCATGCGGCAGCGATCGTTGAGTTCGACGATGCGGGTGATCGACGGTGCGAGAGTAGCCATCATGCTGCCTCCTTCAGGCCTGCGTTGAAGCGGTCGAGCCAGTCCCGCATCGTCGGGCGCTCCTTGAGGGGGATGGAGGCGGCGACGTCCTGGAACCGGATCAGGTCGAGCGGAGCGTCGCGCTCGATCGCGTCGATCTCGCCCGCGGGGAGCAGCCTCTCCGAGCGGATGAAGTCGCTCATACGGCCGGGGCGTGCGCGGGTGGTCTTGCGCCAGAGGCCTTCGACGGTCCGGAGCCGCGGCGCGGCGCGGGCCTCGACCAGCACGATCAGGCGAAGGCACCAGGTCGGGAGCGCGCGGACCTCCTCGGGCGTCATTCCGATGCAGAACCAGCAGCTCGACTTCGGCGGCACCGGGAGGCCTTCGGCCTCGATCCGGCGGGCGCAGTCGTCCCGATCCCAGCCCCATTCGCGCAATGGGTACTGGCATTCGTAGAGTGGATCGTCGATCGTGGCGGCGTGCGAGTAGCGGATCGTGTCGCGCTTGCCGGCGTCGAAACCGATCAGGCGGATGACGCGCTGGCCGCGTGCCCACGCGTCGATTGCGGGCTGCCAGGTCCGCAGAAAGGCGTCCTGTGGCGCTTTCTTGTATTTGAGGCTGCAGCTCGACCCACCGAGCGATTTGCTGGGGAGGGTGGCGTTGGTCAGCGCCATTTCGAGCAGCGAGTAATAGGGCGGCCAGTGCTTGAAGCGCTTGGGCGTGTAGGAGACGATCTCGTGCCGGATGCCGTGGGAGCGGAGCCACGGCCCGATCACGTCGATATAGGCATAGGTCTCGGGCTTCTCGACGCCCGTGTCAGCGGTCAGCACCAGGTCCGGAGCTTCGCCGCGGGCGACCTTCTCGACCAACAGCGCCGTGCTGTCGACGCCGACGCCGTAGGCGAGCACGACCGGCGGTGGTGCGGCCACCATGATGATGTCGGGGCTACGGGCGGCGGCGGAGCCGTCGTTCCTGGCGCCTGGCCTCGGGTCGGGTCGGGCGTCCGCGGCCGAAGCGGCGAGCGCGTCGTTCACGGCGTGCATCGTGGGCGTCGTGTTGGTCGTCGGCATGGGGGCGCTCCGGGCTCGAGTCGATCACATGATCGACCAAGCCCGCGCCCCCTCCCCTCTCCGTTGGCGCGTCGAGCGCCAGGATGTCGGCGAGCGTCGGTGCGGGCGAGCGTAGCGGTCGGCGGCCGAAGCGGATGCCGTGGTTCGTCGCATATTTGCTGACCGAGCAAGCCTTGCGTCCAAGGGCAGTGGCAAGGTCGGCGATTGCGACTCCGTGTCGGAAGGCGAGATCGAGCGCCCGCGTTTCGTCGGCGCTGAACGGGCGGATGTAGCCGTGGACGAGCCCGAGCAGGTTGGCGCGGCTGAACATTGCGGCTTTGGTCCGCCCGAGTTGGGCGGCGAGCGCGTGGTTGGGCATCTTCCCATAGTGCTCGCGGAGAAGCGCTTCCTGGGCCTCGGTCCAGTCCGGTCCCATTCGCCATCCATTGCGGTTGGCGTGCGTGCCGCGCAGACCGAGATATTCGGCGCGCCAGCGAAGCGAGCAGGCGGTGCGGCCGAGCCGCGCGCGGAGCGGTGTGAGGCTTGCTGCCGTCTCATAGGCATTGCGCAGCAGCGCATCCTCGTCGGGCGTCCAGGCGCGGCCCCAGCCCCGGCCATAGCCGAGCTTGCGGATGATCTGCCCGAAGCCGGACAGGGATCGCGCAGGGTAGCCCTCCGCCGCCATCATCGTGATGATCTGCGTGTAGCGGTAGCCTTGCGTCGCAAGATCGAGCGCGCGGCTCATTTCGGCCTCGCTCCAGTCCGGTGGGTGGCTCGCGTGGGTGATGCCGAGCATACCCGCGCGGCCCGAGAGACCGCTCAGCGGTCGACCGATCAGGGCGGCGAGCTGGAGCAGCGGAACGCTGCGGGCGTAGCCGGCGCGTAGCTGCGCGTCCTCCCACGCGGTCCATTCCGGGGCGTTGCCCTCGGTGAGCCCGAGGCACCCGGCGCGAGCGTAGACCGCGCTGCAGGATCGGCCGAAGTCGAGTGCGAGGGTCGCGGTCGCCTCGCCGCCATAGCGGCGGCGCAGCTCGTCGTCCTCGAGATCCGTCCACGGCCTCGCGGAGTTGCGGCGGAGGCCGAGGGTCGCGATCTTGTCGGCGACGCCGGCACGGCCTCGGCCGATGGTGGCGGCGATGTCGTCGATCGAGACGTCCTGCCAGAACAGGGCGACGAGACGCTCAATCTCGGCGGGCGTCCACGCGTTCGCGCGGTAGGCGATCTCGCGGAGGGGGGCGGCAGCGATCCTGGGCCTCGGGCAAGGCTCCAGTTCGACGATGGTGGCTTCCAGGTCGAGCATGTCACGCCAGCCCCACGACGGCGACGTCGCTGATCTTCGCGCGGAGGCGGGCATGCAGGCGGGCGATGCGGTCGTCGCCGCGTGGCATGGTGTCGACCGCCGACAGGGCGGCGAGGATGTCCAGGCCCGCGTCCACGGCCTCGCGATCCGCACCGAGATGCGAGGCGAGATCCGCGGCGGTGGTGGCGTTCGGCGCGATCCGGCGCAGGACGCCGACGATGGCGGTCGCGGTCGGTGCTGCAGGTTCGAGCAGGAAGGCATCGAGCGCGCGCAGGCCCTTCATGGTGAGGCTGGGATCGCGGGCGCCGGACTGCACCTCCTTCAGGGCTGCGAGGTCGAGCAGGCGCGCGGCTTCCTCGCCGTCGACGTCGGCCGCGCCCTTCAGTTCGGGTGTCGCTCCGAGGTGCTCGGTGATCGTCGGATCGATCTTGGCGAGAAGTGGGAGGGGTGCGAGAGCCGGACCCATCGCGAAGAACTCGCCGGGCGCGAGCTTGCGCAACTGGTCGGCGTCCTTGGCGGAGAAGCCGAGCAGGTCGGCGGCGCGCGCGATGTCGCGGTCGAACACGTTGAGGCCGACTAGGAAGTTCTGCAGCTCTGACACGACCGACGACGACAGCTTGGCAAGCCGCTGGGTGGCGATGATCGGCGCGATGCCGCGTTTCCGGCCTCGGGCGGCGAGATCGGTCAGGGTGGCAACGCCGAGCCGGCGGGTCTCGGCGTCGCGCGCCGAGCCGGCGTGATGCGGCGCGAGGAGGTGGCCCTCGTCGATGCAGACGAGAACCGTGTGTGCCCAGTCCTCGCGCGGGGCACCGATCAGGCCGGCGAAAAATGCTGCGGCCTTGATGATGCGCTGGTCGGGATCAAGGTCGGTGAGGTCGAGGTGGAGCGGAAGCCGGTGGCGACGCCCGCGTGTCGCGGCGGCGGTGAGCCCATCGGCGGTGAGCTCGGCGGCCCGGAGCGTGGTGGCGCCGATATGGTCGGCCAGGTTGCCGAACTCGCCCTCGGGATCGACGATCATCGTCGTCACGAAGTCGAAGGCTTCCTCGATGATGCGGCGCAGGGTGCGGCTCTTGCCGGCGCCGGAGCTGCCCTGGATCAGAAGGCGGCCCGCCAGCAGGCGGTCGAGATCGAGGCTGAGCGTGCCGGTGGAGTGGCTCCCGATCGGCACGCGGTTTTCGGGTTCCTGGGTGGGAAGTGTAAGGACGGTGGCCATGGCGAGGCTCCTTGGCAGGCTCGGACTCCCGGCGAGCCCGCTGCTCCGATCCCCCTTTCCTCGGCCTTGGGTCTCAGAGCATGTGAAGGTCGGGGTGTTCGGATCGCGCGGCGGCCTCGTAGCCGCGCTGCCATGCAGCCCGGAGGCGCGAGCCGCGGCGGTAGGTGCTACGGTCGTTGCCGAACACGAAGCAGCGCCAACCGAGTTTCTCGGCATCCCACTCGGGGTCGGGCCTGGCGGGCGCGAGCAGCGCCATGAGGTCGAGCTTCATGCCGCGATGCTTTCGGCGGTTGTGGCCGTTGCGCCCGGGTCCGGGAACATCGGGAGGAGCGGGTGAGCCGCCGGCAAGATCTTGGGATAGGGTAGCCGGGGCAGGCTCCGCCCTTCGCGTCGGGCGTTGCGTGTCAGCTTGAAGCAATAGGCATAGAGCCCGTCCTGCCGGTGACGCAGGAGGACGCGGTCATGCTGGAGACGCGTAAGCCACGCTGCCGGCGTCTCGTGGAGGCCGGGCCGGGGTGCGCCAAGACGAACGAGTTGATCAACTCCGCCGCTCGCGCCGCGTTCGCCTGTTCGGATTTTCGACAGCGTCCGGCCGGAGATGGTGGTGCCGTTCAGTCGGAGAACGATCCGTGGCTTGGTGACGCCGCGGTGCGCGCCGCTGAGAGCGGCATAGACGCGGCCGATGTGTCCCGCCTGCGGATCGCTGTAGGAGACGACGGCCTCGATCGTCGGGCGTTCGCGGCGCAGAGCGGCGAAAGCGCGCGCGACGAAGAAGCTCTCGCCGTTCTGGGGCACTCGGTCGAGCAGCAGGAGACGGGCGAGGACGGTGCCCTTGGCCGGGTCCGTGAACCCCGTGTGTGCGGTGATGACCGCATCGACCGCGGGGCGGGCGAAGACGGCGACGCCGGCGAGGGTCGCGCCAGGTCCGAACAGTCCTACGGCGAGCTGCGCGGCGGGATAGTTGGGCAGGTAGTGATGCGTGTTGATGAAACGGCTGGCGACGTCGTGCGTAATCGGCTCGACGCTATAGGCGCGCGGGTCGATGACGGTGTCGTCGTCGGTCCAGAGCGCCCGGCGTTCGCGCCAGCGCTGACTACGGCTGGTGTGCATGGTGGGCGTCCCGTCAGGCGGCAGTGGCGTAGGGAATCGGCGCGAGCGGTGTGGCACCGCCGAAGGCGCGCAGCGCGGCTGCCATCTCCTTACGCATGTGCGCCTTGTTGCCGAAACTGATGCGGGGATCGAGTGGACGGCCGTCCGCGGTCACGAAGCCCGTGGCTGGCGTTCCCGATGTTTCGACAAGAATGACGTGGCCTCGGCCGTCCTCGGCCTTGCCGATATAGCGGACCGAGAACTCGCCGAGTTTTCCGCTCAGGCCCTTGGCGAGCTTGCTCCAGCGGATGTGCCCGGCGCCGACATTGCCGTCGCCGGTGGCGGCTCTGTCGAGCCAGGTGCGAAGGTGCGCGCGCTGCTGCAGGATCGTGTTCCGGGTCCGCTCCATCGTCCGGCAGAGCGGCAAAGCGGAGGCGTGGGCGTCGAAGACGGCCATGGCTTCGTCCGGAGCGGCGATCAGGATGTCGTCTAACGTCAGCCCTGCGACGAGTTGCTGCAGTCGCGTAGCCTGGTGCGCGTCCTGGGCAAGCAGCTCGTATCGCCCTGCCGTCAATGCGGCAGATGTCGCCGCGTCGTCGGGCGTGGCGAAGCCGTCGGCGTCGCGCAGCAGGATGATGTTGAGGTCCTCGGCCTCGGGGCGCGCGCGGATCTGGTCGACCAGTGCGAGGACCGGCCCGTTGGCGAGGGCTGGATCGTCGGCGAGGATCAGAAGGCGGCGCTTCCAGCGCGCTGGGCGCGGGTCATCGGACGGCTTGGGCCAGCTGCTCGGCAGCGGCCGTGCGGAAGGCGCGGGCACGCTCGGTCTCGGCTGGTTGCTCGAGCGTTCGGCGGCGACGTTGCTGCGGCGCGCGGCATCGAACAGGTCGGCGGTGTCGCCTCCTCCATCGGAGAAGCCGCGATCATAGGCGGCGCGATGCTCGGGCCTCCTGCGGTCGATGTCCGGCCCGCCATAGGTCCAACCGGCATGCGCGGCATACCAGCCTCGGCTATAGCAGACGGCATTGTCCCAGTCGTAGTCGTAGGCATCGCGACCGCGCAGGATCGCCAGATCGCCGTCGGTTATCGATCCGCTCGCGGCCTTGGCGGCGACATGAGCGAAGTTGCAGCGCTGCCGTTCGGCTTCCGAGGCGGCTTGGATGGCATCGTTGACCGGGCGCATTGCGCCGACGCGGGCGCGGGTCTGGGCCATGCGGGCATCCAGCAGGGCGTCCGGCGGAAGGTCGGGAAAGTCACGCCACGCCTGCGCGAGGGCTTCGGCGTGTTCGGGCGAGCGACCGCGCGCGACCCAGGTCGCGGCGTCGCTTGGGTCGAAGCGATCGTCCATGGTCAGTCTCGGCTGAAACGACGGCTCTCGGCCGCGCGGTAGCGCGTGAGAGCGCAATCGATGTGGGGCGCGGCGCGCGCGTAGAGCATGGCCGGGTCATCGCCGGCGAGTTGGAGGAGACGGGCGTCGAGGAGCGACGTGGCCTGGTGGCCGACCTGGCGGCCGTGTTCTGCGCGAAGCATGGCTCGCAGCGCAGCGCCCTCGGCGTCGGGGCCGGACGCGATGCGCCAGAACAGCCGGAGTTCGACGTAAAGCTGGCCGGCGCTGTCGTCGTTGCGGGGGAAGCGGCGCAGCGTGATCGGGGCACCGTGCGCGACGGACGCTATCGTGTCGCCGCGATTCCAGGCCAGTGCGAGCGGATCGACTTCCCAGCGATGTTGCTCGGGTGGGTCGATCTGGCGGAGCAGCCGTGTCATTTCGCAGAAGTCTGCGGTGATCCGTGCCTTGTCGTCGGGCGTGGTCATGCCGCGGCCCTCCGCACCTGGTCGAGACCGAGTTCTGCGGCGGTCAGTGTGTCGATCCGTGCCGCAAGCTCGGCGTAGCGGCCGGTGAGATCGTCGGTTCGGGTGAAGATCTGCGCGTCGTCGAGTTCCTCGAGAGCGCGGAACAGCGGCGGGAGGATGGGGTAGACCATCTCCGGATAGAGGCCGGCGACGAGGAGTGCCTCGATGCGGCGGCCGATCCGGTATATCTCGCCGCCTTGCCGCTGCTTCTCGAGCCCGGGCGGGAGCCGGAGGTAGTCGATCGGCGCGATCACTTCGGGCAGGCGGGCGTGGGGGCACCCATGGCGCTTGCCGCCGAAGTCGGTCCGGTAATGGATGCGGTCCTGTCGTTCGTAGGAGAGCTGGTCGAACGGAACGAGGAGCATGTATTGGTACAGGGGTTCGGTCCCCGCGGAGCGGGTGCGCGTGCAGACGATCTGCATGGTGGCCTCCGTCAGGCGAAAAGGCGCGTCGGCTCGACGGCCGCGGGCGTCAGGGCGAGTTCGGAGCGGATGCGTGCCGCGAACTTGTCGGGTGCGAGCAGGTCGCGGATCGAGGCACGCCGGTTGCGATCGCCGAGGTGGTCGGCGCGGCCGCGGACGCGGCGGTAGATGATCTCGTTGTCCGGTCCGAGCGCGCTCAGCGAGAGCTGCACCCAGACCTCCTCGCCATGGAGCGTGATCTCGCCCGAGACGGCGGGACCGGCCTTGTTGGACCGGATGTCGTAGTCCCCGTCGTTGAGGCTCAGGGCATCGGCGAGACGGCGCATGGCGGTGCGGCCTTCGGCGTGGAACACGCGCTTCGCGGCTTCGTCATAGGCGACGCCGCGGTAAGCCAGGGTCCGCAGGGCAGGGAAACGCCGCAGTTCGGCGATTTCGCTCATGCAGCGCTGGCGGAGTGCGGCGTCGTCCGCGCGGTCGGCGGTGACGCCGGCGAGATGCCGGGCGAGCAGGATCACCGACGAATCCGTCTCGACATCCTTGCCCGCATTGCGGCAGTCTGTGATCGCCGCCTGTATCGCGTGCAGCGCCGTCGTGATCGTGGTCAGGGCGCTGGGATCGAGCGCCTGCTGGTGGCGAAAGGCAACGTCGTAGGTCATGGCGAAGCTCCTCGAGCTCCTCACGAGCTCGATCGGCTCAGCCCCCCTCCCCTTTTGGCACGGTGTCGGGGAACCGTGGCAGATGGACGGGGGATGACGGCATTGTCAGTGGATTGACGCGCGTTAAGAAGTTACATCCGTTTCGGTTCGTATTTCAGGGGGGAAGATTGGCCGCGATCAGCCTGATGTCATGTTGGCAGGGGGGCGTCGTCGACCTCCGCTTGCCCAGTATCACGGCAGATGGTGACACGCCGCGAAGTAGTGGCCCGGCCGCTACGGGCATCTTCACCGTAGTCGGGCCGTTTCACGTTCCCGTCGTCGCGGAGGCGCTGCAAGCGTTGGTCGTTGAGAGGATCGTGCCCCTGCGGACCGATCCGGTGTCGATCGACGCGAAGTTCGTCCTGGCCCAGCCTTGGAATCGCGAGCGCACGATCAGGGCTGCCCAGTTACGGCAGCGCGAGATAGCGGCGGGGCCGATCCGGGTTAACCGGGTGATCGTGCCCGATCTGCCGGATCATTTCGTCGTGCTGGAAGGCGCGCATCGCGCGTTCGCCGCGCGTCAGCGGGGCGATGCGTGTATCGACGCGATCATCGGGGCAACGCTGCGGATCGCGCCGGAGCAGTTCTCGATCGTGGGCGACACGCTGATGCGTTGCACGGACGACGGCACGCGGCCGGTATCGCCGTCGGCACCTTGGGGACCGGCAGTGAGCCGGGACGCTGCGGCGATCTCGACCGAGGTGTTGCACGTCCTCGCGTCGCTCGGTTGCGCGGTCTATCCCGAGAGCCAGTTCGGGGTGGTGAGCCAGTGCCAGTGTGCCGGCAGGGTGCGCCTGGTCGCTCCCTAGTTGGCCTCGGCCGCGTCGTCCTGCGCGAGGAGCAGGTCGACGGCCTTGGCGATGCCCGGCTCGCCGGCCTCGTTGACGATCTCGACGGCAGGCTTCGACTTGCGGATGGCGGCGATGACCGCCGCGGGTGGTCGGCCCTTCAGGGGGTAGGTGTAGACCGTTCCCTCCTCGGTCGTCACGATGTTACTGCGCAGCTTGCGCTTGAGCACCTTGGCCTGTTCGACGACGTCCATCAGGTGCGCGACCTCGTGCTCGAGGCTCGGCTCGAGGGTGAGGCCGTGGAAGACCTTGGCGGTTCGGTTCGCCCGAAGCCATTCGTTGACCTCGGCCTCGGTGATCGTGCCGAGCTGGTGGTAGTCGTCGGCGCCGCCATGCCCGCGATTGCTTGCGGCGAACGCCTTGACGCCGTCGATCCAGATCTCGGTGGTGTAGCAGGCGGTCTCTTCCGACAGGGCGGCGACGATGCGGAGCTTCCGCAGTTTGATGTTCATGCTGGTCTCCTGATGAGTTGATCAGCGCCGGCGGGGCGCCGGGCCGATGCTGCGGGCGATGTGGCCGGCGTAGACGGCGCAGGCGGCCCAATAGGCCGCGACGGGTGGCTTGCGGTGGTGCCAGCTCTTGTCGGCCCGGATGCGCGCGTCGTCCCGGATTTCGAGGAGCAGACGGCGCAGCGCGTCGCGGGCCTCGGGGTCGAGGCGGCGCAACGCCTGCACGGCAGGCAGGGTCAGCACCGGGTTGCGGACCTCGGCTCGATTGCTGCGCGCGGTCACTGGAGCGTGCCCGAAAGCGCGCTGGTGTCGAAGCCGTCCAGCTCGAACGCGGGCTGGCGAGTGTCGATCGTGAGCGCGAGCGCGCCGGGCTTGACCCAGATCTCGCGGGCCGAGAGGGTGAAGGTCTTGCCCGTTCCGGCCAGGAGCAGCGTTTCGCCGATCGTCTCGGCCATGCCGCGCGCGGAGTCGGCCGGGATGGCGTTGCCGATCCATTCGCGTCGCTGCGCGTCGGAGCCTCCGAGCAGATCGAAGAAATCCTTTGCGGAGACGATGGCCTGCAGGGCAGCGAGCTCGAGCGTCGTGAATGGTCGGTGCCAGGTCTGGTCCATCGCGATGATGCGCGCGACAAGCCGGTCATCGGGTTGCGGGAGGGCGATCGGGGCCTCGTCGAGGATCGGCTCGCGCGGGTCGGCGATCGACCATGGGCCGGAATTGTCCTTGGCAGAGGCCGGCACCGCACCCGTCGATCCCGTCCAGTCGACCACGCCGTAGTGGCCCTGGGTGAGGTATTTGTCGCGGTCGGCGCGCATGAGGCACGTCGGCCGCGGGTCAGCCACGGACAGCGCGCCCGATCCGACCCTGTCGGAGCCCGTTACAGTCGGACTGGCTGCGGCGGCCGAGACGACGCGCATCTTGTTGGCGTGCGCGCCGAGCGAGACGCCGGCATATTTCGGGTCTGCGACGACAAAGGCACCCATGCCGGTGGTGCTGGCGCCGATGACGGCGTTCGCGGCCGAGCTATAGCCCGTAACGCGGTACTTGCCGTTGACGTGTCGCCCTTCCGGAGCTCGCGGGTCGGCGACGGCGAGACCGCCTCCAGGTCCGCCGGGGCCGTCGACGGCCGCGGCCGCCCCGTCGAAGGGGATGATGCGGAAGGTGTTGTTGAAGCGCGGCTTGCCGGGGATGCGCGGGTCCGCGATCGCGTTCGGGCCTGAGCCGACCCACATATTGCCGGTGACGACGCCGGTCGGCTGGCCCCATTCGCGCACGCCGCACTGGACGCTCGATGGATGGCCGTCGATGCGCGGATCTGCGACGCAGTGCGCCCCTCCGGTCGGCTTGGGGCTGCCGGTCACGACACCGCTGGCGGCCGTCCAGGAGCGGACGCCTAGGACGTGGCGATGCGTGTCAGGGCCGTAGCTCGGGCGTGGGTCCGCGATCGAGAACGCGCCGTTGGTCGGGCCGCTCTTGCCCTGCACGACGCCGGTGGCCATCGACCAGGAGACGACGCCGAGGGTCGCATGGCGCTTCTCCCCATATCGCGGGTCGGCGACGCTGAGCGCTCCGCCGGCGACATGGACCGCGCCGCTGACCACGCGGATCGATTGATCGAACGGCGTTACGGACAAGAGATTGGTGTGGGTGTCCGGCCCGTAGCCCGGCCTCGGGTCGGCGATCGCATAGCTGCCGTTGGTCGGGCCGCCGCGGCTGCTGATCGTGCCGACATGGCCGATCCAGCTGTTGACGCCGAGGAAGCCGGAACCTTCGCGGCTCGTGAAGGGCCGGGGGTCGGCGACGGAGAAGCGGCCCTGCCCCGGCGCGCGCGCACTGGTGACGAGCGGGCCGCGATCGTCCCATCGGCACACGCCATAGGCGTTCTCGCGCATGTCGGGTTCCGGCACGATGCCGAAGTCGGCAAGCACGCCGTTCTCGACGCGCAGCCGGTTGAGCGAGCGCCAGTCGGAGCCGGCCTCGACGAAGGCGAGCCGCACCCACGTCTTCCACTGCAGCGATGGGACGCGGTGCATCGCACCGGCGCGCGGATCGCCGGGAAGCGGCAGCTCGCCGATCACCTCGCCGACACCGCGCAGCGGGTACAGGCGGGGCTGGTAGATGAAGGGCGGCACCTTGTCGGGGTGCCGAGCGATCAGGAGGAAGCGTTTCCGGCTCTGCGCGAGGTTGCCGATCAGACCGCAGTCGTGAACGGATTCGGCCACTGAATATCCGAACGCTCGGAGGAGCGCGATGATCTGGTCGAGCAGCCAGCGTCCGCGCGTGGCGATGCGGGGGACGTTCTCGAACAGGATGATCGGGATGGGATCGTCGCGGTATGCTTCCAGCGTCAGCCACATGCCGCGCAGGGTGAGCGCGTTCAGCGCCTGGTATTTGGCGGTGAGGCTGACGGCCTGGGAGAGCAGCGAGCTGAACCCCTTGCAGGGGTACGACGCCAGGCAGACGTCGACGTGGCCGAACACCGCGCGCACGTCGGAGGGCACCGCTTCACGCCAGTCGGGACCTGGCTCGCGACCGTGGAAGGCGCGGTACTGGTCGCGGTTGAACAGATCCATGACGGTGCCCTTGACCCCGGTCAGCCGCTCGAAATTGCGGATGGCACCGGGATCGACGTCGATCCCTCCGGCGCATTCGAAACGGGCGCGCAGGTTGCCGACGCGGGGCTGCGCGCCGTTGAAGCCGCGTGCGCCGGACCCGATGCCGCAGGCCATGTGTGCGTGCCGGAAGACGCGCTCGGTGACGGGAGAGAAGTGCATGGGGGTCTCCTTTTGGGGGCCGGCGCGGGTGCTTTCCCCGCTTCCTCGGTCGCTCTTCCCCTCCCCCTCGCCTCGATCAGGCCGCCAGGCGGCGGTCCCGGTAGAGGTCGGCCGCCCATTGCTCGACCCAGGCTTCCGTGATCTCGTCGTGTTCGAGGTCGCCGCTTTCGATCAGGGCGCGGATCTCGATGCGGGCAGCGGCGATCGCCGCCTCCCAGGCATCGCTGGGCGTGGCGATTTCGGGTGGGATGGCGGCGATCGGCAGCTGCTTTGGCGGCTCGCGAAGTCGGGCAAGCTGTGCCCGGGTCCAGTGCTCGAGGTGGTCGGCAACGAGTTGGTCGGTCTTCGAAACGCCGCGGCGACGGGCGTCGTGGCGGGCGGCGATCCCATAAGCCTGCGAATCGATCGATGCGAGCCGATGGGCGAACGGAGTAAGGTAGGGGAGCGCGGAGCCCTTCACGCCGAACGCATGGAGCCGGATCGACGTTGGGAGATGCCGGTCGAGATGCTCGATCACGGCGACCAAGCCTTCGGGGCCGCTGATCTCGCGGCGGCACATGCTGCCAACGCCAACGATCGTGCCCGGGACGAGCGACCAGCTCAGCGCCTCGGCACATCGCAGGTAGTCATCCGGGCGGCGGCCTTGGATCACAGGCATGAAGCGGTCGATGATCCCGAGGTCGAGCGCCCGCTCACGGCAGTCGCGGTTGGCGCGGATGGTGCGCGAGATACGATCGAGGACGGTCTCGCGGTCGCCGGCGATCTCGGGCTCGACACACCAATCGATGCTGGCGAAGCGGCGGAACGGGTAGGAGGCCGCCAGCGCCATGTATTGATCGACAGTCCAGGGAACGCTGCCGTACAGCACCGAGCCCACAAAGCCGGCGCTATCGAGGTCGATGCTGGCCAGGCCATGCGCGTTGCGGAGCATGTCCGTTCGGAAGCCGCGCCAGTCCGGCCATCCGTTCGCGCGGGACCATCGTGACAGGCAGTTGGCGGATATGAGCACCGGCTGCTGGAGCAGCCGCGCGCGCTGCAGGATCGGGCCTTCGCTGAGATGCGGAAGGCCGACGACGATCTCGATGGTCATGGCAGCGGGTCGACGTCGAGCGTGTCGAACGCGATCGGGCTTTTGGCGCTGTCGTAGCTCTCGGCCGGGACAAGGCCACGTCGGTCCGGCCCTTCGTAGGTCGGCCATCCGAGATGGTCGACCGAAGCCACCATGCGTCCGACCACGCCGATCTTGCCGTCGGGCACCCAGTCCGCCCACGAGGCAGAAGCCGAGGTGACGACGACCTTGCCGATTAGCGCCTCGTAGGCGGCGCGACGGCGCATGACGTAGCTGTCCCGCGGCTCGACCGGCTTGCCGGTGAAGGCGCCGTAGTGATCCGGGCGCCAGTTGCGGGCGACGTCGTGGGCGAGCTGGCGCATGATGTCGGTCCCGACCGCGCCGGCCTTTGCGAACTCGGCCTCGAAGGCGAGTACGGGGAGAGACCAGAGCACGTCCTCCTCATACTGCGGGATTTCGTGTCGCAGTGGGTCGGGCATCGCCGCCTGGCGCTCCTCGGAGAGGATCAGACCGCCATGCGACGTTGTCTCGACGCGCCAGATGCCGGGGAGCACCTGCTCGGCGGTTTCGATTGTGCCCCAGAGGCTTTCCCGGGGCTGCGGTGTAGCGGCGAATGGCATGTCTGCTCTCCCATCAGGATCGCAACCGCACTCCCCCTCCCCTTTGCCGGATCGCTTGACGGGTCGATGCGTTCACGTTACGTTCTACGTGCCAGGAGGTCCGCCATGGGTAAGTTGAAGGCTACGCGATTCCACGACCGTTTCGATCTCGACGTGACGCTGCGCGATGCGTCGCTTGATGAGCTGCAGACGCCGACCAGGCGGATGATCGCGGCCGCTGCCATCGGCAAGGATGTCGAGGACGCCTATTATTCGGCACGGGAGCTGCGTGAGGCGGTGTCGTGGGTCCATGAAGGTGAGCCGGCCGGCAAGCCGCGCTTGGCGAGCATCCTGAGCAACGCCTGTTCCGATGATTACCAGCGTTGCCTCTATTACTGCCTTGCCGGCCGGGGCGTGGTGGCGATGCTCGACGACCTGATGTGGCTCGAGGATCTGCTGGAGGCGCGCGGGATCGTCGCTGGCAAGCTGATGCGTGCCAAGGTGCGGCAGATGCCGATGATCGATCCCTATGTGTCGGCCGAGCCCGATGGTCCGGTCGGCGTCGTCTCGGAGGACTTCAGGCAGGGTCCGTCGTGGTGGATGGATCCGACGCTGGCGGAGTGAACAAGCGACTGAGCAAGGCAGCAACTGCATCCAACCTCGACGATTTGTCGATCTGCCACAAACGCCCGGGATTGGGACTTATCTGCCATTCCCAAGCTGAAAGTTGGACGCCAGCTTACGCTGAAAGCGGTCGGTCCCACACCTTCTCCATTAGCTCCAACTTCTCTTCAGTCAGCTTTGTCCTCCTATGCGGCGATCAGGTGGTCTTCGTGATGGGCAAACGACGCCGGCGTCGCGACAGCATTACCGTCGAAGTTCCTAGTGATCTCGACCGCAATAAGGCTGTCGCCTGGGAACGACGGACTTAGTTCCAAGCTCAGATAGTCGAACAGCGCGCGCTCGTGCACGGCGACAATGAGTTGCCGCCCCATGCCCTTGGCTAGTGTGCGCAGCAGCGCCGCGAACTGTGCGATATGAACGTCGTCCATCGACTGCACCGGATCGTCAAGCACCAGCCATGGGAACCGCGACGGCACGGACAGGTGGAGAGCAAGGAATAACGTCAGCGCGGCCGTATTAAGATTGCCCTGGCTGAGCATGGCCCCGGGGGAGCCTGACGCTTTGCCCGAACGGTGTAGCGTTTCCAGCACGGCCTCCACCTTCCCGCCGTTCTGGGTCGGAAGCTGGAATTGCGGGACGAACTGCTCGGATGGCGCGAGCCGCACGAACAGATCGCGCCAAACCTTGTTGAGCGACGTGTTGAACACCTTCTTGACGATGCCGGCGCGCACCCGGTCTGCCGCATCCGATACCTTCTTGGCGTGCTCGCGATCCGTGTCGACTTCGGCCGCCGCGCGCTCAACCGCGGCCAGGCGCTTATTGGTTGACCCAAGCTCGCCCTTGAGCACGTCAATCTGCGCACGATCTTTGGCATAGAGGTCGAGTTCAGAGAGCGCACGGACGCGTGCGGCCAGGACCGCCTCCGCCGCGCGAGTGCGCTCGCCTACCAGGCGTTCGGCCTCGGCCAACGCAGCATCGATTGTGTCGAAACCACTCGCCGTGGCGCCGGTCACGCTCTGCACGAGCTGCTCGATCTCCGGCACCAGCGACGTCGACATCTCATCCATCCGCCGCGCCGCCGCGACCGCATCGCGCGCGTCACGCGCTTCCGTGGTCAGCCGCTCGCCCTCCTCGGCGACGGTCGACATCTGCTTGAGCCGTTGTGCAGCATCCGCCATCTGCGACGCGCGCACCGTGAGTTCGGCCTGTTCCTCGACACCGAGTTGCCCGCTTGTCGCGCTCAGAAGATCGCGCTCTGCAGCCGCAAGCCGCGTGCTTTCCTCGGCCCGTTCGGTCGACAAGGCTTGGAGACGGCCGGCCTCGCTCGTCAGCGACGCGATCTTTGCTGCGATATGCGCCGACAGCGATCCCGCATCCTGTTCGGCGAAATTGCGGTCGCACACCGGGCAGATATCGCCCTCGACATGCGGTGCGACCCCGGCAAGTGCCGTCGCAAGCGAACGCGCATCCGCGGCACCGCTCGCCAGCGCCTCATTCAGCTCGCCGATCCGCGCGGTCGCGCGCTGCACAATCGTGTTCAGCGATTTCGATTTCTCGGCCGCCGCGTTGCTCGCCTTGACCAGGCCGTCCGCGCGCGTCGCCTCCGCCTCGGCACGACGCACGGCGAAGAGGCGCGCTTCCTCCGGCCCGTCGTCGATTTCAGGGATGTCGGGAAATTGGCTGCGCAGCGTCGCGATCAGGTCGCCCAGCGCCTTGCCCGCCCCATCGCGCCACATTCGCAACGCCTCGGCCGCGGTCGTCTCCACACGCTCGCTCGTGGCACGATCGTGCCCGGCGTCCGCTGCCGGCAGTGAACGCCAGCGTTCGATCAGACCGGTGATGTGCGACCGCACGCCGCGAAGGTCGGCCAGCGCGCGCTCCTCGCTCCGTTCCGATTCCAGTTGCGTCCGCAACGCCTCAATGTCCGTCGCCGGATCGACCGTGATCGGGTTCGGCATCGCCAGACCGGCGAGCGTAACGGTGAGCGCCGCGGCGCGCGTGTCGCGCGACTGCTCGATGGCGCGGATCGACTGGCTGGTCCGATCGCGCTCCTGCACCAGCGACGCGCGCAGATTCTCGAGCCGACGATACGCAGGTACAAGGTTGCGGACCCGCGTGACGTTGAACGCCGGGTACAAACCGTCGACCAGCGCATCGAGTGGATCGAGGCCGAGCAAATCCTTCACAAACTGGGTAAGCGGCGAGGTCGAACCCGTCCCCTGGTCATCATAGAGTTCGAGCAACTTCCCAAGCGTCGCCTGCGGGAGGTAGCAGCGCTCGGCGAAGAAGCGCGCGTCTGAAGCGTCGAGCAAAGGTGCCGGCTTGAACATCGTGTCGGAGAAATCGAGTGTGCCCTTGGTCCGGGCGCCCTCGCGAAGCGGCCCGGTGGTCGCCAGCTCGATCGAGCCGCCGCCGGTCTCCAGCGTGGTGAGGTAGGACCGATAGCCATCGCCATCAGCGGCGAGGTGCGCGATCTTGCCGGTCAGCGCGAGTTCGAGCGCCGACAGCACGCTGGTCTTGCCCATGCCGTTGGTGCCGTGAACCAGCACGACCTGGGCATCGAGCGGCACCACGACCTCGCCGCGCAGGCTGCGGAAGTTCCGGATGACGAGCGTCTTCAGCCGTTCGGCGCTCATGCGTCATCCTCGCCTTCAGCCAGCGCCGGTTCGACCGCGACCTTGATCGCGTCGGCCAGCACGTCCTCGACCGCCTGCTTGCCGAGCGGCGCCGCCTCGACCAACAGGTCCGCGAGCGGCCCGGCCAACGTCTTCGGAATCTCGCGGTGAAGATCGCCCGTCCAATCGACCAATGTCTCGACCGTCGCCGGCTGGGTGATCGGCAGCAGCACCGACAGCCAGTCGCGCACCGCATCCGACGCCTTCGGCCCGGCGGGCGTCCCGATCGGCAACACCCGACATACCCGGCTAATCGACTGCACCGTCTCGGGCAGCGCCTGGCCTGATGTCAGCACCGCGGTTACCGAGCGTTTCGACTTCAGCACGTCGAGCGCGCGCGTCAGCGCCAACACCTTTCGGATCACGGCTTCGTCCGAAGTCCCGCCCTTCAGCTCGATCACGATGACCAGATCGTTGGCGCGCTCGCTCGCGACGAGCGCATGATCGAATTCGAACGACAGCGAGCCGATCTTCATGGGCTGCGCCAGCTCGCGATACTTGCCCTGCTGGACAAGAATCTCCACCACGCGCTCGCTCGTGGTCGTCATATCGAGACCTCGTTCCTGAAGTCGTCGCGCAGCTCCTCGAGGCTGGTCGCGTTGGCGAGCATCGGTCCGAACGACACATAACGCGGACCAAGCGACCCGTCGCGCAGCGATGTGCGCGGACTGCGCTGCTGGCGCCCACCGACCTTGCGCGAACAGATCACGACCACGTCGTCATCGTCCTCGTCGAACGCGCCGGCCTCCATCAGGCTGGTGATATTGTCGTCATTTGCCGCAAGGAACACCCGCGCCGCACTGCTCGTCGACCTTACCCGCAGCGCACCCGATCGCGGATCGGCCGGGTCGTCGAGCGCCGGCGTCCACGTCGTATCTTTGTGCTCGAGCCCAATCAGGCCGAGCGCGACGGCGGCCTCACGCTGCCCGGTCGAAGCCAGCGCGATATTGCCCTGCATCATGTGCGCGGGGCGATCGTCGATCGGAAAATATTGCTGCACGCCCGATCCGCTCGTCCCGTTCTGCAATTGGTGTCGGGCGCGCGCGAGCGCGGCCGCGATCAAGCGCACGAGCGCGGTCCGGTCACCATTATCAGCCGCGGCGGCACGATCGCGCAGATGCGTGATACCCTCGCTGATCGCAGCGCGCGCGGCGGCGTCGAGGCCGGGCGCGATGGCGTCGCCCGCGAGCACTTCCAGCTTGCCCGCCAGCACCTGCAGCAGGAGCGCCAGCAGCAGCGGCTTGGCGTACGCCTGGAGCCGCGCCTGTTCGCAGATCACGTCGCGGTTGGGCTCGTAGTCGTCGCCATAAGCCACCGTAAGTAGGCTCTTCTGATCGTCGCCCAGTTCGTTCGCGGAAAAGACGATCGGGGTCGGCTCGTCGGACCACTTCCAACCCTTGTGCGCGTTCACCTTGCCGAACAGATGCTTGATATTCTCGTCCTGCGCCGACAGGCCCATCATCATCGTGCGCGATGTCTGGATCAGAGCTTCAAGCTGATCGCGCACGATCTTGAACGTATCGCTGCTCATCCAGCCGGTGATCTGCGCCGAGCGCGCGACCAGCAGCGGCCGGTAGGTGGCTTCGGTCTCGATCGCGCGAAGCGCGCAGCCGTGGAATTTATAGAGGACCGCCGCCGCCGCGGGACCCCGCAGATCGTCGCCCGTCACCGTCACGCGATAAATATTGTCGGGATAGCCCAGCTCCTTCATCGCCGCCTCGAGCAAACCATCCCAATTGGCGGTGGCGAGCTTGGTCACCGCCCCTTCCAACGCCAGCATGCCGATCGCGAGATGCTCGGCGTCCGGATCCTGGCTGGCGAAGGTGTGCGGAAAGTCGAGCCCGACCCACAGCAGATAGTCGGAACTCTCCTTCGGGATTTCGACCGCCAGCACCTTGGAATATTGATTCCATAGTCGCTCCAGGAGCAACTTAGCACAGGGCCAGTCTTTGACCGGCTTGGCGAGATCAATCTCCTTGCGCTCATCATCGGACGTCTTGGCCATGTCGATGATCGTATCGAACGCCTTTTTATACGCGCAGTCGGCTGCGGCGGTGGCCTTCCCGCGCAGGAAGTCGAGCAGCTTGGCGAGCACGCCATTCAGGTCGATCACGCGCTCGCGTGAAATCCCCGAGCCGAGCCAGAAGGCATATTCGCCCTGGCAAATGCCCTTGCTCACGCCGGCGAAGGCGCCATCCAGCAGGTCGAGCGTTTCCTTCACGCTAATCGTTCCGGCGTCCGGCAATAATTCCCCTCCCGTTTTCCGCTCAACGACGGCACGCGGCCCTTTAAGCGGCATCTGCCGCTTGATCCGGATCTACCTGAGGATCCTGCCAGAACCAATTTCGATTATAAACCGCCTACGCATCGCCGGCGGTGAAGCACATTTTTCCAATGGCCCCCTTTTGGAGAGCAAATGGCCGGTTCCGGCAAAAGCAGCCAACCGCGTCTTCTCCACAAACGGCGTAAGTTGGTCGCAAGCGGCCATTCGCCGCTTGATGAGCGAACGTCCGGGTCTGGTCGAAACGAGGCACTATCTTCAAACCCACGATCCTAGCGCCGCTCGCATTCCAGTCGTTCGCCGCGACGCCACTTCGCGGGATCGAGCCAGGTTCCGGCATGCGCGCCAACATGGTTCCGCTCGGCCGCCTCGTAGGCTGCTGCGTAGGCGGACGCTCGATCCGGGTCGCTTCGCAGATACTTCATGGCCGGGATCGCAAGCCCGGCGAGGATCATGGTTTCGCCGAGATCCTTCCCGTCGATGGTCACGGTGGCGACCGGGCGGCCGTAGGTCGCATCCGGGGTGAGGGAGAAGGAGGCGGTCTCGTCGCGGATCTGGCGCGCGGCGAGGTCCTGCGCTGCCTTCCCGCATGCCCAGCAAGCACCGTCGCGCTGGCAGAGCTGCTTGCGTTCGAAGGCGTCGACGCCGAGCAGGCGAAAGTCGACGCTGACGGTGTCGCCGTCCAGCGCGCGCGCGTCGGCCTCGAAGCGGGGTGCGTCGCGGGCACTTCCGGTGAAGGCGTCGGTGGGCGAGTCCGCTGCGCCGCACGCGGTCAGGGAAACCGCGCCGGCGATGAGGGCTATCAGGCGCACAGCACCATCTCCACCTCTCCGCTGCGGGTGGGCACCTCGACGGCCCGATAGGGCTGGAGCGGGTGGCCGGTGCGGACGACGCACGCGCGGCGGTTCTGGTCGAAGATCTGTGCGGCGACACGGGCCGCGTTCTCGCGGCTGCAGAGTAGCAGGCGCTTGGTCGAGAAGATCGGGATCGGATCGGAGTGGTTCATGGCGGGTCTCATTGAAGGGGTTGTTGCAGAAGCGCGGCGCTAGGCGAAGATCGTCTTGTGGACCTTCGTCTGTGGCAGCACGGTCCAGGCCCGCTCCATGAAGCCGGAGATGCGGTAGCCGAGCCGGGTGGTCGGATCGCGCAGCACGACGCGCCGACCGAGCTTCTCCACGATGAACTCGTCGCCTTCGTGGCCGTCGGTGAACTTTATCGGCGCGGGGAGCTTGATCCGGTCGCCATCCTGCAGCTTGCGGGAGCGACGCTGGAGGTTGGCGAGGCAGCGCTTGCGCCAGTCGATCGCATGCTCGTACTGCGTCGGAGTGAGCAGCTTCAGGATCGCCTCCGGGCCCGAGGCTTCGCACGGCCCCACTGTCTCGTCCATGTCCTTGTAGCCGAACACCATGCCTTCCTTGTCGTTCGGGTTCCATCGAACGAGGCAGACAATGGCGAAGATCTCGCCACCGATGCCGTTGGCGAGCTTCTGGGCGGCAGCGTAGTAGACGCGGTTGCCCGGGCAGGAGGAGGCGAGCACGGTAAGGCCGTGCGTCGTGCCGTCCTCCTGGTCCCGGGTGTAGGTGAACTGGGTATCGAGATATGCTTTGGGCGTCGCGTGGCCGCCCATCGAGTCGCGCGGCATGTAGAGCCATCCCATGTCGGGTCTCCTGCAGGATCGGTATACCAGTCGTGTGTCGGAAGGTCGGCGATCGGCTCGCAGTCGCGGTCGAACTGCAGCCAGTCCGCGCCCGCGGCCTCGGCAGCAGCGAGGCAGAGCCGCAGCGGTTCGGGCATCCGATCGCGGCCGTCCGATGCGACCCAGATCCACCAGCCATATTCGCGCCAGCGCTCGGCGACGATCAGGCTGTGCCAGCTGTCTTCGGCGGCGGGGACCGGCACGGCCGCGCCGACTATCGCGTCGAGCTGGCGAGCGACGTCCAGGGGGAGGTGCGCTGTCGAGAGGCAGGCGAGTCGCTGAATTTCGAGGGCCGGCATCATGCCGCCTCCCGGAGCGCCGGTGCCTCGGTCTCCTCCGGCTCTTCGGCGAGAACGGCAGCGGGCTCGCTGAAGGCGCGCAGGTAGTTGAACGCCTGCTCGGCCTTCGACGCGGCATGAATGATCGCCGTCTTGTCGGCGCGCAGGATCCCGAGCCAGTGCGCGACATAACTGGCGTGGTTGTCGTGAAGTTCGTTGGGAAGGCCGATTTCGGCGCAGGCGAGCCCGGCCCCGATCTCGGCTACGAGCTCCTCGAAGGCATACGCCTTGTCGCCGAAGCGCTTCCCGAAGGTGCGGCCGAGCCGCGAGGCGTGACCGGACCAGTGAACGGTCTCGTGGAGCCGCGTGCTCGCGTAATGGTCCATTGACCGGAATGCGCTCGGCGAGGGCATCTGGATATAGTCGAACGTCGGCGAGAAGAACGCTTCGTTGCCCCCGTGCCGAACATCGGCGGGGATCGGGTCGATGAAGCTGTCGATCGCGGTCTGTCGCTCGGAGGGCGAGATGGGCGTCTCGACCGGCGGCGGGGCGTAGAAGTAGGCCGGCAGACCGTCGATCTGATCGGCGTTGAAGACGATGTAGTGGCGCAGGAAGCGGATGTTCTTCTCGTTCTCCTGGCCGGTGACGATGTTCGTCTCGGTCTTCTTGAAGGATGAGTAGTAGACCGACACGGCGCCGCGCTCGCCCTTGCGGACATGGGCGCCGAGCTCCTCGGCCTGGCGGTAGGTCATCCAGAAGCGCGAGCAGTAGCCGCGCACGTCCCCCAGCGCCCAGAGGTAGAGCGTGTTGATCCCGGTGTACGGGGTGCCGCAATGGCGAAGGGGGCGCAGTCCGCCGCTGCCGCCCCGGCACCGCCACGGGCGGTTCCACGGCGCGACGCCGGCTTCGAGCTTCTCGATGATGAGGTTGGTGATCTCGGCCGCGACATCGCGGCTCGGCTTGCTGTGCCCGGGCATGGTCCGTTGTCCGTGTTGAGGGCAAAAAAGAGCCGCCGACGCGTGAACGCCGGCGGCTCAGTCGCCCAGGAGGAGATGATCGGGTCGTCAGGCCGCTTCGGCGGCTTCGCCCTCGATGGTCGTGCCGGCATCGTCGGCAACGGCGGGCTCGCTGCCGGCAACGTCGTCGTCGTCCGGCAGGTCGTCGCCGCTGCCCGCGTCCTCGTCACCGCCGAGCTCGGTCTCGTCGAGATCGTCGCTCTCGATCATGTCGAGCGTCTCGTCGCTGGCGTTGTCGAGGAAGCGCATGGTCGCGGGCACCCAGGCGAGTGCTGCTTCCTTGACGTCGGCCTCGACCAGCGCTTCGCCGGCGAACAGCTTGTGGCAGGACGCGGAGATGTCCGGTTTCTTGGAGGCGGCGTAGCGGCCCGAGAGCGTCGGACCGCCGACGTCGCGGAGAAGCGTCAGCAGCGACCCCTTCGGCACGCGGTCGAAGAAGTTCTGGGACGTTGGCCGCCACCACGCCGCGACGTCGACCTCCATGATCGAAGCGAGGCGGTTCTGGAGCGGATTCTGCGACGGGCCGGAGAAGCCGTCCTTCGCCTCCAGCGACACGGCCACGACGTAGGCGAGCCAGGCCGCCTTGCTGTCGTCGTCCAGGTCGCGGAACGCCTCGAACCGTTCGACGATAGTCTTGTGACCCATCCAGTCGCTGACCAGCCCGTCATGGCACTCGGCCAGGTACTCGCGGGCGCGCGTCGAGGGCATCTCGCCGACCGACGGGTCCTGCGGGCCGCGGGCGCGGACCGTGGTGCCGTAGTAGGTCGCGTGGTGGTTGCGCGCGTCGATCATCACGAAGATCGCGTAGTCGAGCGCTAGGCCGGGATGCTGGACGAGATTGGCGGCGAGCACGTCGCGGCGCTGGAGCGCCAGCTCGTCCTGCAGGCGGGCGGTGAGCGGCTTGCCGCCGGGAGCGACCGTTTCGGGGCGCGGGGCCGGATCGTTGGCGACCGAGCCGCTTCCGCCCCCGATGGTGGCCGTGGGGTCGCCGTTCCCCGAGCTGCTGCCCTCACCCTCCGGCGCGAGATTGCCGTCGGCGCCGAGCCGGATGGGCTTCTCGCTGTAGTAGGTGGTGTCTAGCACCATCTCGCCGCGCTGGCTCAGCGTCAGGAACGCGCCGACCAGCGGCCGCAGCTCGTCGGTGAGGATACTCGGCCGGCTGTTGAGCGCGTTACGCTCCTCCTCGAGGCGGTCGAACTCCTCGTCCAGCGCGGCATAGGCCTCCTGCGAGATGTCTTCGTCCTCCATCTCGCCCTGGATCGCTTCGAGGCGATCCTCGATCTCGGTGACGCGCGCGTCCTCCTCCTCGGTCATCGGGATGGTCGGGAGGATTACCCGGTAGAGCCCGGAGGCGGCGTTGTAGGTGTGATGCGTCGCGATCGGACGGATCCACGCGAGGCCGGTCTCTTCGCCGATCCGGGTCGCCTCGGCCTCCAGCTTCGCCGCGGCGAGGCGCTCGGCGATCTCGGGGTCGACCCAGCGGTCGCCGTCCTCAGAGAACAGGTCCGCGACGATCTTGCCGCCGGCTGCGAGATAGGCGTCGTCGCCGACGAGCAGCGCGACCGGGTCGGTCGCCTTCATCGTCTGGTGGACGATCGCGCGACGGATCGTGTCCGCGTTCACATAGCTGTGCCCGCTGTAGTTGGTCCAGACGAGCAGCTGCTTGTCCTGGCTGTCGGTCGAGGCGTAGGCCTTGGCGATTTCCAGGCTGATCTCGCCGGCCGCGAGCGCGTCGAAGATGGGCGCGGCCAGCGTCGCGAGGCGAAGGCGACCCTCGATGAAGCGGCGCGTCTGTCCGAAGCGCTTCGCGACCGCGTCGATGTCGCCGTCGACGCCGAGGAAGTGCTGGAACGCGCGGCACTCCTCCGCCGGGGTCAGCTTCAGCTGGTGGAAGTTCGCCGCGAGCGAGGTCTCGCTGAGCGCCGCGACGTCGGCCTTCACGACGAGGACGGGAACGTCGAACTCCTCGGCGTTGATCGCGCCGCGCTCGGCGAGCATCGACAGCGCGCGCCAGCGACGTCCCCCGTCGAACACCTCGAACATGCCGCGGGGCTTGGTGACGGGGGTGACGAGGAGGTTCTGGAGAACGCCGCGGGCCTCGATGTCGGCGGCCATCTCGGGGATGCGCAGCTGGTCATCGGAAACGGTACGGACGTTGATGGGCGAAAGCCGCAGCTTCGCCAGCTTGACGGTCTGGATCATTGGGGCAACTCCTTCTGGCATCCGGTTCATCCCGGACACCCTCCTCGACCCCCCTCCCCTTTCGCTCAGGCGTTCTTCAGGATCGCGGAGAGGATCTCGGTTGCCCGGTCGACGGGGACGAAGACGCGTGTGCGGTACTGGATGATCTCGGTGAAGCAGCCGTGCGACTTCAGCCACCCGATCTGTTCGGCAGGTGCGCCGCTGATCTCCACGCGGGGCTTGCCGTTCACGATCGCGCGCTTGATCGTCATCGGGAACGGCCGCGTCAGGTCGACGCTGCTGCCCCCCAGGACCGACCCGGCGATGTCGGCCGGGGGCATGTTCTCCGCCTTGTCGATGCCGAGTTTGGTGAAGAGCGAGACGACGTGCGAGTCGAACACGAGGCGTCCGAGCCACGAATTGCCGTCTGCATCGACGATCCGGTTCACGACCAGGTGATCGGAGGGCAGCGATGACCAGATCGGCAGGAGAAGGCCGGTGGCGAGCCGGATCGTCTCGGTGTCCACCGTGTCGAGCGCCTCGGCGACTTCCTCGTTCCAGAGCTTTACGAGCTCGTCGTGCGCGATCGGCTCCCAAGCGGATTCGAAGAGGTCCGCCTCCCGAAAGTATTCCTTGCGGGTCGGGCGGAGCAGCTCGACGCGCGGGATGGGCGTGCCGTCCTCGCTCATGCCGGCGCGAGCGCGAGTCTGGACTGCGACCTTGCCAGACTTTGTGTTCTTCATCGCGATCGCGGTGGCGTCGCCGTCGACGATGCGCAGGATGCGCTCAAGGGTCACAGGGTTCCGGCGACGTTCGATTTCGATCGTCAGGAGGTGCGAGGTCGCGCCGCTGACCGGATCGGTGCGGAGCAAGGTATCGTCCCGAACCGTGGCGCGATCGACCATGATCGTCTCTACGCCGACATCGAGGGTGCCCGCGTCGCGGGCGGCGGCGATCCGTGTCTCGACGAGCGCGAGGAACTCGTCGAAGATGCGGTTCTGGAGGTCGATCGGCAGCGCGAGCAGGCGGTTCAGCCAACGCTGGATGGGCGGGAGCTCTTCCTTCAGCACGCCGTCCTGGTCGCAGAGCTCGAGCCCGGTGCGCTCCTGGAACTCGGTCAGGTTCGTGCTCGTCAGCTTGCCGGCGTGCAAGAGGTGGAACCAGCTGATCAGCGCGGCGCAGGCATATTCGCTTTCGAGGTTGTCGGCCGGATCGAAGAGGTTCTGCCCGCCCGTCTGCCGCTGGCCGCGCGTGAGCGCCCCCAGACTGTCGAGCCGGCGGGCGATCGTGCTGGTGAAGCGCAGCTCGCCCTTGCAGTCCGTCGTGACGGGCCTGAACAGGGGCGAGCAGGCCTGATGGGTCCGGTGGGTTCGACCGAGCCCCTGGATAGCACGGTCGGCACGCCAGCCCGGCTCCAGCAACAGGTGGACGCGCTGCTGCTGGTTCTTGGCATCGAGCGAGGCGTGATACGAGCGACCCGTTCCGCCGGCGTCGGAGAAGACGAGGACGCGCTTGCGGCCGTCCATGAAGGCCGAGGCCTCGACCTGGCTCGTGCGGGTCGAGCGGGATTCGAGTTTCTGGCCGCCGTCCTCGCGACCGACGAGCCGCTTGGTGCGTCCGGTGATCTCGGCGACGTTGTCGTGGCCGAAATGCTCCAGCATGGCGTCCAGCGCCGACATGATCGGGGGCAGCGCGCAAAGGTGCTCTATCAGGCGCTCGCGAGCTGCCTCAGCCTCCGGGTTGTAGACCGCGTTGCCGTCGTCATCGACCATCGGCATCGATCGCGCGGTGCCGGTATCATCGGTGAAGACCTTCATCTGGCGCGTGGGAAAGGCGCGCTGCAGGTAGTCGATCACATACTCGCGTGGCGATAGGTCGATTTCGAGCTCTGCCCGCTCGTCGGGGCTGAGCTCCCCGAGGCGACGGTTGAGGATCGATTCTGCGGTCGTGACGAGCTGCAGCACGACCGACTTGCCGTCGGCGAGGTGTTCCTCGACCGCGGCGATGACGGTTGGCAGCTTCAGGCTGAGAAGGACCTGGCCGAAGAAGCGCTGCTTGGTCGACTCGAAGCGCGAGCGGGCGGACGCCTTGGCACCGCTGTTGAGCGTCGCGTTCTCGAGGGAGTCTACGACGGCGGTCAGCTCCAGCGCCTGTTCCATGTTGCGGTGGATGATGCCCCAGGCATCCGCATAGGTGTCGTAGATCCTGATCTGGTCGGGTGTCAGCGCATGCTTGAGGATGTCGTACTCGACGCCGGCGAAGCTGAGCGCGCGCGCCATGTAGAGGCCGGTCGCCTTGAGGTCGCGCGCGACGAGTTCCATGGCGGCGATCCCGCCCTTGCGGATGCCGCTGATGAACTGCTCGCGGTCGGCGAAGGCGGTCTCCGGTCCCCAGAGGCCGAGCCGGACGGCGTAGGCGAGATTGTTGACGTCGGAGGCTCCGGTCGCCGAGGCATAGAGCACGCGCGCGCCGGGCAGGTTGTTCTGGAGCAGCACCCCGCAGATGCCCTGCTGGGAGCCTTTCTTCGCGCCGAGGGCGCCCTCCCCGCCGGCGACGCCGCCCATCTCGTGCGCCTCGTCGAAGGCGATGACACCGTCGAAGTCCTCGCGTGCCCAGTCGATGAGCTGCTTGAGCCGGGTGTGATCACCCCGAGCGGAGCGGAGTGCTGGATAGGTGACGAAGATCACGCCCTGATCGAGCTTGACCACCTCGTCGATCTTCCAGCTGGTAAGGGGCTGGATGTCAGCCGTCATGCCGCCCAACGCGGTCCAGTCGCGCCTGGCATCCTCGAGGAGAGGTTCGTTCTTGGTGATCCAGATGTGGCGGCGGCGGCCCTGCAGCCAGTTGTCGAGGATGCAGGCGGCGATCTGCCGGCCCTTCCCCGCCCCGGTCCCGTCGCCCAGGAAGAAGCCCTTGCGATACTCCCGGCCGTCCTCGGACAGGTCCAGTCCGACGCCCTCCTTGCTCGGGCGGAACCGCCCCGGGATCATCTGGGTCCACGCATCGCCGGCGTAGACGACGGTTTCGAGCTGCGAGGCCGATAGCAGACGCTCGGCAACCGTCCGCTCGGGCAAGCGCGGGACATGGTGGGGGATCGGCGCCGGGATCGAACCCATGGCGACGGACTCGACCAGTGCGGTCGGATGTTCGCCGGCGGTGGTGAACACGAGGCGGCTCGGCCGATAGGGCAGGTAGACACCGGTCTGTTCGAGAAGCGGCGCCGGGGTCTCCAGCGGCGTGAAATCGACGGGGAGAACCTCGTTGCGGACGGGGGCATGATAGGCGCGCGGTTCGGCGGGGCGCGTGCTCTTCACGGCACGGAACAGCGAGGTCGTTCCGGTCTTCCGGACAGGTGCGACCGGCACGTCCATCTTCGGCGTCAGCCGGTCGACGATCGTCACCGCGTCGAGGATGTCGGCGACCGACGAGCGCTGGATGGTCGAGGGGATCGTCGTGCCCGGTGCCTTGTCGATGACGTAGAGGCGGACCGCGATCAAAGTGCCGTGCTTGGTGTAGCACTTTTCGAGGCGGATCGAGGTCCGGACCGCGACATCGCGCAGCGTCGAGTCGAACAGGTCACGCAGACGCGCGCTGGGGCCGAACCAGTCGGGCATGATCGCGACGAGCCGTCCTCCGGTGCGCAGGCGGCGCAAGGCGGCCTGTAGGTGGCGCACGGCCGCGAAGTCGTCGGCGCCGCGACCGAGCGAGCGCGAGAACGGGGGGTTCATCAGGACCAGCGTGGGACGCTCGGACGATGCCATCAGCGACGTCAGCGCCACGCCGTCGTAGCCGGTGATCGGGGCGCCGGGAAAGCTGTGGGCGAGCCGTGCCCGTCGAGCCGGGTCGAGCTCGTTCAGCTGAAGCGTGACGTCCTGGCGCAGCTGCGCGACCAGCATGCCGTTGCCGGCGCTGGGTTCGAGGACGACGTCGCCCTCCTGTGCGTTCGCCAGGAGCACGGCCAGGGCGGCGATGTCTGCCGGCGTCGAGAACTGCTGCCATTCGAGCTGCTCCTCGCTCCGGACAGTCTGGGTGGGCAGCGCCGCCATGAGCCGGATCGCGTGGGCAACATCGGGCAAGGCGTGGAGCGCGTGCGGGACCGTCCGCAGGTGGAGGGCGAGCGCGTGCTCCAGCACCTCGAAGCTCTCGCGCTGGGTCCAGCGGCCCTGCGCGTCGGTGCCGCCATAGGTCTTGGTCATGGCCTCGTTGAGGGCGGCGCGTGTGATGGTGTCGCCGGCGCGGAGTCGATCCTGCAGCAGGAGCGCGGCGCTTCGGTCGGCGTTCTCGGCCGTCGAGAATAGGTCGGTCATGGGGGTCTCCTGGATCGGCCGCCCAATCGGCAGCATCATCCACTCGACCCCCCTCCCCTTTCCTGCTCGCGATCGAGGACGATCGCCCAGTCCTTGATGCGCCCTGGTGGTGGCGCTCGCCGGATGTTGAGGCCGGGACGTGCATAGTGAGCCTCTGCGCGTGCGGCAGCGGCGTCGCCCTCCGGGTCGTTATCCTGTGCGAGTAGGAGATTGCCGAGTGCCGACGGCAGGCGGAGATGATCGAAGCGTCGGGCGCCGAGGGTGGCCCAGCACGGCACGCCATGCAGGATCGTGAAGGCTGCGGCCGTCTCGAACCCTTCCGCGATCGCGAGCGTGTCGCCTTGCAGCGGTCGTCCCTGCCATGCCCCCTGCCCCGGTTGTCCAAGCATGACCTTGCACTCGTAGTCCGCGGTCGCCGGGTCGAGGAAGATGCGCTGGAACGCAACGAGCCGGTGTCCCTCCCTCACCCCGACCAATAGGGCTGGCTTGAAGACGGTACGCCCCTTGGGTCCGAGCGGGCATCGCGGGTGGAAGCGGAGATCGGCCGGACCTGCGGCGATGTGGCGTCGTTGCAAGTAGCGCTCACCGAGCGTCTGCATGACGTCGCGGGCCTGTTCCCAGAGACGTTCGACGTTCCCGGTGCCGCGCCGTATGTCGGCCTTCGGGGGTTCGAACCGCCTCGTCACCGGGATGCGACGGATCTCGCGCAGGACGTCCTCTGCCTCGCAGCCCGCGAAACAGGTCACGAGGATGCCGCGATCCCCCTGGCGCACCGACAGGCTCGGCGTCCGATCGACGTGGGCTGGGCATCGGCATGTCGCAACGTAGCCGTGCCAAACGCCGCCGAGCGAGCCGACGATGTCGACGAGTTCCTGGCTTGGTTTCAGTGCAGTATAGGGCATCTCGTCTGCTCCTTCGCTATTCTGCTCCCCCTCCCCTCGCTTCGGCCAGTGGTAGACTATGGTACCAAGAGAAGGCCGAAGCATCGCAGCTGAACCGCGCGGGATGCTCGGCGTACCCATGTGGTGCCTAGCAATGCGGGGCGATGCCTAGCAATGCGGGGCGGTGCCTGGCAATGCGGGGCGGTGGCTAGTGATGCGGGGCAATGGCTATCGTACTGTAGCGTAGCCCAGCGATGCGCTGCCTTGTATGGCCGGGCCATGCGTAGCGTAGAGTGCGCCTTGGTTGGATACTCTGGCCCTGCCCTTCCATGTGTAGCATTGCCATGCGGTGTAAGGTCTGGCATGGCGGAGGCAGGGCGGGCAGTGTCACCGCCTGTGGTGCGAAGGCTGCGCCAGGGTAGCGCAGCGATGACGAGGAAGGCTGGAGCATGCCGGTAATTAGCTTTGCAAACCCCAAGGGCGGGGTAGGTAAGAGCACGTCGGCGCTGGTGCTCGCCAGCGGTCTCAGTCAGGCCGGAGCCTCGGTGACTGTCATCGACGGCGACCCGAACCGGACGCTTGAGACGTGGGCGAGCGAGACGCCTGATCCTGGATTCGAGTGCCGGACACTCCCGTCAGACAACGCGATCATCGACGAGATCGAGGAGGCGGCAGCCTCCAGCCAGTTCGTCATCGTCGATCTGGAGGGCACCGCGAACTTGGCCATGTCTCGCGCGATTTCGCGGACCGACTTGGTCATCATCCCGCTGCAGGCGTCGCCGGTCGACGCGCGACAGGCGAGCAGGGCGATCAAGCTGGTGGTGGACGAGGGGAGGGCGCTTCGCCGCGAGATCCCGTATCGCATGCTGTTTACGCGCGTGAACCCCGCGATCGCGACCCGCGACGAGAAGGAGATCAGGTCGCAGTTTAGGGGTGCGGGTATCCCGACCTTCGAGACTGCACTGAACGATCGCGCGGGCTTTCGCGCGATGTTCACACATTACCGCTCGCTTTGGAGCCTCGGCGACGATCAGGCGTCCGGGTTGGACAAGGCACGCATCAACGCCACCGCCTTCGTGCAGGAGGTCGTGACGGAAATCAGACGGCAGAACGCCGTCGTGGAGCAGACGGCATGAGCAACGGCATCAAACTTGGGCTGGAGGATCTCTCGGACATCCGGCCGAGCGCGCGGGCTGAACGCAGTCGAACGGATCAGCGCCGAGACGCGGCTGCGGTAGATGACGTCGGGCGCGAACACGGGTTCTCGAAGCCATCCGCGCCTGCGGCACTGCCGCGCCGGCAGAAGTCGGCTTACGCGGGCGAGCAGCTCCACCAGGTCAGCGTCAAAGGCCCGGTGAGCGTGATGGGACGCTTCGTCGAATACTGCGACCGCGAACGACTGCCGTATTGGCAGGCCATCGAGAAGCTGATGGACCTGGCCGAGGGGGACGGCCGCTAGGCGGCGGGCAGCGACGCCACCACTTCGCCGATGAGGTAGAAGGCGTCCGGAAGGGCGAAGAATGCGTCCACGCGCGCGGTCTCGTCATCGGGTGCCTCAGTGCTTCCGAGCAAGGCTGACCAGCGATCGTCCACGAACCGCAGCAGCGCCGCCCATGCGGAGCCGTGGTCAGGGTGAACCGACAGTTCTTCCTTGTCGGCGAGGGTGATCATCAAGAGGTGTAGCGACATCGCAAGCTCCTGCGAGCTGCGCCGGGACCGGAGCCTCGGCGGGTGAGGGCAGGGGCCGCGGGACGCAAATCCCGCTTGCCCGAACCTCTCGTTCTCTCTCACCTCTGTTATGATTCTGCGCTCAGCGCAGAAGAACCGCTGCCACTTGCGAATAGTTGAGCGGATGTATCCGATCGCGTGTCTCGAAACGGCTCAAGTCAACTGTCTCGTCCCCAAAGCGGGCCGCGACTGAGCTGACAGTGTAGGCCTGGGGTCTTGCATAGGGCAGCAGCCAGATGACGCGGCGAAAGCAGAGGCTGGTGCGGATCTTCGTGAGTTTGGTCGCGAGCGCGGCGCCGGCCGGGTCATTCGATCCCATGGCGAAGACACAGGCGCCATAGTCCTTGCCGGTCTTCCTCCAGGCGAGGATCTGCGCCGCTGTAGCACGCTCGACGGCCTGCACGTCGCATTGCTGGGCATAGCGCCGGTTGATCGCCTGAGCGGCACCGACGCCGGTGCTGTCGCCCAAGATAAGGCACTCGAACATAGGAGGCTCCCGCTCGCCGAGATTGTACGACGGGATGGTGCGCCAGGCCAAGCGAAGAACGGCGTCAGCTGAGCGCCTCCTGCAGCTCGGAAAGGTCGGCGTCGATGATCGCGTAGAGATCGTCGCTGTCGTTGCGGAAGAACTGGTCCGCGCGCGCCTCAGGTTCGATGGGGGAGGGGGCTCGGCCGAACCGGCGTTCCCAGCGTCGGTCGACGAATTCCATCAGCTGCCGCCACGCCTGCGCTTCGGTCGCATGGAGCGTGACCTTCCGAACGCCCTCGAAGATGATGACGAGGACGACGACGCCGGGGTGCATCAACAAACCGCCTCGGCAGCTCGGGGTGCGGACGTCGCTCGGCGATCCGATCGGCAGGACGTGCGAAGCCGGTTAGCGACCATTAGCTTGCGGTATGCGGGGAACTTGAGTCACTTTCGTTGCGGTGGGGGGTTAAGCATATCCTCACCATAATGTTCTAAACAGATAGGGTCCGTTCGGAACCGGCCAAGGGTCGGCGACATTATTCACCCGGGGCGGGCTACGAGGCTGATCATGGCGCACCTGACCCAAGTCGAGTTGATCAACTGGATAGCACTCTACACCGCCACGGGGCTGTGTTGCGCGATCGCGATGGTCCTTTCCGTCTCGGTCGCCGGCATCCGCCTCTACCGCGAGCGGTCCTGGGAAGAGATGCGATCGGTGCGCGGTGCCGTGCTGTTCCTGCCGAAGACCTGGTGGCGCTGGCAGAAGCTCTACCTTCTGTCGACGCCCGTGACGCTCGCGATCGTGGTCTCGTTCGGTTTGAGCCTGAGCTGGAGCTAAGCCTCAGAGGTCGAGAGCAGCCGCGATCAGATCGCCCACACGGTCCTTCTCGACGTCCGTTGGCTCGATCGTCAGGAGCGGTCCCAGGAGCCGCATACGCGGGTGCGTCGTCGCCTTCGACGCCAGATAGTCGTCGTCGCTGAAGCCCATCGCCTTGACCACGAGCTGCTTGATCTCGCCAGTCAGGCGCGAACGTGCCTCGAGCAGGAAGTCCGGTCTGCAAGAGCCCTGGGTTGTGAGGCGGTCGAAGACGGGCTTCTCGATCGCGAGATCCACCCCCCCGGCGTCCAGTAGCCGACGAGCCTTGAACAGCTCGCGCAGGACCGACCGCTCGAACTCGGAGTCGACCGGAATGAAGCGCTGACCGGAAAAGATCGGTTGAGCGTAGGCGCGCAGCGGCGCGTAGCCGTGCGCCTCGGGATACTCGCCCGCGACGATCATCACCAGGAACGGCCCCTTGATGAGGTTGCCGCGCACGGAGGGCGACTGCACGCGGTTGGCGATGTGGATCGCCTCGGCGCCGGGGACGTCGACGACGTGGCCGCGAACGTGTGGCGAGAACAGCGCCATGAAGCCCTGTGGCGCGTGTCCGCTCGGCCACGACTTCGCGAGCTGGCGGAGCATGGCGTAGGCCCTGCGGCTGTGAAGCGCGTTTGCGTGGGTCCAGAACGCTCGGCCGAGCTCGATGCCCGGCGCGATCTCGATCTTGGTCGCGGCTCGGCCGAGCGCCTCGAACTCCAGCTTGATGGAGGCGGTTTCATATTCGTGCGCGACGGGGGCCACCTTGTTCGTGCCGGCAGCGTCGATCAGGCGCCACAGGAGCCGCGCTAGACGCGGAACGGAGGCATGGCGGGTGCGGTCGTCGCTGGCATCCTCGTCGGGCCTCTGCGCGAGTTTCTCAGGCGCTGGGCGCAGAACCTCGAAATAGCCGGTGGGTGGATCAGCAGGCGTCTCGCGAGAGCGGATTTCGGTGATGCGGTGCGTGACTTGGTCGCGGAAGAAGGGGCAGTCCTCGCGGTGCTCCGGCCGCTTGGTGCTCGTCAATCTTCGCAGATAATAGGTTTCGGCTTCGGATAGGAAGGCGGGCGTCAGGATCGGGGGCGGGTTCTCGCCGGTCAGGCAGTCGCAGGCGATCCACTTAGCGCCGATGCGGGCGTTCTGGACCAGGGTGATGCCGGCCTCCTCGTCGCCGCGTGATCCCTCACCGATGTACCAGCGCACCAAAGCCTCCCGTAGGGGAGGGGGCAGGGGGATTCTGCGTCCCCCGACGCCGTTCGTGTCACGGTCGATGAGCCACATTTGAGCCGTCCGATGGGGCTGATTGGCAGCAGTTTCACTCAGGCAGGGGGTCTTGACAACTCCGAATCCGTCGATCTCACTTTCTGTGAACGGGGTCGGGAGGACCATATGCGAGCCTATTTTCTAGCCGGTGTGGCACTCATTTCCGGGATCACCGCGGCGGCCGATGCGCGGCCGACGCGGGCTGTGAGAACGGTGCAGCTCATCAGCATGAGCGCTTCGCCGGCGCCTTCGTCGGAGAGCGTGCCGATCGGTCCAAGCGAGCAGCTGCCGGCCGAGCCCGGGGGCGCGGCTTCGACCGATACGTCGCCACTGCCGGAGGCGTTCCGGGTTCACGATCTCAGCCGGCAGTGGGTCGCCTACCAGATGGCGAACAGCTTCGCTCCGCAGTCTGCCGCGGCGGCGGCGAGTAACGTCGGGTCAGGGGCAGGGGAGGATCCGTTCGCTGCCGTCGGCGTCGCGCAGCCCGGTGTGCCGGCGTTCGGTGCCTCGGTTGGTGTTTCGCCGGCGTCGACCATTTCGGTTCCGCTCTGGATGCGTGGGGGCCAGGTGTTTGCCTCTGCCGCGAACTCCTACGTGCCCGGGTGCATCCCGACCGACTATCGGCCGAGCGGCATCTTGCGGCCGGACGGCGAGTTTCGGCGGCGCGGCTATTACACGATGATGTCGAACATCGCGTGCCTGTACGGCATCCCGGTCGGGCTCTTCGACGCGATGATCATACGGGAGAGCCGCTACAACGCCTCGATCTATTCGCCCAAGAACGCCTTCGGGCTGACGCAGCTGATGCCGGACACCGCGGCGGGCCTGGGCGTGAACCGCTACGACGTCGAGCAGAACCTTCGGGGCGGCGCGCGCTACCTGCGCCAGCAGCTCGACAAGTTTGGCCAGTATCACCTCGCCCTCGCCGCCTACAACGCCGGGCCGGGGAGGGTGCGCAACGGCCGCGTTCCGCGGATCGTCGAGACCCAGGACTATGTATCGAACATCCTGTTGAACTGGTCGCGTCTCAGCGGCCTGTCGAGGGTCGCCACGATCCAGACGCCGGGAGCGTCGGTCGCGGTTCCGCCGACCTCTTCACGCGCCGCGATGGTCTCGTCCTTCTAGGTCAGGCGATCGCCTCGAGCGTGTGCTGGACGTAGGGGCATTCTGCCGCCGCGGGCCGCTCCGAGAACGTCACGATCGTCTCGTTGGCGCGCGCGCGCACCCGGCTCCCTTCGATCTGGTCGCGCATCGCGATGCTGTAGTGCGGCAGGCTGTTGGACTGCTGAATGTCGCTGATGTGCTGCTTGAAGCGTCGCAGCGCGCTCCTGCTGCCCACCGTCTTCAACAGCGACTCTAGGTCGACCTCGAACGGACCCTCGTCACAGTGGGAACGGGCGATCTCGTAGAGGCGGCGCTCGATCAGCCCGAGCTTGAAGTATTCGTGATGGTACGAATACATCGACACATCGCGCTCGATCGCGCGGAAGAGGAAGTCGCAAAGGCGGATCTTGACTGCCTGCAGGCGTTCATAGCCCTCGGGCATGTCGTTGTAGATGACCTGGGCGTTCTCCACCCACGAAAACCATCCGCGGTGTCCGGCGCCGCCCGTCTTGAGGTTGGTCTGGATCTGCGTGCCCTGGAGCCGGGACATCGCGTCCGTGAAGCGTGTATAGTCCCGCTTGCCCGGGTTCGGAGTGCCCGTCGCGCGGAAGAAGTCGTGCGCGGTGAAGGTGATCTCCTGTGAGAGCGCCTGGCCGCGCGCCTTCTGTTCGAAAATGATCGAAGCGACGTAGAGAATGATTTCTTTGTCGTACATCGTGGCGATTCCGCCTTCGCCGGCGCGGATGGTGATCGAAACGTTGCCGATCTTGTGTTCGATGATGCCGGTCTGAGGCTTCTTCTCGAGCGCGAAAAAGGGGAAGTCCATGACGCTGCGGTCGCCGTGGATGTCACCGCGCAGCGGGCAGTCCAGCGCCAGCATTCCCTGTACCTCGGTGTTAGTGCGCTTTCGTGCCATCGCGCTGGACCTCCATGACTCGCATCCATGTTAACGTCGGCAGCGCCATCCGACCACCAGCGATGACCGCTTCGCACCCAAAAGCACTAGGAAACATCGTGGGATGCGCGGCCTGCCTTACAACCGCACCCAAAATCCATGAGGGTCCAGGTATGTCGTGACCTGATCGCACCCGAAAACTCGCGCTACCGCTAGAAAACATCGTGCTTTTGGGTGCGCTATGCCTTCAGACGCTGGAAAGAAGGCTTCCGGCTCGTGCTTTTGGGTGCGTTCGTTCGTGCTTTTAGGTACGAAATGCCGGCACGTGGGGGGGCAGGGAGTCACCAACGTGCTTTTGGGTGCGCCACCGGATCGCTCACGCCGCCTCGTCCAGCCCTTCGCGCAGGCCGTGGTACGTCTTGCCGAGGTTCAGCTCGCCGGCCGCTGCCTTGACGCTCATGCCGCGCAGATATGCCCCCGGCGAACGCACCTCGCCCCTGACGTTCTTCGTGACCGTCGCGATGACGGCGGCCGCGGCACCGCGCTGGCCCATCAACCGGCACGCCTCGCGCCAGGCATGGGCGCCGATCGCGTGTTGCCCGGTCAGGCCCTCGGCGATGCTGATGAGCCTGCCCCAGGCCCTTGGCCCCATGTCGAGATCCCAGATCAGCTCCGGTGCCGCCTTCGCGACGAACTTGGGATCGACCCCGTGACGATCCAGGTCGGCTTCGACATTGCTCTGAGGTGCGAGGAGGGCGATGTCCCAGGCCTCACTACTTCTCCTCGCCAAGCCTCTACCCGTAACTGCGTTAGCAGTTTTAAGTTGGGTTGTAGTTGTAGAGTGGACGAACGCTGGTTCGCCCTTGGGTGAACTATCAACAGGACATTCAACCGCATCCATGGCTGTTTCACAGAGGAATAGCGCCTCCAGCGCCTCATCGACGGCAGCTTGGAAAGCGTCGACGCGCTGCGTGACCTGCGAGAGGCAACGGATGAGCGCGTCCAGATCGCGACTGCCTTTCACATGATCGAGCGCCATCCGGACGAGTTCGATCTCGCGGGTCGCATCGATGCCCTCGATGCCGGCGTCCAGCACCGCATTTGCCAAGGTTCGAGCACGGCGTCGTGCGGCCGACAGAGCGCGCTTCAGGCGATCGACTTCGCGATCTTCGGCATAGCCTTTGGCCGCGATCGCGTCGAACTCGTCGGAGCGTGTTCCGAGCGGCCGGAGATCGAAGCCGTAGCCCCAGAGAATGTCCCCTGCAGCGTTGCGCTTGCCGCCCCGATGGCCATTGGGGCTGTCGCAGGGCACGATCAGGCCGAACTCGATCGCGGTGCGGATCGTCTTCTGCACCTGGCGGACCGAGACGCCCAGCTTGCGCGAGAGGGTCTCGTTGCGCGGCCAGACGAGCGGCACCCGGCCGGGAAGCCAATCCTGCGGCTTGGAGTGGGGGATGAGGGCGTCGAGCAGCCCAAGGACGGAGGGCGGGACACCGATGTAGGGCGCCGCGCACTTGAGCTTGCCGAGGAGGCGGGCAGGGGAGACCTTCTCCTGACCGGCGTAGCCCTTCGCGAGGCGCTCGACCACGGAGTTGAACTGGTTGTAGCGGCGCATGCCGCCCGATCGCTTCGGGGTATAGGCTCCCATTCGTCACTCCCTGGGGGAATGCCGTTCGGACACATCTAGCCGTTGCGCGAATCGCGCTTCGAGCTTGTCTGTTCAGGGGAGGTCAGCTAGAACCGGGTTTCCAGACAGGTTCTATGACCACCCGAAAAGCCCGGCCTAGTGCCGGGTTTTTCTTGTCCGCACGACATCTCCATCCCGCACGTTGATCCCAGAGCCTTCGAGACGGTGCGGGCGCATCGAAGCTCACCTCACGGGACCGCGTCAGCACATGCCGCCGAATCCGGAGAGGGTGTGGGATCAGTGTTAACGGTGGGGAAAGCTGGAGCGAGCGCGATTATTAGTGCTTTTGCGGACGTTTCCACGTCTACGCGCAACTATTTCCAGTGCTTTTAGGGCCGCTCGCTAGTGCTTTTAGGTGCAGGGCAGCGCCAAAAAAAAGCCGCGCAGCTCAAAGATTGAAGAAGTTGCCGTCTTCGTCATCGGCACGACGCCGCAGCACGTTGCTGATCTCTCCGACCATCTTGCGGATGACTGCTGCCTGGAAGTAGCCGCCCCATTCCTTGCGGATCTCGGTTCCGTCCATGCCGTCCAGTTCGCGCAGCGCCTCGATGATCCGGTGCGGCAGGCCCTGGAAGAGGGTGCTGAGCATCGTCACGAGGGTTGTGAACCGCTCGTCGCCCATCAGCTCGAGGTCGCGCGCCATCTCCATGCTGATGATCGCGTGCATGAGGTCCATGTTCAGGGCGCGCAGGATGGTCTGGAACTCCGGCAGCGTCATCGGTGCCCGCTGGTCGGGATCGCGGTGCAGGATGCGGCCGAGCCGCGTCTTGCTGATGCCTGTCTTGATCGCGATCTGCCGAACGCCGAGCTTCTGGTTGTCCATCGCTGTGTTGATCAGCGGAACATAGTCCGGCTCGGCCGGTTTCAGGGCGCATGCCCCCGCCTCGGCCGGTGGAAAAGCAGACGTCTCCAGTTCGATCGCAGCGACGGATTGCACGGCTTGAGGCCCCCCGAAATCCTGTTCGGACTCGGATAGCAAACCTCATTCTTAGGAGATTGGCAACCCTTTGTTGCACTGGCCGCGAGGCGCGCGACTCCCGTCTAACTACTTGAGACGGACGACGTTATCGGAAGTATCCCGGTCCGGACTCGGCCCGTCGCGCGCGTGGCTCGCCTCGTCGACGCCGAGCTTCGACAGGAGCCTGGAAGCGCTCTGATCGACCACGAAGTCGAACAGCAGCATGGAAATCGCGTCTCCCACGGTGAGGCTGGAGCCGAGCTCTTTGGCAAGCCGCTTCTTGGCCTCGATCAGGTTGTCCGCGCTCGTCTTGGTGATGTGGAGATGGATGCGAATCGGTCCCTTGGTCGGGATCTTGCTGAGGTGCTGTCGCAGGGTCTCGACGTCGTGCTGGGCGATGGCATCTGCCGCGCCCTCGCCGGCGAGCTGGTTCACCATGCTGGTCAGGCTGTGGTAGCGCTTGGTTTCGTTGGACAAGAGCCTGAGGCTCTCCGTGGTTAGGCGGAACAGGTACTCCGATACGTCGAGCGAATAACCGCGAGTATCCCCACTCATTCCTGCACGTCCTTGGCCTCGATCCTGCTACTCCCCGGCACTGCCGATCATCGCGAGGATGTGATGAACGCGCCCTATACGACTCAGTGGTCGTTGCGTCGATTCTACACTTCGAGGGGGTGGTCGCCAACCGGGACGCGTGTCCCGGGAGCCGGGACAGGGTGTCCCGGGAGCCGGGACAGGGTGTCCCGGGAGCCGGGACGGGTGTCCCGGATTAAAGGCCGGGTGTCCTCGCTAGCGGGACGCGATTTCGGGCCAAAAACGCCTGAAGTGAAAAAAACCTGCGAGATCGGACTTCGTTCCGCCGGTCCCTGATTGTCGGCCGAATCCATCTTCGCTCACCCTTCATTTGGGCGCGGACGAGCCGCGTCTCCATCGAAGGGAACTCACTATGCAGTCCGTGCTGAAAAAGAGCGGCCACATGGAGATGGCGGTCTTCGCCCTCGCCGTGCTGGCGTTCGCGCTCTTCTACTTCGCCGGTCCGGCATTCGCCGGCGCCGACACGACGTTCGACACCGCCCTGACCAAGTTCACCGACTTCCTCGAGGGGTCGGGCGGCAAGGTCATCACCGTGCTGTCGCTCGCTGGCGGCATCGTCGCGCTGGCCTCCGGCCGCTTCTCCATGGGCCAGATCGCGATCCCGGTCGGCGTCGGCGTCGGCGCCGGCACTGGCATTCCGATCGTCACCTCGACGGTGACGGCGACGATCTGACGCATCCGTTTGGGCCGGTCGGGGTGGCAGCCCCGGCCGCGCTCTCGGGGAGGGTGGCGCAATGGCTGCAGACAAGTACGCAATCCCATCTCATCTCGACGACCCTGAGCTGATCGGGCTGTGGACGTTGGATGAGTTCCTGGCGATGGTCATACCATTCGTCTGGGGGATCATGACCCAGCACATCCTCATCGGCATGATCGCGGCGTTCGCGGGCTGGTGGGGACTTAAGAAGGCAAAAGCTGGTCGTGCCGCGTCTTGGCTGCTTCATCTCGCCTATTGGCATCTGCCGGCCGGCTTCACCGGCCTGAGAGCCACGCCGCCCTCATACCTTCGATTGATGGCGGGGTAACATGGATCTCTCGTACAGCCACGCGCAGAACCAGCGCGTTCTCAAGCAGCGCAACCTCCTTGTGGTTGTCGCGGCCGCGCTCGCCGGGCTGGCGGCGCTCCTTCTTACCCTGGGCATCTCGCGCGATCGGGAGGTCGTGTTGCAGCCGGTGCTGCAGTCGCCGATCACCGTCAGCAGCGCGGGTGTTTCGCGTCAGTATCTCGAGATGATCACGCGCGACGTCGTCGTCCTGACGCTCGATCGCAGCCCGCAGAACCTCGAATACTGGATGAACCAGGTCCTCGCGATCACGAGCCCGCGGGTGCAGGGCAAGATCAAGGGCGATCTCCTCAAGATCGTCAACGAGCAGCGCGGCTCCTCGATCTCCCAGTTCTTCACGATACAGTCGATGGAGATCGACCCGAAGAACCTCCGCTCCGAGGTGACGGGCGAGCTGCACACCATCGTCGGCAACAAGGTGATCTCGAACGAGCGCCGCACCTTCCGGTACGACTGGGAGTACGAGGGCCTGTCCCTCCGCCTGGTCGGCTTCGGAATGGTTCGCACCGGCAAGGAGCAAGACCAATGACCGCTATCTACGCCGTCGGTAGCGCGGCGGTGGGGACCGTCCTAATGTCGCGGATCAGCTGCATCCTGAGCAGGATGATCGGTGGGTTCCTGTTCGCGCTTGCCGTTCTCTTCCTCGCGCAGCCGGCATGGGCCGATCAGACGATCATGGCCGCCGACAATGCGCAGGTCGACTGTCAGGCGTCCGCCAAGGACCTGACCCGAATCAGCCTGGTCGAGGACGAGTTCGCCAGCGTCTCCAAAATCTCGACGGGCAATCCGCAGGACGACTTTTCGGTCGTGAACGAGCCGGTGCGCGGGGACATCTACCTGAGCGTGCCCGAGGGCTTCGGGCGTTCGGCGCTGTCCTTCTTCGGCACGACGAAGCGGGGCTACGTCTACAAGTTCATGTGCCGGATTGCCGGCGATGCAGCGGCCCAGGTGTTCGTCTCCAACCCGGAGATCGCCAAGGAGAAGGCCGCGGAGGCGAGCCCGCAGCAGGTCGCGGCCGGTCCGCAGGATGCGGCGGTCGAGCTGGTTCAGGCGATGTATTCGAACAGCGTCGCCGACGGCTACGAGATGCGGCAGCGCACCCTGAAGCCGGTCTATGTCGGCGAGCTCAAGGTCCAGATGATCGCCGAATATCGCGGCCAGGACCTGACGGGCAAGGTGCTGCGCATCGAGAACACGGGCGACGCCCCGACCGAGCTCACCGAGCGCACCGTGGCTCCGGCCAGCGCGCTCGCCGTCTCCATCGCCGAGCCCAAGCTCGCCCCGGGGAAGGTCACGACGGCCTACCTCGTCTCCCAGAATGTGAGGTAAGCCATGGCTTTCGCGGACATCTTCAATCGCAAGCGCAAGCCGCTGGATGAGGCGGAGGGCGAGGGCATCTCGCCGGTCGGCGGCGAGCTGGCGGGCAACGAGGCGGTGCGGCGCAAGCAGCGCATGCTGCTCGCGGGCGTCGCCGGCGTCGGCCTGGTGCTCTCCTCGATGTGGATCTTCAGCGGCGACGACGACAAGAAGCTCGCCGACGCGGATGGCGCCGAGAAGGTCGAGGTCTCGACCAAGGACATGGTCAACCGCAACCTCTCCAATCAGGAGTGGATGGCGCTCTCGGAAAACCGTTTCCAGTCGACCGAGAACCAGCTCAAGTCGGTCAACGGCCAGTCCGCCCGCATGGACAACCTCGCCGCGCAGATCGAGGCGCTGAAGGGGCAGAACCAGGCGATGCAGGCCGACGGTCAGCGCGTCCTTTCGGCCTATCAGGCCGAGAACGAGCAGCTCCGCAAGCAGATCAACGACCGCCCGGCCGAGCCGCCGCCCGCTCCTGGCCCCGCGGCCATGTATGGCCCGCGTGGTCCGCAAGCCTACCAGCGTCCCGACGCCGCAGGTGGCGCGGGCGCTGTGCCGGTCGGTCACTCGGCCGAGGTCAAGATGGTGAGCTTCTCGACCACCGACACCGGCACCGCGTCCAAGGTGGCCAAGGGCAACACGGTCTATACCGACAGCCCCAATTACCTGCCGCCCAACAGCTTCGCGTCGGCCAAGGTCATCGTGGGCGTCGACGCCGCAGCCGGGGTCAACAGCCAGACCGATCCGCTGCCGGTCGTGCTTCGCGTGACAGGCCCCGCACGCTCGGTGCTCCAGAACGGCAAGCTGCTGACCACCAAGATCCAGGGTTGCCTAATCAACGGCGCGGCGCGTGGCGAGCTGAGCTCGGAGAAGGTCTACGTCAAGCTGCAGAAGATGACCTGCCCGCAGCCGGGTGGCCGCTACGCCGTATCGGAGGTCAAGGGCTTCATCGCGTTCGGCGGCAAGACCGGCGTGCGCGGCCGCGTCGTGTCGCGCGAGGGCGGACTGGTGAGCCAAGCCTTCATCGCCGGCCTCGTCGGCGGGTTCGGCCGCGGTTTCTCCGCCAACGCCAACTCGTTCCTGACCCAGCCCAACGTGACGGTGAACGGCAAGCGGGAGCAGCTTGGGCTCGGCGACATCGCGCAGGGCGGGTTCGGCGAGGGCGTGTCCCAGAGCGGCGACATGGTCTCGAAGTACCTGATCGAACGCGCCGAGCAGTATCAGCCGGTCATCGAGATGCCGACCGGAATCGACGTCGAAATTGTCTTCCTGGAGGGTGTCTATGTTCGGAATTGATCGTCTCCGTCGGCGCCTGCCGACCAAGGTGGCGGCATTGCTCGTCGCCGTGCCGGTGATCGGCGCCGCAAGCATGGCGGTCGCGGGTCAGATCGCGAGCCCGAGCAGCGTCCAGGTCACAAACCTCCTCAAGACGCGCCTGCCCAAGACGCCGCTGACCCAGGTCAATTGCGAGAAGGTGCATGGCCTCTGCGAGGTCACGGCCGGCGCGAACCTGTTCTACGTCGACGCGGGCGCGCGCTATCTCATCATCGGTCGCGTGTACGACATGGAAACGCGGCAGGATCTGACGGCGGCGCGGCTGCTCGAGATCAATCCCGACATGCTGGTCGGTGGTGCCGCGAAGGCCAATGCCGCCGCGGCCGAAGGTGGCGGCGAACCCGAGGGCGCGATGCCGGCGGCAAAGGGGCGCGTCGAGAAGACGTCGCTTCCCGCGCGACCTGCAGTGCTCTCGCTGGACAGCCTTCCCAAGGACGGAGCGATCGTCTGGGGCAACCCCTCCGGGCAAACCGTCACGGTCTTCACCGACTTCCGGTGCGGCTACTGCCGCGCGCTCACCAACGTCCTGCGCAGCATGAATGTGCGGGTGGTGGAGCGGCCGATCTCGGTTCTGGGAAGCCGCGACATCGCCGATCGGGTTTATTGCGCGAAGAACCGCGAGGAGGCGCTCCATGCCGCCTATGCTGGAGAGCCGTTCAAGGGCGGGGCGAGCTGCGACACGTCCGGTCTCGATGCCAATGAGGCATTCGCCCACAAGCATGGGCTGAGCGGGACGCCGGTGATCGTGCGGAGCGACGGGGCCATGCTCGAAGGCTACCGCCCCAAGGAGTTCCTGCAGAACTGGATGAAGGGGGGCCGGTCGTGATCGCGCGGCGCAACGGCCGTCGCGCCGCTCTCGCCGCGGTGAGCCTTTCCGCTCTCGCCCTTCTCAACGGCTGCGCGACCTTGGGCGGCAACATCAAGGGCGACTTCTCCTGTCGCGCTCCCGACGGCATCTGCGCGCCGTCCTCGACGATCGACGATCGCGCGCTCGCGATGATCTCGGGTGACGCCGGGGACACCATGATCCCGGCCGGTCCGTATCAGGCTCCCGCACAGCAGCCGCGGGCGATGCGGACAGCTGCGTCGGTGCCCGCGCCGATGGCCGACCGCAGCGCGGTCCCGGGCTCGCGGACGCGCGAGAAGGTGCTGCGCGTCGTGTTCCAGCCCTACGTCGACGATCGCGGCCGTCTCCACGAGGCGAGCGCGGTCCACACCGTCGTCCAGTCGGAATGGCAGGCGCAGGCCCTGGCCGACGCGACCCCCATCCCCGACCGCAACCCTGCGGCGCGGGCGGCAGAGGTCAGCCTGTCCGAAGTCGTCGATCGGGATTTACCCGGCTATATCGACGTCGCGGCGATCGACCCCAACCTGCCCGACCCCGCCGTCGTTGCTGCGGCGCGCGCCCGCAAGACCGATCCTGTCGAAGCCATCAAGGCGGACGTGCAGAGCAAGCTGGGTCAGCGCGGCAAGCGGCGGGCGACGCCCGCCACGCCGGCGCCCGCGACCGGCACGCGGACGTCGGCGGTCGCGCCGGCGGCTCGGGCACCCGTTTCTGTTTCGGCGGGCGTTCCAGCGCCGAGCGTCGCCCAAGGTGCTCCCGTGGCAAAGCCGGCTCAGGTGGCAAACCAGGCAGGGGTGGTGGTCCATCGTGGTTCCGCGTCGGGAGCGACAGGCCAGCTGACCGCGCTCGTCTCCGCGCCGAAGACCGCAACGGGTCCGGAAGCGGTTGCCCGCATCAAAGGCAGCGAAGCCTATCGCAGCGCGCAGGGGCGTGCCGAAGCGACGGCGCGCGATGCCGGCGCTTCCGCACCCGCACCGGGCCTCAAGGCCCTGACCAGCCCCACTATCCGCGCCGCGAGCTTCCCGGCGTCGGTTCCGGAGGACAAGTGAGATGAGTGCCAAGCCCGGCTTCTTCGACAACCTGATCTCCGGCGTGTTCGGCGACAGCAAGCGGCCCGACGCGCAGCGACCCGACCTAGCGGTGCCGATGCTGGCGCACTGGCTGCCCTATCGCAGCTACGACCCCAAGACGGGCATCTTCTACAACTCCGCGTCGCGCGGTTTCGTGATCGAGGTCTCGCCGCTCGTCGGTGCCGACGAGCGCACGGGGGAGATCCTCACGCAGTTCCTGTCCGAGGGCATCCCGGCGCCGGGTTCCCTGCAGTTCCACGACTGGATGAGCCCGCGCATCAGCGAGCGGCTCTCCAAATGGTATCTGCCGCGCTACTCGGCGAGCGGCGTCTACGAGCGCATGGCGAAGCACCGGGTCGACTTCCTGACGGACGGGGTCTGGAACTCGCTGTCGGCCGACGCCCCGTTCTGCCTTCGCAATCATCGCGTCGCGATCTCCTACTCGACGCCTGAGAGCTCGAGCGTCTCGAACGAGGAGATCGTGGCCGTCATGGACGGGCTGATCTCGGTGCTCGGCTCGATCGGCGTGTCGGCGCGCAAGATGGACCCGGTCGCGCTGATCGGGTGGATCGACGACATCACCTCGCCCACGACCGCGGCCGGCGAGGACGTGGTGAGCTACAACCCGCTCGATCCGATCTCCGACCAGGCGGTGCGACGCGACATCGAGATGAAGGTCGACCCCGACCGCATCCTTCTTCGGACCGAGCGCTTTCGGCCGACCGGCAAGGAGGTCGACGGTGCGCCGGAGATCGGCGAGATCTACCCCGACGTTTTCGACGTCCGCTCCTTCTCGGTGCGGAACCTGCCCCAGCGGTGGGCGCCCTGGGACTGCGCCCGGCTGATTGGCGATATGTTCGCCGACAAGCTGCGCATGCCATGCCCGGTGGCGACGAACCTCTGCCTCGACTTTCCCGATCCCCAGGCCGCGACCAACAAGGCCAGCTTCAAGTTCATGCGGACCACAAGCCTCGCCGACTCCAAGTCGGCGCGGTTCCTGCCGCAGCTCCGCGACCAGTCGCAGGAATGGAAGTTCGTCAACGACGAGATCCGCCAGGGGCGCAAGCTGGTGCGGCTATTCTACAGCGTCACCTCGTTCTCGCCGAAGGGGAAGGGGGACGCCAACGAGCGTATCCTGAAGTCGGTTTACCGCGCCGCAGGCTGGGACCTGCTGGACGATCGCTACCTGCAGGTCATGGGGCTCCTGTGCGCCATGCCGATGACGATGGCGAACGGCTTGGCCAAGGACCTCGAGCGCATGAAGCGCATGCGGACGATGCTCAGCACGACCGCGGCGAACCTCGCGCCGATCCAGGGCGAGTATCTGGGCGGTCATACGCCCCACCTCCTGCTGATCGGCCGGCGCGGCCAACCCTTCTTCTGGAGCCCGTTCGAGAACGCCGCAGGCAACCACAACGTCGCAGTGTTCGGGAAGAGCGGCAGCGGCAAGTCGGTCGCGCTGCAGGAGCTGTGCGCGTCGCTGTGCGGCGCCGGGTCGAAGGTGGTGGTGATCGACGACGGGCGGTCGTTCGAGCACTCGGCCAAGCTGCAGGGGGGCGCCTTCGTCGAGTTCACGATGTCGAGCGGCTTCTGCCTCAACCCGTTCTCGATGATCGACGAAAAGCAGGCGGCCGAGGACGAGGACTACCTGCTCGATTGCATGGCGATGCTCAAGGCCATCGTGAACCAGATGTCGCGGCACATCGACCGGCTCACCGATACCGAGCGCGGCCTGATCGACGGAGCGGTCAATCGCGTCTGGGAGGCCAAGGGTCGCAACGGCTCGATCGACGACGTGATCGCCACGCTGAACGACACCGGCAACGAGCTCGCGTCGCACCTCGCGATCGCGATGATGCCGTTCTCCAGTGCGGGCACCTACGGCAAGTTCTTCAAGGGCGAGGTCTCCTTCGAGCTGCAGGCGCAGCTCACCGTCTTCGAGCTCTCCGACCTGTCCTCGCGCGAGGAGCTGCGCAGCGTCGTGCTGACCGCGATCATGTTCATGTCGCAGCAGATGATGCGCAAGGTCGACCGCTCGATCCCCAAGGCGCTGCTCCTGGACGAGGCGTGGCAGATGCTTCGGGGCGGCGCGATGGCGGACTTCATCGAGACCTATGCGCGTACCTGCCGCAAATATGGCGCCTCGCTCGTCACCGCGACGCAGTCGCTGAACGACTATTACAAGTCGGCCGGCAGCATTGCGGCGCTGGAGAACAGCGACTGGTTCGTGATCCTGCAGCAGAAGCCGGAGACGATCGCCGACTTCAAGAAGCACGACCGCTTCGAGATGGACGATTACACCGATGCGCTCCTGCGCTCGCTGAAGCGGAACGGCTTCGAATATTCGGACATCATGATCAAGGGGCCGGAGACGCTGGCGGTGGGCCGGCTCGTCCTCGACCCCTATTCGGCCGCGCTGTTCTCGTCGAGCCCGCGCACCTTCGCCGCGATCGAGGCGCTCGTGCACGAGGGCCTGACGATGGACGAAGCGATCGAGCGCATCGCCTATCCCAACAACCCCGAGAAATGGGCGGTGCCTGCCGAAGAGCCGGCGGCCATCGCGGCGGAGTAACGACATGGCGACCATCCCGGCCCCGGCGGACGCCGCCCTCGAGCGGCCCAAGGGCAAGCTCGACGTCGGCTTCCTGCTCTACTTCTACCTGCACATGGCGGGTTTCCTCGCCACGACGCTCCTCATCACTTGGGGTCTGTTCGTGCTGTTCTTCCTCGCGATCGGCGGTCTGTCGGTCGATGGCATGATGCACCAGCTCAACAACATGGCGAGCCGGTACGTCGCGGCCGACGCGGAGCGCATCGCCTCCTTCAAGCACGTCCTCATCGTCGCGCACCTGGCTTTGTCGGCCGCGGTCATCTTCTTCCGCCGCCACAGCATCCTGCCCGCGCGCGACCCCAAGCGGAGCAAGGCCAATGGCTGACCAGCCCGAACTCGATCTCCCCACCCCCGCGACCCCCGCCGCATCGGCGCCGATCGTCCGCGCCAAGCGCGGGTTCGGCGGCTTCACGCGCGGTCAGCTCCTGATGGGCGCGGCGCTCGTCGTGGCGCTGATCTGGTCGATGTGGGTCACGAAGGCGCTCGTCGCGCCCCGCGAGGAGCATATCGTCAAGGCAAGCCTGTCGAGCATCGTCGGCGAGTACGTCACGGCGCAGGCCCGAGCTGCCTCGCCGCCCGCGCAGGTCGAGGCCGAAATGCGGACGTTCATGTCGTCGCTCAAGCACGAGATCCAGCGCCGGAGCGAAAAGGGCCAGGTCGTGCTCGTCGGCGAGGCGGTCCTCACCGAGAACGTGCCGGACATCACCGACAGCCTGAAGAAGGCGGTCTACGCCAGCGGCATCCACCAGCCCCGGCCGGCGAGCGTTCAGGAGATGCAGCAGCTGCAGCAGCAGCTCGCTCCCGCAGCCGCACCGCAGCCCCTCGCCGTCGCACCGATGATGGGATCGCAAGGGGCGACGATCGACCCGATGAGCGGCGTTCCGCCGGTCGCAGGCGGGCAGCAGGCGATGCCCACCACGATGCCCGGTGCCCCGGCCGGCGTGGCGGGAGCCATGGTTTCGTCCTTCGGAGGTCCCAATGGCAACGGCGGTCAGTGATCTCGCGCCTCCCAGGAGCGGACGCAAGCTGCGCTGGGGCCTGTTCGGGGTGTTCGTTGCCGGTAGCGTCATCCTCGGCGCGATCAGCGAGTGGCGGGACAAGCACGCGCTCCTGATCAACACGACAGACTCGCTGCCCAACTGGGCGTTCGTCATCCACAAGAACCAGGTGCCGGCGCGCGGCGAGTACGTCTTCTTCCTTCCGCCGAAGAGCGAGCTTGTCCGTCGCCACTTCGGGTCGAAACCCGAGATGTTCGGCAAGATCGTCTATGGGATGCCCGGCGACACGGTCCGACACTGGGGCAGGCTCGTCACGGTCAATCACCGTGTCGTCGCCTATACCAAGCCCTTCACCAAGGCGGGCGAGCCGCTGGCCATCGGCCCGAGCGGCGTCATCCCGGCGGGCTGCTACTATGTCGGCACTCCGCACAAGGATGGGTTCGATTCCCGCTACGCGGCGATCGGCTTCGCCTGTCAGCGGCAGATCGTCGGCACCGGCGAGGCGATCCTGTGATCCGCGCCGTCACCGCCTCGCTTGCCGGCGTCGCCTGTCTCGGAGCCGCGGTGCTGCTCACGGGATCGGAGCGGAGCGAAGCGCGCGACTTCGGCCAGCTCGGGCAGACGTTCCCGGTGGTCGAGGCCGATCTTCTCGCCACGATCGAGGCACGCCTGCAGCGCGCTCAGGCGACGGGCGAGATGGACCGTGTCAACGCGGCGTTCGCCAAGCGGGTCGAGGCGAAGGTGCGTCGGCCGGTCCCCGTCTCCGGGATCACGCCGGCGGAGGAAGCGCGGACGTGGGACTATGATCCGACCATCACGCTCGAGCGCGAGATCCGTGACCACAAGGGACAGGTGATCGCGGAGGCGGGCCAACGGATCAATCCGCTCGACTTCGTATCCATGCGGCAGAGCCTCGTGTTCGTCGACGGCGACGATACGGCGCAGGTCGACTGGGCAACCAAGCGGTTCACCGAGCTCAATGCGAAGATCATCTTCGTCAACGGCTCGCCGATCGAATCCATGACCGCCCGCAAGCGCCGGTTCTTCTTCGACCAAGAAGGGCGTCTCACCGGCAAGTTCGGCATCCGTCACACGCCGGCCGTCGTGGAGCAGACGGGCAAGCTCCTCCACGTCTCGGAGACGGTCCTCAAGCCTGGAGCGAAAAGCTGATGCCCCTCTGGCTGGATCTTCTGCGTACTCCGATGGCGGCGCCCGAAACCCGCTCGCTGCGCCGCATGCGGCTGACCTGGCAGGGGCTTTGCCTGTCGGTCGCGGTCTTCATCGGCTTCTTCGCTCAGGTGCATGCGGCTCTCGGCCGCGCCGCTCCGTGCCTTGCCGTTGCGCTCCTCGTCGCGACCGGGCTCTACTCGTGGATGTATCTCCGGCGGAAGAACGCGGCCGACAACGCGTTCCTCGAGCGGGCAGGGGAGCCGGGCTGATGCGCTGGCTGCGCGCGCTGGTCGGCGTCCTCGGTCTGCTTCTGGTGACGGTGGCATTGTCCCCGCGCGCCGACGCCGCGCCGACCTGCACCGGAAAGTTCGTCAACCCGATCACCGACGTCTGCTGGTCGTGCCTCTTCCCGCTCTCGATCGGGGCCGCGAAGATCTGGCCGGGCAATCGTCCCGACACCCACAATCCGGCGTCGCCGATCTGTGCCTGCGCCGACCCACTTCCGCGCATCGGGATCTCGGTAGGGTTTTGGGAACCGGCGAGGCTTGCCGACGTCACGATGAAGCCGTGGTGCTTCTCCAATCTGGGAGGAACGCGGATCGCGCCGGGGTTCGACATCGGGCAGGGCTACCTGACCGGTCCGTCGATGGTCGGGGGGCGTTCGCAAAGCACGGCCAAGTGGCACGTCCACTGGTACGTCTACCCGCTCCTCTACTGGATGGAGATCCTGACCGACTTCGTCTGCTTTGAGCAGGCGTCGTTCGACATCGCCTACATGACCGAGGTCGATCCGCTCTGGCAGGATGACTCGCTCACCGCGATCATCAATCCCGAGGCTGTCGTCTTCGCCAACCCCATCGCGCAGGCCGCGTGTGCCGGCGACTGCATCGCGGGGACGGCCGCGCTTCCGCTCGACGCGCTGTTCTGGTGTGCCGGGTGTCAGGGCAGCATGTATCCCCTGAACGGGAACATCCCCGCCTCGATCGGGCACGTCCAGTCGTCGCGCCTCGCCCTGTCGCGGTTCGCCTACAAGATGCACCGAGAGGGGCTGGCCTGGGGAACGATGGGGTCGGAGGGCCTCTGCAAGAAGTACCTGATGCCGATCATGCGGAAGCAGCAATACCGCTTCCAGATGGTGAACCCGATTCCGACGGTGAGCGGGCGGTTCGCCTGCTCGGCGATCGGCGCGTCGACGATGCCGCCCGATGCTGGCCGCGCCTTCCCGGCCGGCGGCGAGGACATGGGCTATCTCGTCTGGCGCAAGCGCAACTGCTGCGTGTTCTGAGGAGGGAAGCATGCGCCTTTTGACCATGGGCATTGCCGCGCTTCTCGGGACCGCCGGCATGTCGGCGATCCTCGCGCAGACTGTCGACGGGCTCGATGTTCAGGCGGTGAAGAAGAGGGCCGCGGACATCGCTGCTGAAGCGCAGGCCTTTGTCGACCAGGTGAAGGACCGTGGCGATGAGTTCCGCGAGCAGGCGACCGTCGTCCGGAAGGGCGGCATGGAGAACATGCAGAGGGTCGCCGCGACGGACCTGCCCAAGGGGCCAGACGGCAAGATCGACTTCGACGAGCTGGTGCAGGGCGCGGCCAATAATGCGAACACGCCCGGCGGCGACGCGCCTCAGTTCATGGTCTTCGCCAGCCTCTCTATGCCACCGGCATCGCTCAAGCAGCTGATCGCCGACACGGCGAGGGCAGGGGGCGTCGTCGTCTTCCGCGGCTTCCCCAACAACTCGGCCAAGGAGTTCGTCAACCGCCTGGGTCAGGTCGTGCAGAAGGATGACATGCCGAATATCGGCATCGACCCCCGGCTCTTCCGCGCCTTCAATGTGCAGGCCGTGCCGACCTATGTCGCCGTCTCCTCGACGTTCGACCTGTGCGCCGGCTTCCGCTGCGAAACCAAGGTTCCGCCGCACGACAGGCTCGAGGGGAACGTCACGGTCGACTACGCCCTCAACACCTTCGCCGGCGCCAATGGGCCGGGTGCGCGGATCGCCACGGTGGCGCTCGCCAACCTCGCGCGGAGCCGCCGGCAGTGAAGCTCCGCTCCCTCGTCAGCGCGCTTGTCGGCGTCTGCCTGGTCGTCAGCCCCGCGGCGGCGCAGCAGATGACGGTCGAGCAGGCGCGCGAGGAAGGCAAGGCGCTCGGCAACGAGAAGCGGCAGGACGGAAGCCTTGTGCCGACGACGGACGCCCAGGCCGAGGCCGTGCCGGGCTATACCGGCACCGACCAGCCCCAGAGCACCTACTTCGACGATCCGGATGCGCTTGTCGCGGCCGGAACGGCGCAGCGGTCGACCAACGAGTCCTACCGGACCGTGACCGATCCGGACCACACCCGGCCGACCTTTAGCAACGCCGAGATCCTCGCCACGACCGACCGTGCGACGCAGGTCGAGAACGATCCCGATGCGTACCTGCAGGGCGAGAACATCGGGTCTGAGAGCGGGCAGTGCCAGCCTCTACCTCCCGGCTCCGGGTCTGGCGGTTATTACGAGGCAACGTGTAACACCGGAACGAAGGTCGACGAGACCGCGCCGGTCTGCCGGGTGCCGCTGGTGGTCGACGTCACCCCGGGCGTGAACAAGTACGTCTACACCTGCGAGAACTGGGTCATGACGGCGGCGCGCGGTGGCGACAACCGCAACCGGCGCTGCGTGCCGGCGTTCAACGCGCCCGTCGCCAACGGGATATGCCGTGAGCGGTCGCGGCGGACCGTGTTCTACGACATCTGCCGCCAGGGCAATCCCCGCTTCTGCACCGAGCCCGATGTGGAGGATGGCGAGGAGATCACCTACGAGTGCGACAGCGCGGCGGTGCCGAACCGGGGCTACAAGCTCGAAACCGTCGGCGAGGTCATCAACGAGCGCAAGGACGAGGGGCAGTGCAACAGCGCCACGGCGGATCAGACGTGCGAGCTGGCCGAGGAAACCTGCGTCGACCCCGATCCGACCACGCGCACGATCAACGGCGTCGCCGTCACGCGGGCGTGCTGGCAGTGGGAGCGGAAATATACCTGCCACAAGCTGTCTCAGGGCAATGACTGCGGCGATCTCGCGGGCAACCGCCAATGCACGTTCCTGCGCGAGGAGTGCCTCGACGATCCGCAGGAGGGCGAGTGCAAGGTCAAGGAGAAGGTCTACAAGTGCCCGACGCCGGACGCACCGACGTCAGGCACGCCGCAATATATCTGCGGGAACGACGTCTACTGCATCAACGGCGACTGCGAGCCGATCACCCGCGAGGCGTCGACCGAGTTCAAGGACGCGCTCGTCGCCCTGCACGCGATCGACGATGCCTCGAAGGGCCTCGACCCCAATAACCTGACCGTGTTCTCGGGGACGCGCGATACGTGTCACAAGCCGGTGTTCGGGCTTATCGATTGCTGCGCCGGCAAGGTGTCGGGCGTGCTGACGGTTGCTGCTGGCGGTGCTGCACTAGCGGGCGGGCCGGCGGCGATCGCCGCGCTCGCGACGCCGTTCTTGACGCTTTTCGCCTGCTCGCAAGACGAGATGAAGCTCGACATCAAGGATCGCATGGGGTTCTGCCACAAGGTCGGAACGTGGTGCTCGTCTAGCTTCCTCGGCATCTGCAAGACGAAGAAGACGGCATATTGCTGCTTTGAGAGCAAGCTCAGCCGCGTGCTGCAGGAGCAGGGCCGCGTCCAGATCAACAAGCCCTGGGGCAAGCCCAAGAACGAGCAGTGCAAGGGCTTTACCATCGCCGAGTTTCAGCAGCTCGACTTGTCGAAGATGGACTTCACAGAAGTCTATGCGGACTTCCTCGACGCGGCAAAGCTGCCCGACGAGGTCCAGACGATGTCCGAGATCCAGCAGAAGATCCAGGACTACTACGACCTGCACGGGGGTCAGCCATGATCGGGGGGCTAAGTGATCGAAATGACGGCCGCTGCAAATGACTTGGTTTCGGCCGGCTCTCCAGCTTGCAACTGGACGATGACGGTGTTCGAGCTCGCCATCTTCATGTGCGTGTTCCGCGCGCGTCGCCCGCCCCGCGTGGAGGAGATCTGCCAGGTCATCGGGGCTTGGTTCGAGTGCGTCGTCGATCCGCCGATCGCCGCGGCACCGATCGAGAACATGCTCGCGAACCGCTGGGTTGCCGAGGAAAGCCACTGCTTCCGCGCAACCGAGGAGGGCCGGCGCGCCGCCCGGCCGCTGATGAACGGCATCATCCGCATGCTCGATCAGGGGACGCGGCTGATCGACGTCGCCCTGATGATGTCGGTGCTGCGCTTGACGAAGGGGGAGCTGGACAATGGCGTTCGTGATCTTTGAGCCGGCGCTTGTCGCCGCCCTCCTCGCGGGCACGTCGTTGCCCGTGCCGGCGGCGACGGTCGCTGCGACCGGCGCAGCGATTGCGTCGCCCTGCACCTCGGCCGCCGCATCCACCGCCGGGTTCGACTGCTGCGCCCACTTGGCGGGCTGGACGGCGCCGGCCCCCACGCTCCCCCACCACTCCGCGCCTGTCCTCCCGGACGATGCGGCCGATCAGAAGGAAGGACGATAACCATGTCGAGAATGGCGAAGCTGGCCATGCTTCTGCTCTCGGTCGCGCCGTTGGCCGCACCGCTTCGGGCGCAGGACGCGCAAGCGCGCGACGACGCCGTCGAGACGGTCGGTCGAGGCGATGACTTCTACTGCGGGGAGCGGAAGCTCGGGCAATGGTTCTACTGCACCAAGCCGAAGCCGGCTGAGACCGCCAAGGCGCAGCCCCAGGTTCCGGAGAAGAGCGCGGCCGAGCGCCTTGCGGCGATCACGCACCAGCTCGATGAACTCAAGGCCAAGGCGATCCTCGACCCGTCCGAGGAGAACGTGATCGCGTATGTGCGCTTCCAGCGCGAGCAGCTCGACCGCGCGTCGACCTTCTCCGACACCTGGCAGCGCGCCCTTTGGCAGAACCCGGACATCGACTATACGCTGCAGCGCCCCGTCAACACGGTCGCCAAGCGCGCATGGCTGGATAACCGCAAGGCGGATCGAGACTCGGTCCTGACCAACCTCGGCCAGCGTTATGGGCTGTTCTACTTCTATGCGCAGAGCTGCGGAGCGTGCGAAGTCTTCGCCCCGATCCTGCGCTCGGTGGCCGACAGTCACCGCATGGCGGTCATGGCCGTCTCGATGGATGGTGGGCCGAGCCGCGACTTCCCGAACTATGTGGTCGACTCCGGTCAGCGCGCGCGGATGGGGATCTCCGGCAACGAGACCCCCGCGCTGGTCCTGTTCGACACCCAGACCAAGCGGACCATCCCGGTCGGCTTCGGCATCCTGAGCGCCGATGAGATCATGGATCGCATCTTCATGCTCACCAACACCAAGGTCGGGAGCGACTACTGATGACCAGTCCTCGCCAAGGAGGTCGGCTCCGGAAGCTGGCGCACCGCGCCGGCGCAGCGTTGACGATGCTCGCCGCTTCGCACTTCGCCCTGATCGGCGTGGCTCGCGCCGACGTCGCGTCGGAGATGAACGGGTTCTTCAACGACGCCGGCGGTGCCGCGAACGTGACCGGCCCGACCGCCTTTCAGGGTCAGTCGGCGGGATACTACTCGCTCGGCAACGTCTGGACGCGCTTCCCGCAGAAGAGCGTCTCGCCGTTCAACCTCCAGCTTCCGAGCGCGCGGGCGGGCTGCGGCGGCATCGACCTGTTTTCGGGCTCGTTCAGCTTCATCAACGCCTCCGAGATCGTGGCGATGCTGAAGGCGACCGCCAACAATGCGCTCGGTTTCGCCTTCAAGCTAGCGATCGACAGCGTCTCGCCCGAGATCGGCAAGGTGATGGACGAGTTCAGCCAGAAAGCTCAACTCCTCAACCAGATGAACATTTCGAGCTGCGAGACGGCGCAGGCTCTCGTGGGCGGCATCTGGCCGCAGATGGAGACCACGCGCTCGACGATCTGCGAGGCGGTCGGCAACAGCCAGGGTGTGTTCTCCGACTGGGCGGCATCGCGTCAGGGCTGCAACAATGGCGGGCAGCGCGACGGCACG
>Ga0325400_1000068_pt1 | contig 57683 bp, 68 predicted proteins | sample PopdelMetagenome_2_FD_205662 | JGI IMG/M metagenome (GOLD analysis project Ga0325400, IMG submission 205662) | Populus deltoides microbial communities from Bellville, Georgia, United States - Xylem-PdKOR-R1 | ecosystem: Host-associated > Plants > Phyllosphere > Stem > Wood/Secondary xylem... | reverse complement strand
GCGATCGCGGGCGAGGATTCGCGCTTCTGCGAGCATCACGGCTTCGACTGGCAGGGCATCGCGGGCGCGGCGATGAACAACGCGCGCGGCGGGCGCATCCGCGGCGGCTCGACGATCAGCCAGCAGACCGCCAAGAACACCTTCCTGTGGCAGGGCGGCGGCTATTTCCGCAAAGCGCTGGAAGCGTGGTTCACCGTGCTGATCGAGGCGGTGTGGGGCAAGCGGCGGATCATGGAGGTGTACCTGAACGTCGCGGAGACGGGCATCGGCACATACGGCGTCCAGGCGGGCGCGATCCGTTATTTCGACCACGGTGCCGATCGGCTGTCCGCGACGGAGGCAGCCCGCATCGCCGCCGTCCTGCCGCTACCCAAGAAGCGCGCGGCGGTGGGCGCGCGGGGCAGCGTGCGGCGGCACGGCGACCGGCTGGCGCGCTACGTCGGCGTGGTGCGCCGGATGGGGCTGGACCATTGTCTGCGTTGATCCAGCCCGGTCGGGCAGCCGTTAAAAGGGCAGCTTGAAGCCCGGCGGCAACGGCATGCCGGCGGTCATCTTGCTCATCGCCTCTCCGCTCGCGGCGTCGGCCTTGGCACGGGCGTCGTTGAAGGCGGCGGCGACCAGATCCTCCAGCATCCCCTTCTCGGACGGCTGCATCAGCGAATCGTCGATCTCGACCGCCGCGATGCGGCCCTTGGCGGACGCCTTGACGCGCACCAGGCCGCCGCCGGACACGCCCTCCACCTCGATGGTGTCCAGGCTTTCCTGCGCCTTCTGCAACTCGGCCTGGACGTTCTGGGCCATGGCCATGATCTCGTCGAGGTTCTTCATACCGCTTCTCCGCGTTTCCATTGAACAAGTTCGGCGTCGGGGAACGCCTGAAACGCCGCGCGCACCAGCGGCGTTTCCAGGATCGCCGCCCGCTCCGCTTCCTCGGCCGCGCGCGCCTGTTCGTGCAAGGAAGGCTCGCCCGGCGCGTCGGCCATCACCAGCTTCCACGCCGATCCGAACGCGCGGCGCAGGGCGTCGGCCAGGTCGCGCTGGAACTCGACCGGCAACGGCCGCGCGCTGCTGAGCGTCAGTTCCGGCGGCGCGTAGGACACCAGCTGCGCCCCGTGGCGCAAGCGGGACGCGACGGCGTGGTGCCCGCGATCCTCGAGCGCGGAGGCTAGGTCGGCGAAGGTCGCGGGCGGCGGCGCCTCCGCGGACGGTCCTCCCGCGGATTGGGCGGGGGCGGCGGTCGCGGCGGGGGCCGGCAGCGCGCCGCTCGCCAGCCGTCGTGCCAGTTCGCCGGGGTCCGGCAGTTCGGAAGCGTGGACGACGCGCAGCAGCGCCATCTCCGCCGCCTCGATCGGCAGCGCGGCGCGCGCCACCTCGTCGTGCCCGCGCAACACCAGCTGCCACAGGCGATGCAGCACCGGAAAGCTCAGCTTGGCCGCCCAGCCCAGCCCGGCCTCGCGCTCCTCCTCTGACTGGGCGGGGTCGGGGGCGGTGCCGACCTTGGCCAACGTGACGCCGTGGACCAGTTCGAGCAGCTGGCGCATCACCCCCTGGGGATCGACGCCGTGATCGTATTGCCGGCGCAGTCCCGCCAGCACGCCCGGCGCATCGCCCGCCAGCAGCAGGCCGAACAGGTCGCGCACCGCGCCGCGATCGGACAGGCCCAGCATCCGGCGCACCGCGTCCGCCGTAACCCCGCCGCCCTCCATGCCGGCGTGCGCGATCGCCTGGTCGAGGATCGACAGGCCGTCGCGCGCCGACCCCTCCGCCGCCCGCGCGATCAGCATCAACGCGTCGGCGTCCGCCTCGACGCCCTCCTGCTCGCAGACCGAGGCGAAGTGCGCCGCGAGCTGTTCGGCCGAGATGCGGCGCAGGTCGAAGCGCTGGCAGCGCGACAGCACGGTGACGGGAACCTTGTTCACCTCGGTGGTGGCGAACAGGAACTTGACGTGGGCGGGCGGCTCTTCGAGCGTCTTGAGCAACGCGTTGAAGGCGTTGCGCGACAGCATGTGGACCTCGTCCACGATGTAGATCTTGTAGCGCGCGCTGACGGCGGCGTAGCGCGACGCCTCGATGATCTCGCGCACGTCATCGACGCCGGTGTGGCTGGCGGCGTCCATCTCGATCACGTCGATATGCCGCCCCTCCGCGATCGCGCGGCACGGCTCGCACACGCCGCACGGGTCGATGGTGGGGCCGCCCTGCCCGTCCGGGCCGATGCAGTTCAGCGCCTTGGCGATCAGGCGCGCCGTGGAGGTCTTTCCGACCCCGCGGACGCCCGTCATCAGGAAGGCGTGCGCCAGCCGGTCGCGCTTGATCGCGTTGCCCAGCGTGGTGACCATCGCGTCCTGGCCGATCAGCTCGCGAAACGTCTGCGGACGGTATTTGCGCGCCAGCACACGATAGGGCTGCGCGGGTGCCGGCTGGGGGGGCTCGCCTAGGTCGAGGGAGTCGGACATTCGCGACGGGATGTAGGGGGTCGGGGGGCGGGTGGCGAGACGTTCGTATCAATCCATGGTACGAACGTATCCGCGATCGATCGGATCACCGTGGCATCGCAAAAGGAGCGCCGCGGCTAAGCCGCGTCGTCGACCGGGGCTTTGCCCCGCCGGCCGCGCGTCGCGTCATGGGGCGCGTGGCGTCCTATGACGCTTGCGGTGGAAGCCAGGACGACCCGCGACGAAATCGTTGCGGCTGCTTCCTTCCGGACCTGACCGGGTTGGCGACGGCCGCGCCCGCCTGGCTTCCGCGGCGGCCTATGCCCCCGACCTCGCCCGCGTGCAAGCCGTCAGCCGATGCAGCGCAGGGTCAGGCCGTCGAGCGCGGGGGTCAGGCGCAGCTGGCAGGCGCAGCGGCTGTACCGCGTGGCCGCGGGCAGCAGGTCGAGCAGATCCTCCTCCTCCGGCCGCGGCGGGGGGAGCCGGTTCCAATCCTCGGCCGCGATCGTCACGTGGCACGTGCCGCAAGCGAGGTCGCCGCCGCAAACGCCCTCCAGCGGCTGGTCCGCCTCCCGCGCCACGTCGAGCAGGCGTGCCCCGTCCGGCGCGTCGACCGTGCGCGAGCCGCCGGCATCGAGAAAGCGGACCTGGATCACGCGAAGGCCCGCTGCGCGTTCGCGGCGGCGTCGAGCCGTTCGAGCGCGTCGCCCAGTTCGTCGGCGGAGGTGTAGCGGCCGAAGCCCAGGCGGATGCTCGACCGCGCCTGCGCGTCCGACAGCCCCATCGCGCGCAGCACGTGACTCGACCGGCCCGAACCGCTGGCGCAGGCCGACCCGGCGGAAAAGGCGATGTCGCGCTCGACATTCATCAACCGCGCCACGTCCAGCCCGTCGCGGCGGACGTTCAGGTTGCCGCGATAGCGCCGGTCGGGCGCCCCGTTGATCGTCCAGCCCGGCAACCGGTCGCGGGCGACGTCCCACAGCGCCTCGACGTGCGCGACGTCGGCGTCCGCCCGCTCGAGCATCAACCGGGCGGCGGCACCGAAGCCCGCGCACAGGGCGGGGCTGAGCGTACCGGAGCGGCCCGCCGCCTCCTGCCCCCCGCCGTCGATCAGCGACCGCAAACGCACCCCGTCGCGCAGCCACAGCGCCCCCACGCCCTTGGGCCCGTGGACTTTGTGCGCGGACACGGCGATCAGATCCGCCTCCGTCGGCAGCGGGACGCGGCCGTAGCCCTGCACCGCGTCGCACAGGAACGGCGCGCCCGCCGCCCGCGCCATCGCCGCCAACCGGTCGACGGGCTGGATCACCCCCACCTCGTTATTGACCAGCATGACGGCCACCAGCCCGACGCCCGGCCGGATCGCGCGTTCGGCGGCGTCCAGGTCGACTAGCCCCGCCGCGTCGACGGGCAGGATCGTCGCCGGGCGGCCACTGCCACGGACCGCGTCCAGCACGGCGGCGTGTTCGGTGGCGACGGTGACGATCGGCCCGTCCAGCCCCTTGATCGCCCAGTTCAGCGCCTCGGTCGCGCCGGAGGTGAAGGCTATTTGTCCCCCCGCCGGCAGCAGCGCCGCCACGTCCTCGCGCGCGACCTCCACCGCGGCGCGGGCGCGGCGGCCCTCGCGATGGGGGCTGTGCGGGTTGGCGTGGCCGTCGCGGAGCCAGGGCAGCATCGCCTCCAGTGCTTGCCGAGCCAGCGGCGCGGACGCCTGATAGTCGAGATAGGTCACGCCGCGACGTGCCCGACCAGCCGCCGCGCCTGGCGGGCGGCGTCGCGCCACGCGACGACGAAGGCGTCGACCTCGGCCGCCGTCGTGGTGCGGCCGAAGCTGACGCGCACCACCTCGCGACCCTGTTCATCAGGCCAACCCATCGCGGCCAGCACGTGGCTTGGCTTCAGGCTGCCGCTGGCGCACGCGCTGCCGGCCGACACGGCGAAGCCCGCCAGGTCCAGGCGGATCAGCTGCGCCGTCTGGGCGAGCCCCGGCATCCGATACGCGCCGATCGCAGGGTGACGCGGCGCCCCCTCGCCCACCACGACCCCGCCCGATCGGCGGACGGCGTCGTCGAGGCCCCGGCGTAGGTCGCGACGGTCGGCCTCCGGCTCGGCGAGGGCGGCGGCGTAGCCGGCGGCGGCGGGCAGGTTCTCGGTCCCCGGACGATAGCCCCGCTCCTGCCCGCCGCTAGGCGACAGGGTCGACAGGTCGCGCACCAGCAGCGCGCCGATGCCGGGCGGGCCGCCGCGCTTATGCCCCGACAGCGCGACCAGGTCGGCCGCCGCCACCGCCGCCGGGTCGGCCCCCGCCGGCATCTGCGCCGCGTCGAGCAGCAACAGTCCGCCCGCCGCGCGCACCCGCTCGGCCACGGCGGCGATCGGCTGGATCACCCCCGTCTCGCTGTTGCACCACTGGACCGCGACCAGCGGCGGCGGCCCGTCCGCCAGCATCGCGTCCAGCGCGTCGAGCCGCACCAGCCCGCGATCGTCGACCGGCGCCGTTTCCGCCCGCCCGGCGGCGCGCATCACCGCGTCGTGCTCGACCGCGCTCACCAGCACGCGGCCGCGCGCGGCCCGCGTCAGCGCGATCGTCAGCGCCTCCGTCGCGCCCGATGTGAACAGCGTCTCGCCCGGCCAGCCATAGGCTTGCGCCACCGCGGCCCGCGCGTCCTCCAGCGCGCGCTTGGCGGCCCGGCCCTCGGCATGGGCGGAGGAAGGATTGGCCCATCGCCCGATCGCGTCCGCCATCGCGCGGCCGGCGGCGGGCGTCACCGGGGTGGCGGCGGCGTGGTCCAGGTAGACGCGGGTGAGGCCCAAGATTTGTTCCAAAACGACGTTCACCGCTTATATAGCACCGCGATCCGGGGCTTCACCCCGCCACCATATCTCGCGAGTTTCCCATGCCCGAAGTCATCTTTCCCGGTCCCGAAGGCCGCCTGGAGGGGCGTTTCGCGCCCGCGCCGCGCCCCCGCGCGCCCGTCGCCATGATCCTGCACCCCCACCCCCAGGCGGGCGGCACGATGAACAACCGCATCGTCCAGGACCTGTACAAGACGTTTCAGCGCCGCGGCTTCGCCACGCTGCGTTTCAATTTCCGCGGCGTCGGCAAGAGCCAGGGCGTGTTCGACAGCGGGGTCGGCGAATTGTCCGACGCGGCGTCCGCGCTGGACTGGGTGCAGAGCTTTCACCCCGAGGCACAGCAGACCTGGGTCGCGGGCCACGGGTTCGGTGCGTGGATCGGGATGCAGCTGCTGATGCGGCGGCCGGAAATCCGTGGCTTCATCTCGATCGCGCCGCCGGCCAACCTGTTCGACTTCACCTTCCTGGCCCCTTGCCCCGCCAGCGGCATCATCATCCAGGGCGAGGCGGACGAGGTGGTGACCGCCGGCCCCGTCCAGAAGCTGGTGGACAAGCTGCGCACCCAGCGGCACATCACTATCCACCACGACACCGTGCCCAAGGCCAATCACTTCTTCGAGCACGAGATGCCCGAACTGATGGGCAGCGTGGACCGGTACCTGGATTTCCGCCTGGACCCCGCTTGCCCGATCCGGTGAGGAGGTGGGCGGCGGGGGCGGCGGTCGCGTTGCTGGCGGCCGGCTCCGCCGCCGCGCAGGACACGGCAACCCCGGCCAAGCGCGGACGCGTCGCGCTGGGGCCGCAGGTCGGACCCGCCTTTCCAGGGTCGGACAAGGTGTTCCTGTCCCCCTATGTGGATTATTCCACCGCGCGCGACGAGGCCCCTTTCGCCTACGAGGCGTCGGACGAGAGTGCGGGCTTCACGCTGCTGCGGGCCGGCGCGGTGTCGGCCGGCCCGGCGGCCAATCTTCAGAATAGTCGGGGCCGCCGCGACCTGGGTGTCGACCTGCCGCGCGTCGGCTTGTCCGTCGAACTGGGCGGCTTCGTGCAACTCTACGCCGATCGGCCGTTCCGCGTGCGCGCCGAGGTCCGCAAGGCCGTCAGCGGGCACAAGGGCTGGGCGGGCGCGATCAGCGCGGATTATGTCTGGCGCGACGCCGACCGGTGGCTGGTCTCGCTGGGGCCGCGCGTGACGTTGGCCGACCGGCGGTTCAACGGCGCCTATTTCGACGTCACGCCCGCAGCCTCGGCGACCAGCGGCCTGCGCACCTATCGCGCGGGCGGCGGCGTGCAGGCGCTGGGCGCCGCGCTGGCGGGGCAGCGCGCGCTCGGCGGGCCGTGGGGGCTGGTGGGCTATGTCCGCTACGACCGGTTGACGGGCGACGCCGCCGACTCGCCGATCGCTCGCGGCCCGGGATCGCGGCACCAGCTGTCGGGCGGCGTCGCCGTCAGCTACACCTTCGCGCGCCGCTAGGCATAGCCGGGCCCCTCGTGCTTCAGCACGCTGCGGTCGTAGCACAGGCCGCCGACGAGGCTGAGCGCGACCGTGACGGCGATCGCCCAGGCGTAGGGCTCGGTATCCTGTCGGTCGATCGCCGCCCATGTCGCGACGAAGCCGGCCAGGAACGGCGCGACCCACAACACCGGCCGTATCCCGCGCAACGCCCAGGGCGTGTAATCCATCAGTTTCCAGACCCAGGGCAATGGCAGCCCCAGGATCAGCCAGTAGAGGGGGTTGCCCCGCGCTTCCACCTGAGGGGCCGGGACCAGGAGGGTGACGATGCCGACCAACGACGGCAGAAGGGACGAGGTGGCCAGCGTCATCGCGCCTGTCGTGGCTCGATCGTTCGAGATGGTCAGCGGAGCGGTCCCTGGCGCTGCAACAGGCTGTCGGTGTACGATATCCAGCCGATCACAGCCGCGGCCAGCGAGACGCCGGCCGCCACGACGAACTCGGTGACGGACCCCCCGCCGCGCCAGACGATCAAGGCCACAAGCGCGGCAGCGACGGGCCCCGCCGCCTGCGCCCCACGGATCGACCGCACGGCCCATCCGTCGTAATTGAGCAACGCGACGGCCCACCAGCCGAACGGAAGCATCGGCAACCAGTAAAGCGGATTTTCCCTCGCCTCATACTGTGTTCCCGGCGCCGTCATCATCCCGACACCCACCACCACCGGGAGCCAGGCCAGCACCGTAAAAATGGCGGCGAAACCGGACCGCTTGTCCTTCTTGAGCCGCCGAACGTCCTCACTCCCCGCCGCCATTCAGACCTCCTTGGCTACCCACACGATAACCTCGCGGATTATGCCGCCGTCAGCACTCGAATAGATCCCCAAGGCGGCCGCCGCGCCGTCGAGCAGCTTGCCGCGCGCGAGTTGGCTCAGGACGCGGCTTCCGGTCGTACCGACCTCCAGTCCTAGAGCCCCCGCCGCCGTCCGACGCTGGGCGGCAGTGGTCGTCCGCTGCACCGCGGAGCCCCACCCGGTTCCTGATGCCCGCAGCGCACCGTCTGCCAGTTTGAGCTCCCGCAACGCGACGCCGGCCCCCACCAAACCGATCCCGTCGGCACCGCGCATCGACCATTTGTACCAGCCTTGTTGGTCCAGCCATTCGTTGGTCTTCTGGCGGCCGGTCTGCGCGTTGCGCACGCGCGCGATCGACACCACGCATTGCGCGGACGACGCGATGGCGCCGGCATAAAGCAGAACAGCGGGGCCGAAGGTCAGTCCGCCCGTGACCGGAGCCGCCGCCCCCGCCCCGGCGACACCAACCCAGGCCAGGACGGCACCGCCGCAATTGAAGCCCAGCCCCTTCCACTCGTTGGCGACGGACGTGCCGCCGTCCCGCTTGGCGACCGAAGCGCCCGGCCGCCGGGTCAGCGCCGCCGGGGGCACGTGCGCGACCCCCTGCCCGGTCAGCGACCAACCCGCCGGGCGTTGCTGCGAGGCGGTGGAAAAGGTTGGGTTATCCTTGAAAGGCCCGCGCCGCTGGCGAAGCGCGTCGAGATACGCTTGTCGGAACTCACGCTCGTGAATCTCGAACACCACGGTCACGCCGCCGGGTGGCTGTCGTCGCAGCCGCCGCATGGTCTGGCCGCGCCGCAGCACCACCCCGCTGCCCCGCGTTTCCGGAACGCCATCGACCGTGGCCAGCAGACCGCCCCCGTTCATTGCCACCCTCCGACGCGATGCAAACGTTACCGTGGCGTATCGAACGCGGGGCCCCGTTCCACGTTCCGGCTGCCGTTCGTCAAAGCGTCCATATCAGCACGTTTCCCAGCAGCACCGCCGCCATCACCAGCATCAGCACGCCCTTGCGCCGGTCCCGCCCGTCGCGGATCAGCCACACGCCCCCGCCGATACAGGCGAAGCAGGCCAGCATGGCGATGGCGGGCGCCGCCGACGCGATCCCCGTCACGCGCTCGTCCCTTGGGCGATCGCCCGGGCATAGGCGCCACGGTCGACGTTGCCGCCCGACAGGACCACCAGCGTACCCGGCCCCACCGCGACATGCCCCGCCAGCAACGCCGCGAGCGCCACCGCGCCGCCCGGCTCGATCACCAGCCGCAACCGTTCCGCCGCCCAGGCCTGCGCCGCCGCCACTTGCCCCTCGGTCACCGCGACGCCGGTCGCGCCGCGGCGGGACAGCACGTCGAACGTCAGCGGCGAGACGCGGCGCGTCATCAGCGCGTCGCACGCGGTGGGCGGCGCATCCGGCCCGACCTCCTCGATCCATCCCGCCTCCAGCGAGCGGCGCATGTCGTCCCAGCCCTCGGGCTCCGCCACCGTGACGGCCGTGTCGGGCAGTGCCAGCGCGATGCCCGCCGCCAGCCCGCCGCCGCCGCACGGCACCACCGCGTGGAGCGGCTCGCCCAGCCCGGCCGCCAGCATCTGGTCGCGCGCCTCGATGCCGCAACTGCCCTGCCCCTCGATCACCCACGGATCGTCGAAGCTGGGCACCAGCACCGCGCCGCGCGCCTGGGCCAGTTCCGCCGCCACGCGCTCGCGGCTCTGCGTCGCGCGGTCGTAGCCGACCACCTCCGCCCCCAGCGCCAGCGTGTTGTCGCGCTTCACCCGCGGCGCGTCGTCGGGCATCACGATCACGGCCGGCATCCTCAGTCGCTTGGCCGCCCAGGCGATCCCCTGCGCGTGATTGCCAGACGAGAAGGCGACCACGCCGCGCCGCCGCTGCGCGTCATCCAGCGCCGTCAGCCGGTGCCACGCGCCGCGCAGCTTGAACGCGCCCGTGGGTTGCAGCGATTCCGCCTTGAACGCGACCGTCAACCCCTTGATGTCACTGATGAATAGCGGGGTGGGCGGTGCTACCTCCGCGACCTTGGCGGCGGCGTCGCGGACCCCGGCGCGCGTCGGCTGTCTTACAACTGCCACAAATTATCCCTCTCCGGCCCCGAACCACTTTACAGGGGGGGAACACGCCCCTAGGTGCGCCGTCCGCTGCCCCATGGGACTTCCAACCGCAAGGCAGCTTTCGAACCGTTCGGCGACAAGCCACTTGGAGGTCCCTTGAATTGCACCAGCATCATCGCGCGCTGGGGCTAGCCGCCCCCTCGACCCGTCCCGTCACCGTTGCCGGGGCCATCGACGTAGCGAAGACACGACCGGTCCAGCCGGTCACGCTCGTGCGCCCGCATGCCGCGGCGCGCGCGGCGCGGTTCTTTGCGCAACGCTTTCCGGGCCGTACCATGTACGCGGTCAAGGCGAACCCCTCGCCAGACCTGCTGCGCGTGCTATGGGACAACGGCGTCACGCACTACGACGTCGCCAGCTTGGCCGAGGTGCGGCTGGTGGCGCGCACGCTGCCCCGGGCGACGCTCTGCTTCATGCACCCGGTCAAGGCCGAGGAGGCGGTGGCGGAGGCGTATTTCACGCACGGCGTGCGCGTCTTCTCGCTCGATTCGATGGACGAGTTGGACAAGATCGTCCGCGCCACGCGCAACGCGTCCGACCTGACGCTGTGCGTGCGGCTGCGCGTATCGTCCGAACATTCCAAGCTGAGCCTGGCGTCCAAGTTCGGTACCGCGCCGGAGGAGGCGCGCGCGCTGCTGTTCGCCGCGCGCCAGGCGGCGGACGCGCTCGGCATCTGCTTCCACGTCGGTAGCCAGGCGATGACGCCCGACGCCTATGCCCAAGCGATGGAGCGCGTACGCGCGGCCATCGTCGACGCGGCGGTGACGGTGGACGTGGTCGACGTCGGCGGCGGCTTTCCGTCCTCCTATCCCGGCATGGAGCCCCCGCCCCTTCAGCGGTATTTCGACACCATCCACCGCGCGTTCGAGAGTCTGCCGATCAGCTACTCCGCCGAATTGTGGGCGGAGCCGGGCCGCGCGCTGTGCGCCGAATACAGCAGCGTGGTGGTGCGCGTTGAGCGTCGCCGCGGCAACGAGCTTTACATCAATGACGGCGCCTACGGTGCGCTGTTCGACGCGGCGCATATCGGCTGGCGCTTTCCCGTCCGCCTGCTGCGCGAACCGGCGTCGGAGGTGCGGGATCATCCGTTCAGCTTCTACGGCCCGACCTGCGACGACCTGGACCACATGGCCGGGCCGTTCCTGCTGCCCGCCGACGTCCAGGTCGGCGACTATATCGAGATCGGGATGCTCGGCGCCTACGGCTCGGCGATGCGCACCGCGTTCAACGGTTTCGGATCGGACGAGACGGTGATCGTCGCGGACGAGCCGATGGTGTCGCTCTACGATTTCGATGCGATGCCGACCCGCGGCGACGCGGGCGTCGCGAAGCTGTAACGGGCGGGCGGCATCGCCCATCCCCCAAGGCCCCGCCCGTCGGCGGGGCCGCCCTCGGGTTCCCGCGTCCCCGCGAACGACGGCGGTACGGCCACGTGAAGGGCTATCAGATGAACGATCAGACCAACATCAACAGCAACCGCAAGGCGGAGCTCCTGTCCAAGACGGTGGAGCACGTCGACATCCGCTCGTTCGACGCGCGTCCCATCATCGACGCGATGGACAAGATGAGCTTCACCAGCCGCGACCTCGCGCGCGCAACCGGCATCTACAACCAGATGCTCGACGATCCCGAATGCAGCGTGTTCCTGGTGATCGCGGGCTCCACCTCGGCGGGCGGCTGCATGGACCTGTACGCCGAACTGGTGCGGTCGAACATGGTCGACGGCATCGTCGCCACGGGCGCCACCATCGTCGACATGGATTTCTTCGAGGGGCTGGGCCACAAGCACTATCAGGCGCTTGAGGTGCCGGACGACGATACGCTGCGCAGCCTGTACATCGACCGCATCTACGACACTTATATCGACGAGGAGGATCTCCAGCACGTCGACCACACGATCTTCGAGATCGCGGAGTCGCTGGAGCCCGGTGCCTATTCGTCGCGCGCCTTCATCAAGGCGATGGGCAAGTATCTGGTCGACCACGGAAGCAAGGACAACAGCCTCGTCAAGCTCGCCTACGAGCATGACGTACCGATCTTCTGCCCCGCCTTCACCGATTCGTCGGCGGGCTTCGGACTGGTGAAGCATCAGGTCGACGCGATGAAGGCCGGCAAGCCCTACATCACCATCGACTCGGTCGCCGACTTCCGCGAGCTGACGCAGATCAAGATCGAGGCGGGGACGACGGGCCTGTTGATGATCGGCGGCGGCGTGCCCAAGAACTTCATCCAGGACACGGTCGTCTGCGCCGAGATCCTCGGGCACGAGGACGTGGCGGTGCATAAATACGCCGTCCAGATCACCGTCGCCGACGTGCGCGACGGGGCCTGCTCCTCCTCCACGCTTCAGGAAGCGGCGAGCTGGGGCAAGGTCAACACCGGCATCGAGCAGATGGTGTTCGCCGAGGCCGGCTCGGTCATGCCGCTGCTGGCATCCGACGCGTGGCACCGGCAGCAGGAGCGTCAGCGCGCCAAGCGCGGATGGGCGAAGCTGTTCGCTTGAGCGCATCATGGGCGGGGCCGCGGGTCCCGCCCATACCGCGGCCGTCGTTCAGCTCGAGCGCAGTCGGCGCACCAGCCGTTCCAACAGTCCGGGGGTGGATGCCGATGGCGGCGGTGCCCGGCACGGCCGGACCGCCTGCTGCTCCTCGCGCGACAGCTCCAGCATCAACCGCGTGATCGCGGGTTCGAGGTCGTCGGACCGCGGATGGAAACTGTTGCGGAGCGCACCGCCGATCCTAAACGTCCGGCCGCCCTGACGTTCCCGCAGATCCTGATCCCGCTGATATTCGTCGTCCATGGCCGCACCCATCCGCTCCCCCGGTCAACGGGCGGGACTGATACAGGTTGCATGACCGAATTCGACGAAACGGGTTAACGCCCCGCTTCGTCCCGCGCAAGGACTTCGGCGGGCGACGGATGGCCCAGAAAGGCGGCGGGGCTGGCCGACGCGCCATAGGCCCCGGCCAGGAAGATCGCGACGATGTCGCCCGGCGCTGCGGGCGGCAAGGCCACGCGGTCGCCCAGCCGATCCAGCGGCGTGCACAGGCACCCGACCACGGTCGCCACTTCGGTGGCCGCCTCGCCCATGCGGCCTGCCAGCGCCAGCGGATAATTGCGCCGCACCACCGTGCCGAAATTGCCGCTGGCGGCCAGCTGATGGTGCAACCCGCCGTCGGTGACCAGGAACAGCTCGCCGCCGCTTTCCTTTCTGTCGACGATCCGCGTCAGATAGACGCCGGACTCCGCCACCAGCCAGCGCCCCAGCTCGATCGCGAAACGGCTGTCGCGCAACGCCGCCGGGCGGGCGTCCAACGTCTCGCCCAGCCGCGCGCCCACCGCCTCGACGTCCAGGGGCCGGTCGCCTGTGAAATAGGGCACGCCGAACCCGCCGCCCAGGTTGACCAGCGGCGGCGTCGCGCCCGCTTCCTCCGCCAATCGCCCGGCGAGTGCCACCGTCGCCGCCTGCATGTCCGCCACCGCGCCCGCGTCCAGCGCCTGGCTGCCCGCATAGACGTGAAAGCCGCGCCAGTCCGCCCCCGCCGCGATCACCCGCCGGGCCAGTCCGCCCGCCCGAACCGCGTCCACCCCGAAGGGCGAGGGCCGGCCGCCCATCCGCATCCCTGATCCGCGCAGTTCGACGTCCGGGTTGACCCGCACCGCCAGCCGCGGCCGCCGGCCCAGCCGCCCGGCGGTCGCCAGCGCGCGGTCCGCCTCGCCCTCCGACTCCAGGTTCAGCGTCGCGCCCGCGGTGATCGCCGCCTCAAGCTCGGCGTCGCGCTTGCCCGGCCCGGCGAAGCTGATCGCGCCCGCCGGCTTGCACGCCAGCGCCGCCGCCAGTTCGCCGCCCGACGCCACGTCCAGCCCGTCGACCACTCCCGCCATCAGCGCCACCAGCGGCGGATGGGGATTGGCCTTGATCGCGTAATGCAGGTCGATGCCCGGAAAGGCCGCCCGAAACCGCGCCGCCCGCGCCGACGCGACGGCGGCGTCGTAGACGAACGCCGGGGTCCCCAGCTCCGCCGCCCAGCTGGACGCCGCGCGTCCGGCGATGGTCAGTTCGCCGCGCCGGTCGGCGAAGGGCGGCGGGATCGGACCGGTCGGCTTCACGGCGCCACCTCGCGGCGGATCGCCGCGCGATCCAGTTTGCCGTTGGCGTTGCGCGGCAGCTCGTCGCGCCAGACATAGCGCGCGGGCTGCTGATAGGCGGGCAGGTCGCGGCGCAACCGTTCGCGCAACGCCTCCTCGCCGGCCGGGTCGCCCGCCACCACCGCCACGATCGCCTGACCGGTGCGCTCGTTCGCAACCCCCAGCGCCACCGCCTCCCGCACCTCAGGCCCCGCCAGCAGCGCAGTTTCCACCTCGGTCGGGCTGACGCGGGTGCCCGACACCTTCATCATCTCGTCCGTCCGCCCGACGAAGCGGAACAGCCCGTCCGCGCCCTCCGTCACCGTATCGCCCGACCAGACGGCGGTGCCGCCGCTCACCATCCAGTCCGGTGCCGGACGAAAGCGCGCGGCCGTCCGCTCCGCGTCCCGCCAATAGCCCTGCGCCACCAGCGGGCCCGCATGGATCAACTCGCCCGCCTCTCCCGTCGCAGCGCGCAACCCGTCGGGGCGCATCACCGCAACTTCGGCGAAAGGGATGGCGCGGCCCATCGCGTCGGGATGATCGTTCACCAGCGTCGGATCGAGGAAGGTGGATCGGAACGCCTCGGTCAGCCCGTACATCGGGTACAGGTCGGCCGCCGGAAACCGCTCGCGCAACCGCCGCACCATCGCCGGCGTCAGCGCGCCGCCCGAGTTGGTCAACCGCCGCAACCGGGCGGCCGCCGCGTCCGGCCAATCCGCCTCCAGCAGCTGCGTCCACAGGGGCGGCACGCCCGCCAGCGTGTCGGCGTCGTACCGCTCCACCCCCCGCACCACGTCGCGCGCCGTCAGATAATCGAGCGGCACCACGCATCCCCCCGCGTACCAGGTCGAGAACAACTGGTTCTGACCGTAATCGAACGCCAGCGGCAGCACCGCCAAGACCCGGCTATCCGCCCCCAGCTTCAAGTAGTGCGCGACCGATACCGCCCCCAGCCACAGGTTGGCATGGCTCAGCATCACCCCCTTGGGCCCGCCCGTGGACCCGGACGTGTAGAGGATCGCCGCCAGCGCGGCCGGGTCAGCGTCGGACGGCGGCAGCGCCCCGCTCGCCTCCAGCGCGTCCTCGCTCACGATCCGGCACCCGGCCGGCACGTCGCCCGCCAGCAGCCCGGCGGCGCGCGGGCCCTGCGTCACCAGCAGGGCGGCCCCACTGTCGGTCAGGATATGCGCCACCTGCGCGCGCTTCAGCACCGGGTTCACCGGCACGTGCACCAGCCCCGCCCTCGCCGCCGCCAGCGGCAACAGGCAGGCCGCCCGCGTCTTCGGTAGCCACGTCGCTACGCGGGCGCCCGGCGCCGGCAGCAGGTCGCGAAGCGCCGCCGCCATCCGGCCCGTTGCGTCCTCGGCCTCCGCAAATGTCAGCGTGCCCACCCGATCGGTCAGCGCCGGCGCGTCGGCCGCGCCGGGAAACAGGTGATCGATCGGCCGGGGGACGGGGTCGGGGCCCGTCACGACCGGGCCGCCCCGGCCCCGTTGCCGTTCGCCCGCGCGATCGATAGGACGCCGCACTTTGCGAACGGAGGCCGTGTGATCCCCGAAGGAACTGCCCAGGTCGAGGAAAGCGTACGCGCGGTGCTGTCGTCCGCGCTGGGCCTGCCGCGCGAGCGGGTGGATGCCTTCCACGCCGAGACACCGTTGTTCGGCGCGCTGCCCGAGCTGGACAGCATGGCGGTCGCCACCGTGCTGACGGAACTGGAGGACCGGCTGGCCATCGTCATCGAAGACGACGAGGTCGACGGCGAGATGCTGGAAAGCTTCGGCACTCTGGTGCGGTTCGTGTCGGGCAAGGCGTTGGCCTGAAGCGGAAGGCGGCCGGCCGGGGGGCGTCGGTCGTCTTCGACGCCGGCTGCATTACGTCGGTCGGCAAGCCCCGTGCACGGCACGGCTCTTGCCGCCGGCCGGGTCACCAAGTCGCCTCCGCATTCTCCTTCTCGCTGGGCACTTCCGCCTGCGCCACGCGGTCGCTCTCATATTCCGCCGCCGCCAGGAAACGCTCCGCGTCCAGCGCCGCCATGCAGCCCGTGCCCGCCGCCGTCACCGCCTGGCGATACACCTTGTCCGCCACGTCCCCGCACGCGAACACGCCCGGCACGCTGGTCTTGGTCGTTCCCGGCTCGACCGCGATATAGCCGTCGCCGTCCAGCGCCACGTGACCGCGGAACAGTTCGGTCGCGGGACTATGGCCGATCGCGACGAACCCGCCCTCCACGTCCAGCCGGCTATGCTCGCCCGTCGCCGTATCGCGTAAAGACAGCGCCACCAGCCCGGCGGTGCCGCCGCCGTCCACGAATTCGGCCACCTCCTTGTTCCACAGCACGGTGATGCGCGGGTGTGCGAACAGCCGCTCCTGCAGGATGCGCTCGGCCCGCAAGGAGTCGCGGCGGTGGATCAGCGTCACCTCGGGCGCGTGGTTGGTCAGGTACAGCGCCTCCTCGACCGCGGTGTTGCCGCCGCCGATCACCGCCACCTTCTTGCCGCGATAGAAGAAGCCGTCGCAGGTGGCGCACGCGCTGACGCCCTTGCCCTTCAGCCGCTCCTCGCTGTCCATCCCCAACCATTTGGCCTGGGCGCCGGTGGCGATCACCAGCACCTCGCCCTCGTACACGTCGCCGCCGTCGCCCGTCAGGCGGAACGGCCGGCTGGACAGGTCGACCTCGGCAATCGTGTCCCACATCATGCGCGTGCCGACGTGTTCGGCCTGGGCCTGCATCTGCTCCATCAGCCAGGGGCCCTGGATCACGTCCGCGAAGCCGGGATAATTCTCGACGTCGGTGGTCGTGGTCAGCTGGCCGCCGGGCTGCACGCCCTGGACGACGATGGGCTGCATTCCCGCGCGCGCGGCGTAGATCGCGGCGCTCAGGCCCGCGGGGCCGGAGCCCAGGATCAACATGCGGGTGGTGTGTACGGTCATGGCGCTATCGTTTCCCGGATTCGATAGGCGATGTAGCCCCTCGACCCCGGTTTTTGAACGGCACCCGGCACCCCCGCCGCGCCGGTTCGTTCTGGGACGGCGGAGGTACCGATGCGCGACGACGAACAGGTGACGATCGAGCCCTATAAGGGTCCGTCCGGCGGGTGGGGCTCGATGAAGTCGCTGGCCGAGGTGGGCCTGCGCGAAAAAGTGGGGCCCGCCGCGGTCGCCGAGCTGGTCCGCCAGAACAAGCCCGAGGGGTTCCAGTGCGTCAGCTGCGCCTGGGGCAAGCCCGCCCATCCGCACCCGGCCGAATTCTGCGAGAACGGGGCCAAGGCGACCGCGTGGGAACTGACCAGCCACCGCATCACGCCCGACTTCTTCCAACGGCACACGTTGGCCGAGCTGCGGACCTGGCCCGACCACGACCTGGAACAGGCCGGCCGCCTGACCCACCCGATGCGCTACGACCGCAACACGGACAAATACGTCGCCGTCCCCTGGGAGGACGCGTTCCGCGAGATCGGCGCCAAGCTCAAGCTCTACGACCCTACCAAGGTCGTGTTCTACGCGTCCGGCCGCGCCAGCCTGGAAACCAGCTATATGTGGGCGCTCTACGCCCGCCTCTACGGCAGCCAGAACCTGCCCGACTCGTCCAACATGTGCCACGAAACCACGTCGGTGGGCCTCAAGTCCGCGATCGGATCGCCAGTCGGTACGATCCAGCTGACCGATTACGAGACGTGCGACGCGATCTTCTATTTCGGCCAGAACCCGGCCACCAACAGCCCGCGCTTCCTCCATCCCTTACGCGAATGTGCCAAGCGCGGCGTCGAGATCGTGGTGTTCAACCCGCTCAAGGAACGCGGCCTCGAACGCTTCACCGATCCTCAGAACCCGCTTGAGATGGCGACGGGCAAGTCCACCCCCATCGCCACTCAATACCACCAGGTGAAGGCCGGCGGCGACATCGCCGCCATCATGGGCATCATCAAATGGCTGGTCGAACGCGACGACGAGCGCGGCGGCGTGATCGACCACGACTTCGTCGAACGCCATACCCACGGCTATCAGGCGGTGGCCGATGCGGCACGCGGCCATGATTGGGACGAGCTGGAACGTGAAAGCGGCCTGACGCGCGACGCTATGGCGGCGGCGGGCGCCGTCTATGCCCGGTCCGACCGGGTGATCGCGGTCTACGGCATGGGCCTGACCCAGCACGTGCGCGGCATCGACAATGTCCACATGCTGGTCAATCTGATGCTGCTGCGTGGCAATGTCGGCAAGCCGGGCGCGGGCTTCGGCCCCGTGCGCGGCCATTCCAACGTCCAGGGCCAGCGGACGGTGGGCATCACCGAAAAGCCGGAACTCGCCCCGCTCGATAAGTTTGCCGAGCAGTTCGGCTTCGAGCCCCCGCGCGCCAAGGGCTGGGACACGATCGAATCTTGCGAGGCGGTGCGCGACGGCCAGGCGCAGGCGTTCCTGCAACTGGGCGGCAACTTCTTCCGCGCGGTGCCCGACCACGCGGTGATGGAGCCGGCCTTCCAGCGACTCGACCTGACCGTTCACGTCGCCACCAAGCTCAACCGGTCGCACCTGCTGCCGGGCAAGGTATCCTACGTCCTGCCCTGCCTCGGCCGTATCGAGCTGGACGCGCAGGCCACGGGACCGCAGGCGGTGACGATGGAGGATTCGTTCAGCCGCATCTACGGTTCGCGCGGCCGCGTGGCACCGGCGGCGGAGACATTGCTGTCCGAACCAGCCATCGTTGCTGGGCTGGCCATGGCGACGCTGCCCGACAATCCCGACGTCCCCTGGGACGCGTGGGTCGGCGACTACGGCCTGGTCCGCGACGCGATCGAGGTCAGCTACCCCGAGATGTTCGAACGTTTCAACGAGCGCATCTGGACACCCGGCGGGTTCTGGAAAGGCAACGCCGCCGCGCATCGCGAATGGAAGACCGAGAGCGGGCGAGCCGAGTTCAACGTGCCCGGCGCGCTCAACGCCACCGGCTTCGACGAGGCGGAGGGGCGGATGCGGCTGGTGACGCTGCGTTCCAACGACCAGTTCAACACCACCGTCTACGGCTATCACGACCGCTTCCGCGGCATAAAGGGCACGCGCATGGTGGTGATGGTGGGCCCTGCCGACATGGAACGGTTGGGACTGGCGGACGGCGACACCGTTTCGCTGGTTACCGATATCGACCGCGACGTGGCGCGGCGCGTCGACGGCCTGCGCGTCGTACCCTACGACCTGCCGGACGGATGCGTCGGTGCCTATTATCCCGAATGCAACGTGCTGATCCCCGTCGCCCACCACGCGATCGAGAGCCATGTGCTCGCCGCCAAATCGGTGCCCGTCCGCATCGAGAAGGCAGCGTGAGCGGCCCGATGCCTTCCCCGATCCTGGGTGCGGTTCTCGCCGGCGGCCGGTCCAGTCGGTTCGGATCGGACAAGGCGGACGCGCGGCTGGCGGGCGAGACGCTGACGGCGCGCGCCGCCGCGGCCGTCGCGCCCTTCGCGTCCGAGGTGGTGACGGTGGGCGGTCCGCCCCGCCCCGGTCTGGCGTCGGTGCCCGACCGGCCAGCGGCGGACCTGGGTCCGCTAGGCGGGCTGGCGGGCGCGCTGGCCCATGCGGAGGCGTGCGGCTTCGTGGCCGTGCTGACGATCGCCTGCGACACGCCCGCCGTTCCCGACGGCCTGCTGGACGCGCTGATCCGTCGCGGCCCCAGCTATTGCGAGGATGCGCCGACCTTGGGCTATTGGCCGGTCGAACTCGCGCCGCGCCTGCTCGCCTGGCTGGACGGCGGCGGCGACCGCTCGATCCGTCGCTGGGCGCGCGAGGTCGGCGCGTTGCCCATCACCGCCGGCGGCCCCGTCCCCAACGTCAACACGCCGGAGGATCTGGCGGCGCTCGCGTGAAGGGGGCGGAACCGGCCGCCGTCCTGACCCTGCGTCCGGACGGCTCCGTGACGCCGGCGGACCGACCGATCGCCCACGAAGCCCCGGTGGCGATCGAGGTCGATGGGCTGGGCTACGCCGTGATGATGGCGACGCCGCTCGACCTGACGGCGTTCGCGACGGGCTTCGCGCTCACCGAACGTTTGATCGACAACGCGTCGGACCTGATCGATGTCGACCCGTTCCAGGCCGCGGACGGCTGGTTGCTTCGCCTGACGTTGGCCGGCCGTTGTCGCGATCGCGTCGCCGATCGCGTGCGCCACCGCACCGGCGACACCGCCTGCGGACTGTGCGGCATCGCCAGCCTGGGACAGCTGCGCCGCCCCCTGCCCGCCGCGCCCTCGCCCCCGTCCGTCGACGCCGCGGCCGTGTTCGCAGCGCTGGACGCCATCCGCGACCATCAGCCGCTGACGCGCGCGACGGGGGCGCTGCACGCCGCCGCCTTGTGCGACGATGCCGGCAGCGTCCGCCGCTGTTTCGAGGACGTGGGCCGCCATAACGCGCTCGACAAGCTGGTCGGCAGCGTCGCCCTCGCCGACGAGCCGCCGTCGGGTTTCGTGCTGGTCACGTCGCGGATCAGCTTCGAGATGGCGGACAAGGCGCTGGTGATGCGCGCGCCGATGCTGGTCGGCGTGTCGGCCCCCACCGACATGGCGGTCGCCCACGCGCGCGCGAACGGCCTGACGCTGCTGGCGTTGGCGCGGGGGGATGCGGTGCTGGTGATGAACGACCCGCACGGGGTGTTTCGGCGCGACCGGTAGCGAAGGACAGCTACCAGCTGGATCATCCGGTCCGGACGCATAAGGTGTGACCGGCTGCGGCGCAGGGCGCCGCGGCATTCTCTACCAAGCTCGGGGGCCCCCGCGTCGCGCCAGCGAAGGCGGACGCGACCGCGGTCGGCTGGGCGCTCCCTTGCCCGGAGCGGACGGCCTTTCTGACCGCGGCCACGCCCACCCCTCCTCGCCCTCGCGAGAACTGAAGCCCTGCGGCTGCGTCGCTATCTGACCCCCAGATAGCGACTGCATTCGCGCACCCAAAATCCCAGCCGGCCCCAGGGGCCAGGGAGGGCTTGTGCCCGTTTTGGATAGAGTTGCGGCGAACACCATCCTCGACCGATTTACCCCGGACTACTTTCGAACCGCTTTCCATCGCGCACTGATAGAGCAGCAGCCGGCGACAGACCTCGACCGATTGCGCCGGTCGGACTGGCACATCGTCCGGGTCATGCTGGAACGGCGCGAGGCCGGCCGCGCCTTCGCCACGCCGATCGCGCTGGCACGTGAGGTCCGGTGCCGGCCGAACATGGTCCGGCACGGCCTGCGCCGATTGCGGGCGCACAAGCTGCTGCCGTTCGAGGTGCATCAGTGAGCGGCGGTGAAACCCCATCTGCGGGTGATCTCGCCATGGCTCGCGCCGCCGCTGCGGTCGCTGCCAGCTTCGCCAACGGGCACCGGACTCATGAGCGCCGGACCCGCGATCCAGTCCATCGCTATGCCTATGACACATGCGCCAAGGAGGCAAGGCCGCTCGCGCCACTTTCCGACACCTTAGAGGGATCGTCGGGCGAAATTTATGTCGTCATCCGAGCCCTTAACCGATGGTATCTAGAGGGCGGCTCTGTGTGGCCCGGCGCCATCAGGCTGCTCGAAAAGCTGCTCAAGGAAGAAAACGGGTTCCACGTCGGCTCCGGTACCACCGTCTGCGCGGAAAGCGTCCTGGCGGAACGCGGCCTCGGCGTCAGCTGGATCGGCAAGTGCAAGAAGCAGCTGCGTGACCTGAAGCTCCTGTCCTGGGTCCGCCGGACCGAGAAGACCGACCTCCCGCCGGGGCCCGGCGTCTTCGACCGCATCGAAGTCCCGTGCATCTACAGCTTCACATTCCACCACCCCGACATGCCGGAGCGCCTAGGGGAGCTGATGGAGGGAGAGCGGCAGGCCCTTCAAGCTAAGCGTGAAGCGAACGCGATCAAGTTCGGCTGGACTGCGCGCGAGCCGACGCCCCTCAAGCCTGTCCTGCGTCCCGTGGAGGGCGGTGCCGCGCGCCTGAACCCGCGCATGTACCGTAAGGCAGCGGAGGCAGCGGAGGCCAACCGCGCTGCCGATATCGCCAGGAACGATGCGGCCGAAGCGCGATCACTCGCCTTCACCAGGGCGCAAGCCGCCGCAGGCACCTGATCGGACTTAGACGCGAGTATACCTCATATAAGAAAGAATCATTTATAGCGTCCCTCCGGGACACGCCCTTCGATCCCCTCACCGACCCCGTGACGGCACCGTTACCCACCACCGGCATCGCTGTCGCGACTGCCGAGCGGGCGCTATCGCGCCCGGGGCTCCCTAGGAGGGAGCGTCGCAAGGGCCGTGCCAGAGCGCGACCGGAAGTGCGGGTGTCAGCGGGTGGAGAGGGCTTGCCGCATCAGGCGGCGCATCGCCTCGGGACGCGAGGGCGGATCGGCCTGATCGGCGATCCAGGCGTCGAGTGCGGCGAGATCGTCCGGCTGAAGGCGGACGCCGACGAACTGCCCGGACTGGCCGGGCCGGCTCGCGTTTCTGTTATCAGAACTTGACGGCGACACGGCTTCTGATAACAGAAGTGCAGCCCGACGCAAGGTTGCACCCTCGCGCCGGGCCTAACTCGAACCTCGGAGGTCTATTCCGTGGCGCAAGCTGCTTCGTGCCTAACAGCATCCCCTCGTCTCGCCCAGCTTCTCGCACCGCTGCCCGCGGATGCCGAGCCGGTGATGACCCCCGCCTTCCACCGCGTCCTGACGCGCGAGCGCACCCGCGTCGGCGAGCGCTGGCGGGACGAAATGCGGCGCGTCTATATGGCCGACTACGACTACAGCCGCGCGGGCATGGGCCTGGCGATCGCGCGGGACGGCCGGTCCCCGCGGGAACTGGAGTGGGCCGAGGTCGATAACGCCGCGGCCTATCGGCGGTGGGTCGGCGCGGTCGGCCGACAGATGCTGGTCCCGGCGCCAGGCGCGGCGCAGCTGCGGTGGAAGCGCAAACACCAGGGCCTCGACGGCGGCCGGCCGGAGTGGGATGCTGCGATCAGCGCCGACGTGGCGCGGCTGGGGGGAACTTGCTGATGGGTGCGCGTGGAAAAAAGCGGCGGCGGGCGAATGGCTCAGTGGCATTGGGAAAAGGCACCTCGACGAGGGGTCCGTCATTTGAGCCTGTCTATTTCGATATTGGGCGCGAGCCGGTGCCATCCGTCGATCCAGGTGACCTGGCACAGGCTCTTGAGCTGTATGCCCGTCACAATACCCTTGTCGCCGCGGCTGGAGACATAGAAGAGGTGGAGGAGCTTGAGGAGACGCTTTCCAAAGACGTCAAAGCTCGCTTCATAACTGGTGAATGGGAAGCGATCAATTATAGAGCCAGCAAACTCAACGACTTCTTGAAAGAAACCGGAAAGATCCGTGCCGCCGACCCTGGTCACGATGCAGAACCCGTCGAGCATGAACTTCTTGCTCATGCGGCAACATGCTCGTTTGATTATCACCCAGACGACGCGCTAGTCTGGCCGACCAATCAATAGGTCCGCCCACGCCTGCATCAGCGCCCGGCGTTCGGGCAGGTGGACCGATCGATTGTACGCCCCCTCGACCTTGACGTTGATCTTCTCCTCGGCCGCCGCTGCGCCGCCGCCGACGTGGCCCAGCGCCCGGTCGATCTCGCCGCGGCCGGCCACCCGGCGCTCGTTGCAGATCGTGCTGAAGCTGGCGCGCCAGCCGTGGGGGACGTGGCGGCCGGCGTAGCCGGCGCGGTCGTACAGGTCGCCGATCGCCGCCTCGCCGATCGCGGCGCCGGCGCGGCGGCCGGTGAAGATCAGATCGTCGTCCGTTAAGCTCTCTCGCGAGAGCTTAACCGCACGAAGTACCGTAACCGCCTGTTTCGACAGTGGAACAAGGTGGTCATTAGTGGCATCGCGCTTCTTCGCGGCCGACAGCTTCATCCGGACGGCCGGCACGCGCCACGTCGGCAGGTCGCCATCCAGGTCCTCAATCTCACCCCAGCGGGCGCCGCGGAGCGCCGCCAGGCGCACGCCGGTCAGCGCCAGGAATCGCGACGCCAGCTGCACGCCGGCGCCGGCGTGCAGCTCGGCCGAGCGCGCCAGGAGCGCGCGAACCTCGTCGAGGTCGACCAGCGCCGGCTGGCGCCGCGGCGGCCGCGCGGCCGCCAGCTCGTCGGCGACCTCCTCGGCGGGGTCGGCGTCGACCAGGCCGCGCACCTTGGCGTAGCGGAACACGCCCGACAGCCACTGGCGCAGCCGGCGCGCCGTCGACGGCGCGCGGACGGCCGCCGCCTCCAGCAGCTCCAGCACGTCGGCCGTGCCGATCGCGGCGATCGGGCGGCCGCCGATCGCGGGGAAGACGTGGCGGCCGAAGATTGCCAGTACGTCGGCCGCGTGGATCTCGGTCCAGTCGCGGCGCTCGCGATCGTGCCACAGCCGCGCGATCGCCTCCACCGTCTCGCCGGCGGGCGCGATGCGCGGATCGAGCCCGCGCACCACGCGATCGCGCACCTCGGCGCGCCAGGCGCGCGCCGCCGGCAGCTGATGCGTGGGCCAATCGCCCAGCGTCAGCGTCAGGTCCTGTCCGGCGTGCCGCGCGCGGCACCGCCAGATCTTCCGGTTCGACGGCGGGGGCATGACGGCGAGGTAGAGCCCCTCTCCATCTGATAGCTTCTGGACGCGCGCCTTCGGGCGCGCGGCTTTCACCTGCGCGTTTGTCAGCATAGGACGATATTCCTGTCGGATCAGGTAAGGAGAGAGTGATGGAGCCGCACGAGCTTGGTATGGCTCTCGCCGGGCGAGCTGCCGAAGCGCTTGCGGACGGCTTCCGCGTCCACCTGCACGTCAACTTCGTTCGAGAACGACCAGTTGAGGCTTTGCAGATCGCGTGTCAGCCAGCCTTTGTCGAAGTAGCGAGGGCGGGTGGTTTGAGCCTGGTAATGCCCTATTCGAGCATCGAGCGGATCGATATTCTCCCGCCGCGAGATCCACGCACTTGATCTGATCCGACCGCGGCGGAGAGAATGTCCGCCGTGGTCGCTGACACGCGCGTATTCTCGTCGGTTCTCGACGTCGATCGGTGGGTGATACCCCGAAAGGCACGCGCTGTACCCCAGCTAGCTGCGGGGGTAGTCGACCGCCGTCACCCCCGCATCCGCTTCACCAGCGCCTTCCATTGATCCTCCGTTCGCGGCCCCCAGTCGGGTCCGTCGGGTAGCAGGTGGGTGACGCGCAGCTCGGTTGGCCGCGATCGGCAGCGCGAGCAGCAGATATGGTCGCCGAGCATGTGCTTTCGCACGTCCCACCCTCGCACGAGGTAGTAGCGGTACAGCTTCTCGGTATCGAGCGTCGCTTTGTGGCCGCACCGGCAGATCGCCGTGAGCCGCATCTTGTGGCGCAGCACGTCGCTTAGCGACTCGATCTTCGTGTTGGCACCCACGCTGTCCAGCATAGGGAACGAAAGCGGAACAAAAACCCTTTCCAGCGTTGATCGCTTGCGGCATCCTACCCGCCCCACCCACGCGAAGGTTGCACCGATGATCGAGCTAGACGCCGCCCAGGCCGCCCCGGCCCGTCCCCCCTTCGGCCGATGGCTGATCGCGCAGGACCGGTCGGTCGACGCATCCGCCGATGTGCGTGCCCTGGCGACCGCCGCCCGCCTCGACCCGAAGTTCCCGCGCGACGGCAGCCCCGAAAAGGTTTCCGCGCACCTCAACGCCGCCCAGGCGAGCCAGGAGATGCACGAGGCGTTCGAGCAAGCGGAAACCGACTGGCGCTACGCGTGACGGTGTCAGCCGTGCCCCGGACCGGCGTCATGCGCGCCGTCAGGCTGGAAGGTGGACCGCTGGACGGGCTCGTCGTCCAATGGTCCGGCGAGCCGCGCCTCGACGCCCCGGTCATCGCCGGCACGTCGAGGATGTGGGGGTCGGACTATGAGGAGGGTGACGAGGGCCGGATCGTCGACGTGCCTTATCGACAGGATGCCCTTCGGCCGTTCGTGTATGTGCATACCGGCTGACGGCGAAGCTGGGTTCAATCCCGCCAGCTCCTCCAACAAAAGTATATATCCCGTATTGCTATCGCATTAGACCTTCGCTATATACTGCGTATAGCAAGGGGACCGGGACGATGATCAGCAGCCGTGAAGTGATGAAGGTTCTCAAGGCGGGCGGATGGGAGCATGTCGCCACCCGTGGCGATCACCACCAGTTCAAGAAGGACGGGGTCAAGGTCACCGTCCAGCATCCGGTCAAGGACCTCTCGCTTCGCAACATCTTCAGCATCGAGAAAGCCACCGGGGTCAGGCTTCGGCCCTGAGGGGCCGGGCCGCGCCGGAAGGCACCCAGATGACCGATCATATGCCCGGATGGGCTTGAGCCGTAGACCTGCGCTGGAGAGTGCACCATGTCCGCTACCTACTTCCCGGCCGTCGTCGACCGCAGCGCCAGCGGTTTCGGCGTTACCTTTCCCGATTTCCCCGGCTGCATCGCTGCCGGCGGCACCGTGTCCGACGCCTGCATTCAGGCGGAGAAGGCGCTGGCCCTGCACGTCGAGGCCATGCTCAAGGATCGCGACGCGATTCCGGCTCCCTCCTCGCTCGATGCGATCGAGGACGTGGAGGGTGCCGATGACGTGGCGCATGTCTTGATCCGTGCCGACGTGCCCGCGAAGACCGAGCGCGTGCTGGTGTCGATCGATGGTAACCTGCTCCGCGCGATCGACGCCGTGGCACCGAACCGCTCGGCGTTCCTGGCGGACGCGGCGCGCGCGCAGCTCGGCGGCGCCACCGCAGCGGCGATCATGGCGCAAGGAGAGCTGGCGACCATGAACCGGTCCGATCTGGAGCGTGAGTACGGCTTGAAGCCGCGCGGCTGACCGCTGGCGTCTCAAGAGTCAGCCACCTTTACACTTCTCCGCGCGGAACGCGCCGGATCGACGGAAAGCCGCGACTGGCCCGCTTCGTGCTGAACGGTTCAACAAGAGGGAGGGAATAACATGCGTATATGGACGATGGCTGCTGCGGCGGTGGCGATGGTGGTGGCGAGCGCGCCGGCTCAGGCGGTGGTGTCGCTGAACATCTTCAACGACGGTGCCAACGTGCTGGCGATTGCACGCGGCAGCCTCGATCTGACGGGTCTCGCAGCGATCCGCAACACCAGCAGCGAAGTACCCTCTATTCGGGGCAATACGCCGTTCGCCACCCTTAGTGGATCGGGTCAGGCGATTACGGTGTATTCGGGGCTGGCCGGCTCTCGCAATTTCTCGTTCTCGGGCTTCCCGCTGACGTTCGTCGATGCAGCCGGTGTTTCTGCCTTCGGCTTCGACCTCGCACGCGGCGAGGTGTGGGTAAGCCAAGGCTACGTCAGCCGCACAGAGTTCAGTACGGGCACTGGCCGATTTAACGCGTCGATAGCTGCCGCTGGTTTCCAGCCGGGCGTGTATGAATACACCACGCCCAGCGACATCATACGCGTCATCATCGGGTCCAGTTCGGCGCTACCCGAGCCCGCCAGCTGGGGCATGATGCTTGCCGGCTTCGGCATGATCGGCGCCGCCGCTCGCGGACGGCGCCGGACACGTGTCGCCTACGCTAGATAGGCACAGGGAAACAGCTTCGGGGGGTCGCTGGCGGGGTAGTTCTGTGGGTTGTGCTTCGGCCCCTTGGGATCGGGCACAGCAGACTGATCCACTAACGTGACCCATGCCGCAGCCTGCTCGTCGTATGCCTTAAGCAGCCACAACGCTGGTGTCGGGCCGGGTGTCGATACATCACGCGGCCTGATACCGAAGAATGCTGGTCGCCTAGCGACGGTGTAAACCCATTCGACCCAGGGTCGAGGGCCACTGCCCACCTCGCTCCCGTTGGCACTAGCATAGCTGCTGTCGTAATCGTTGTTCAGCGCAGCATATGCGAATTGATCGTTCGTTCCGACCGCGATGCTCGTGATGCCATCATGCGGTATCGTGGCGCGATTTGCGGCAGCGAAGACGAGTTCTGCGAAGTTCGCCTCATAGGTCTCGAAAAAGCCAGGCCCCTCATCTAAGGAAAACCCGGTCGCTAGGCTCTCAAAGCGGAACCGCTTGTAGCCGCTGACCACCTTAGGTGCCACGGTCACGCTGATCGGCACGTCCTTCACCTGACGTGGCGTGCTGCTGTCCGTCACGCGGTAGACAGCGTCATACTGCCCGGCCGTGGTGTATTCGCCGACCTGACGCTTGAGCTTGATCGATCGGCCGGGCGCCACAGTGCCGGACGCGAGCGCGATACGATACGGGCCCTTGCCGCCGCGGATGTAAAACATCAGTTCGCCGGCTGCGCCAACGGTCGCGGAATGGCCGGTGGTGCTTACCGTCGCATCCAGCGCCGGCCGCGCCTTCTCCGGGCCGGGGTCGGCCACGAACGCCTCGTAGGCCCGAGCGCGAGGCGGGGGAACGCCGTCCGCCGTCAACTCGCCGGTATAATTCCGCATCCCCCAGGTGCCGATTTGGTCCTGCGAGCCGACGTCCGTGAACTGACTGTAGAGCCCGACCCCCTTCGAGCGCAGCGCTCGCATGAAGTCCAATTCCAGCTGATACGCTTCCGGTGAATTGACCACGCGGATCAGGAAATCGGTGAGTTCGTTGAACTCGCTATTGGTCAGCGTCGTAGGCTCTCCACCGGCCTGCGCATAGTTGTTGAGGTCGTACTTGTTCTGCATGTGGCAGCTTGCCTCGTAGGTATCGAGGTCTAGGCCCACCGCATCGGCGAACCTCTTGTTCTCCACCGCCAGACGGAGGGCTTCCTTGCAGGTAGGCGCGTTACCGGCCCCGCCCCAGAAGGGGAACACGCCGCCCTCTTTCCAGTCCTGGATCGCGTCGAGGATGCCGGGCTGTCCCGCGCGCGCCGCCTGTAGCAGTCGTGCAGCGTTGGCGGGGCTGCGCCCAGCCTCGAACATGCTGAATGAGTGGTAGCCGGTGATGAGCGCCGTGTGAAACACCTCGTTGAACTGCGCCACGTCAAGGCCGGGCATCTTGGCATTGCCGGGGAAGCCGAAAACGGTCGCGGCGACTTGACGGAGAAAAGCCTGATCCTCGCCCGTCGTTTGCACGCCGAGACAGTTGCGAAGGAGGTGCGCCTTGCCGGCTGCGGTCCATTCCTCCAGGAGGATGCGGGCCACATAGGTTCGGTAGTAGAGGGCGACGTGCTGGGGTTGCCAGTTCACGAGGCCGGTCTTCTCCTCCCAAAGCGTTTTCAACTTGCCATCGGAACCGGTGATCCGATCATAACCGATGGTGTTAAACAGTATCCCGCCCCGGAAAGTGAAGTTCCAAGGGGTTTCGTTGCTATACTCCATCCACGTAGGCTGATCGGGGAATTGCGCGATCAGGTACTTAGCCAGCGCGCGAATGTTCGTGTCGATCGGCACGAGATTGTTGTTGAGGACGTCGCCGATGTAGTCGGCGGGAATGTTGAAGTGGCCGACCTTGCCCAGCTTCTTGCAAAGCGCCGCTTGCACCTCGATCGGCACGCCGGTGCTGGTCTTGTACGAATAGCGCGTCGGGCCGACCCGGTTCGCCCAGCTGAAATCACCGGTGCGATCGTTGGTGCTGGACCAATCCATGAAGCGGAACAGGTCGTCCTTGGCGCGGTCTGCCAGGAACTCCGGGTTCCAGATCTTGGATAGGTCGCCCTCGGGCTTTTGCACTGTGACGGTGGCCTGCCACTCGTCCAGCAGTGCCTCCTGGTCCGCGCGGACGACCTGGATATGATGGGGGACGTTGGTCGGGTTCACGTTCCTGAACCCGAGATCCATCGCCGCGCCGTGGACGAGCGCGCCTCTGACCACGAACCGACGGCCGTTCTGACTGCCAGGAACGATCGTGGCGCGGTCGGCGAAGGGGATCAGGTCCGGGTTGCCGCCCTGCCAGCGGACGACGTACTCATCGACAACGACGCCGGGCTTGCCGACGCCGGGGGCGGGAACGTGGAAGAACAGCTCGGTCTTGCCCTCGGGCAGCTTAGTACACCAGCCGTCCGCGTCGAACAGGGCATCCGCGTTGCCGGGGTAGAGATATTCGCTGACGCCGCCCTTGCTCGTGCGGAAACCTTCGGTGTTCTTCACCCGATCGAGCCAAGGCTGCTCGTTGAGATAGGCGTCGATGCCGTTGAGGTTGACGCCGGCCACCAGACTGCGCTGCTCGGGCGAGATTGAACCGTCATCGGCATCGTCGTTGAGGATCGTGCCCAGCGCCGATAGGCGGGCGCCGGCAGCGTAGCCCGCCGGCACGGTGATCGAGACGCTGAACGTCTCGTCGCCCTCGAAGGTGGCATCGCCGGCTACGCTGACCTGGAACGTGCCGCTCGCTACGCCGTCGGCCAGCACGACCGTGCCGCCGGCAGGCAGGACGCCGCCGGTATAGTCGCTGGCGTCCGTTGCCCCCTTGGCGAACGACCAGACGACATTGACTGCGCCGGTCGTCGCCGACCGGGTGACGGTATAGACGAACAGCGTCGTCGCGCCGCTGGCGCCTTCCATCTTGGCCTGATCGACCGACAGCGTGACGGTGGGGGTGGGCGCGACGACGGCTGGCGCCAAGCCCAGCGCCACGACGGACCCGATCCACTGGACGCCGTTCAAGGTCGTCAGCGTCAGCACGTCCAGCCGCCCGGCCACCGTCGACAGCGCCGGCACCGACCCGCCGGCCCACATGATCCCGGCCGGGAGCGTCAAGCCGCGCCCGCCGGTGCCGTCCTGGCGGAGGTAGAGCGTCACCGTCTGCCGACGCGCGGTAGCCGTCGCCGACAGCGTCAGCGTGCAGTTGGCAGTCAGGGTCAGGTCGTACACCGGATCCTCGCCCGTCGCCGTCGACAGCGCGACCGTCTGCGCCGCGCCCGAAGCGGGGATGACGGTGACGGCGTTCAGGATGCTGCGCAGGTCCATTGGATCAGACTCCGTAGGTCACGGCCGTGCCGTCGTAGGTGATGGGGGCGCCGGCGTAGGTGGCGGCGTTCCCGGGGCTGGGCGTCGAAAAGGCGGGGGCGAACAGCTGAGGCGCAGCCACGAGCAAGGAGGGCGCGATCGCGATCGACGATCCGTCGATCACGTTCGGCGCGAACAGCTGCGAGGCGGGACCGAGCGTCTGGGGTGCGACCGTCCCAATGCCGCCAGCGGCCAACTCGAAGACGCCCAACTGTCCCGCCGCCGCCAGGCGCACCAGTCGGATCGCCGGCGGCGGCACACCCGGCAGCGGTGGGAAGGTCAGGACGACGCGCAGCCCCCGCCCCGCCCGCGCGAGCGCGCGCCGGCGCAGCGGCACGGCGACGACCGGGATCGTCACGCGCGCGGGCCGGTGATGGGCGATACGACGGGCAGGCGGAGCTGCACGTCGATCCAGCGCTCGGGCGCCAGGTCGGTGCGGACGAAGTCCACCCACACGAAGCCGATCGGGAAGCGCAGCGTGGCGGCGCCCGACGGGGTCAGCAGGACCGTAGCGTCGCTAACGCGAGATATGCCCCCGCCCTCGGTCGTGATCGTCGCCAGCGGATCGGCGCCGGGCATCTCGCGGAAAGATGCCCGGAGGGTGCAGCCCTCGGGAAAGGTCGGCGCGCCCGTCTCGGTGATGACCGTGACCTGTATCGCGTCGGCGAAGCCGGCGGCGATCGGGCGCGCCAGCTGGGTGGTGTCGGCCATGTGCGCCTCCGGGGGCTGGGATCAGAGGGCGAAGATGCCGTTGGCGGGCCAGACGACGGCGCGATTGCCGCCGTCGGGCGTGAAGGGCAGTCCGGTCGCGACGTCGAAATAGGCGATCAGCCGGGACGTGGCCGCGTCGCCCGTGTCGAGATACAGGACCATCGCCTCGACCGCCGCGGCTGAGCCGACGCTGGCGGGCACGGATACGAATGTCGCGTCGGCCGCGTCGAACACGCCCCCGGCCACCGACTTGCCGGACAGCGTGACCGGCGCGCCGATCCGGGCGCCCGACGGGATCGAGGCCAGGAACTCGTGGCCGGCGCCGAAGGTGTAGGCGCCGGTGTCGATAAGCTGGGCACGGACGGTGCCCGTGACGAGGTTGACCCCCGCGGTCAGGAGGGCCTGCTTGAAGAGGGGATAGAAGGCGTTCGCCATCGCGGGAGTCCTTTCGAGTGGGGTCAGCGCGCGGCCGTCAGGCGACCGATCTGTGCGATCAGGCCGTCCGCCTGGCGCACGGCGTCGAGCTGGGCGCCCAGCGTCCGCGCTTGGCGCGCGAGCCTCAGGGCATTCCCGATGCGGTCCAGCACGTCGGTACCGCGGCCGCGGTACGGCTCGGGCAGGACAGCCAGCACGCGCCGCGCCGCCGGCGCCAGGCGCGCGTAGGCAGCCTCCGCGCGCGTCAGCGCGTCGCTGACGGCCGGCAGGATCGGGACGGGCGCCGGGATCGGCGTGACGATCGGCGGGGGCGTGGCGGCGGTCGGCGTCTTGATCGAGCGCGACGCGCAGGCGGAGAGGCTCGCCGCGGCGGCGAGTACCAGGATCATTCGCATGGAGATCTCCGGACGGAGGAAGGGCGCGAAACCGCGCGCCCGCGGGTTCGGGTGAGCGTTCGTGCTTTCGGGTAGGATTACGCCGCGAGGCCGGTCAGGCAGAGCTTGACCTCGCGCGCGCGACGAGCGGCAAGCCCACGCACCACCCGGGGCGGTCGGCCGGCCTTGTCCCAGCGCAGCATCGCACGGCACCCGCCGGCGACGTCGCCCGCGCGCCACAGCTTGGCCGCCGTGGATCCGCACGCGGCCGCGGTGCCGACGTTGTAGGCCCAGCTGATCGCGGCCGCGCGAACGCGATCGCGACCGGGCGCCTTCAGCTGCGGCACGCACGCCAGCAGCGGTTCGGCATGCGCCACCAACTCGTCTTCGAGCAGCTCGGCGCACCGCGCCTCGGTGTAGCGCTGGCCCATCCGCACTCCCTTGGTGATCCCGTCGCACGCTGTCGCGACGCCGACGATGTCGAGGTACGCGTCCAGGTACTGTCGGCCGGCGACGTGGCGGACCGTGGCGGTGCCGTCGGTCGCGATCGTCGCGGTGACGGTGCGTCCGCTCTCTTCCGCCGGGACGGAGACGAGCAGGATCGAGGCGGCCAGGGCGCCGATGATCCCGGCCAGCGTCTTGCGCTTGGCGGGCGGGCGATAGGGGCTAGCGGCCATCGTCGGGGCTCCCCTGCTGGATCACGCGCGCGACGCCGGCGGCGATCTGGATGGCAAGCGGCACCAGCAGGGCGACATTCGCCGGCAGGCGATCGAGGACGGCCGGGGGCAGCGCGCTCCAGATCGAGGTGACGACGTCGGGCAGCGCGATCGCCAGCGCGAGCAGGACCGCGCCGAGCGCGGACAGCTGCACGGACGACCAGCGCCAGGCGAGGCGCCAGTTGGGCAGAAGCTTCATGATGGATCTCCGGAGAGGGCGGCGACCGGCCGCCGGCGGGTCAGTGCGCCTGGCGCTCGCGCTCGCGCTCCTGCCGATCGTCCTCGCGGCGCGCGCGATCGGCGAGATAGCTGACGTCCTTCGTCAGCCCGAGCAGGACCGGAATGTACGTGCGCTGGTTTTCCTCCGCGCGACCCATGCGGCTCTTCAGGTCCGCTAGCTGGAGGTCGACCGAGCTGCGCCACGCGCCGATCGCCTGAAGCTGCGCGTTGATGGTCAAGGCGACCGTGACCAGGCCGACGATCATCAGCACCAGCTGCATCCAGGGGCGCGGCGCCGGGGCGGGCGGGGGCGTCACCACGGTGGTCACCGCAGTGGAGGGGGTGTCGGACATGGGGGCTTCCTTCAGGAGGCCGGCGCGATCGCGCAGGGCGTCTCGATGTTGCGGATGCAGTGGCCGGGCGCTTCCCCGGTCCAGACGAACAGCTGGTCGATCACGGCCGCGACCGGTCGGGCCCAGGGCCGCCCGCGCAGCTGAGCGCGCCCGACATAGCTGCTGATCGTCTCGTCTGCCGACGGACAGTGGTCCGTCAGGCGGAGCAGGTAGCCGGTGCCGACGATCGCCGTCTGGGCGAATTGGTCGACACTGACCAGCAGCTGGTGGGCGACCTCACGCCGCCGGGACAAGGATCGCCTCCCAATCGACGCGGGTCGCGGTGACGATGCCGCCGACGTTGGCGGCTGCGCGGATCGCCGTCTTGGCGCCCTGGGTGGCCGCCTCGATCGCGTCGCCGATCACCGCCCAGGCGTCCGCCAGCCGCACGACCTCGGTCGCTAGTTCCACGATCGTGATGCCGCGCGCCTCGGCTTCCCGTGCCAAGAATGCCGTTGGCGCCGAATTGTCGGCCAGCCAGGCACGCGCCGCCGCCTCCTTGCGCGGGTAGGTGAGCGCTTTGCGCGTACCGGGCGTTATGAAGCGCTGAGCCACGATCTCGGCCGCGTCGTCGACGAGCCGTTCCGACGCCGCGCGCAACGGGGCCAAGTCCAGTTCTTGCGGCCGAGCAACCACCGCCTGCGGGACCAGCACGATGCCCTGGCCGGGTTCGAGCGTCTGGGTGCGCGCCGATCCGGGCGGGCCGGCACCTCGCCACAGGTCCGCGCCGCTGTCGAGGTCGTAGACGATCCAGTATTCCATGTTGCCTCCGATCAGCGCTTGAACTCGGTCACGGCGATGGCCGCGCTGCTGTACCGCCAGGACGAGTCTCGGCCGTCGACGGCGTGGCCCAGGTAGAATGTGACGGTGGTTCCCGCGGGCACGTTCAGGACGTGGTAGAAGCTGACCGGCGCCGCGGTCGTCAGCGGGGAGAAGTAGACGTTGCGCGACAGGTAGACCCGGCCCTGCCCGCTGATGTCGGCGAACAGCTGCACGGACATGCGCCCGGTCCCGCCCGTCCGGAGCCCATCGGACATAACGTCGACCTTGAGCAGGCCGCCCGACGACACGATCGTCACGCCCGGCGAGACGTCCACCGCGCCGCCGGCATACACGTCGGCCGAGAAGCCCGACCCGACGGTGGTGCCGGTGATCGCGTTCTGCGCAACGCGATCCGTCGTCAGCGAGCCCAGCACCAAGACGTTCGCGTCCATGATGATGTTGTCGGCGCGCAGGCGCATCAGCGACCCGGCCGCGCCATCGGCGTATATCGTCGCCTCCGCGATGCTTTGCCCGGCTACGACGCTGACACCTAGGTAGCTGCGCGTTCGCCCGGACAGGTCGACGATCACGCCCCCTTGGCGGTTCACCTCGCCGACGGTGCCGTTGTATTCGGCGCGCAGTTGGTTGACCGTCCCCACGACCGCACCGGCCTTCTGATCGGCCACCGCGGTGGCGCGTTCGTCCGCACGCGCCAGCAACCGGCTTCCGGCCTCGCCGTTGACCTGCGCTTCCAGCGCCGCGGCGCGCGATGCGGCGGCGTATCGGTTGGGCAAATCAGCGAGCGTTGCTTCGCTCGATGTCAGCCGTGCCAGCGCCCCGCCGGGCCCGTTGAGGGCTTGCCCGGCCTTGAAGCCATCGATCTCGGCCTGTGAGGCACGATCGACCCGGCACATGAACCAGCGCAGCGTCTTATCGCTGAACCCGCGCCCGAACGCCGACCAGTTGTCCATCGCGTGCCAGCCGCGATACTCGCCGCCGTGAGCCGGTTCGATATAGACCGGCTTCGCCCATTCGCGCACGCCGCCGGTATCTGTGTCACCGACCTTCCCCGCGAGGTCCGGGTCCGACATGAAGTCAATGTTGTAGAGGCCGCCCCAGGTCACGCCCGCGCCGTTCCAGGAAGCCCGCAGCTTCCAGACCTTGGCGCGGAAGATGTACCAGCCGCCAGTCAGGTAAACGCCAGCGGAATTTGCCATTCCTGCATCGATATCGCTGGGGATACGATCTGCGGCCCAACCTCCACCGCCGAGACTTGCGACCGCGCGGGTGCAAGGGCCCGATGCGCCCCAAGGCGCCCATCCGGTGGGGAGTGCCTGCCCATCGGGCCAGGCTGAGAAGTCCGGGTTGGCGTTCTCCGCGCCCTTGCCGGATGCCGCCGTGACCTCCAGGACGCTCGTGCGACCCGCCACCCCCTGCGTTGCCGTGGCCGCGGTCCGTTCGGCCTGCTCGGCCCGCGCATTGATCGCCGCCGGTACGCCGTCGACGCGCGTCTCCAGCCGCCCCACCCGTTCGGCCACCGCGCCGGCCTTGGCGTCGGCGATCGTAGTCGCCCGGTCCTCGATCTGGGCATTGACCTGCTGGCGGAGGCCGCTGTCGCTCGTGCCTGATAGCTGGGCTTCGACAATGTCCTGCCGATCGGCGATGGCCTTGTCGGCGCGGGCGAGGGTCGCGGCCTCGCGTGTGACGCGGGCGTCGACCGCGCGCAGGTCGGACAGATCCTCCAAGATGGCCCCCGCCACCATGAAGCGAGCGCCCGCAACCGAGGTGCGGTTGATATGGATGCGAGGCCGCGCCCAGCTATGGCCGTCGCCGGCGGTCCACTCCGCTACCAGCTCGGAATAATGGTCGGGCGCGTCCCGCACCTGCGACGATCCGTAGTCGCTGCTCGGATAAGAGCGGCTGCCGTCGACGCCGCGGACCACAAAGCCCGCGCCAAGCCGTGCCTCGGGTGAGCCGCTGTACCAGCGGCGCACCTTCCAGGTCGCGCGATAGGTATGGCCGGGCGTCGGCTTGAAGGACGCCATTGTCGCGATCACCGCGCTCTCGCCCGCGCCCGTCAGGAAGATGGCGACCCCTTCGCCATTGGCGGTGAACCGCGGGTCGGTCGCGGCCATGGGCGCGGGGGTGTCGCTGTTCTCGTCGCTCGTCCACCGCTGGGGGTCGATCATATTGACGGGAAGATCGGACGATACGACCCGGCGGTAGCTCGACTGGACCGCGTCGATCTGCTCGCCCAGCGCCCGGTCCCCATCCGCGCGTGCGCGATCGACGCGCGAGACTTCTGCCCTGACTGCCGTATCGTCGTACCCGGCGTCGGCGGCGACGTTCGTGATCCGCTCGTCCAGCCGTTCCTCGGCGCCGACCGCGCGGCGCCGCTCGGCATCGATCTCGTCGCGCGCATCCGTGATGCGCTGCCCGGCGTCCGTCAGCGCCCGATCGATCCGCGGTACCGCGTCGTTCACAACGGCGCCCACGTCGGCGACCACCGTGTCGATGCTCTCGCGTGCGCGGACGGCTTGGGCCCGCAAATCCTCGGCTGCGGCGCCCGTCGCGCCCGCCACCGCGTTGACGCGGTCGCGCGCCTCCGCCGTGGCGTCGTCGATCGCCTTCTCTAGGTCCTGGATGCCGGCCGCCGCCCGCAAGTCCTCCAGCGACGCCGTGAGGGGCACGCCGTCGACGAAGGTCGCGAAGCGGGTGCCGGGCGGCAAGGTCACCGGCCGATCGCCTGCCACTGGACCAGGCGGCCGTTCGAGAACCGATTGTCGCTGTCGGTCGTGTTGAGCGTACCCGACGCCCCGGCGATCGTGGTCGACTGGATGTTGACGACCAGGGCGGGCTTGCCCGCCGTGAAATAGTTGCAGGTGGCGACCAGCGATCCGCAGACGTTCAGGAACGGGCGCGGGAAGGCGATGTTGAAGCCGACCAGGCTGCTGCCGGTGCCGATGACGGTCTGCGATCCCCATTGGATGATATTGCCGCCGGGCAGCGGGGCCCAGCCGCTCGACCCGTCGCCGCCGCCGGCCGAGGCGAAGCCCGCAGGCGTCAGCACCCGGTCGAGCGCGGACCCGGCGTTGATCTCGGCACCGGATGCCGCCGCGACATCGATGACCAGGTCATCCGTCAGCGTGCCGCCGCCGGTTGCCGCGCCCGTGGCGCTGATCCGCCGAGCAGCCAACGCGCGCGCCGCCAGCGCAGCCGTCGTGTCGGCGGCGAGGTTCGGGTTGTTGCCGATCGCGGCGGCGATCTTGGCGAGCGTATCCAGCGCCGCCGCCACGCCGCCACGGACGCCAGCGACCCGGTCGCTGACCAGCGCCGCCGCCCCCCTGGGCGAAACGGCCTTGTTGGCGAGCGCGCCCGCGACCGTTTCCGCGTCACTGGCGAAGCTGACGCCGCCCGACGTGATGAGCGCGCGGATGGCGGCGAGCAGCTGGGCGCTGTCCGCCTTGGACGGGGTCAGGCCCGCGCCCAGGATCACGCCCATCACCTCTTCCTGGATGGCATTCAGCCAATCGGCGGAGACGGCGGTAGGCGCGGTCGGAACCGCCGGGTCGCCGCCGGTGAAATAGCCGGGCGTACCGGACACGGGGGCGGGTGCCGGCCGCGCTGCCGCGGCCGACGGTCCATCGATACGCTGCATGATCTACCTCAGAGCAGGAGGATGGTGGTCTCGGCCGGGCGCAGCGCGTCGAGCTTCGCTTTCAGCTGCGCGGGCGTCAGCGTGCCGGCGTTGGCGGTGATCCGGACGCCCCAGGCGTGCGACCAGGCGTCCGACCGGGCGGCCGACCCCGCCACGAACCGCCCGACGCGCAGGGGGGCGTAGGTCTCGATCGCGATCGTGAAGCCCAGCGAGGCGGCGAAGGCGATGAACCGCTCGCGCGACTGGCCGCCCGCGCCTACGAGCCGGGCCACGATCTGCGCGCGCCGGTCCGCGTCGGCACCGCCCGCCGGGGCGTCGGGGTCGGGCAGTCCGACCGACGTCTCCCATTCCCCGATCAAGGCGCCCGCCGTGGCCGGGAAGGCGTCGGCGATCAGCTGCACCGCGGCCGCGTCGCTGCGCCAGAGCGCCAGCGCCAGGGCGCCGAGCAGGCGGCCCTGCACGGAGTCGGGATCGTCGGACCAGGCCGGCCCGCGGGGCATCAGCGCGCGCGCGGCCGCGGCGTAGGCGTAGGCGCCGAACCGCGCGCTCATGCGAAGGTGACGGCGCCGCGCTGGGGCAGGCGTCCGGCCTGCGACAGGATGTTCCCGGCCGGGCCGGGGGTGACGCTGCCGGCGCTGGCTGCGATCCCGGTCAGGACGAAGCCCGCCGAGCCGTTCACGGCCGCCACCGCCGCCTCGATGGCGCTGACGTTGGTGACGCCGCCCGGCCGGCCGTTGGCGAGCAGCGCCGCGTCGATCGCCGACACGATGGCCGCGCGAACCGCCGCGGGCGCCCCGCCCAGCCCCGCGATCGTGAAGTCGATCACGTTAGGCCGCGGGGCCACGGCATAGACGATGGGCGTGACCGGCTGACGCGTGAACAGCGCGTTGGCGAGGGTTAGCTGGTCACCCGTCGCCGCGGTGTCTCGCCCCTCCCCCGCGGCCACGCCGTTCGTGCCCTGCGGGAAGCCGCTCTGTGCCGCTTGGGCGGCGTCCATCATGAAGTAGACCACCACCGTGCCCGGCCCCATGCCGGCCGGCGCCACCCATGCGCGCGTGATGCCCGGTACCGCCAGCGCCCATTGCTGATAGTCGCTTGCCGCGCCGCCCTGGGGCGGGTTGGCGAAGGCGACCAGCATCCGGCCGCGCAGCCCGTCGTCGTCCTCGGTGTCGGCGCCGCCGGTGATCGCGGTGGCGGCCGTACCGGTCGACCGGACGCCCGAGACGCCCGCCGCCAGCGTGAAGCTCGTGCCGATCGCGGCGTTGCCCGGCGCGCCGGCCGCCACTGCGGTGACCGCCACTTGGGCGCCGGCCGCGCCCAGCGTCGCGTCTGCCGCGGTGCGATAGGCCATGCCGTCGTTGCGCAGGATGGCGGTCCCCGCCGGGATGGTCGCGCCCGCCGTGCCCCCGAAGGCTACCCTGCCGCCCGCGCGCGTCGCCGCCTTGCGGGTGACGCCCTTCAGGGCCGCCCAGCCCTCAAGATGCTCGCCGGTGGCGGTGTAGGGCACGGCCTGCCGGGCGATATAGTCGAGGTAGCCGTAGTGGCCGTTGGCGAGCGCCGCCAGCACGCCGGCCAGGATCGCTAGGTTGGAGTAGCGCAGCAGTGCGTCGGCGCCGGGGAGGGCCGCCTGGATATCGGCCTGCGTCTGGCGGCGAAGGTCGGTCAGCGTGGGACGGGGAAAAGTCATGTCAGAGGTCCCTCCACGCCCATTCGAAGCCGACGGCCACGTCGGGCCCCGCGGTGCGGCGCACGATCACCTGCGCGCCCAGCACGCCCGGCCGAGTCCATTCCGTCGTCACGTCGACCGCGGCCGCCACCCCGTCGGCGATCAGCCAGGCGCAAGCCGCCTCGATGTCGGCACGGGCCAGCAGCAGCGTGGCGGGCGTCTGCTTCGCGCGGTGGCGTAGCCACAGGCGACTGCCGATGGTGGGATCGCCCCACCAGCCCCGCGGGTCGCCCTCCTGCCCGTCGTCCGGCTCGGCCGCCGCGTCGGTGAAGATCGAGATCAGGACGGCGGTCGCGATGTCCCCGCCCGCCGTCAGGCCGTCGGCCGGCTCGCCCGCGCGCGGGTCGAGCGGTACCGCGCGGCCGTCGGCGCCGATGATGAGATTGCCCGCCGCGTCGCGCGCGAAGGCGAAGGCTGCTACCGGCAGCAGCCAGTCGCCGCGGGCGTTGGCGGCGTCCCAGACGGTGGCGATGTCCGCCACGTCAGGCGCGCGGGATCGGGGGGCCGGAGCCCCAGCTCGTGCCGGCCGAGACCGGCGGGTGATTGTGGCGCTGATAGGCGTCGTAGAGGCCGTTCAGGCTCACCCGGACCCCGCCCGCGCGGCTGACCACGTCGCCCGTCGTCTCGACGTCGCACTCGCACCGCACGCGGCGCGCCTTCGACACGTGGACCTCACCGCCGCCGGCCTCGATCTCCACGCCCTTGTCGGTCAGGCGGACCACGCGGCCGCGCCGGTCGTAAATCGCGACGTCACCCTCCGCCATACCTTTCGGCCGGGACGGCTGGTGAGCCGTGGCGACCACCACGGGCGCGCCGCGTGCGCCGCCCCGGTACAGGACCAGCACGTCGGCGCCGATCGGGGGAAAGCTGGTGAAGCCGTACTCGGTCAGGCGGGGCACGTCGTCGGACACGGCGTCGGCCGGCCCGCCGATCGCGCGCTCGGTCACCTGGACGCGCTGCACGGCGTGGCCGTCATCGATGACGCTGGCCCGGCCGTAGCCGAGCAGGTTGAACAGCCGCTCCATCATGGCTGGGGCACCGCGAAGGGGTTCAGCAGTTCCGCCGTGGCGGTGGGCAGCGGATTGACCGGCTCGATCGCGAATGCCTCGGGCGGCATCAGCACCAGGTCGGCGTGCGTGCCGCTGCTGTCGCGGCGGAAGGTCACTTCGGCCAGGATCATGTCGGGCCCCGCGGTGCGCAGCCCGGGCAGCTGTACCGGCACCAGCGTGTTGGGCGCCCAGAGCGCGCCCGCGCTGTCCCGCCAGCTGTCGATCGTGACGGTCGCGACCGTGGAGCGGCCGGCGCGACGCGTCACCTCCCACCGGGCCTTGCGGATCGTGAACGCCTGGGCGTCCTCGGCCACCTCTTGCAGGACGATCACGGCACGCCGGTGGCGGGGGACATTCGGGTCGCGCTCTGTCGCGAAGAAGTTGGACCCCTCGATGTCGCCCATCACGTCGATCGCCAGCGAGGCGCACTGCACCTCGGAATAGCGCTCGTTCATGGAGTGCTGGACGCTCCATTCCTCGACATTGTCGCCGTAGCGGACGCCGCTCGCCGCGCGAGCCGTGCCCACCACCGCGAAGGCCAGCCGCCCCAGCGCGTCCTCGTAGGCCATCAAGTTCGCGTTCTGCGCCAGTCGCTGGATGATCTCGGCCGAGTGCTCTTCGAACTGCTGAGCCCAGCGGGGATATTCCTTCCCCGGCGTCGCCCCGTTCAGCATCACCACGTCGATACCGTAGGGCGCAGCGAGCGCCTTGCTGATCGTGAGGGCGTCGGCGGCCAGCAGCTGCATGGTATTGGCTTCGCCGACACAGTCCACCAGGTCCTGACACTTCCCGCGCCCGACCAGGCGCAGGAACCGGTTCCGCGCGCCGCCGCCGGCGACGTCCTGGTCGATATAGCCGGTGATGACCGTCTCGCCCCCGATCCGCACCTCGCAGGGGTCGCCGGCCGCCGCAACGACCGCGCCGTCCGTCACGGGATCGTGCCAGGACATGCCGATCGTGAAGCTGTTCGGGAATGCGTCTGCGACCCGCGTCACGGACACGTCGGTCCACCCGCTGATCTCGCGCCCGCGCGCGATCAGGGTCAATTCCTCGGTCACGCGACCAGCGCCTGGATGGTGGTAGGCATGAACAGCGGGCTGATGCAGGCGGGGCCGGCCTCGCCGACCAGCTCATCCGCGCGCGTCGGATCTCGGTAGAAGCGTTGCGCCAGCGTCAGCGCCGGAATCGGCACTGGTGTCACGAAGGTCCTGACATGCGCCAGCGTGGCGCCGCGCGCACGAAGATCGGCCACCGCGTCGACGCGCAGCCGGCGTAGCGTCTCGAACAGCTGATCCTGCCTCGCGTCACCGGCCGCGCCGATCGCGGCGTCCAGTACCGCGGTGACCATCACCAGCTTGGCAAAGGCGTCCTCGTAGCTCGACGGCTGATAGGCCGCGGCCGCGCGGGCGATCTCCAGCGCGACGATGCGGGCGAACAGCGTGCCGACCGCCTGAGCCGCCGCCGATCCGGCCGCCGGGCCTACGGGCGCGAACGCCAGCAGGCGCGCCAGCAAACGCAGCGCGTCGGCGGGGTCGGAGCAGGCTGCCGCCAGGGCCTGCACCAGCGCGGCCGCGGCATCGGCGTAATCCTGTTCGGTCGCGGTCACCGTCAGCGCCGCCACCGTGCCCGTCAGGCGGTCGGCCGCCTCGGCGATGGCGAGGCGGCGATCGGCGGCGACGGCCGTCAGTTCGGGGAGCGTGTCGGCCGCGACGCCGTCACCCGCGGTCAGATAGCCCGCCGTGCCGCCGCGGCTGTAGCGCCCGAGGTTGCCCGGCAGAGCGGCGGATAGGCGGGACAGCGCCGTCGCATCCGCGCCCAGGCTGCGCGTCTGATCGCACCACTGCGCCGTCGTCGCCGGCAGCGCGCCGCTGGCGTTGCCCGCGCCCCCCGTCCCCAGCAGCCCCAGCACGCGCACCGCGCCGCTCGCGGCAGCCACCCCCACCAGCACCGCCGCCCCGACGCCGAACGACGACACGAAGAGGCTGGGATAGGTCTGCGCGCCCGCCTCGACGAAGGCGAACTCCAGCCCCGACGTGGTGGCGCCGTCCAGCCCCTCGGACAGGCTCAGCGCCTCGCAGGACACCTTGAGCAGGCCCAGCGTCGGGTGTGACAGCAGGCCGGCGCCCGCCGCCTCCGATGCCGCTACGATCGCGGCGCGCTGCAAGGCGAGCGGGCCGCCGCCGTAGACCTGGTCGTTCTCCAGGAGGAAGCCGCGGAAGCGGATGCGGCGTGCGCCGCGCCCCATATCTTCGGCCCAGGGAACGTCCCGGCCGGGATACTCGTGCAGCGCGATCCGGCGCCCGGTCTGGACGCCCTGGTCGACCACCGCGAACGGAATGCCGCGGAAGGTCGCGGGCAGGAGGGGAAGCGACATACCTTACCCTCCTCGCACCGGAGCGTAGGCCCGACTGATCGCGGGCGCCGCGGCGCGACCCGCCGTGACCTTCGTGGTCGTGCCAGCTGGGGCGCCGCGCATCTCGACCTCGACCTTGACCGGGATCGGCTGCTGGGGTCCGCGATCGTAGCGCTCCAGACCGTGCTGCCGGATCATGCCGTTCAGCTTGCCGCCATAGGCATGGTCGGTGGCATAGGTGCCGGTCAGGGCGTGTGACGCCTCGCGCGAGCTGCCGGCGGCCCGGAACCGGCTGTATCGGCGTCCTTCGAGCAGCCTGGCGTGGGCCTCGAACGATTCGTCCAGCGAGTTGAACTTCCGGAACCGCGCCATCGTGAAATAGCTGCGGCCGAACCGATCCTCCTCGCGCGTGCGCGCCCAGACGAACGGCTCACCCCGACGGGCCTTGATCCCGAAGGGGTTGTTGCTTCCCGCCGGCATCCTGCGGCCGAAGCTGCTCTCCAGGCCGTACTGCCCGAGCTGGGTCGACGGGCGCAGCCACGGGCGGTTCTGCGAGGCGCGACGCGCCGCGTTGACGGCGCCGGGGGTCAGGCCAGGAGCCGCGCGCGTGAAATTGCCGGACGCCCGCTCGATCGCGCGGCCGCCACGCTCGACCGCCGCGCCGCCGCGGTCGACCTTGGCGGCGCCGGGCGCGAACACGTTCCGCACCACGCCGCCCAGCGAGGTCGCGCCGCCCAGGGCGGCCTGGCCGCCGGCGATCACCGCATCATAGCCGGGCTCGGCCGCGTCGGCAGCGGCGCTGCCCAGCAGCCCCATCGCCTTGTCCTTCATCTGGCCGACGGTGGCGCCCTTGCGCTCGATCCGCTGTCCGCGGGTGATGTCGTCGTCGGACACGACGTAGGCGTATTTCTCGGCGTCCTGCATGTCGGCCGCCAGCTTGTCGCCGCCTTGGGACAGGGTGGGGATCAGCGCGTCGCCGACGCCGAGGATGCGCGCCATCGTGCGCCGGCCGGAGCTGTTCTGCCGCCGCATCGCATCCGCGATGGCGGGCAGCATGGCGGCGACGTCGACCGTGCCGTCCGGGTTGAGCTTGAGGGCGATCCCCAGCTTGGTCAGCACCGCCAGCGCGTCGCGGTTGCGGCCGTAGCGCGCGTCGTTGAGCGTCTGCGACAGTCCGCCGAGCCCGCCGGTGGCGGCGCCGCGATCGACGCCCATTCGCTCGGCCGCGGCGCTGAACTGCTGCAGCTCGCGCCGGGCGACGCCGATCGTGTCGGCCGTGCGGCCGATCTGCGCCGCGCCCTTGGCCCAGCCGTCGGTCAGCTTGAAGGCCGCGTAGCCCGCCGCCGCCAGGATGCCAACCGTGGCGCCGGCCACGACGCCCAGCCCGCCCAGCGCCGTCGAAAGCGCGCCGCCGCCGGCGGCCGCCTCGCCCAGGCCGGTACCGGTCGCCGCCGCTGCCGATCGGATCGCGCCCAGCCGCTCCGCGATGGGGGCGGTGATCGATCGGCCGCCGAACGCGCGCGCGCCGGCCTGCTCGACGGCGCCGAAGGTCCGAATGATCGATCGACTATGCGCGCCGATCCGGTTGCGATCGTCGGCCAGCGCCCGGCGGTTCACCGCGGAGGCGTATTTGGGGATGCGCCCCAGCCGCTTCTCCGCGCTGGCGGCGCCGCGCGCCGTCTTGTCGTCCGCGGTGATCGCGATCCCGAACCGGGGCTGGCTCATGATGGCGCCTCCGCGTCGTCAGTGTCGAGCAGGCCCGCCCAGCCGAGCCACAGCACGAGCGTCGACCACGGCCGGGTCGCGATCTCGTCGGGCATCTTGCCGTAGCGCTGGGCGAGCGCGTCCAGCGCGCCCTCCCAGCCGACGGGCCTAGTCGAGAAAACTGGCGATGAACCGCGCCGCTTCCATGAACGGGCGGGCGGGCAGCTTTTCCACCACCGACTTGGGCAAGCCGGCTACGACGGATACCGCCAGCACGTCCGCCTCGGCGCCCGTCAGCTTGTCCCACTGCGTCATCTCGCCCGCGGTCGGCTCGCGCACGGTGAAGTCGTTGATGGGCCCGGCCGGGCCCTCGATCGGCTTCTTGAGCGCGATCGTCTTGGTATCAGCCCTCTCGGACATCGGCGCCCTCCCACTGGATGGTGAATTTCGCTTCCTCGGTGTCGACCTCGACGGGCTCGCCCGCCCGCCACAGGTTGCGACCGATGATCGTCTTGCCGTTCGCCAGCTCGGCGACGACGGTGACGTCCGCCGCCTCGGCCAGATCCTGGACCGACACCGTGCCCTGGTCGCGGAAGGTGCCCTTTATCATGCCGGGCGCAGGCGTTTCCTTGAAGCCGTGGACGCCGTCCATCCCGGTCATCGTCTCGCGGTTACCCTGGCTGGGGCGGTAGGCGAGTTCACCGACGAGGGCGTAATTCTTGCCGTTGATGGTGACGTAGGCGGTGCCCGCCAGCATGTTGGGAGTAGCCATGGGTCGGTCCTCAGCTGAGCTTGAACTGAAGCTGCGCGGCGATCGTGCGCAGCTGGCCGATCAGCGTGACGGGCAGCAGCACGTCGACGCGGCCCGGGTTGCCGGGCACGCGGTTGACGGTGACCGTCGCGGCGAAGGCGTCGGACGCCTGCACCAGCCCGGCATCCTCCAGCGTGCGGTACAGCGCCACCAGCTCGGCTCGGATCGTCGAGGGGGTGACGACGTTCGACCCGGCCGGGTACCGCACGCCGTCGCCGCCCAGCTTCACGCGCGCGAAGCGGCTGGCGAACATGGCGGCGAACGCGCGCAGCACCGCCATGAGCGTGAACATGGTCTCAGCTTCGAGGTAGCTGTTGTCCGCCTGTCCCGCGCCGTTGACCTGGTAGGTGGTGACCAGGTTCTCGATCGCGATGGCGCCGGCCGCGTCGACGCGGAAGGTGCTGATGCCGCTGTAGAGCAGCATGTTCCGCTGGGCGGGGATGAACCGCGACTGCGGGGGCGGCGCCAGCACGCCCGCGATCGGCAGCGTCTGTAGCGGCACCGCGGGGTCCGCGCGCACCGACGGTGCGACCGCGCCCGCCAGCGCCGCCGCCCAGACATAGGCCGGGGTCGGACTGTCGGAGAAGCCGATGCAGGTCAGGTGCTGGTCGTTGAGCCCGGCGCCGAAGCTGGCGAGCGTGCCCTGCGTGCCGCGGCGCGCGATAAAGCAGTGGCCGTAGATCTCGCTCTGCCACGACCAGCGCCCGGTCGCGTCCGACAGCAGCGCGGTGATCGCGGCGATTGAGGCTGCATCGGTGTACGGGCTGACGATGAAGTCGAAGGGCATGGTGCCCAGCGCCGCCAGGCCGGCCGCGATCGACGGCACGCCCGCGCCGGGCAGGATCGGCGTGATCGTCAGCGTGAGCCCCGCCGGCAGGGCTTGGCCCGCCGCCGACCCCGCGTGGTTGACGCGGATGTCGATCTCGCCCGACAACGCGCCCTTGTGGCGGGGAAGGAGAACGACCCGGCTCTCGGCGCTGCCGTCGAGCGTCGCGGTGACGGGAAGGTCGACCGCGGCGTTGACGGCCGCCACGACGGCCGCGGCCGCGGCCGCGAAGCCGGTGCCCGCGCCCACCACCACCGGCACCAGCTGGCCGGCGATATAGAGGCTGATCGTGCCCACCGCCGTCGTCGTGCCGGTGAAGGCCAGGATGCCGGCGTTGCTGGTGTGCGACGGGTCGTCGGCGATCGGCAGCACCCATAGCTCGCCGAACGGATCGTTCGCGCGATAGGCGGCGATCATCGCGGCGAGGTAGGAGCCGACGCCCGCCTTGGTCCGCGCGTCCGACGTGCTGGCGACCAGCACCGGCACGCCCGGCGCGTAGGTGCCGGCGGCCGTGATCTGGCCGATGATGAGGGCGCGCTGCGCGCTGGCCGCAGTGTTGGCGCGGCTGGCGTCGATCTCGGCGTAGAAGCCCGGCAGGCGCAGCCCGGCCGGGATGGACTTGAAGGCGATGGTCATCACTTGTCCCCGCTGCTGGCGGCGCCGCGGCGCGCGCTGGACTTGGGAGCCTCATCCGGCTCCGCCGCGTCGCCGGCCTCGGGCGTCTCGACGGGCAGCAAGTCGCCGTCGGCGAGGGCGCGTGCCCAATAGGGCTCGTTCGGGTCGACGTCGGCACCTGCCGCGATGGCGAGCTTGGTGACCGGGTCGCGCACCAGCGCGCCCGGGGCGGGATCTACGAGCATGGGGCCTCCTAGAAAGGGACGAGCGGCGCGCGGATGCGCAGGCTGGGGTGGAGCGGGTCGACCGCGTCGACCTCGGTCAGGGCGTTCGTTAGGACGGGGGCGAAACTCTCGGCCCCCTCGTGGAACTCGAACCCGTAATCCGACTGAATGCCGGCCAGGTGCTGGGCGCCAGCGGCGAAAGCGAGCTGCGTTTTCACGAACGCCAACTGCTGCACGACGCGGAACAGGGGGTAGCTGTTGACGATGGCGCGCTCGACCTGGCGTTTCAGCGCCCAGAGCGAGGCTTCCGCCGCCGAGATATTGGGATCGTCCAGCGCCGCGGGCTCGGACACCTCGCCGACGACGCGGATCGTGGCGGTCGTCAGGAAGTGGATGCCGCCGCGCCCCAGCGATTGCCGGTCCTCGCCGATCAGGCGGAGCTTGAGGACCGGATACTGGCTCAGCTGCGTCGGCAGATCGCCGGGCCGCTGGACGCGGTCGCCGGCGTCCGTCGCGCCCTCGGCGGTCAACGCCGCGTGGACCAGGTCGAGCAGCTGCTCGGAGCCGAGGACCAAGGGCTCGCCGTCGAATGGGCCGGCGTCCGTCATTGCGCTTCGACCAGCACCAGCAGGATGTGCCCGTGCCCGTCGGGCTGCGCATCCGCGACGGCGTAGATCACGTCGGAGCCGGGCCAAGCCACGGTATCGCCCTGCGCGGGCGGAACGGGGCCGAACAGCGCGGCCCGGACGCCCAGCACGGGGCGCTCGGTCACGCTCTGGCTACCGTCCGCCAGCTCGGCGACCTGACGATACGCCTTGTCGAACACGGCCCCGCGCAGGGACAAGGTGCGGCCGCCACCCATGAACAGCGGCCACGTCGACTGGTTCGCCGGGTCACCCTCGCCGAAAAGGTCCATGACCGGCGCGAGGACCGCGGCGTCCCAGTCGATCGCCACGAGTTAGAGCCGGCCCTTGCGCAGCACCTCGGGGCGCTTGCAGATGAACAGCGGAAACTCGTACGCCTCCATCCGCCACCAGGAATTGCGATCCCGGTCGATGATGGGGACGACGTAGCGCTCCTTGCCGGGCGTGTTGATCCAGTCGAAGGACTCGCCGGGCGCCATCGCCTTCTCGAAGACGCCGGGGGCGCCCCGCGGGAAGAACTGAACCTCGTCGTCGGCGATCTTGATCTCGGCGTTGTCGTCCGAGCCGCGATAGTCGACCCACTCGACGCCGGCGAAGACGAAGTGGCTGAACGCGCCGCCGCGGCGCAGTTCGGCCGCTTCCTGCCAGTTGAGGTACGTCTTCTCGACGTCGGGGTGCGTGATGAGCAGATCGTAGAAGCCGTGCCCGCACAGCGCCTCGATCGTGGTTGCCGTCGTGAACGCGCCCTGCGACGACCGTGCCATCGAGCGGACCAGTTCGTTGATGATCGGGCGCAGAGTGCCCGGCACCTTGGCCGCCAGCGCGAACACGATCGCGGCCGGTCGATTAAAGCCGAACTCCTCGTACCAGTCGAACCAGATGCTGCCGTCAGCGTCGAGCAGATAGCCCTGCACCGCCGCCAGGCGCTGATACTCCTCGGTGTAGTCCAGCTTGGTCAACAGGCCCGTCGGGCCGCTCAACCGGCGCCCGACCTCGGCCTGCACCTGCATGAGCACCGTTTCCTGGCCGAACTCCCGGACGTTCTGAAGCTCGTGCGCATGGATGGTGTCGCCGTCGAAGATGCGCGGCACCTCGAAGTAGCGCATCTTGCGGCGCTCGGTCTTGCGCTCGTCGTTGGTCGGCTGGCCGCGCTGGCTCATCGGGATGACGGACAACACGCCGTTGCGCTCCTCGACCGCGAGCGCGGTCGTGCGGATCGGGTTGGGCGTGAACAGATCCATGTCGGACAGCACCTGCGGGATATGCGGCAGGCGCTCGACCGAGCTGGTGAGGGCGACCTCGGAGAAGGCGTCGTTGCGGAAGATGTTCAGGATGGTCATCGGGAAGCTCCCTGGTCGGGTGGGCGGCCAGGGCCGCGCCGATCATGCAAAGGGCGGGGGGACGAGGGGCGCGGCGCGCGGCCGCGCCCGGTCAGACGCTGAGGATGCCGCGGGCGGCGAGCTGGGCGAGCGCGGCGCGGCGGTGCGCCGGCGTGGTGACGCCCGCGCCCCACTCCAGCTCGCCGATGTTCACCTTCAGGGGGCCGCGCACGTTGAACACGGCGCGGCGATCGGCCGCGGTCGCGTCGACGGCGCCGGTCCACAGGATCGCGGCCGCGCGGTGCGCGCCGTTGGTCGCGGTCGGGTCGTAGGGCACGTACTTCACGGCGCCGGTAACCGAGATCACGAAGCAGTCGCCTGCCGCGAAGTCGGTGCCGCCGTCGGCCAAGGTGAAGGTCAGCCCGCCTCCGATGAAGGGCACGCCGACGTTGCCGTGGCCGATCGTGACGCCGGCCGGATCCTCCACCAGGAAGGTGCCGCCATTGGCGACCGGCTCCACCAGGATCACGCGATAGTCGCCTTCGCGCGCCGCGGTGCCGACGGTGACGGGGCCGAGCAGGCCCGTGCCGACGTCGATGCCCAGCGCCGCGACGGCCGCGACGCCGGCGGTGAGCAGTGCGGCCACGACCAGGCCGGCGCCGACCAGGCCCGAACCGGCCGCCATGATGCCGGCCTCGCGGGAGAACATCCCGTTGAAGGGGTCGAATACGACGAAGCCGCCCTCGCGGCGCGCCTCGGTGAAGACGGTGTTGGTGGGCACGACGGCCTCCTATGCAGACGGGGTGGGGCCGCCCGGTCCGAGCAGCCCCGACAGGGTCGAGCGCGCGTCAGCGCTTCGGTGCGGGCGTGACGCCGAGGCGCTGGTACGTGGCGTCCCAGGAGGCGGCGACCGCCTGGGGACCGCGGGGCGCGTCGGCCTCGCTGCCCAGCCGCGGGTTGCGGGCCTGACGATCGGTGCGGGCGTGACGCGACCCGCGATCATCGTCGCGGCCGCGGTCCCGATCGTCGCCGCGGTCGGCCTGGCCCCGAAGGACGGACACGGCCTGGCGGCGCGTCATGCGCGTATCGCAGGCCAGCGACACCGCCAGCGCGATATTGTGGGCGGCCGACTTGTGCCCGAGGATGTGGGCGATGCGACGCTGCTCACGACGGCGCGCGGACGCGTTGGCACCCTTGCCGTTCATCTCCTTCTCGTCGTCGTCGTCCTCGGCATCCTCGTCGTCGTCATCGTCGGCCGCGCGGCGGGACCGCTTGCCCTTGGGCTCGTCCTCGTCCTCGGCGCGATCGTCGTCGTCGTCATCGGACGCCCGACGCGAACGCTTGCCCTTGGGCTCGTCCTCGTCTTCGGCGCGATCGTCGTCGCCGTCATCGTCGTCGTCGGCCGCCCGCCGGCCCTGCTTGCCGTCGTCGCCGTCGTCGTCGTCGGCCGCCCTGCGCGAACGCTTGCCCTTGGGCTCGTCCTCGTCCTCGGCGCGATCGTCGTCGTCATCGGACGCACGCCGGCCTCCCGACCGGGTGTCGTCCGCACGCCGCGAGGGGCGGGCGAGGCCCGTGAGGTGCGCGAAACGGCTCGCGCCGGCCATCAAGCCGCTGGTCTTCATAGGTCACTCCATGTGAGGGGGCGCGGAATCGTGTCCGGGCGCGCCGCCCGGAGGGGGTCAGCCGAGCTGCTTCACCAGCGCACGGAAAGCGGCGTCGGGCGATGCGACGTGGTCGGCGAAGCCGATGTCGGCGCCGTTGCCGCCGAGGAAGGTGCCCGCCTCGGTGCCGGCGACGTCCTTCGCGGACATGCCGCGGTTGCGCGCGACGGTCTGGTGAAACAGCTTGCCGACCGCGGTGACGTCGGCCTGGAGGCGGGAGAGCGCGCCTTCGGACAGGTCCAGCATCTCGCTGCCCTCGCCCTTGAAGGCGCCCTCGGTGACCAGGGTCGGCTTGATGCCGGCTTTCGACAGCCACTTCGCCATCGACAGATGCATGTAGATCACGCCGACCGAGCCGGTCCCGCCAGTGCGTGGCACCCAGACGCGGCCGGGGTCGACGGCGGAGGTGAGCGCGTAGGCGGCCGAGAAGGCGTTTTCTCCCAAGATGGCGGCGATCGGCTTGGTACCGCGGGCCGCGTAGATCGTGTCGGCCAGGTCGAAGCAGCCGGCGACGTCGCCGCCGGGGCTGTCCACGTCGAAGGCGATCGCCTCGACCGCCTCGTCCGCGAGGGCCGTCATGAATTGCAGGCGGAGCCGGTCGTAGCCCGAGACCCCGAACATATCGCCGTAGTACCAGAGCCAGCCGAGCCGCTGGATCAGCACGCCGCGGACCGGAATGACCGCGACGCCGCATACGACGTCGTAGGGCCGCTGGCGGTCGGTGCGGTCGTTCTTACCGTCGTCCACACCGAACGCACCCGCCTGCATCCCGCCGGCGGTGCGCGCCAGCAGGTCTACGGCTATGGTCGACGCCGCGGGCAGAAGTGCTACCGGATTGTTGAACAGGCGGCTGACGAGGTGACGCGGGAGGGCGGCCATCGTCAGGTCCTGCGCCGGCCGCGGGGCGTGTGGGCCTTCGCTTCCGCAGGCGCGCGCTCGGCCTTCAGTTGCTCGACCCGCTGGGCGACCGCCGTACCGGGCGGCACGATGCCGGCAGGTTCGGCCAGCTGGATCGCGGCGATCTCCTTCTCCTGATCGATCTCGCCGCGGTTCACCGGCACCGCGGCGGGCTCTTCCGGCTCGGACGCCGGCCGCGACGCGGTGAGGGCATCGCGCGCGCGCGTCTCGATCTCGGCACGATCCTGCGCGACGAGCAGCGTGTGGCCGCCCATGAGGTGCAGCACCGTGCCGCCGGCGGCGTCGTCCAGGAAGGCGACCGCGAGGGCGGATACGCGCAGGGACCGGTCGGTCCCCTGACGCGTGACGTCGAAGAACATCAGGAAGATCCTCTCTGGTGTTCGGCCTGCTGGGTGACGATCTCGGAGCCGAACCACTCCGGCCGGGGGAGCCCCAGCTCGCGCATCCGATTGAACTCGATCGCGCGCTGCTCCAGGTTCTCTTCCCAGTCGGCACCCTGGCGCGCGCATTCCTCTTCCATTGTGGAGAGGCCGGCATCGAGGCCCAGGACGACGCCCTGACGCTCGGCGACGGGATCGACCCAGCCGCGCGCGACGCCCAGCCAGCGCGACCGGGAATAGGCAGTCTGCATCTCCAGGTAGGAGGGCGCGTTCCGGGGCAACGGCACCTCGCCGCGCTCGAATGGCTCCTCCAGCCAGGTCGCGAACACCGGGGTGGCGGTGTTGAGGTCGAACTCGTCGCAACGCCGGTTGTAGGTCTTCTCGGACTGGACGATGCCGGCGCGCGCGCTGGACCAGCTGGCGTCCGAATAGTCGTTGTGGACCTCCTCGGCCGAGGTGCCCAGGCAGACCGAAACGGCGCGCAGCATCTCGTGCGCGAAGGGAGTCACGTCCTGCTGCCCGCCACCGGGCGCCACCGACTTGATATCCTCGCCGGGCGCGAGCGTCGCCAGGCGGACGCCGTTGACGTTGAGGTCGCGATCGGCGTGGAAATCCGAGCGCATGCCCTGGTACCAGCCGAACGCCGCTTCGTCCTGGTCCTCGTCGTCGAGGGCCTTGCGGACCATCTCCAGGTCGAAGGGCGAGGTGACGTAGAGGCCGAAGGCGGCCGCCACATTCTCGGCCTGCAGCTTCACGCCGTACAGGCGGGCCAGCATCTTCAGCTTGCCGATGACGGGCGCGAACACCGACACGCCGCGGCTCTGGCCCCACCGATCGGCGTCGTAGTCGTGAAAGACGCGGCGCCAGCCGTCCGGGTCCTCGGTCGGCACCCGCTCCCAATCCATCGCCTGGGCGGTGCTGTAGCTGTCGAACTGGTGAGCCAGGCGGAAGTGCAGCGCGACGTGGACCTCGTCGTCGTCCAGCTCGACGCCGTTCCGCATGTAGCGGGTGTCCGGGCCCATGCTCGGGTTCGAGACGCGATCGGGGTCCAGGCCCTCGAAGCACGTCGCATAGGTGGCGGCGCCCGGCGCGATCCGGTCCGGCCGCCAGTGCGAGACGAGGACGTTCTCGCCGTCGACCAGCTTGTGGCCGAGCGACAGGCGGAACATCTGCGACATCGTCATCCGCCGGCGCCGGTCGGCGTAGCGGCCGATGTCGTCGGCGTAGCCGCGCCACAGGGCTTCCACCACCTGGCGGAAGTCGTTCGCCCAGGTGGCATCGAACCCGCGCGCGTGGAGGCGCAGCGCGCGGTAATCAGGCTTCGCCACCAGCCGGTAGGACGCGCCGATCGTCGAATCGAGAATGCGGCTGATCGCGCCCGACGCCCAGGGGTCGTTGCGACGCAGATCCCGCGCGCGGCCGGCGATGCGGTCGCGGTGAATATTGATCTCGGCGTCGGGCGAGCGGACCTGCGGGTACCAGCCGCCCAGCTCCTGCGAGTTGATGTCGGCCGCGTCGTAGGGGAAGAAGTTCTGATTGGGCCCGCTCAGCGCACCGCGCATGCGCCCGCCGCCCCGGGCGCCGTCGCGGATGCGCGCGATGGCCTGGGCGGGGATCGTGCGACCGCGGCTGTCGAGGATGGCCGGGACCTGGCTCACCCGAACCGGACCCCGATCGCGCGCCGCGGCGTCTCGATGATACCGAGCTGGGCCTGCAACTGGCGGATCGCCATCGCCAGCTGGCCGATGGTGGTGCGGTCGTAGGTGGCGTTCTTGCCGCCGTCGCCTTGCGTGTACGACGCGCTGACCAGCTTCCGCCCCGCCGAAAGGTCGAGATAGTCCTGCTGCATCTGCGTCAGGCGCTGGCGCAGGACGGTCTGGTCCATGCCGGCGAGCAGGCTGGTGGAGGGGTCGAAGCGCATGCGGCCTCCTCGTCAGGCGAGGCGCCGGCTGACGCCGACGCGGTCGCTACGCCCCCGCGCGCGCGCGGCCGGCATGGTGGTGGGCGCCGTCACCGCCGGCGGCGACGTCGGCGCCGGCGTAGCGGTGGCGCCGATCGGCGTGTCGGCCGGCGGGCCGGTCGGCGGTGACACGGGCAGGCCCGGCCGCTGGAAGGTGACGGACACGGTGGGCGGGGGCTCCGTCACCGCGGCGCCGACCTGGTCGGCTTGGCGGTTCAGCTTGTACCCGCGCTGCATCAGGCCGTGGAGTGCGGCATAGGCGTAGACGCGGCAGTCGGACGCCTCGTTCGCCTTACCGGGCGGCAGCACCCAGACCCGGTATTTCTGGCCGCCGGCTTCCTTGGTCTCTTCCTGCTCGGCCGTGAGCTGGGCGAAGTAGTTGAGGTCGCGGTCGGTCGAGAAGTGCATGTAGCCCGGGCCGGGCCGCTCTCGGCCGAGGTAGCGCCGAACCGTATCCTTGCCGGCGTTGACGCCGATGATGATCGGGCGGAACGTCTTCTTCGATCGGCTGCTCGGCCGCTTGGTCGGCCAGACGGGGTTGCGCTGCCCGCTGCGCGCGCTCTCACCCTTGATCGCCCAGATATGGCGGTTGAGGCGGGCCTTCGCGAAATTGTAGACGGCCGTGGTGTGGTGGCCGCCGGAGTCGATGCAGGCCGCCTCGATCGCGAAGGGGCGGCCATCGGCGCGGGCCCATCTCCGCTTCAGGTACTGGTCCAGCGCCGCCTGGGTGGACGGATCGGAGAACTCGCCGTCGATCACCTCGTAGTCGACGGACCAGCTTTCCTCGTCACGGCCCCAGCCGACCACCTCCACCTCGACGCGGTAGTCCTGGATGTCGATGCCGGCAGTGAGCATCGCGACGCCGTCGGGCACTGCGGCCGCCCACATCTCGCGACGCTCCAGAAGGGCGTCGCCGGTCAGCGCGCGCCCCATGTTCTTCTTGTACGTCAGCGCCAGCTGCGTGTTGTAGAAGGTGAGCTTGCCGTCCTCGTCGGCCGCTTCGAGCCATTTCTCCGCCAGCGCCGGCGGGTTGTCGAGCGCCCAGGGGCTGTAGAGCTTCGACGCCTGGAATCCGGCGTGGGTGTTCGGAACCGCCCATTCGCCGCACTCGCAGCATTTCGCCCGGTAAACGGCGTGGCGGTTGCTGGCCCACCAGTCCCAGACCTGGTCGACGGCCTTCGGGCTGATCTCCGCGCGCCAGGCGGCGTCGTACCGCTCAAGGGGCTTCTGGTAGACGCCGCAACATTCGAAGGGCCGCGTCTGGTGCCAGCGGATGGTGTTGAGTGCGCGGAGTCGCTGTCCCTCCGACCAGCCGACCCCGCACGCCTCGCAATAGACGCGCGCCGTCTCGGGACGGTGCGTCTTGCCGTCCGTGCCCTTCTCCCAATGCACGTGCCGGAAGAAGTCGAGGAACTGACGGTGCCCGCATTCGGGGCAGGCTACCGACGGGCGACGCTGGTCGGACCGGTTGAACCGCACCTCGATCTTGCTCTCGCCGGTGATGGTGGGCGAGCAGACGGCGACGTCGAGCGAGTTGCTTTCGAAGGTGGCGAGCCGCTCGGCGCCGATCTTGAGGGGGTCGCCCTCCTTCAACGGGAGATACTTGTCGACCTCGTCGAACAGGATGATGCGGATCGGCCGGCGCGCCAGGTTGTCGGGACTGCCGGCGCCGACGATGCCGAGGAAGCCGCCCGGGAACGCCTTGTAGTCGACCGTGTCGTCCGACGATCGGCTCTTGCCCGACCCGATCAGGCTTCGCAGGATCGGGGTCTTCTTGATGAAGGGCGCCACGCGCTCCTTCGAGAACTGCAACGCGGCCGCGTCCTTCGGCTGGACGATCAGCATCGGGCACGGGTCGAGGTGGGCGTGGAAGCCGACGATGTTCTCGATCAGCGTGGTCTTGAGCAGCTGGGTCGCGACCATCGCCGAGATCTTGCGGCACCCCGGCTCGGTGACGGCGAGCATGGGGCCGCGGGCGATCTCGACGCGGGCGGTCCGGTACTTGCCCGACGTGCTGCCGGCCGAGCCCGCCAGGACCCGCTTCGCGTCCGCCCAGGCGGGCAGGCTGACCCGCGGGGGTGGCGTCCAACCGCGGCGGCTCGCGCGTTCGAGCCGCTCAGTCTTCGTCAGCGTCGGCGAAGTCGAGGTCGGGCTCGCCGAGTTCCTGGAGCTGCTGGTGGACATACGGCTTCAGGGCCTCCGCCAGCTTGGCCCCGTCGATATCGAGGTCGGCCGCGAGCAGCGGCGCGAAGCGGCCCGGCCACGCCATCCAGGCGTCGCGGGCCGCGCGGCGATCCTTGAAGATCGCCTTCTCCGCCAGCTCCAGCTCGACCAGCTTGCCGGCGTCCTTCTGCGCGGACAGCAGGTGCTTCAGCGCGAGCGCGTTCTCCTTGATCGCGGCCGCCTCGACCTTCGATCGGAAGCGACCGTCGAGCAGCTGCTCGATGAAGCCGCCGGCGATCTCCTCGTCGATTTCGCCGTCTTCGGCTGCGGACCGGAGGTCCTCGACCGCCTCGTCAACCGCGGCCGCAACCGCCGGCGCAACCACGCGCCGGTTGCGGGGGGCGGTTGCGGGGGATGGTTGCGCATGTCCGGCCGCTTCCTTGAAGCGTCCGAGGCCGGCGTCTCGCATGGCTTGGTCCGAGGCTTCGACCTCGACCTGATCGCCCGAAAACCGCAGAACACCGCGGCTTTTCCATTTGGCGGCCGCCTGTCGCGACGCGCCGTGCGTCGCCGCGAACGCGGTGAGCGACATGAGCGTCATCGGCCCCTACCCCGCAACCGGTTGCGCCCCCCGCAACCAACTTTTCGACCTCGCAGCTGGCCGATCATCGGGGCGCGCAATTACCCTCATCGTAGAAGGGCCCAGGAAGGACCCGCAAAGACCCCGGGGGGGGTCAGGCGGGCCGGGCGGCGCGAGTTCGACCGCGGGCGCGACGTGCCGCGCGGCGTCCGAGGCGGTCGGTAGCCGCCTCGGATGTGCGGCCCGTCACCATCGGGCCGAACCCGCCCGGTCGGACGAAGTGGATGGCATCCGCGCCGCGTCGACCGTAGGTGGCCGTCACGGCCACTTGCCAACCGAATGGCCGCACGATCGCCGCGACGATGCTGACGATGAACCAAGGGATCATGAGCGCCGGTCCTGATGACGACGAGCTGGTGACCCGCGACGCTGGGCCGCCTCATCCTGGTATCGGCGTGCCTCGCCGAAGGTGACAGGCGGCACGACACCCCGGCGCCGATCGGGAGCCGGGTATTGGTGCGGCACGAGGCCGAGCGCGCGCTTGCGGGCATAGCCCTTCAGATCGGTCGGTCGAGCCATGCTTACCTCCGTGTCGCCAGGGCCCGTCGCAGGGCGGCGTTGAACTCGCGCGCGGCATTCCGCTTGAGATAGGTCCGCGCCTTCGGCTCAAAGGGCAGGCGCTTGGGGACCGGCGCCGTATCCTCGAACTGGATCAGCAGCTTCAGCGTCGTGGGGGGGGCCGCCCCCCCGGGGGGCGG
>Ga0325400_1000067_pt1 | contig 57760 bp, 60 predicted proteins | sample PopdelMetagenome_2_FD_205662 | JGI IMG/M metagenome (GOLD analysis project Ga0325400, IMG submission 205662) | Populus deltoides microbial communities from Bellville, Georgia, United States - Xylem-PdKOR-R1 | ecosystem: Host-associated > Plants > Phyllosphere > Stem > Wood/Secondary xylem... | reverse complement strand
TACGACGTGCGCGCCAGGACGGGGCCGGACGCCTGCCCGTTCAATTCGCTCTACTGGGACTTCGTGGCGCGTCACCGCGACAAGCTCGCGCACAACCGGCGCATGGCCATGCCCTATCGGACGTGGGACCGTTTCGCCCAGGACGAGCGCCGCGCGATCCGGGCGCAGGCGGCGACCCACCTCGCCGCGCTCGACGCGGCCCCGCCCCACGCCTATCCGCCGGTGGCTGAGGAGTGAGCCCATGGATGCGCCGATCGACGCTCTGGTGACGACCGAATGGCTGGCGGCCGAACTGGAAGCGCCGGACCTGCGCGTCGTGGACGCCGGCTGGTTCCTGCCCCAGCACGGGCGCGACGCGGCGGTCGAGTACGCCACGGGCCACATCCCCGGCGCCCTGTTCCTCGACCTGGAAACGCTGGCCGACCCCGACAGCGACCTGCCCATGACGATCCCGCCGGCCGAGACGCTGGCGCGGCGCCTGGGCGCGCTGGGGCTGGGGGCGGACACGCGGATCGTCTTCTACGACGACAGCCCGCTGGATACCGCGGCGCGCGCCTGGTTCGTGCTGCGCGCGTTCGGCGTCAAGTCCGCGCTGCTCGACGGGGGGCTCGCCAAGTGGCGGGCCGAGGGGCGGCCGCTCGCGGCCGGCGACGAGCCGCCCCGCCCCGCCCCGCCGCCCGCGCTCACCCCCCGGCCGGGCGCGTGGCGCGCGCTGGCGGACGTCCGCGCCAACCTGGAGAGCGGGGCGGAACTGCTGGTGGACGCGCGCTCCGCCGGGCGGTTCACGGGCACGGCGGCGGAGCCGCGGCCCGGCCTCCCCTCCGGCCACATCCCCGGCTCGCGCAACCTGCCGCACGCCGACCTGTTCCGCCCCGACGGCACGTGGAAGCGGGGCGAGGAACTCCGCGCCGCGTTCGAGGGGGCGGGCGTCGACCTCGACCGGCGGCTGGTGATGACGTGCGGGTCGGGCGTGACGGCGGCGGCGCTCGCCTTCGGCGCGCACCTGCTGGGGCTCGACGCCGCGCTATACGACGGCAGCTGGACCGAATGGGCGTCCGACCCGCTAACGCCCAAGTCCGCCGGAGCCGTCGCGTGAGCAGCGGCGATCCGAAGCGCCCCGTGGCCGACGCCACGCGCGTCGTCTCCGCCGGCCGCCGCCCCGAATGGACGCACACGCCCGACGGGCGCGGCGTGGTGAGCCCACCCGTGTGGCGCGCGTCGACCATCCTCTACGACGACGTGGCCGACCTGAGGCGCGGCGCGGGCGGCGACACGCACCACCGCTGGTTCTACGGACGGCGCGGCACGCCCACCCAGTGGAGCCTGGCCGACGCGCTGACCGAGCTGGAGCCGGGCGCGGAGGGGACGTTCCTCTACGGCTCCGGCGTGACGGCGGTGTCGGCGGCGCTCCTCTCCGTACTGTCGCCGGGCGACGAGCTGCTGCTGGTGGACAGCGCCTACGACCCCACGCGCAACTTCGCGAACGGCTTCCTGAAGCGGTTCGGCGTCACCACCCGATACTACGACCCGCTGGTGGGCGCCGGCATCGCCGAACTGATCGGCCCCGCCACACGCGCCATCTTCCTGGAAAGCCCGGGCAGCCTGACGTTCGAGGTGCAGGACGTGCCCGCCGTCGTCGCCGCCGCGCGCGCGCGCGGGGTCGCGACCGTTCTGGACAACACCTGGGCCACGCCGCTCGGCTTCCGCGCGGTGGCGGCGGGCGTGGACCTGTCGGTGCTGGCCTGCACCAAATATGTGACGGGCCATTCGGACACGATGCTGGGCTCCGTCACCGCCGGGCCGGGACGGTTCGCCGCGCTGCGGGACGTCAGCTTCCAGCTCGGGCTGATGGCGGGGCCCGACGACGCGTGGCTCGGCTCGCGGGGACTTCGCACCATGGCGATCCGGCTGGAACGCCACGCAGGCACCGCGCTTCGCGTCGCCGAATGGCTGGCGACGCGGCCGGAGGTGGCGCGCGTGCTGCACCCGGCGCTGCCGTCCTGCCCCGGCCACGCGCTGTTCGCGCGCGATTTCCGCGGCGGGGCCGGCCTGTTCGCCTTCTCGCTTAAAGGGGGCACGGATGCGTCGCGCGCGGCAATGATCGACGCGCTCGACCTGTTCGGCATCGGCTATAGCTGGGGCGGGTTCGAGAGCCTGGCCATTCCCGTCGATCCGGCGCGCCACCGCACCGCCGTGCCCTGGACCGACCGAAACCCGCTGGTCCGCCTCCAGATCGGGCTGGAGGACGCGGGCGACCTCCTGGCCGACCTGGACCGCGGGCTGGCCGCGCACCGGGCGGTGCTGGGGGGATAGACCGGCCGAGCCCGGCCCCGTCCGGGCCGGGCGGGCGCGGTCAGCGCGGCGTCGCGCCCGCGGCCGGAGCCGTCGCACCCGCCGCCGGGGCGGCGGTGCCCGCACCAGCGCTCGCCCGCGCGTCGCGGCCGTCGCTCTCGGGCGCGGACACGATGTCGCGGGTGGCGGCACCCTTGTCGACCACGTTGGTCGCGGGATCGCCCACCGTGGAGCGGATGCCCGGCTCGACCGCGCGCGCGCCGGCCTGGTCGACCAGCGCGGCCTCGGCGGGGGATCGCGCCTGGTTGGGGCCGAACAGCGCCTCCAGCGTGCGGCCCTGCTGCCCTGCGTCCTGCGGCCGCGCCGCGCCCGGCTGGGGCGGGACCAGCGCGTAGTCGGGCGGGATCACCAGCGGCGCCTGACGCGCCACCGCGAACTCGTCCGGCCGCGCGCGGTCGAACCCGCGCCCGCCGCCGCACGCCGCCAGCACCGCACACGCCGCCAGCCCAAGAACCACCTTACGCATTCATTTCCTCCCGGGGAACATCCCGAACCACCAGCGCGCGGATCACCAGCACCGCAACGCCCGCCGATATTGCCGCGTCCGCCAGGTTGAACACCAGGAACGGCCGCCAAGCCCCAAAATGCAGGTCGGCGAAGTCGACCACCCAGCCGAACCGCACCCGGTCCACGATGTTGCCCATCGCGCCGCCCAGCACCAGCCCCAGCGCCAGCTGGTCCCAGCGCCGCCCCTCGCGCGTCATCCACACCGCGACGGCGGCCGCGATCGCGCCCGTCAGCACCACCAGCCCCCATCGCATCCAGGCTGCGTCGGCGGGCAGCAGCCCCAGCGACACGCCCACGTTGGGCACGAAGCGGAGCGCGAAGAACCCCGTCACCTCGCGCACGTCGCCGAGCGTGCGGATGCCCAGCGGCCCCGTGACCGCCCACTTGGTCAGCTGGTCGAGCACGAACACGGCGACCGCCGCGACCAACCCGTAGCGGGGCAGGCGATCAGGCATCGGCCACGACCGCGTCGCCCAGCACCTTTTCACAACGCGCGCACAGGTCGCCGTCCGCCGTCACCTCGGGCAGGTGCCGCCAGCAGCGGCCGCACTTGGCGTAACCCGTGCGCTCCACGGCCAGCCCCTCGCCCGCGTTCACGCGCGCCACGATGAACGCCTCCGCCAGCGCGTCTTCCGCCAGCGGCAGGTCCGGCACCGTCACGTCCGCCTCCAGGCTGGACCGCACCGTCTTGGCGCGGCGCAGCGGCTCGATGGCCTCCGTCACCTGCTGCCGCAAGGATCGCACGGCTTCCCACCGCGCCTCCAGCCCCGCCTCGTCCACGTCCGGCAGCTCCGGCCATTCGAGCAGGTGGACCGAACCGTCCTCGGTCGGGAAGCGCGCCTGCCACACCTCCTCCGCCGTGAAGCAAAGGACGGGCGCGGCGTAGCGGACCAGCGCGTGGAACAGCGTGTCCAGCACGGTGCGGTACGCGCGCCGCGTCGGGTCGTGCGCCGCGTCGCAGTAGAGGCTGTCCTTCCGGATATCGAAGAAGAAGGCCGACAGATCGTCCTGCGCGAAGTCGGTCAGCGCGCGCGTGTACCGCCCGAAGTCGTGGTCGCCCAGCGCCGCGCGAAGCTCGCCGTCGAGCATGCGCAGCCGGTGCAGCACGTAGCGCTCCAGCTCCGGCATGTCGGCGGGCGCCACACGCTCGTCCTCGCCGAACCCGTCCAGCGCGCCCAGCAGGTAGCGGAAGGTGTTGCGCAGCTTGCGATACTGGTCCGACGCGGTGCCCAGCACCTCCTTGCCGATGCGGATGTCGTCGAAATAGTCGGTGCTGGCGACCCACATGCGCAGGATGTCCGCGCCCGCGTCGCCGATCACCTTCAAGGGATTGACCACGTTGCCCAGCGACTTGGACATTTTCCGGCCCTTGTCGTCCAGCGCGAAGCCGTGCGTCAGCACCGCGTCGTAGGGCGCGCGCCCCCGCGTGCCGCAACTCTCCAAGAGCGACGATTGGAACCAGCCGCGATGCTGGTCGGAGCCCTCGACGTACAGGTTCGCGCGCGTGCCGGCGCCGTAGCGCGCCTCCACCGTGAACACGTGGGTCGATCCGCTGTCGAACCACACGTCGAGGATGTCCTGCACCGGCTCGTAGTCGGCCGGGTCGTAGTCCGAGCCCAGCAGGGCCGCGTGATCCGCCCCGAACCACGCGTCCGCGCCGTTCTCGCGAAAGGCGGCCACGACGCGCGCGTTCACGGCCGGGTCCGCCAGATACTGCCCCGTGCCCCGGTGGACGTAGAGCGCGATGGGCACGCCCCAGGCGCGCTGGCGCGAGATCACCCAGTCGGGGCGGCCGGACACCATGGCGGTGATTCGGTTCTCCGCGCGGGCTGGTATCCAGCGGGTGCGGGCGATGGCGTCGAGGGCGAGTTCGCGGAGCGTCGGGCTGTTCGTGTCCGACCCTTCGACTTCGCTTAGAGCGAACGGAGGTTGGTTTCCCTCGCCACCCCCCTCACCGTCCGCGTCGAGCGAAGTCGAAGCACCCGCCCCCACCGCCTGATCCATGGCGATGAACCACTGCGGCGTGGCCCGCTGGATCACCTTGGCCTTGGACCGCCAGCTATGCGGATAGCTGTGCTTGTAGTCGTCGCTCGCCGCCACCAGCGCGCCCGCTTGGCGCAGATCGGCGCAGATCGGCCCCTCGGCGGAGACGAACTTCTTGTTGATGACCGAGCCCTGGCCCCCCAGCCAGCCCCAGTCGGCGCGGTAGTGGCCAGCCCCGTCCACCGCGAACACGGGCTCGATGCCGTATTGCCGGCACAGCTCGAAATCGTCCTCGCCGTGGTCGGGCGCCATGTGGACGAGGCCGGTGCCCGCGTCGGTGGTCACGAAGTCGCCGGGCAGCATCGGCCGGGGCTTGGCGAAGAAGCCGCCCAGGTGGTGCATGGGGTGGCGGACGAGGGCGCCTTCAAGCAGCTTGCCTGGGCCGCTCCAAACGACTTCGTGGTCGTGTGTACCGACACGACCCCAGAACTGCTCTAGCAATGGTTCCGCGACTAAGAAATGCGCCGCCCGGTGTCGCTCCTTGCTGTCTGCCGCAGAGTTGATGTGAACCAGGGCATACGTCACGTCAGGTCCGTAGGCGAGCGCCTGATTGACGGGGATCGTCCAAGGGGTCGTCGTCCAGATGACAGCGTGCGCACCTTCGACGTCAGGCGCGTTCGGCGCCTCCACGATCTCGAAGGCCACGTCGATCTGCGTGGACACCACGTCCTCGTACTCGACCTCGGCCTCGGCCAGCGCGGTCTTCTCCACCGGGCTCCACATCACGGGCTTGGCCCCGCGATAGAGCTGGCCCGTCTCGGCGAACTTCAGAAGCTCGCCCGCGATGGCGGCCTCCGCGTCGTAATTCATCGTCAGGTACGGGTCGGCCCAGTCGCCCATCACGCCCAGCCGCTGGAACTGGCCCCGCTGCACGTCCACCCATTTCGCGGCATAGGCGCGGCATTCCTCGCGGAACTGCCGGACCGGCACGTCATCCTTGCTGAGCTTCTTCGCGCGGTACGCTTCCTCCACCTTCCACTCGATGGGCAGGCCGTGGCAGTCCCAGCCGGGCACGTATGGCGCGTCCTTGCCCATGAGCGTCTGCCCGCGGACGATCATGTCCTTCAGGACCTTGTTCATCGCGTGGCCCATGTGGATGTCGCCGTTGGCGTAGGGCGGGCCGTCGTGCAGCACGAAGCGCTCGCGCCCGGCGCGTGCCTCGCGCAGCCGCTCGTACAACCCGATCCTGGCCCAGCGCTCCAGGATCGCGGGCTCCTTGGCGGCCAGCCCCGCCTTCATGGGAAAGTCGGTCTTCGGCAGGAAGACCGTGTCCCGATAGTCTCGCCGGTCGGAGGAAGTCTGGTCAGTCATGGGTGCGCGGCGGTTAGGACGTCGCGCGCGCGGGCGCAATCGCGCTCCATCTGCGCCACCATCGCGTCCAGGCTGTCGAACCGCGCCTCGCCGCGCAGCCGCTCCACCAGTTCCACCGCGATCCGCTGGCCGTACAGGTCGCCCGCGAAGTCGAAGAAATATGGCTCCAGCAGCTCCTTGGGCGGCTGGAACTGCGGCCGGACGCCCAGGTTCGCAGCCCCCGCCAGCACGCGCCCGTCCTCAAGCCGCCCGCGCACTGCGTAGATGCCGTAGGCGGGGCGCTGGTAATCGCCCAGGTCGAGGTTGGCGGTGGGATAGCCGATGGTGCGCCCCACCTTGTCGCCGTGTTGCACCCGCCCCTCCACCGCGAAGGGTCGCGTCAGCAGCCGCGCCGCACCGCGCGCGTCGCCCGCCTCCAGCGCCGCGCGGACGCGGGTGGAGGACACCGGCTCGCCGTCCAGCGTCACGGGCGCCACCGCCTCCGCCGTCAGTCCGTGCGCGGCCCCCAGCGCGGCGAGCGTTCCCACGTCGCCCGAACGGCCGCGCCCGAAGGTGAAGTCCCGCCCCGTCACCACGCCCGACAATCCGGCCAGCCGCGAGGCGACAAAGGCTTCCGCGTCCAGGCTCGCGAACGCCTCGTCGAAGGAGAATACCAGCATCGCGTCCACCCCGGCGGCCGCGAACAGCCGCTCGCGCTGGTCAAGCGTCGTCAGGCGGAAGGGGGCCGCGTCGGGGCGGAACCAGGCTTTCGGATGCGGGTCGAACGTCGCCACCAGCGCCGGGACGCCGGCGGCGCGCGCGCGTTCGACGGCGCGGCCCACCACCGCCTGGTGGCCCAGGTGGAACCCGTCGAAATTGCCCAGCGCCGCGACCCCGCCGGCGAACGCGGCCGGGATCGCGGCCGCCCCATCCAGCCGCCGCATGGGGTGCGCCTATAGGAGGGGGCTCACGGCCGCACCAGCGTGACGAAGCTGTAGGCCGGCTGGTCGCCCTCCGCCGCCCGATCCTCGCGCGCGACCTCGCGCCAGCCGGCGAAGGGCGGCACCACCGCGTTGCCCTCGGGCGACAGGTGCACCTCGGTCAGCTCGATCCGGTCGGCAAGCGGCAGAAAGGCGGCGAACACCTCCGCCCCCCCGATCACCGCCACCTCGCCCCCGCCCGCCAGCGCCAGCGCCAGCGCCTCGTCCGGGGTATGCGCCACCTCCGCGCCCGCGCGCGCCCAGTCCGGGTCCCGCGTCAGGACGACGTGCCGCCGGCCCGGCAATGGTGCCGGAAAGCTCTCGAACGTACGCCTGCCCATCACCATGGGTTTCCCCATGGTCATCGCCTTGAACCGCGCCTGCTCGCCCCGGATACGCCAGGGGATGGTTCCCCGGCCCCCGATCACGCCGTTGTCCGCGCGCGCCAGGTGGAACACGATCATTTCCCCGCCCTCACTTGAGCGTCACCTGCAACCCGTCCACCACGAACTGCACGGCGAGCGCGGCCAGCAGCACGCCCAGCAGCCGCGTGATGACCGCCTCGATGCGCGCGCCCAGCACGCGCATGATCGGCCCCGCCGCCAGCAGCGCCGCCAGCGTCAGCGCCAGGATGGTCGCCAGCGCCCCCAGGATCACGAGCGAGCGTTCCAGCCCGCTGTTCCGGCTCATCAGCAGCATCACGGACGCGATGGAGCCCGGCCCCGCGATCATCGGCATCGCCATGGGAAAGACGCTCACGTCCTCCACCTCCGGCGACTGCGCCACCTGGGCCGCGCGGTCCTCGCGCCGCTGCGTGCGACGCTCGAACACCATCTCGAGCGCGATCAGGAACAGCATGATGCCGCCCGCGATGCGGAACGCGGGCAGGCCGATCCCCAGGCCCCGCAGCAGGTCCTCGCCGAACAGCGCGAAGGTTACCAGGATGCCCGCCGCCACGCCGACGGCGCGCACCGCCATGGCACGCCTGGCGGCGGCGCCGGCGCCCGCCGTCAGCCCGGCATAGATGGGCGCGCAGCCGGGCGGATCGATCACCACGAAGAAGGTGATGAGCGCCGAGACGTAGAGCTCGAACACCCTACAGCTCCGCCGGGGGAGCCATCCCCTCGCGCCGATGCGCGGCCACCAGCGCGTTCCGCAGCAGGCAGGCGATGGTCATCGGCCCCACCCCGCCCGGCACCGGCGTGATCGCGCGCGCGCGCTCCGCCGCCGAGGCGAAATCGACGTCGCCCACCAGCCAGCCCCCACCCGGCGAGTCGTCGGACAGCCGGTTGATGCCCACGTCGATCACTACCGCGCCGGGCTTCAGCCATTCGCCCCGGATCATCGCCGGCCGCCCCACCGCTGCCACCACCACGTCCGCGCGCGCGACCGCGGCGGGGAGGTCGCGCGTGCGGCTGTGCGCCACCGTCACGGTGCAGCTCTCGGCCAGCAGCAGCTGCGCCATAGGCTTGCCCACGATGTTGGACCGCCCAACCACCAGCGCGTCCAGCCCTGCCATGTCGCCCAGTTCATCGCGCAGCAGCATGAGGCAGCCCAGCGGCGTGCACGGCACGAAGCCGGGCAGCCCGGCGGCCAGCCGCCCGGCGTTGACGGGGTGAAAGCCGTCCACGTCCTTGTCCGGGTCGATCGCCGCGATCACCGCGTCCGCGTCGATATGGGCGGGAAGCGGCAGCTGGACCAGAATGCCGTCCACCGCCGGATCGGCGTTCAGATCGGCTACCAGCGTCAGCAGCGCGGCTTCCGTCGTGTCGGCGTGTAGGCGGTGCGCGAAGCCCCGCATCCCCGCCGCCTCCGTCGCGCGCTCCTTGGACCGGACGTAGACGGCCGACGCCGCGTCCTCGCCCACCAGCACCACCGCCAGCCCCGCGGGACGCCCGGCCGCGGCGGCAAAGGCGCGCGCGTGGTCGCCCACGCTGGCGCGAAGCGCGGCGGCGCGCGCCTTGCCGTCGATGATGCGGGCGGTCACGGCCGGCTCAGTAGGGGTTGGCGGACATGTAGCTGACCGCGATGTTGGGGATCACGATGTTGCTCAGGATATAGATGGCCAGCAGCACCACCATGGGGCTGAGATCCAGCGCGCCGAAATCGGGCAGGATGCGCCGGATCGGCCGGTAGAGCGGCTCGGTGATCCGCCCCAGCGCGCCCCACACGGTGCGCACGAAGTCGTTGTGCGTGTTGATGACGTTGAACGCGATCAGCCACGACAACACCGCCTGGGCGAAGATCACCCACCACAGGATGTCGAGCAGCAGCTTCGCGATTTGCAGGATGGCGATCAAGGGTGGCTCCCGGTCCGGACGCGTCCGTATAGGCCAGCGCTATACGAAGGCCGGCCGCGCGCCGGAAGTCCCCGAACCCGATCCGCCGCCCGATCCCGGCCCGACGCCGGCCCCGCGCTCGCGCCCGGCCTCAGCCGACACCAGGGTGCCCGCCCCCTGGCGCGTGAAGATCTCGAGCAGCATCGCGTGCGGCACGCGCCCGTCCAGGATCACGGCCGCGTCCACGCCCGCCGCCACCGCGGCCACGCACGTCTCCAACTTGGGGATCATGCCGCCCGTCACCGTGCCGTCGGCGCGCAACGCCTCCACCTGCGCCGGGTCCAGGTCGGTCATCAGCCGGCCGTCCTTGTCCAGCACGCCCGCCACGTCCGTCAGCAGGAAGAAGCGCGCGGCGCCCATCGCGCCCGCGATGGCGCCCGCCATGGTGTCGGCGTTGACGTTGTAGGTCTGGCCGTCCGCGCCGATGGCGACCGGCGCCACCACCGGGATGATGCCGGCGGCCGACAGCGTGTCCAGGATGCGCCGGTCCACGCGCACGGGCTCGCCGACGAAGCCCAGGTCCACGTTGCGCTCGATGCCCGAATGCGGGTCGGGCTCGCGCCCCGTCACCTTCTCGGCCAGCACCAGCCCCGCGTCCTTGCCCGACAGGCCGACCGCGCGCCCGCCGGCCCCCGCGATCCAGCCCACGATGTCCTTGTTGATCGAGCCCGCCAGCACCATCTCGGCCACCTGCGCGGTCTGCGCGTCCGTCACGCGCAAGCCGCCGACGAAGGTCGACTCGACCCCCAATCGCTTCAGCATCGCGCCGATCTGCGGCCCGCCGCCGTGGACCACCACCGGGTTGATGCCCACCGCCTTCAGCAGCACCACGTCCTCGGCGAAGTCGCGCTGGCGCTCGGGGTCGCCCATGGCGTGGCCGCCGTACTTCACCACGAAGGTCTGGCCGGCGTAGCGCTGGAGATAGGGCAGCGCCTCCGTCAGCGTCTCCGCCTTGGCGAGGAGCGCGGGGTCGGGCGAGTGGTCGTTCATGCGCGCGGCCGTTAGGCGCGCGGGCCACTCCCGTCCAGCTTCCGGCCCACGCGCAGCACGACGGCGATGATCGCGGGCACCAGCACCGCCGACAGCACCACCTTGGCCAGCATCTGCCCCGCCATCAACTGGGCGATGGGCCGCTCGCCCCAGAAGCTGGCGGTGATGAAGATCAGCGTGTCGACGATCTGGCTGAGCGCCGCCGCCGCGAAGCCCGCCAGCCCGGCCCACCGCCCCGTCACCCGGCGCAGGCCCGCGAACAGCCGGATGTTGAGCGTGACCGACACGCCGTAGGCCAGGATGCCGGCGGCCATCATGCGCCAGCTCTGCCCCAGCACTATGGGGAACGCGGCCTTGGCCGGCTCGTACATCCCCGGGTCGGTGGGCAGGCGCAGCACGAACCACGTCAGGAAGATCGCGAAGCCCAGCGGCACGAAGCCGAAGCGCACCAGCCGGTCCGCCGCCCCCCGCCCGTACAGTTCGGCCACGCCCGACGAGATGCCCACCAGCGTCAGGAAGGGAAAGATACCCGCCTCCACCGCCAGCGGCCCCAGCGCCACCTGCTTGGACCCCAGCACGCCGCCCAGCGTCACCATGCCCCCGTAGAAGACGGCCAGCGCGAACAGGCCGGGGGAGAAGGCGGTCTGGCCCAGGGGCCTCGGGGGGGCATCGTCCATCGCACGATTGCTACCGGCCCGTCCCCGCCCGGTCCAGCCACGCCCGGTCCAGCCACGCCCGGCCCGGCCCGGCCAAGCCCAGCCCGACCCGGCCGCGCCCGCTCCGGCGGCGCCCCCGCCCGTGCGCGTTTTCCGATTGGCCCGCGCGCCCGCTCTCGGCCATACGGTTCCGCCGGCCGGGGGCAGCCCCGGCGATCCCAAATCCCGCCGGACGAGAGCTTCGCCCCAATGACCCGCTTCCTGATCGGCATCGCCGGCATCGTCGTGATCCTGGCCATGGCCGTGGCACTCTCCACTGACCGGCGCGCCATCCGGCCGCGCGTGGTGGGCTCCGCCTTCGCGCTCCAGGCGCTGATCGCGGTGATCGTGCTCTACTGGGCGCCGGGCCGCGCGGCGCTGTCGGGCGCGTCCGCCGGCGTGGCGGCGCTGCTCGGCTACGCCAAGGCGGGCGTGGACTTCCTGTTCGGGCCGCTGGCGTCGCCCGCCATCGGCGGCAACAGCTTCGCCATCGCAGCGCTGCCGGTGATCGTGTTCTTCGCCAGCCTGGTGTCGATCCTCTATTACCTGGGCGTGATGCAGCTGGTGGTGCGCTGGATCGGCGGCGCCATCGAGAAGGTCATCGGCGTGTCCAAGGTCGAGTCGCTGTGCGCGGCCGCCAACATCTTCGTCGGCCAGTCGGAGAGCCCGCTGGTGATCCGCCCCTATCTGGCGGGCCTGGCGCCGCCCCAGCTGTTCGCGGTGATGACCAGCGGCATGGCGGGCGTGGCGGGCACCATCCTGGCCGCCTACGCGTCCATGGGCATCAGCATCGACTATCTGCTGGCGGCCAGCTTCATGGCGGCGCCGGGCGGGCTCCTGATGGCCAAGTTGATCATGCCGGATCGGCCGGCCGGCGCGGCGGAGCCCGCGTCCGGTCCGACGTCGCGGGACGAGCCGATCCACCTGGCCGAGGCGCGGATCAGCGGCGCCGGCCCCGCCGCCCTGCTGCCCGAGGGCGGCCCCCCGCCCCCACCCCCACCCCCGCCGGGCGAGCCCCTGCCCCAGGCGACGCACGACGAGGAGAAGCCCGCCAACCTCATCATGGCGGCCGCGCAAGGCGCGCAGACGGGCGTGCGGCTGGCGGTGGCGGTGGGCGCCATGGTGCTGGCCTTCGTGGCGCTGGTGGCGCTGGCCAACGGCCTGCTGGGCGGCGTCGGCGCGCTGTTCGGCCGGCCGGACCTCAGCTTCCAGGGGCTGCTCGGCTACGTGTTCGCGCCCGTCATGCTGCTCCTCAACGTGCCGTGGAACGAGGCGGGGATCGCGGGCGGGCTGTTCGGGCAGAAGATCGTGTTGAACGAGTTCGTGGCCTATATCGACTTGGGCAAGCAGGCGGCCGCGCTTTCCCCGCGCACGGTGGCGGTGGTGACGTTCGCGCTGTGCGGCTTCGCCAACTTCTCGTCCATCGCGATCCAGATGGCGGTGACGGGCGGTCTCGCGCCCGAGCAGCGACCCGTGATCGCGCGGCTGGGCCTGCGCGCGCTGGCAGCGGGCAGCCTGGCGAACCTGATGTCGGCGGCGCTGGCCGGCCTGCTGATCGGCTGACCCCCGCCGCGCCGGTCCATCCGAAACGGATTGATCGTCACGGTCGAACGCACTTATCGCATCAAGTCGTCACCTCCCCTAACCATTAACCACGAATGTCCGGTGCCAAATTCTTAGCTTTACGTTAAGGGGAGGTCATTAGAAACGGCGTCAGCCAACGGGGTCCCGGAACATGAAGAACATCGCCGCCGCTATGCTTTTTTCCTCCGTCGCGATGGCGGCGTCGCCCGCCGGTGCCGCGTTCATCGTCACCTATGAGGCGCCCGGCGTCCTGAACTCCACGGCGCGCTTCGCCTATTCGGGCGTGGAGACGTTCGGCAGCGTCGTCTTGGAGAACGCCACCGGCCCCACCAACTTCGGCACCGGCGGCACCATCAGCGGCACCTACACGGGCGTGAACCTGCGCGCGGCCGACCAGTACGGCGGCGCCGGCGGCACGGGTTCTTACGCGCAGATCGGCGACGGCGGCCGCTACACCGTGGATCTGCGCACCACCGACGCGCGCGGCATCAACTATTTCGGCTACTGGCTGTCCGCGCTGGACGCCGGCAACAACGTCACCTTCTTCAAGAACAACGCCCAGGTCTTCTCGTTCTCGGCCGCCGACGTGCTGGCCCTGATCGGCAACAACACCGCCTATCGCAGCAATCCCAGCGGCACCTATCGCGGCCAGAACACGGGCGAGAGCTACGTTTTTCTCAACTTCTTCTCGGACAGCACGTTCGACCGGGTGGCTTTCTCCGAGAATCGCGCGGGCGCGGGCTACGAGTCCGACAACCACACGGTGGGCTTCTTCACCCAGTCCAGCGGCACGCCCGTGTCGCCCGTGCCCGAGCCCGCGACCTGGGCCATGCTGATCGGCGGCTTCGGTCTGGTGGGCGCCGCCATGCGCCGCCGCCGCCGCTCGGTCCGCTTCGCCTGATCCCGGCGGGGGAGGGGCGTGCGCCCCTCCCCCCTCAGGCCAGCGCGACGCGCGCGCGCCGCCGGCGCATCGATGCGCCGGCCAGTCCCAGCCCCAGCACCATCGCCGCCCAGCTTTCCGGCTCCGGCACCGCCGCCGGCACGTCCGCCGCCGGCACCGCGTCCAGCTCCACCACGCGCCCGCCGTACAGCCGCGCCGTCTCCGACCCCAGCCCGTCGAAGCGGAAGAACTGGTACGCCGCCGGTGCGAAGCTGCCCGACACGCGGATCAGCCGCGACCCATAGGTCTGGGCGTAGCGCTGCAGCTCCGTCGTCGCCAGCTCGGTGAAGGTCGTACCGTCCAGGCTGCCCGACAGAGTGACGCGCGCGAAGCTGCGGTCGGGCACGTCCAGCACGTAGTTCGAATCGTCGGCCAGGAACAGGTCGAAGCCCCCCACCGCCAGCGCCGGCACGGCCGTGCGGACGGTGAAGTTCTGCGCCAGCCCCGCGCTGTCGCTGAACACCGCCGATTCCAGGTAGTCGCCCCGCGGATCGCCGACGGCCGCCTCGATCCGGCCGGCGACCAGCGGCGTGGACGCGACCACGGTCGCGCCCGCCGCCTGGTCGAACAGGTCGCCCCTGTTGGTGACGAAGGTCGCCGGGTCGACGGCGGTGACGGTGACGGCGGCCTGCGCGCCGCCGACGGCGCCTGCCGCCAGGATGGCGGCCGTGGCGATGTGTCGCATGATGATTCTCCCCGTTCCGAGTGGTCGCCGGCCCGTGGCCGATGCGGGGCTCGCGCGAACCTCCCGATTTCGGGGGGTGGGGCCGCCGTCCCGCCGCGGCACGGCCCCCGCCCCCCCCTTCGCTTGACCCCCGCCCGCCCCGGCGGCACATCGCGGGCCGTCACCCACGGGCGGGAAGCCATGCTGATCCGGACGATGGACATGGCGGCCGACGCGCTGGCCGCGCCCCACGCGGCCGCGGCCGCCGACGCGTTCCACCGCGCCGTCTCCCGCCGGGGGGCCACCTATCTCCAGCTTCGCCGCTACCGCCGCCCGGCCGGCCGGCTCACGTCCCGCAGCCACTGGGACGCGGGCGGCGTGGTGGCGCGCCACGCGCCCGCCGGCTGGGTGGGGAGCGCGGGCTTCCGCTACATCTGCTTCGAGAACAACCCGCTACTGGGCGCGGTGGTGGACAACGCCACGCGCTTCCGCTTCGACCGGTACGCGCCGCGCGCCGACCGCCGCTACGCCCCCTATTGGGAAGCGCTGGCGCTGGGCGGCATGGCGGACGCGGTGGGCGCGGCCGCCTTCGGACCGGGCGGCGCCACCGCGTCCGTCCACCTGGGCTTTCCCGACCGGGACTGCGACCCTGCACTGGTGGAGGACGCGCACGCCGCGGCCGCGCTGGTGGCCGAGCGGCTGCTGGGCTTCGAGGCGGACGCGCCCGCGCCGCCCGTCCTGACGCCGCGCGAGCGCGACGCCATGGCCTATGTGGCGGAGGGCAAGACCGACTGGGAGATCGGCGTGATCCTGAACGTGTCGGAGGCGACGGCGCGCTTCCACGTCGACAACGCGCGCCGCAAGCTGCGCGCCGTCAATCGCGCGCACGCGGTGGCGCGCTTCCTGGCTTCCCCCTTTCTCTGACGGGGATCGGGGCCGGGATCGGGGCGGGGCCGGGGCTCGCCCCCGGCCCGACCCTCACGCCTTCTTGCGCGCTCGCTTCGGCGCGGCCGCCGCGGCCTCGTCCTCCGCCTCGTCCTCGTCCGCCTCGCCGGCCTCGACCAGCGCCTGGCCCAGCTCCTTCAGCTTGTCGCCGCGGCTGTCCGCCTTGTCGGAGATCCTGACGGTCGCCTCGCCCAGCCGGTGCAGCAGCGCGTGCACCCGGTCGGCGTCGGGCTCGCCCTTCTCTAGCTGCTTCCGGAGCGAGGTCAGGTCGCGCAGGATCCCCTTGGCGCCCGGCACGTCCGTGTCGGCCAGCGCGGCCTCCCAATCCTCCACCAGGTGCGCGCCCTTGTCGGGCTTGGTGCTCTCCAGGCCGCGGTTGACGGCGTTGACGGTGGCGGCGAACTTGACGGCCATGTCGGGTCTCTCCTGGCTACCGCGCGGATTGCGGTCCGGCTCGAACGCCGCCCGGCCGCGCCCGTGCCGCCGGCGCCCGGGATTTCGCGCGGCGATCACCTGGGTCAACCGGCCGGCGGCGCGGCTTGACTTTCGCGATGCCCCGGTGCAGGGGCACGGTCGTCGGCGCGTACTCGCAGCGTGATCGGCGTCGCCCGCACGGGCTGCGCCTGGCTCCGCGACCGGCATCGCCAAAGGCATCCCTTATCACGCGGGGGCTTCTTCCACCCCGCCGCCCGTCCGTGCCTGCCACGGCCGCCGGCCCCTGTACGGAATCCTATCCCATGACCTTCGCCGAACTCGGCCTGTCCGAGCCGCTCGTCCGCGCGCTCGACGCCAAGGGCTATTCGCAGCCCACCCCCATCCAGCGCGACGCCATCCCCCACGTCCTCACCGGCCGCGACCTGCTCGGCATCGCCCAGACGGGCACGGGCAAGACCGCGGCCTTCGTGCTGCCCTCCATCCAGCGCATGGCGGAGGACCGGAAGCGCATCCTGCCCATGCGGTGCCGGATGCTGGTGCTGGCGCCGACGCGCGAGCTGGCCGGCCAGATCGCCGACAACGCGCGCGGCTACGGCCAGTTCTCCAAGCTCTCCGTCGCCACCGTGTTCGGCGGCACGTCGATCAACAAGAACCGGAACGACGTGGCGCGCGGCGTCGACGTGCTGGTCGCCACGCCCGGCCGCCTGATCGACCTGGTGGAGCAGCGCTTCCTCGACCTGGGCTCCGTCGAGATCCTGGTGCTGGACGAGGCCGACCAGATGCTCGACCTCGGCTTCATCCACGCGCTGCGCAAGATCGTGAAGATGGTGCCCCGTGCACGCCAGACCCTCTTCTTCTCGGCCACCATGCCGTCGTCGATCCGCGAGCTGGCCGGCCAGTTCCTGGTCGACCCCGCCACCGTCTCGGTCGTCCCCGCCGCCACCACGGCCGAGCGGGTGGAGCAGCGCGTCACCTTCGTGAACCAGGCGGAGAAGCAGGCGCTGCTCACCATCGCGTTGCGCGACCCCGCGGTCGACCGCGCGCTGGTGTTCACGCGCACCAAGCACGGCGCCGACCGCGTCGTGAAGCTGCTCGCCGGCAACGGCGTGGCCGCCAGCGCCATCCACGGCAACAAGTCGCAGCCCCAGCGCGAGCGCGCGCTGGCCGCGTTCAAGGACGGCACCGTGCCGATCCTGGTCGCCACCGACATCGCGGCGCGCGGCATCGACGTGTCCGGCGTCAGCCACGTGTTCAACTTCGAGCTGCCCAACGTGCCCGAGCAGTACGTCCACCGCATCGGCCGCACCGCGCGCGCGGGCGCCAGCGGCATCGCGGTCTCCTTCTGCGCCGAGGACGAGCGCCCCTACCTCAAGGACATCGAGAAGGTGACGCGCCAGAAGGTGCCGGTCGTGGCGCTCCCCGACGACTTCAACCGTCAGGCCGACGTCATCAAGGCCCAGCGCGTGAAGGCCATCGGCGCGGACCCCGCGCCGCGCCCCGACCGCCAGGGGCAGCGTCAGCCCGCGCGTCCCCGCGCCACCCACGCCCCCGTGCACACCGCCCAGGCGGGGCGCGGCGGTGAACGTGGTGGCGAGCGGGGCGGCGAGCGCAGCGCACAGGCCGAGGCCGGCCGCGACTATGCCAACGCGTCGCGCCGCGGCGGCGGTGGCGGCGGTGGCCGCGGGCGCGGTGGGCGCGGACGCGGCGGCGGCGGCGGTGCCCGTCCGGCGACGGCCGCGCGCTGAATCGACGTCCCCGGCGGCGGCACCGACCTGACGGCGGCGACCGGCGCGCCGGCGGCGGTCGGCGATCCCGTGGCGTATCAGCGGTTCAAGCGGCTCGGCCTGTTCTACCGCGCGGCCGGCGGCGCCTTGCGCAAACTGTACGAGGAGGGCGGCGGCTGGAAGAGCGCGGCGCTGGCGCCCGCCGGCGCGCCGCCGGCCGCCGGCGACCCGCACGCCTTTCACGTGCCGGGCACGAAACGGGGCGTCGTCACCTGGCGCGGCACGGACGGCGAGGTCTGGCTGGCCGAGCGCGACGGCGACGCGGGCGCGTTCAAGGCCGTGTCCCCGTCGATCAAGGCCTGGTCGCAATACGCGGCGGGCGACCCGTTCGGCATGTCGCTGCGCCCCCACCCGCTCACCAAGTCCAAGAAGGTGTCGCGCAACATCGTCTATCACGGCGTGGACGCCAGGGTGTACCAGCTCTGGTGCTGGAACGCGGACGAGTGGCACGTCACCGACGTGACGGGCGCCAGCAACCTGCCGCGCGCCGTCAGCGACCCCACCCTCTGCACCTACGCCAAGGACCAGAACGGCGGGGCGATGCTCAACATCGCCTTCCTGGGCGATGGCGGCCGGCTCTACGCCACGTGGTTCCACGGCCGCGGCTGGGGCTGGGTCAGCCCCACGGGCCAGTGCCAGCCGCCGGTGCCGCCCGGCGCCTGACCGCGTCGCGGACGGTGATGTGGAGGGGGCGGCGGGATCATAGTGCCGCCCCCGCCGGTTCTGCCTGCCTGACAATCGCCAGGAGGCAGGACCATGGACATCGCCCACACCACCGCCGCCGAACGCGTCGCGCGCGTGCTGGCCGCGCTGTCGCTCAGCGCCAACGCGGAAGGCTTCGAGGAACAGGCATCCCCGGAAGTGGAGGCCGGCTGGCGCGACCACCTGCCCGCCGCGGTGGCGGTGCTGCGCACGCTGCGCGAGCCCAGCCGCGCCATGGCCGACGCGGGCGACCCGGACGTGTGGGAACGCATGGTGCTGACCGCCATCACGGAGGCGCAGCCGACCGGACAGGCCCAAACCGGGCAGGTGATGTAGGGCGGCGGCTCTGCCCCGCCCCCTCCCCTGGCGGCTGGCGCCCGGCCGCTACCCGCATTCTCAGGTCGTGCAGCTCCGCTTCGCCGACCTGGACCCGCTGGGCCACGTCAACAACGTGGCCTTCGCGTCCCTGTTCGAGAGTGCGCGCACCCGCCTCAACCGCGAGGGCGGGCTGTGGCCCCGCGCGCTGATCGCGGCGGTCGAGATCCATTACTTGGCCGAGGCGCACTACCCCCACGACGTGACGGTTACGTCGGGCATCGGCCGGGTCGGCACGCGAAGCTGGACGCTGATGGCCGCCATGTTCCAGCACGACCGCGCGGTCGCCACCTGCGACGCGGTGCTGGTCGCGCCCGATCCGCTGGACGACGAGGTGCGAGGCCGTCTCGCGCGCTGGGCGGTCACGCCCCCGGACGCGGACCCCGGATAGCGCCCGCCGCCCACAGCGCCAGCCCCAGCACGGCGGCGTCCTCCGCGAAGCCGGTCGCCGTCTGCCCCCACCGCGCCATGGCCCGCTTCCTCAGCGCCAGCCCGCCGAAGCCCGATGCCAATGCGGTCGCCGCCGCCAGCCCGGCCGCCTGCGGCCGCCGCCCAGCCGGCGCCACCACCCACCCCGCGAACGCGCTGGTCACCGCGCGGCCCGCCAGGCCCGAGGGCACGGTGCGGTCGGGGGCCGTCTTCATCTTGTCGCCCGCCATCTCGGCCGCCGCCAGCGCCACCGCGCCCGCCGCGGCGAGCGGCCGGGCCATCAGGTCGGCGGCGGGATTGTCGGGCGGCAGGCGGCCCAGCCGCGCGGCGGCGGCCACCGCAGCCAGCGGCGTCATGGCGCGCTGGCCGCCGGCCAGGCCGATCAGGACGGAACGGATCACGGGCGGGGCCTCCTGTCTGTGGCACCCCCAAACGCGCCTGCGCGCCGCTAGTCTCCGCCGCCCAGCAGGTCGCGCACCCGCGCCCGCTGCGCCGCCGAGCCCAGGAGCGCGGCCTGCTCCGCCGACTCGGCGGCCAGGATCGCGCCCGCGTCCGCGTCGGCCGCCAGGTTCGCCAGCCGCTTGGCCGCGCGCAGCGCCGCCGCGCCGTGCCCCGCGATCCGCCCCGCCAGCGCCAGCGCGTCGGCCACGGGATCGTCCGCCACCCTCGTCGCGAAGCCCGTCGCCACGGCCTCCGCCCCGTCGAACACGCGCGCCGTATAGACCGCCTCGCGCAAGGCGTCGTCGCGCACGCATCCCCGCCACAGCGCGAAGCCCGCCATGTCGGGCACCAGCCCCCAGTGCAGCTCGCGCACCGACAGCCGCGCGTCCGCCGCCACGACGCGCACGTCCGCGCCCGCCATCAGCTGCAAGCCCCCGCCATAGGCCACGCCGTGCACGGCCGCGATCACGGGCACCCCCAGCGCGCGCCAGCCCCAGGCGGCGTGCTGCGGCCCGTTGGCGATGCCGCGCGTGCGCGCCGACAGGTCCGTCCCCGCGCCTCCCGGATTGGCCCCCAGGCCGGCCATCGCCGCCATGTCCAGCCCCGCGCAGAAGGCCCGCCCCTCGCCCGACAGCACGGCGCAGCGCAGGTCGGGCATCGCCGCCAGCCGGTCCAGCGCGGCGGCGATCCCGTCGAACATCGCGGGGTCCAGCGCGTTCATCCGGTCGGGCCGGTTCAGCCGGACGTGCGCCACGCCGTCCGCCGCCGCTATCGTCACGCGCTCCATGGCCGGCTCCTTTCGATGCGCCAGGGTCCGGTCCGGCGGGGCCGGATCGGGGCGATAACGGCTACCCCGCCGGGTCCGGCCTGTCACGCCGCCAGCCGGTATCCCTCGCCCCGCGCGTGGACCAGCATCGGAGGTCCCTCCCGGTGCAGCTCGGCGCGCAGCCGCGACGCGTGCACCGCCACCAGGTTGGTGCCCGGGTCGAAACCCAGCCCCCACACCGCCTCCAGCAGCCGCGCGCGGTTCACCGCCGCGCCGTCCGCGCGCGCCAGGTGCAGCAGCAGCGCGAACTCGCGCGGGCGCAGGCGCAGGGGGCGGCCGCCGCGCGTCGCGCGCCGCTCCGCCGGGTCGATCACGAGGTCGCCCACCCTCAGCACGGGCGCGGGCTCCCGCCGCCCGGCCAGCGCGCGCAGCCGCGCGGCCACCAGCGCGTCCGGGTCGGACCGGCACACCGCGTCGGCCGCCCCCTCGTCCAGCAGGCGCGCCGCCTCGCGCGGGCAGGGGGCCTCGGCCACGGCCGGCACGGGCGCCGCCAGCCCGGCCGCCGCCAGCGCGACGCAGGCCGCCCCCCACCCCCCGCCCATCCCGCACACCGCCATGCCGCGCTCCGCCAGCGCGACGGGCAGGCCGGGGCGCGCGACGCCGAGCAGCAGGACGGGGATCACCTGACCGTCCTAGCCGCGGGCGCCGCCCGCCCGGCGCACGTCCTGCTCCGATGCGGACGCGTCCCGCCCCGCCGGCAGCGAGCCGTCGAGGCAGGCACGCGCCGCCGCGCGCAGGTCGGGGTCGGGATCGTCGGCCGCCGCCGCGAACAGAGCGGCGCGCCTGTCCGTGTCCTGCTCCTCGGCCGCCAGCGCCGCCAGCGCGGTGCGCCGCATCCGCGCGGCCGGGTGGCGCCGCGCCAGCTCGGCCACGAGCGCGCGGCCCCCCTCGCCCCCCAGGTGCACCGCCAGCATCGCCAGCGCCTCCGACGGCGCTGCGGTCAGCGGCTCGGCCACCCGGTCGGCATCGGGGTCGAAGCGGTACTGGCCGCGCCAGAGCTGCGCCGGGTCGTGCCCCAGGATGTTGAGCGAGACGGAGAAGGCGTCGGGCGGCCGCTGCGCGTGCACGTCGCGGTGCGCGCGATAGAGCATCAGCCGGCCGGGTTCCAGCCGCGCGCGCCCCGTATAGGCCAGCCCCGCCGGGTCGCCCGTCCGCCGGTCGCGCCCGTCGGCGTCCGCCTCCCAGTAATCGCTCCAGTATCCCGGCCCCAGGTAGCCCCAGGTCAGGAAAGGGAAGTGGTGGTCGTGCGGCACGCCGTAGAAGAACGCTTCCTCGCCCGACGCCAGCACCGCCGGGTCGCGCGCGGCGGGCCAGAAGTTCGCGCGCACCGCGAACCGCCCGTCCCCGGTGCGGCCCCCGTTCCCGCCCAGCATCAGCACCTGCGCGCCGTAGCCGTTGCCGCGCTGGCCCGCGCACCGGCTCTCCAGCTCGGCCACGGCCAGGTCGGACAGGAAGCGCCGGTTGCGCCCCAGCCGCGCGAGCCACGGCCCCAGCTCGGCGAAGCCCGCCTCGTCGCGCGGGTCGGCGCGCGTGGTGGCCAGCACGTCCATCAGCTCGTCCGGCCCGATGGGGTCGCCCGCGCCGGGGTCGAGAAGGGGCGGCATCAGGCGGGCTCCGCCCGGCCGGCGGGGGGCGCCAGCCCCCCGTCCGACGCGAGAGCCGGGCGCGTCCCTCCGACCGCCGCCGCCACCCCCGCATCCGATACGCGGCGGGCCGCGACCGCCCCCGCCACCGTTCCCCCACCGTCCGACACGAGACGGGACGCGTCGGCCCGGCGCGATCCCATCCGCCCGGCGAAAGGCTCGCGCTCCCCACCCGCCGCGCGGCGGGACGCGCCCGTCGAGCCCTGCTGCGCCCGGCCGGCGGAGGCCTTCGCCTCCCGGCCCGTCGCGCCGGTCGGACGCGTCCGCGCGCCAGCGACCGGTGCCGCCTCCCCGCCGTCCGACGCCGAACGGGATACGCCGGACAGGCGCGATCCCGGCTGGACGGCGGAGGGCACCCGTCCCCCGCACGCCGCCCCGGTCGGGTCCTGCTCCGCCCGACCGGCGGAGAGCACCTCGGCCCCACCCGGCGCGCGGGCCGTCACGCCGCCCATGAGCGACGACACCCCCTCGCCGTCCCGCGCCAGGTCCGGCGAACGGGCGGCCGCCGCCGCCGGGGCGCGGCCCGCCACCCCCGCGCCGCCCCGCGCCAGCGCCGCGCGCGCGGCCGCCGCCACTTCCGGATGCGGGTCGCGCGTCATCTCGGCCAGCCGGGGTAGCCCGGCCGCCGGGTCCACCGCCAGCCAGTCGCGCACCGCGGCCCAGCGCAGGTTGAACGCCGGCGCGCGCGTCGCGGCGTCGAAGGCGGCGCGCGTGTGCGCCTCTCCGCCTATCCACCCGCCCGCCGCCCCCTCGGCGCGGAGCAGCGCCAGCAGCATCCGCGCGCGCGACGACGCCAGGTCGGCGGATGCCACGCGCAGCAGCCGCCCGTCGGCGCGGCGATACTCGCGCGGGGAAACCGCGCCCGCCGTCAGCGCCACGGTGATCGTCACCGCCCGCCCCCCGCCCGGCCGCACCGTCCAGGCGGTCCGCCGCCCGTCCGCGTGCGTCACCGCGCCGTCCGCCGGCCGCTCGTCCGCCAGCCGCCGCGCGGGCCGGGCCAGGTCGGCGCGGAACGGCTCGTCGGGCAAGCCGGCGTCCCACCGTTCCACCGTCGCGCCGCCGGTCCGTACCCAGCGCGTCACCGTCACCCGGCCGTTCGCCGCCACCGTGGCCCCCATCCCCGCGGGCGCCCCCATCCCTGCCGGCGCCCCCATCCCTGGCGGCGCCCCCGGCTCCGCCAGGGCATCGCGGTCCGCCGCCGCCGACAGGATCGCGGCCGACACGCTGGCCTCCGGACAGTCGAGCAGGACCACCGCCGTCCGCTCGCCCTCCGCCCCCGCCTCGCGCCGGACGCGCAAGGGGGGCTGGAACAGCGGGTCGCGCGCCAACCGGCGCAGCATGGGGGCCAGCATCGCGCCCGCCCAGCCGTCGTCCGCCAGCAGTTCCCGGGCCGCCTGCGCCCCCGCCTCTGCGTCGCCGCCCGCGCGGGCCAGCAGGCGTCGCGCGTGCGCGGCGGGCGGCCACCGCCCCCAGGCGCGCGCGAAGCGGCGCGACCGCGCCTCGGCCGCCGCCAGCGCGGCCGCCCCCGCCGCCCCGTCAGCCCCCTCCACCCCGTCAGTCCCGCGCGCCGGGCGTCACCGGGGACTGGGCGATGGCCACCAGATACTCGAACAGCCCGTCGCCGCCCGCCACCGATCGCACGGCCCCGTGCAGCGCCACCGCGGTCGGCAGCTCGGGCAGGTCGCCCCATTCCAAGCCTGATTCCTGGCTCCGTTCCCGGGCTGAATCCACCCCCTCGCCCGTGATCCCGTGCGTCATCCCGTCGCCCCCCTCGTCGCCGTCTTGGCGGAGGTCAGGATGGCGCGGGGGGCGGCCGGCTCCAGTTAAATGCGTGCAATCGCGGAACTCGCGCGGGCGTTCGCGCGCGGAGCGGCGGTGAGCCGCCCGCCCGTCCCCGACGCGGCGGCGCTTCCGCCCGGGCCGGAACGCCCCCTATCGCGCGGGCGTCAGCTTCAGCAGCCGCCCCTGCGACCCGTCCTCCCCGTCCTCCAGCACCCAGATCGCGCCGTCCGGCCCCTGCTCCACCTCGCGGACGCGCGCGCCCATGTCCCACTGGTCGCCCTTCGACGCGTTCGTGCCGTCCAGGTGGACGCGCACCAGCGAGGTGCTGGAAAGCCCGCCGATGAACGCGTCGCCGCGCCACTGGGGGAACATCGCGCCCCTGTAGATCATCAGCCCGCCGGGCGAGATCACCGGGTTCCACGACACCTTGGGCGCCTCGTACCCGTCGCCGGGCGCGTGGTCGGGGATGTCGCGCCCGTCGTAATGGCTACCGTTGGACGCGTTGGGCCAGCCGTAGTTCAGGCCGGGGCGCACCAGGTTCACCTCGTCGCCGCCCTTGGGGCCCATCTCCTGCTCCCACAGATTGCCCTGCGCATCGAAGGCGATCCCCAGCAGGTTACGGTGGCCGTAGCTCCACGCCTCGGGCACGAAGCCCTTGGAGGCCAGGGGATTGCCGGGGGCGGGCTTGCCGTCCAGCGTCAGGCGCAGCACCTTGCCCAGCGAGCCCTTGGGGTCCTGGGCCGGCGTGAACTTCTGCCGGTCGCCGTTGGTGAAGAACAGGTGGCGGCCGTCGGGCGCGAAGGCGATGCGGCCCGAATAATGGCCGTTGCCCTCCACCAGAGGATAGGCGCGGTAGATCGCCTCGATGGAGCGCAGCCGCTCGGCGCCCGGCTGCCGGTCCAGGAACGCCCGCGCCAGGACCACGCCCTTGCCGCCCTGGCCCGCGGCGGAATAGCTGAAATAGACGCGGCCCGAGCGCGCGAAGTCGGGCGCGAGCACCACGTCCATCAGCCCGCCCTGCCCCGCCGAATCGACGGTCACGGTGGCCACGGTGCGGCGCTCCTTTCCGTCGGCGGACACCAGCAGCATCCGCCCGTCCTTCTCCGTCACCAGCATCCGGCCGTCGGGCAGGAAGGTCATGGCCCAGGGCGCGTCGAAGTCGGCCACGGGCGTGACGGCGAAGGGCCGCGCGCTCGACTGGGCCGCCCGGGGAGCGGCGTCCTGCCCGGCCCCCTGCCCGCCCCCCTGCTCCCGCGCTTCCCCGGAGCAGGCGATCAGCGTCAGGGGCATCAGGGCGAGGCGGGCGAGGCGCATGGCGTGGGTGTCTCCTTGGATTCCGCGCCACAACGCGCCGGCCGTTCGGAGGATGCGTCTTGCGGGGGCGGGCGGGGCGGCGTATATCGCGCTCGCTTTCTCTACATCGTCGCCGGTGAAGAGGCTGCGGGGTTTCTCTCCGCGGCGGCAACGAACTCGCATGTGGAACTCGTGGCTTGGCCGACATCGCGCGCCTGACCGACCTGATTGAACCCGAGGCCCGCGCGCTGGGCCTGGCGCTGGTGCGCGTGAAGATGTTCGGCGGCAAGTCCGACCCCACGCTCCAGGTGATGGCCGAGCGGCCCGACACGCGCCAGCTGACCATCGACGACTGTTCCGAGCTGTCGCGCCGCCTGTCCGACGTGCTGGACGAGCACGATCCCATCGCCGACGCCTACCGGCTCGAGGTGTCGAGCCCGGGCATCGACCGGCCGCTGACGCGCGCCCAAGACTATGCCGACTGGGCGGGCCACGAGGCGCGCGTCCATCTGGTCGAACCGATGGACGGGCGCAAGCAATTGACGGGCAATATCAACGGCTTGCACGGCGACGAGGTGGAGGTGGACGTGAAAGGACGCGGTCCCATGCGCGTCACCTTCGCCAACATCGGCGACGCCAAGCTCTTGCTCACCGACCGGCTGATCGCCGCCACCCAGCCCCTCGTGACCGACGGGGCCGAAGAGATCGAAGAAGAGGACCAGGACTGATGGCCACCGGCATCACCGCCAACCGCGCCGAGCTGATCGCGATCGCCAACTCGGTCGCGACCGAGAAGATGATCGACCGCGCCATCGTGATCGAGGCGATGGAGGACGCGATCCAGCGCGCCGCCAAGAACCGCTACGGCGCCGAGATGGACATCCGCGCCAAGCTGGACGCGGGCACCGGCGACCTTCGCCTGTGGCGCGTGGTCGAGGTGGTGGAGCTGGTGGACGACCTGTACAAGCAGGTCGACCTGAAGGGCGCGGCCAAGCTGAAGGCGGACGCGCAGCTCGGCGACTTCCTGGTCGATCCGCTGCCCCCCATCGAGTTCGGCCGCATCCAGGCCCAGGCGTCCAAGCAGATCATCTTCCAGAAGGTCCGCGACGCCGAGCGCGAGCGCCAGTACGAGGAGTACAAGGACCGCCAGGGCGAGATCATCACCGGCGTCGTCAAGCGCGTCGAGTTCGGCCACGTGGTGGTCGACTTAGGGAGGGCCGAGGGCGTGATCCGCCGCGACCAGCAGATCCCGCGCGAGGCGGTGCGCGTCGGCGACCGCACGCGCAGCCTGATCCTGAAGGTGGTGCGCGAGAACCGCGGCCCCCAGATCTTCCTCAGCCGCGCGCATCCCGACTTCATGAAGAAGCTGTTCGCGCAGGAAGTGCCCGAGATCTACGACGGCATCATCACCATCCAGGCGGCCGCCCGCGATCCCGGCAGCCGCGCCAAGATCGGCGTCATCAGCCGCGACTCGAGCATCGATCCCGTGGGCGCCTGCGTCGGCATGAAGGGCAGCCGCGTGCAGGCGGTGGTGCAGGAGATGCAGGGCGAGAAGATCGACATCATCCCCTGGTCGCCCGACACCGCGACCTTCGTGGTGAACGCGCTTCAGCCCGCCAACGTCAGCCGCGTCGTGATCGACGAGGAGGACGACCGGATCGAGGTGGTGGTGCCCGACGACCAGCTCAGCCTCGCCATCGGCCGGCGCGGCCAGAACGTGCGCCTAGCGTCGCAGCTGACGGGCAAGGCCATCGACATCCTGACCGAGGCGGACGCTTCCGAGAAGCGCCAGCGCGAGTTCGTGGAGCGGTCCGAGCTGTTCCAGAACGAGTTGGACGTGGACGAGACGCTGGCGCAGCTGCTGGTGGCCGAGGGCTTCTCCGAGCTGGAGGAGGTGGCGTACGTCGAACTGGACGAGCTGGCGGGCATCGAGGGCTTCGACGAGGACCTGGCCTCCGAGCTGCAGAGCCGCGCGGGCGAGGCGCTGGAACGGCGCGAACAGGCCAATCGCGAAGCGCGGACCGCGCTGGGCGTCGAGGACGCGCTGCTCGACATGCCCTACATGACGGAAGCCATGCTGGTGACGCTCGGCAAGGCGGGCATCAGGACGCTGGACGACCTGGCCGACCTCGCCACCGACGAGCTGGTCGAGAAGAAGCGCGTCGAGCCGCGCCGCCGCAACGAGGACGCGCCCAAGCGGCCCGAGCACAAGGGCGGCATCCTGTCGACGTACGGCCTGTCGGACGAGCAGGGCAACGAGATCATCATGGCCGCGCGCGCCCACTGGTTCGAGGAGGAGTCCGCCGACGAGGCGCCCGCGGGCGACGAGGCGGCAGCCGACTCGGAGGAGGCGCAGGGCTGATGCCGTTCGTCTCGATCCGACTGGCGGGCGGCGCCACGCGCGAGCAGAAGGCGGGGCTGGTGGCTGACGTCACCGCCTCGCTCGTTGAGCGGCTGGGAAAGCCGGCCGCCGCGGTGCAGGTCGTGATCGAGGAAGTGTCGACGGAGAATTACGGCGCGGCCGGCCGCCTGATCGCCGACCGGGACGCCCCGAGGGAAGCCGAGACGAAGGGGGACGCCGATGCGGTCCCTTGCCCGTGACGCGCTGAACCGCATCGCCGACGCAGGAGCGGACGGGGACGGCCCCGTCCGCTCCTGCGTGCTGACCCGCGACCGAGCGCCCGCGCACGCGCTGGTGCGGCTGGCGCTGGGACCGGACAACGGCGTCCATCCCGATGTGCGGGCGAAGGCGCCGGGTCGTGGCGCCTGGATCGGCGTCACGCGGCCCGAGATGGAGGCGGCCTATGCCAAGGGGCGGCTGCGGGGCGTGCTGGCCCGCGCGTTGCGCGCGCCCGACCTGAAACTGGACGACGACCTGCCCGCGCGGGTCGCGGCGGCGCTGGAGCGCGCGGCGCTGGACCGGCTGGGGCTGGAGGCACGCGGCAGCAACCTGTTGACGGGCGCCGAACGGATCGAGAAGGCGGCGCGCTCGGGCACGCTGCACGCGCTCTACCACGCGGCCGACGCCGGGGACGACGGCGCGCGCCGTCTGGCCCAGGCGTGGCGCGTCGGGCGCGAGGAAGAGGGGACCGGCCTCAAGGGCTTGGTTCTGCCGGTGGATCGCCCCATATTGTCGGTGGCGCTGGGCCGCGAGAACGTGGTACATATCGGCGTCACCGATCGCGCGGCCGCGCGGCGACTGGGCGAGGTGCTCGGCCGCTGGCTGCACTTCATCGGTTTCACGACCCCCGAGGGACCTTGCGGAACCGCGCCGCAAGGCGCATCGGCGCCCGGTTCTCCGGGGGCCGACGCGACCGCAGAGATTTTGACCGAGGACACTGAGTGAGCGACACGGACAACGACAAGCCCAGGCTCGGCACGCGCGCGCCGCTCGGCGTGAAGCGCACGGTCGAGACCGGCAAGGTGCAGCAGAGCTTCAGCCACGGCCGCCGCAACACGGTGATCGTGGAGACGAAGAAGGCGCGCACCTTCCGCCGGCCGGGCGAGGCGGCGCCGTCGTCCGCGCCCGAGGCGTACGTGGAGGAGCCCGCCGCCGTCCCGGCGCCTGCGCCCGCCCCCGCGCCGCGCCCAGCGCCCGCGAACGAGACGGCGCAGGAGCGTCAGTCCCGCCTGCTGCGCGAGGCCGAGGACCAGCGGATGCACTCGCTGGAGGACCAGCGCCGCCGCGAGGAGCAGGATCGCACGCGCGCCGCCGAGGTCGCGGCCGAGCAGGCCGCCGCCCGCCGCGCCGCCGAGGCGGAGGCCGCTGCGGCCCCGCCGCCCGCGCCTGAACCCGCTCCGGAGCCGGTCGCCCCGCCGCCCGCGGCGGCCGAGTCCATCGCGCCGCCGCTCTCTGCCCCCGAGCCCGCGGCCGCGCCTTCCATCAACGTCGGCCCCGGCCGCGGCTTCCGCCCCGTCGAGCGCGCGGCGCCCCCCGTGGCCGAGCCCGCCGTTTCGGCACCCGAGCCGGCGCCGGTGCCGACGCCCGTCGCGGCGGCGCCCGCTCCGGCCCCGCGCCCCGCGCCGGCCCCTGCGCCCGCGCCCGCGCCCGCTCCGCCCCTCACCGTGTCGCTGTCGCGCGACCCGTCCATGCCGGCTCCGCGCCGCTTCTCGCCCGTGGCGCGCCCCGCGCCGCCGCCCAAGCCGGTGGAGCAGCCCGCTCCCGCCGCCGCTGCAGCCCGTCCCGCGGCCGCTGCACCCGCGTCCGGCGGCGGCGCGTCGGCCCCCCGCAGCTTCGGCTCGGGTGCCGCCACGCCGCGCAACGCGCCGGCCCAGCCCGCGCGCCCGCAGAGCCGCGGCCGCCAGGGCGACGAGCGTCGCGGCGGCAAGCTGACCGTCAACCGCGCGCTGAACGAGGATGGCGCGCGCGCCCGCTCGCTCGCCGCGCTGAAGCGCGCGCGCGAGAAGGAGCGCCGCGGTTTCGGCGGCCCGCGCGACGCGCAGGCCAAGCAGGTCCGCGACGTGCAGGTGCCGGAAGCCATCACCGTCCAGGAGCTGGCCAACCGCATGGCCGAGAAGGGCGCGGACCTGGTCAAGGCGCTGTTCAAGATGGGCATGCCCGTCACCATGACGCAGACCATCGACCAGGACACGGCCGAGTTGCTGGTGACCGAGTTCGGCCACAACATCAGCCGCGTGTCGGACAGCGACGTGGACCTGGCGCTCGACACCGCGGAGGACGCGGCCGACGCGCTTCAGCCGCGTCCGCCCGTGGTCACGATCATGGGCCACGTCGACCACGGCAAGACCAGCCTGCTCGACGCGCTGCGCGGCACGGACGTGGTGCGCGGCGAGGCCGGCGGCATCACCCAGCACATCGGCGCCTATCAGGTGCAGATGAAGGACAAGAGCCGCATCACCTTCCTGGACACGCCCGGCCACGAGGCGTTCAGCCAGATGCGGATGCGCGGCGCCGACGTGACGGACATCGTGGTGCTGGCGGTGGCGGCCGACGACGGGCTGATGCCCCAGACGATCGAGGCGATCAGCCACACGCGCGCGGCCGGCAAGCCGATGATCGTGGCGATCAACAAGATCGACAAGCACGAGGCCAACGCCCAGCGGGTGCGCGAGCGCCTGCTGGAGCACGAGGTGGTGGTCGAGGAGCTGGGCGGCGACACGCAGAACGTCGAGGTGTCCGCGCTCAAGAAGACCGGGCTGGACGAGTTGATCGAGAAGATCCAGCTCCAGGCCGAACTGCTCGAGCTGCGCGCCAACCCCGACCGCCCGGCCGACGGCACGGTGATCGAGGCCAAGCTGGACAAGGGCCGCGGCCCCGTGGCGACCGTGCTGGTCAACCGCGGCACGCTGAAGGTCGGCGACGTGTTCGTGGTCGGCGCCGAGAGCGGCAAGGTCCGCGCGCTGATGGACGACAAAGGCCGTCAGGTGAAGACCGCCGGGCCGGCCATGCCGGTCGAGGTGCTTGGCCTGTCGGGCGTGCCGTCCGCGGGCGACCCGCTCCAGGTGGTCGAGAGCGAGGCGCGCGCGCGCGAGGTGGCCGAGTACCGCCAGGGCGTGCTGACGCAGAAGCGCACCGCGTCCGCGCCCGCCAGCCTGGAGTCGATGTTCTCCGCGCTCAAGGCCAACCAGGCCATCGAGTACCCGCTGGTGGTGAAGGCGGACACGCAGGGCACGGTCGAGGCCATCGTGGGGTCGATCAACAAGATCAGCACCGACGCGATCAAGGCGCGCATCCTGCACTCGGGCGTGGGCGGCATCACAGAGAGCGACGTGACGCTGGCGGCGGCCAGTGGTGCTCCGATCATCGGCTTCAACGTGCGCGCCAACGCCAAAGCGCGCGAGATCGCCGAGCGCTCCAAGGTGGCGTTGAAGTATTACGACGTCATCTACGACCTGGTGGACGAGATCAGGGCGGGCATGGCCGGCCAGCTCGGCCCCGAGGCGTTCGAGACGGTGGTGGGTCGCGCGGAGATCCGCGAGGTCTTCTCGGCTGGCAAGACGGGTCGCGCGGCCGGCCTGCTGGTGGTCGACGGCGTCATCCGCAAGGCGCTGAAGGCCCGCATCACGCGCAACGACGTCATCATCTACCAGGGCGAGATCGCCAGCTTGCGGCGGTTCAAGGACGACGTGGCCGAGGTGCGCGCCGGCCTGGAGTGCGGCGTGACGTTCACGCAGAACTTCACCGACATCAAGTCGGGCGACTTCCTGGAGACCTACGAGGTCGAGCTGCGCGAGCGCACGCTGTAGAACGGTGTCGCGGGACGGTTACATGCACGTAACCGTCCCGTCGCCCGCCCGACCGCGGACTGCCACCGGCCGTGGTTAATGCCCCCTTGACTACAAAGGGGAGCATCCATGTCCGTCCTTCTTCGCCTGGCGCTCGCCGCCGCCGCGCTCGCGCCCGTCGCCGCGACCGCCCAGCCGCTCGTCTACGGCCACCGCGGCGCCAGCGCCTATCGGCCCGAGCATACGCTGGCGTCCTACGCCCTCGCGATCGACCAGGGCGCGGATTATGTGGAGCCTGACCTCGTCTCCACCAGGGACGGCGTGCTGGTGGCGCGGCACGAGAACTACATCAACGAGACCACCGACGTCGCCAGCCGGCCGGAGTTCGCCGCCCGCCGCACGACCAAGTCCATCGACGGCGTCACGTACAACGGGTGGTTCACCGAGGACTTCACGCTGGCGGAGCTGAAGACGCTGCGCGCGCGCGAGCGCATCCCCGGCACGCGGCCCGGCAGCGCCGCCTATAACGGCCAATTCGAGGTCCCGACCTTCCAGGAGGTGATCGACCTGGTGAAGCGCAAGGAGGCGGAGACGGGACGCCAGATCGGCATCATCCCCGAGACCAAGCATCCGACCTACTTCAAGTCCATCGGCCTGGGCCTGGAGCGCCCGCTGGTGGAGGCGCTGGCCACCAACGGCTACGCGGGGAAGGACGCGCGCGCGATCGTCCAGTCCTTCGAGGTCGGCAACCTGATCGAGCTGAACGGCCTCACCGACGTGCGGCTGGTCCAGCTCACCACAACCGCGGGCGGGCGGCCGTGGGACTTCGTGGCCAGCGGCGACACGCGGACCTACGGCGATCTGCTGACGGTCGCCGGGCTGTCCTTCGTGGCGAGCTACGCGGACATCCTGGGTCCGGACAAGGGGCTGGTGATCCCGCGGCTGGCTAACGGCACGCTGGGCGCCGCCACGGGTCTGGTCGGCCGCGCGCACGTCGCGGGGCTGGAGGTGGTGCCCTATACCTTCCGGCCAGAGAACACGTTCCTGCCCACCGACCTGCGCCGCGGCAGCAACCTGTCCGCCTATGGCGACGACGCGGAGGAGTTCCGCCGCTTCCTGGAAGCCGGCGTGGACGGCGTGTTCGCCGACGCACCCGACCGCGCGCGGGCGGCCGTGAACGCCTTCGTCGCGGCGCAGCCGGTGCCCGAGCCCGCGACCTGGGTAAGCATGATCCTGGGCTTCGGCGTGCTGGGCGCGGCGGCGCGGCGGCGGCCTGTTCCGGGCGGGCGGACCGCACTGGCCTGATCGCCCCTCGCCACGGAGCGCGTCGCGTCCTAGGTAGGCGCGATGCGTTCCCCGTCCGATCAGACCGACACGTCCGTCCGCACGCTCCGCGTCGGCGAGCAGGTCCGCCACGTGCTGTCCGAGATCCTGGCGCGCGGCGACGTGCACGACGACGTGCTAGCGAAGCACATGGTCTCGGTGACGGAGGTGCGCATGTCGCCCGACCTGCGCCACGCCACCGCCTTCGTGAAGCCGCTGCTGGGCCGCGACGAGGAAGCGGTGCTGAAGGCGCTGCGCACCAACACCGCCTATCTCCAGCGCGAGGTCGCGCACCGGATCAACACGAAGTACGCGGCCAGGCTCAAGTTCCTCCCCGACGAGAGCTTCGACGAGGGCGGACGTGTGGACGCGCTGCTCCGCCGGCCGGAAGTGGCGCGCGACTTGGGCGAGGAGCCGTCCGCGCCCGATATCGCGTGACGGCCGGCTCCCGGTCTCCCGCGTGACCCACCGCCCCGCCGTCCATCCCCTGCGCCTGCGCCTACCCGGTGCCACGCCCCGCGACCGGCTGGTCGCGTGCCTGGGCGCCGGGCTGGGCGTGGCGGCGGCGGGAGCGGCGGGACTGATGCTGCCGGGCGCGGCTTGGCTGGTGGCGCCCATGGGAGCGTCGGCGGCGCTGGTGTTCGCGGTGCCGGCCAGTCCGCTGGCCCAGCCCTGGCCCGTGATCGGCGGCAACGCGTTGTCGGCGCTGGTGGGCGTGGCCGTGGCGTCGCTCGTGCCCTGGCCGCTGGCCGCCGCGGGATCGGCGGTGGCGCTGGCGATCCTCGTCATGTCGCTCACCCGCTCGCTCCACCCGCCGGGCGGGGCCGCCGCGCTGACGGTGGTGCTGAGCGGGCCGGCGGTACTGGGCGGGCCGGCGGTCGCCGCCTGGGGCTGGGGGCTGCCGATGCTGGTGGGCGTCAACGCGGCAGCACTCGCGGCGGCGGGCGTGGCGTTTCACCGGCTGTCGGGCCACGGCTATCCGCACCGCCCGGCACCCGCGCCGCCCCCCTCCCCCTTCGAGCCCGCCGACCTGGACGCGGCGCTCGCCGACCTGGGCGAGGCGGTGGACGTCGCGCGCGAGGACCTGGACCTGCTGCTGGCGCGCGCAGCCCACCATGCGGCCCGGCGGCGAGCGGGGACCCGCTGATGGCCAAGCTCTATTTCTACTACGCCTCCATGAACGCGGGAAAGTCGACCAACCTGCTCCAGGCCGACTTCAACTATCGCGAGCGGGGGATGCGCACGCGGCTGTTCACGGCCGCCGTGGACACGCGCGCGGGCGAAGGGGTGATCGCCAGCCGCATCGGCCTGTCGGCGGCCGCCACCCCCTTCGACGGGGGAACCGATCTCGCCGCCGAGGCGCTGGCGGACGAGCGGCCGTCCTGCGTGCTGGTGGACGAGGCGCAGTTCCTGACAACCGTTCAGGTGAACGGATTGGCGGCGCTGGCGGACGAGCACGACGTGCCGGTGCTGGCCTATGGCTTGCGCACCGATTTTCGGGGCGAACTGTTCGAGGGGTCGGCGCGGCTGCTGGCGCTGGCCGACGCCCTGGTCGAGATCAAGTCGGTGTGCGCGTGCGGGCGCAAGGCCAGCATGAACCTGCGCGTGGACGCGGGCGGCCGGCCCGTGGCGGACGGCGCGCAGACCGAGATCGGCGGCAACGACCGATACGTGGCCTTGTGCCGCCGCCATTTCCGGGCCGCGCTGGCGGGGCGACCCTGGCCGTCACTGCCGCCGGGCTGAGTCGCCGGGCCGGGCCACTGGCCGCAGGCTCGCGCGCGCGCCATATGGGCCGCGTGACCGAGACCCTGTTCTACCGCGCCGCCGTCACCATCGTGCCGCTGGTGCTGGCCGTCGTGCTGCACGAGGTGGCGCACGGCTGGGCAGCGCGCGCGCTGGGCGACCCGACCGCCGCCGAGCAGCGGCGCCTGAGCCTGAACCCGCTCCGCCACGTCGACCCGGTGGGCACGGTGATCCTGCCGCTGGGCCTAGCGCTGTCGGGCGCGCCCGTGTTCGGATGGGCGCGACCGGTGCCCGTCCGGACCGAGCGGCTGCGAGACCCGCGCACGGGCATGATGCTGGTGGCATTGGCGGGGCCGGCGACCAACCTAGTGCTGGCGGCGGCGAGCGCGGTCGGGCTGGGGCTGGCCGGGGGCGAGGGCGTGGCCGGCGACCTGTTCTTCACGGGCGTGGTGGTGAACGTGTTCCTGGCGGTGTTCAACCTGCTGCCGATCCCGCCCTTCGACGGGGGGCACGTGGTGCAGGGGCTGCTGCCCCGGCCGCTGGCGGCGCGGTGGGCCGCCTTCTCCCGCTACGGCTTCCTGCTGCTGGTGGCGCTGCTGCTCCTGCCCATGCTGTCGCCGCGGCTGGACGTGGTGGGCCGGGTGGTGGGGCCGCCCGCCGGCTGGCTGACGGACGCGTATCTGCGGCTGGCGGCGGGACTCGCTTGATGCACGGCTGGCTGGTGCTGGACAAGCCGCTGGGGCTGGGCTCGACGCAAGGGGTGTCGGCGGTGAAGCGCGCGCTGAGGGCGGGCGGCTACCCGAAGGCGAAGGTCGGCCACGGCGGCACGCTGGACCCGCTGGCGACCGGCGTGCTGCCCGTCGCGGTGGGCGAGGCGACCAAGCTGGCGGGCCGGCTGCTCGACGGGGACAAGGCGTACGACTTCACGATCCGTTTCGGCAGCCAGACGGACACGCTGGACGCGGAGGGGCGCGAGGTCGCGGCCTCCCCCCACCGCCCCACTGCTGCGCAAGTGGCGGCCGTGCTGCCCCGCTTCACCGGCCCGATCGAGCAGGTGCCGCCCGCCTATTCCGCGCTCAAGGTGGACGGCGCGCGCGCCTACGACTTGGCACGCTCGGGCGAGGAGGTGGTGCTGGCGAAGCGCGCCGTCACCGTCCACGCGCTCGACCTCCACCCCGCGCCCGACGGCCCGCTGGCGGAGGCGACGCTGACGGCGCACGTGTCCAAGGGCACGTACATCCGCAGCCTCGCGCGCGATGTCGCGCTGGCGCTGGGCACGGTGGGCCACGTCACCTACCTCCGCCGTACGCTGGCCGGGCCGTTCGGGCTGGATCGGGCAATATCGCTGGACATACTGGCCGAATTCGGGCAGGCGGCCCGCCTCGAAGACCTGATCCTGCCGTTGAGGACGGGGCTGGACGACATCCCGGCTCTCGCCCTCACCCCCGACCAGGCGGGATCGCTCCGACAGGGGCGTGTCTTGGTCGGGATCGCCGCCGACGACGGCCCCTGTTTAGCGACGCTGGACGACGTTCCGGTGGCGCTGGCGGAGGTCCGGGCCCGCGAGTTGCGGGTGGTGCGCGGCTTCAACCTCTAGCCGAAAGGACCACGATGTCGATCACTGCGGAACGCCGCCAGGAACTGATCCAGACCCACGCACGCCAAGAGGGCGACACCGGCTCGCCGGAAGTCCAGGTGGCGCTGCTCACCGAGCGGATCGTCAACCTGACTGGGCACTTCAAGAGCCACGCCAAGGACAACCACTCGCGCCGCGGCCTGCTGATGCTGGTCAACAAGCGCCGGAGCCTCTTGGACTATCTCCGCAAGAAGGACGGCCAGCGCTATCTCGACCTGATCGCGAAGCTGGGCCTCCGCAAGTAACACCCAAGGGCGCCCCCGGGCGCCCTTGTCGTATCGGGGACGGGCAATCCGGTCCGCCCCCACGGGGCCGTGCAGCGGCTCCCCCATAGGCCCCCCGCGCGATCCGCGTGCGGGGAGTGAAGGAAGAACAGATGTTCGACGCGAAGAAAGTTTCCATCGAGTGGGGCGGCAAGACGCTGACGCTCGAGACGGGGAAGGTCGCCCGCCAAGCCGACGGCGCGGTGATCGCGACGCTCGGCGAGACGGTGGTGCTGTGCGCAGTCACCGCCGCCCGCACCGTCAAGGAAGGGCAGGACTTCTTCCCGCTCACCGTCCATTACCAGGAGAAGTTCTCCGCCGCCGGTCGCATCCCAGGCGGCTTCTTCAAGCGTGAGCGCGGGGCGACCGAGCGCGAGACGCTGGTCAGCCGCCTGATCGACCGGCCGATCCGCCCGCTGTTCCCGGAAGGGTTCTACAACGAGATCAACTGCATCGCGCATGTGCTGTCCTACGACGGCGAGAACGAGCCCGACATCCTGGCGATGGTGGCGGCGTCGGCCGCGCTGACCATCTCGGGCGTGCCCTTCATGGGGCCGATCGGCTGCGCGCGCGTGGGCTATAAGGACGGCGAGTACCAGCTCAACCCGACCGACGCCGAGGTCGCCGCCGGCGAGTTGGACCTAGTGGTCGCCGCCACGCACGACGCGGTGATGATGGTCGAGTCCGAGGCCAAGGAGCTGTCGGAAGAGGTGATGCTGGGCGCAGTGATGTTCGCCCACAAGGCGTCGCAGCAGATCATCGACGCGATCATCGACCTGGCCGAGCAGTCGGCCAAGGATCCGTGGGAACTGGCGCCCGTCGCCGACAAGTCCGGCCAGATGAAGTCGCTCCGCGACGCCATCGGCAAGGACCTTCAGGCCGCCTACAAGATCACGCAGAAGGCCGACCGCCAGAACGCGGTCAACGCCGCGCGCGCCAAGGCGCGGGACGCGTTCGCGAGCCTGAAGGAGAGCGACCCCGCCCAGTATCTGGGCACGCTGAAGCTGGTGAAGAAGCTGGAGGCCGAGATCGTCCGCGGCCAGATCCTGAACGACGGCGTGCGCATCGACGGCCGCGACACCAAGACGGTGCGCCCCATCGAGGCGGAGGTCCACTTCCTGCCGCGCGCGCACGGCTCGGCGCTGTTCACCCGCGGCGAGACCCAGACCATCGCGACGACCACGCTGGGCACCCGCGACGCCGAGCAGATGATCGACGGGCTGAACGGCCTGTCCTACCAGCATTTCATGCTGCACTATAACTTTCCGCCCTACTCGGTCGGCGAAGTTGGCCGCTTCGGCGCGCCGGGCCGCCGCGAGGTCGGGCACGGCAAGCTGGCGTGGCGGGCGCTGCACCCCGTGCTGCCGACCAAGGAGGAGTTCCCCTACACCATCCGCGTGACCAGCGACATCACGGAGTCGAACGGCTCCTCGTCGATGGCCACCGTCTGCGGCGGTTCGCTGTCGCTGATGGACGCGGGCGTGCCGCTGAAGCGGCCGGTGTCGGGCATCGCCATGGGCCTGATCTTGGAGGGTGAGAAGTTCGCCGTGCTCAGCGACATCCTGGGCGACGAGGACCACCTGGGCGACATGGACTTCAAGGTCGCCGGCACCAGCGAAGGCATCACCAGCCTTCAGATGGACATCAAGATCGCCGGCATCACCGAGGAGATCATGCGCACCGCCCTGGCCCAGGCCAAGGACGGCCGCGCGCATATCCTGGGCGAGATGGCTAAGGCGCTGGGCGAGACGCGGACCGAGCTTTCGGCTCACGCGCCGCGCATCGAGACCTTCTCCATCGACAAGTCCAAGATCCGCGAGGTGATCGGCACGGGCGGCAAGGTGATCCGCGAGATCGTGGCCACCACGGGCGCCAAGGTCGACATCGACGACGAGGGCGTCATCAAGGTGTCGTCCTCCGACCCCGCGCAGATCGAGACGGCCATCGCCTGGATCAAGGGGCTGGTCGAGGAGGCCGAGGTCGGCAAGATCTACGACGGCAAGGTCGTCAACATCGTCGATTTCGGCGCGTTCGTGAACTTCATGGGCGGCAAGGACGGCTTGGTCCACGTCTCCGAGATGAAGAACGAGCGGGTGGAAAAGCCGACCGACGTCGTGTCCGAGGGCCAGGCCGTAAAGGTCAAGGTGCTGGAGATCGACCCGCGCGGCAAGGTGCGCCTGTCCATGCGCGTCGTGGACCAGGAGACCGGCGCCGAGCTGGAGGACACGCGTCCGCCGCGCGCACCCCGCGAGGGCGGCGACCGCGGGCCCAGGGGTGACAGGGGCGGCGACCGGGGCGGTGATCGGGGCGGCGACCGCGGTCCGCGTCGCGACGGCGACCGTCGTCCGCGCCGGGACGGCGACCGGGGCGGTGAGCGCGGTGGCGACAGGGGCGGCGATCGCGGCCCCCGCCGCGAGCGCGCCGATGGCGGCCGCGAAGAGGGCCCCGCGCCCGAGTTCGCGCCGGCCTTCCTGACGGGCGAGCGCGACTGATCGCTTCGTCCGAACGGTGACGAGGGGGCTCGGCGGGCGACCGCCGGGCCCCCTTCGCGTTCAGGCCGGCATCGTCCGCCGCCGCGCGGTCCACAGCGGCGTCACCAGCATGTGCGGCACCGCCAGCGCCGACACGAACGCGAACAGTGCGCCGGCGCCGGGCATCGGCCGGTCGCGGAACCACAGCAGCGCCACTAGCCCGACGCCCGCCGCCCCCAGCACGGCCGGCCCCACGCGTCGCAGATAGGCCGGCACGTCCAGCCCGGCCGCCGCCGCGCATCGTGCCGTCGCGGGCCAGGCGTGGAGGATCGCGAAGGCGGCGGCGAAACCGGGCAGCGGCGGCAGCAGCAGCGCCGCCCCCGTGCCGATCCAGGCCGCCGCGCCCCAGCGCGTGCCCGCCGCCGCCGCGGCCGCCACCCCGGCCAGCGCCATCAAGCGCATCGCGCCGGCCAGCATCGCCGCGACGCCGGCATCCGCGCCGATGCCGGCGAACAGCTCCGCCACGGCATGGCCATGGAACAGCGCCGGCCCCGCCACCGGCACCAGCGCCGCGGCCCATCGCTCGCCCGGTGCCGCGTCGGCGGCGAAATGCAGCCCCGACAGGATCAGGAAGCCGGGCAGCACCGCGTCCGGGGCGACCCGCCACAGCAGCATCACACCGCCCGCCGCCGCCAGATAGGTCGCGACGAAGCCCGCGCGCCCGCCAGCCGGCACCGCGTACAGGTCGCCCGCCCCGTGCGGCATCCCGAGGAGCAGGATGGCGATTGCAGCGAAGGGCAGGCCCGCCCCGGCTGCTCCCGCCAGCGCCGCGGCGATGGCCAGGAACGCGGCGTGGCCCGTCCTCATCGGCTCACGCCCGGCCGCGCGTCCGCTCCCCGGACAATGCGCGCTCGACATTGGCGGCGGCCGCGAAGGCGTAGGCCACCTTGGCCACCACGTCCAAGACCAGCACCACCCAGTTCTCCGCGTCGGGCGTCAGCGCGCGCAGGCCCTCCGGCCCGGCCGCGAACACCAGCGGATAGCCGAACCACACCAGCGTCAGGAACACGAGGTTGCGCCGATAGGCCCGGTCGAAGCCGCCGCCCTCCGCCCGGCTGATCCCGGCCAGCGGCCCCCAGAGCACGTACAGCACGCCCGCGAACGCCGCGCACGACCAGCAGAAGAAGGCCAATCGCGCCGCCGTCGCGGTGGTCATGGCGGAAACGAGGCCGGTCGCGATCATCAGCACGTCCAGCACGATCACGGCCACCATGAAGCCGGCCCCGCGCCCCTGCGGCCGCTCGTGCAGCGCCAGCGTCACCAGCCCGGCCAGCAGGATCGGCGTCGTCACCGACCAGTCGAGGTAGCGCGCGACGGGCGTGGCGACGCCGTTGGCAGGCGTCACCGTGCCAATGCCGTAATACATGGCGAGGTAGCTGGTGGCCGCGATGAACGGCACCGCCGAGTGGAAATAGGTGTGGTGACGGATTTCTGCGTCCTTCGACCCGCGGGCGTAGAGCGCCAGCGAGGCCAGCGACATGACGACGAAGCCGATCAGAAAGGGCGTGGGGCTCAAGGGAGGATGCTCCGGACGGAATGTCGACTTTTGGAAACACTTCATTACGTGCTGCCGTTCCGGCGGATGACTGGTGACGCAGGTTATCTGGCGCGCAGGCGACGTACGGGCCGGTGGAACATGCGGCGGTGGTGGATCGTCCCGCCCTTCATGCCCGATCCGCTTCCCCAGACCCGCGCGCCCATCCAGGAAGGGATGGCGATGATCGAACACGGCCGGATCGCGGGCTTCGGCGCGCCCGGCCATAACCAGGGGGCGGGCATCCCGTCAGGGATGCGCGCGCTGCTGGGCAAGCGGATGTTCAAGGCCGACGTGCTGGCGCCCAAGGGCGCGGACGACCGGACGGAGAGCCTGCAAGCGCTCCAGATCGCGCACGAGACGGCGGCCGAGGCCTGGGGCGCGGACTTCTGCCGCTTCGCCACCGGCGGCTCGACGGAGAGTCTGCACGTGGTGCTCTCCGCGGTCGCGCGGCCGGGCGACACGGTGCTGATCCCCCAGAACGCGCACAAGGCGGAGTGGGCGCACACGCTGGCCGTGAGCCTCACGCCGGGCTTCACGCGCGCGGAAACGGACCCGGACTGGGACCTAGAGATCGGCGTGACGCCAGCGACGCTGGAGGAGGCGTTCGCGCGTCACCCGGACGCGAAGGCCGCCGTGGTGGTCAGCCCCAATTACTACGGCATTACGCTCGACATCCCCGCGCTGGCGGCGGTCGCGCATGAACACGGCGTGCCGCTGATCGTGGACGCGGCCTGGGGCGGCGCCTTCGCCTTCTGCGACCGGCTGCCCGCCGACCCGCTGTCCCAGGGGGCGGATGCTCAGGTCTGCTCGATCCACAAGACCATGGGCGCGCTGGCGCAGGGCTCGGCGATCCTGGCGAACGGCGAGCGTATCGACCTGCAGCGGCTGGCGCTCGCCTATCAACTGTTCGAGACGACCAGCCCGTCCGTGCCCATCCTGGCCTCCGTCGACGCCGCACGCCGCGATCACGCGCTCGACGGACAGCGGCTGTGGGCGGGCGTGCTGGACCGGGCGCATGCGCTGCGCGGCGAGCTGGCGGCGATGGCCCCCTTGCGGGTCTACGGCCCGGTCGAGCTGGCGGCGGCGAACCGTATCGACTTCTCGAAGGTGGTGTTGGACGTGTCCGCGCTGGGCGTCACCGGCTACGCGGTGGACGACTGGCTATACGGCGAGCATTCGATCAGCATGGGCCTGTCGGACGCGCGGCACATCCAGGCGGTGATCTCGCTCGGTACGACGGACGCCGATTGCCGCCGGCTGGTGAAGGGGCTGGCCGACCTGTTGGCGAAGCTGGCCGACGACCCGTCGCTGCTGCCGTCAGCGCCAGGCACCCTGCCGCGCGTCGAGACGCTGGGGTTCGAGGCCGCGATGCCCGGCCCCGACGCGCTGTTCGCCGAGGTGGAGGAGGTGCGCTTCGAGAAGAGTGCGGGGCGGATCGCGGCCGAGATGATCGCGCCGGCCCCCCCGGGCGTCCCCCGGCTGGTGCCCGGCCAGCGGATCAGCGAGGCGCACGTCGCCTGGCTAGTCGCCAATCGCGACGCCGGCGCCTTCATCCTGGACCCGACCGACCCGTCGGAGAAACGCGTGCGCGTGGTGAAGCGCGCGGCCGAGCCGATGGAGGACGCGGGCGCCGCCGACGCGCTGCTGGCGGGCGCCTGACCGCGCGGCCCGCGCGACGCGACGGCCTTCGACGCATATCGAGGAGCTGGAGTGGGGGGCTTCTGTTGCCCGGTGCCCCCCGTACCGCTGGTGTCCGCTTCTGTTGCCCGGTGCGGCCCAACCGCGCTTTTGTCCGATTGTAACTTCGACCGTTAAGTCTCAGTTACGCGGCAATCGCGAGCGCCTCGTTGTCGTTGGCACTTGTGTTATGGACCGTCACGGTGACCCAATCCGAGCAAAAACAGCGCTTTTCAACACACGTCGATTCTGTTTCGGCCCCGTCAACTAGGTTGAGGTCACGTCACCACGCAGAAAACGTGGCACCGAGCGCCTCAGCTCAGATGGTGGAGCCGCCGGGTACCGCCCCCGGGTCCGCTGCATCTATTGCACGCCGCAATTTATCGCCATAGCCGGGTAGAACCCTTGCCGGCCTGATATAGGCGCCGTGGTCGTCGCTGTGAAGCCCGGCCCTTCCACCGTCCCCCGTGCGGGTGCATAGGCGCCCGATGTTGACGCAGCGTTCGCGCTACGCGCTCCGGGCCATGCTGTTCCTGGCCCGGTCGCCCAGCGGCCCCCTCCCCACCCCCATGACGCGGATCGCGGCGGAGGCGAACGTGCCGCGCAAGTTCCTGGAGCTGATCCTGGCCGACCTGCGCGGCGCGGGCTTCCTGACCAGCCACAGGGGCAAGATGGGGGGCTACGGCCTGGCGCGCCCGGCGCACCTGATCTCGCTGGGCGAGGTGATCCGCGTGATCGAGGGACCGCTGGCGCTGGTGCCCTGCGTCAGCCGCACCGCCTACCGCCCGTGCCTCGACTGCCGGTCGGAGGCCGACTGCGCCATCCGCCACGCCATGGCACGCGTACGCGACGAGACGGCGCGCATCTTGGACGGCACCAGCCTGGCCGACGCGGTGGCGCCCGACCTGGCGGCGGCCTGACGGATCGCCTAGCCCCGCATCCCCTCGTGATGGCGGATCACCTCCCGGATCACGAAGCGCAGGAACTTCTCCGAGAACTCCGGGTCCAGCTCCGCCTCCTCCGCCAGCCGGCGCAGGCGGGCGATCTGCGCGTCCTCGCGCCCCGGATCGGCGGCGGGCAGGCCGGTGGTCGCCTTGTACCGCCCCACTGCCTGCGTCACCTTGAACCGCTCGGCCAGCAGGTGGATCAGTGCCGCGTCGATGTTGTCGATACTGCGGCGATAGCCCCTCAGCACGTCGTCGGTCACGCTTGGCCTCCCTGCCCGTCGCCCCTGTCCGTCGCGGGGCGACATGCCGGGCCGCCGCCCGTGCGGCAAGGCTTGCGTTCGTGCGCGCCCACGGCCACATCGCGGCCCTGATGACCGTCGTCCACCGCCTGCCCGTCCGCCCGCGACCCTCGCTGGAACCGATGACGACGCTGGTGGCCGGCGACATGAACCGGGTGAACGAGGTGATCCTCGGCCGGATGCGGTCCGACATTCCGCTCATTCCCGAGCTGGCCGGCCACCTGATCGCCGGCGGGGGCAAGCGGATGCGCCCGATGCTGACGCTCAGCAGCGCGCGGCTGATCGGCTACGAGGGCAGCCGACACCACCGGCTGGCCGCGGCGGTCGAGTTCATCCATACGGCCACGCTGCTGCACGACGACGTGGTGGACGGGTCCGACCTCAGGCGGGGTCGGCGCACCGCCAACATCATCTGGGGCAATCCGGCCTCCGTTCTGGTGGGCGACTTCCTCTTCAGCCGCTCGTTCGAGCTGATGGTGGAGGACGGCAGCCTCAAGGTCCTCAAGATCCTGTCCAACGCATCCGCCGTGATCGCGGAAGGCGAGGTGAACCAGCTGACCGCGGTGCGCCGGATCGAGGTGGGCGAGGATCGTTACCTGGACATCATCGGCGCCAAGACCGCGGCGCTCTTCGCCGCCGCGTGCCGCATCGCCGCCGTGGTAGCCGAGCGCGGGGAAGCCGACGAGGCGGCGCTCGACGCCTACGGCCGCAACCTCGGCATCGCGTTCCAACTGGTGGACGACGCCATCGACTATGTGTCGGACGCGGGCACCATGGGCAAGGATGCGGGCGACGACTTTCGCGAAGGCAAGATGACGCTGCCCGTAATCCTGGCCAACGCCCGCGGGTCGGAGGAGGACCGCCGCTTTTGGCGCGACGCGGTCGAAGGGCGACGCTCGTCGGACGAGGACTTCGCGCGCGCGCGCGAGCTGATGCGCGCCACCCGCGCCGTCGAGGACACGCTGGCCCGCGCGCGCCACTACGGCCTGCGCGCGGTGGACGCCATCGCCCGCTTCCCCGACGGCGCGGCCAAGGACGCAATGGTCGAGGCGGTCGAGTTCGCGGTGGCGCGCGCCTACTGATCCCGCTCAGTCGGGCAGATAGTCTTCCGGGTTCACCAGCCGGTAGCCCGGTGTGGCCGACACGAAGTGGCGCGGCCGATAGGCGTGTCCCGCCCCGTAGAGCGGCACGATCAGGGCGCCCGGCCGCGCCACGCGCGTCAGCTTTGCGAAGATGGCGGCGCTGCGCCCGTACCAGGCCGCGTGGAAGTGGGCGAGCGACGTTGCCACCGCCGCCAGCTGGCGCTGCTTGTCGGGCGTCGTCACGTGGTCGATCCGCGCGTTCACCACGTCGCGCCTCGGACTGCCCATGTGGAACGTGCCCGGCACCATCACCTCCACGGGGGCCGGCGTCGGCTGGGCCAACGGCTGGACGGCGGCGGCGGCGACGATTGTGGCGATCACGGCAAGACCTCCGGACGGCAGGAAAGCGGCACCCTTAGCGAACCGCGTTATTCTAGTAGTACACTTGCCGCCTCCGAGACATTTCCCTCGGCGCCGCCTTGGCCTACCTGGGCGCGGTGCTGCCCGTGCTCGCCGTCCTGCCCGACTTGCTCGCGGCCCTGAGCGACGAGGGCGCGGCCGTGCTGGTGGCGCCGCCGGGCGCGGGCAAGACCACCGCGGTCGCACCCGCCCTGCTCGCGGAACCGTGGTGCACGGGCGAGGTGCTGCTCACCTCGCCCCGCCGCCTGGCCGCGCGCGCCGCGGCGGAGCGGATGGCGGAGACCGCTGGCGAGCCCGTCGGCCGCACCTACGGCTACGCGACGCGGCTGGACACGAAGCGATCCGCCGCCACGCGCGTCACCGTGGTGACGGAGGGCATCTTCGCCGCGCGCGTCCAGGCCGATCCCGAACTGACGGGCGTGTCGGCCGTGCTGTTCGACGAGGTGCACGAGCGGTCGCTGGACGGCGATTTCGGGCTGGCGCTGGCGCTGGACGTGCGCGCCGCGCTCCGGCCGGACCTGCGCGTGCTGCCCATGTCGGCGACGCTGGACGGCGCCGCTTACGCGCGCCTGCTGGGCGACGCGCCCGTGATCGAGAGCGAGGGGCGCCGCCACCCGCTGGCGCTGCGCCATCTGGGCCGCGGCGGGGACCGCGTGGAGGACGCGGTGGCCGCCGCGGTCCGCCTGGCGCTGTCGGAAGGTGTCGGGGACGAGGGCTCCGTGCTGGCCTTCCTGCCGGGCGTGGCGGAGATCGAACGCACGGCCGAGCGGCTGGAGGGCCGGCTGCCGCCCGACGTGGCGATCCACCGGCTGCACGGCGGACTGGACCCGCGCGATCAGCGTGCGGCGCTCCGGCAAGATCCGGACGGTCGCCGCCGCGTGGTGCTGGCCACCGCCATCGCGGAAACCAGCCTGACGCTGGACGGAGTGAGCCGGGTGGTGGATTCCGGCCTCGCGCGCCGCGCGCGCTACGACCGGGCGGCGGGGCTGACCCGACTGGTGACGGAACGCGTCAGCCGCGCCGCCGCCACCCAGCGCGCCGGGCGCGCCGCGCGCCAGGGGCCGGGCGTCGCCTATCGCCTGTGGGAGGAGGCGGCCACCGCGGGCCTCGCCCCCTACGACCCGCCCGAGATCCTGGAAGCCGACCTGTCCGGCCTGACGCTGGGCTGCGCGCTGTGGGGCGTGGCCGACCCGCGCGACCTGCCTTGGCTCGATCCGCCGCCGGCCGCCGCCGTGGCGGAGGTGCGCGCGCGGCTGGCGGCGCTGGGCGCGCTGGACGAGGGCGGACGCCCCACGTCCCACGGCCGCGCGGTGGCGACGCTGCCGCTGGAGCCCCGGCTGGCGCACATGCTGATCCGGGCCGGCGAGCTCGGCATGGCGCGCACCGCGGCGGAGGTGGCGGTGCTGATGGGCGAGCGCGGCCTGGGCGGAAACGATCCGGACCTGGAGGCGCGCGTGCGCCGCTGGCGGGGCGAGCGGGGCCAGCGGGCGGAGGCTGCGAGCGAGCTGGCGCGGCGCTGGGCCGGGCTGGTGGGCGGCGATCGGGCGGCGGCACCGGACGACGCGGTCGCCCGCTGCGTGGCGCTGGCCTATCCCGACCGGCTCGCGCGCCGGAGGGACGCGGGGGGCGAGGCGTGGGCCTCAGTCGGCGGGCGCGGCTTTCGGCTGGAACCGGGCTCGCCGCTGGGCAAGGCCGAGTGGTTGGCGGTGGCCGAGACGGCGGGGGCGGCCGGGGGCGCGCGCGTCCTGTCGGCGGCCGCGCTGTCGGAGGAGGGCGTGCGCGACCTGTTCGCAGACCGGATCGCGGAGCGACGCCTCGTCCGCTTCGACGCCGCGACCCGCGCCGTGACGGCGACGCGCGAGCGGCGGCTGGGCGCAGTGCGCCTGGGCGGCGGGCCGGACGCGGACGCCGACCCGGCCGAGGTGGCGGCCGCACTCCTGGAAGGGGTGCGCGCGCACGGGGTGGCGCTGCTCCCCTGGAACGAGGCCGCCGCCGCGCTGCGGACGCGCGCGGCCTACGCCGGCGAGGGGCTGGACGACGCGGACCTCGCGACCCGGCTCGACGAGTGGCTGCCGCCGCTGCTCGCCGGGCGCCGGCGGCTGGAACAGGTGCCGCCGCCCGCGCTGACGGACGCCCTGCGCGACCTGCTCGGCTGGGACGCGATGCGCCGCGTGGACACGCTGGCTCCGGCCGAGTTCGCCTCACCCGCCGGCTCGCGCCACGCCATCGACTACGCCGCCGAAGGTGGCCCGCGCGTCGAGCTCAGGCCCCAGGCGCTGTTCGGGCTCGACCGGCACCCAACGATCGGCACGACCCATGTGCCGCTGGTGCTGGCGCTCACCTCGCCTGCCGGGCGGCCGATCCAGACCACGCGCGACCTGCCCGGCTTCTGGCGGGGCAGCTGGGCGACGGTGGCGAAGGAGATGCGCGGCCGCTACCCCCGCCACCCCTGGCCCGACGACCCGGCCGCCGCCGATCCCACGCTTCGCACCAAAAAGGCGGATGCGCGTTCCACAGGGAAGCGATAAGGACACCCCCCATGCCGACCGCCCGCATCTTTCAGCGTCCCAAGAGCTCCATGTCGTCGGGCAAGTACCGCACCGACCGCTGGCAGCTGGAATTCGAGCCCGCCGAGGCCAAGCGCCCCGATCCGCTGACCGGCTGGGCCGGCAGCGGCGACACGCGCGAGCAGCTGCGCCTGTTCTTCGCGTCGGCCGAGGACGCGGTGGCCTATGCAAAGCGCGAGGGGCTGGACTATTCGGTGGTGCCCAGCCCGAAGAAGGAACTGAAGCTCCAGAGCTACGCGGACAATTTCCGCTAGGGCATCAGGCCGCCGTCATCCCCGCGCCCAGCAGGATCAGCAGTTTCGCGTCCATCGCGCAGCCCTCCGCCCGCCTGGCCGCCAGGAAGTCCGTCAGCTCGGTCAGCGCCACGCGGTGCACGCGGATGTCCTCGCCGGCGATCCCGCCGCCCTCGCCCACGCGCGTCAGCCCGGTGGCACGCACCACGGTGAACGCCTCCGACGTCAGGCCGGGCGAGGAGTGGAAGACGCCCAGCGCCTCGACGCGGGCGGCGCGGTAGCCCGTCTCCTCCTCCAGCTCGCGCGCGGCGGCCCGCTCGACCGGCTCATCCTCGCCCTCGTCCCCCACCAGCCCGGCGGGAAGCTCGATGCAGCGGCGGTTCAGCGGCACGCGGTACTGCTCGACCAGCAAGACATGGTCGCCGTCCGCCGCGCGGTCGAGGGCCAGGATCACGGCGGCGCCGATGTCGCGCGTGCGCGCGGCGTATTCCCAGCCGTCGCGCACCTCCACCGCCAGGAAGCGGCCCTCCCACGCGCGCGTCACAGCTCGATCAGCCTGTCGGGCAGCTCGTTCACGTCGTCCTCGCTCCTGGGAAAATGCTCGGCCAGCACCGCGCCCACCAGCGCCACCGCCTGGGCCATGCCGGCCGCCGGGTGACCCGCGCGCGCGCCGGCCAGCAGCGCCGCCATCGCCTCGCCCCAGCGATCCGGGTCCACGCGAGCGTGGATACCCGCCTCGGCCGCAATCTCGGCCCGATGCTCGGCCAGCGACAGGTAGATCAGCACGCCCGTGCGCGCGCGCGTGCGGCCCGTCACCAGCGCGCCCAGCAGCTGCAACGCGCGTGCGTGGACGCGCCGCCCCTTGGTCGCCGCCGGCGTCAGCCGCAGCCGCAAGCCATCCGACCGCATCGCCAGCGCGGCGAGCGCGTAGGCCGCCGCCGCGCCCAGCAGCGCCGCCAGCGCCGCCGTGCCCGGACCCGGTACGCCCCAGGGATCGAACAGAGCGTGCAACCGCGCGGCGATGCCGGGGAAGCCGGCCAGCAGCGCCAACCAGGCGAGCGCCGCCAGCGCCGCCCAGTGCGCGCCCGCGTCGCGGTAATCGTCCGACCGGGCGGCAACTACGGCCACCACCTCGCCGTCCGTGCCGGCCTCCGCCGCCGCCACCGCGTCGGCGACCAGCCGGTGATCCTCGGGCGACAGGCACGTCACCATCCGCCAGGCCTTACCATTCCACGGTCCTACCACTCACCGGACGCGCCGCCGCCGCCGAACGATCCGCCGCCCCCGCCGGAGAAGCCGCCGTCCGTCCAGCCGCCACCGGGGTCCGAGCCGTCACCGCCGCCGCTCCACCCACCGCCGCCACCGCCCCAGCCGCCGCCACGACTGCGCGCGGCCTCGCTGGCGGCCCAGAGGATGATGGGCAGGTTGTCGGCCACCGCCTCGCCCAACCCGCCGCGACGGCGGCCTGACGAGCGGTAGCGCGTGCCCGAGACGCCGCGCCGTCCCCGCGCGCCGAGCAGCGGCACCAGCACCACCGCGGCCACGATGCCGAAGAAGATCAGACCGACGGGCAGCCCCCCGCCCCCTCCGGCGCCCGCACCCCCGCGCCGGTGCGCCCGGTCGAACTCGACGGCGGCGGCGTCGGTGCGCGCCTGCGCCTCCTCCGGCGCAGCGCGCAGCTGCGCCACCAGCGCGTCCGCGCCGGCCGAGAGCGCGCCGGGCACGTCGTTCTCGCGCAGGAGCGGCATCATCCGCTCGCGGATCACCCTGGCGGCGAACGCGTCGGTGACGATGCCCTCCAGCCCCGTGCCCACCTCGATCCGGGGGCCGCGCTGGCCCGCGGGCTCGTTGGGCGCGACGAACAGGATCGCGCCGTTGTTCACATCGCGCAGACCCACGCCCCAGGCACGGCCCAGCCGGTAGCCATAATCGTCCAGCGGATAGCCCTGGAGGTCGGGGATCGTCGCCATCACCAGCTGGCGCTTCGTCTCGCGCTGGAGCAGTTCCAGCTTCGCGGTCAGCGCCGCCTCCTGGGCCGGGGGAATGACGTCGGCGGCGTCCACCACCAGCCCGGTAAACTTGGGAAACGTCTGCGCCGCCGCCGGGCCAGCGGCGGACAGTCCGGCGGCGAGCAGCACCGCCGCGAGACAGCGGAACAGGATGCCCACGACGCGGGCTATTTGCCGAAGTCCACGGTGGGCGCCTTGTCCGCGTTCGGCGTGGTCGCCTGGAAGGGCGTCAGCGGCTTGGCTCCGTGGACGATCTTGGCGCCGACGGCATCGGGAAAGGTACGGATGCGCGTGTTGTACGCCTGCACCGCCGCATTGTAGTCGCGCACGGCCACCGAGATGCGGTTCTCCGTGCCCTCCAGCTGCGACTGGAGATCGGCAAAGCGGCCCTGGCTCTGGAGCTGCGGATAGGCCTCGGTGGTCGCGAGCAACCGGCTCAGCGAGCCGTTCAGCTGGCCTTGCGCGTCCGCGAACGCCTTGACCTTGGCGGGGTCGCTCAGGTCGTCGCCCGTCACCTGGATCGCGGTGGCGCGGCTCCTGGCCTCGGTCACCTGGGTCAGCGTCGTCTGCTCGGCGTTGGCCGCGCCCTTCACGGTGGACACCAGGTTGGGGATCAGGTCGGCGCGGCGCTGATACTGGGCCTGGACGTCGGCCCAGCGCGCCTTGGCGTTCTCCTCGGCCGCGGGCACCGAGTTGATGCCGCAGCCGGCCAGGGCCAGGGGCGCGAGAAAGGCTAGGCGACGCATCGGCACGGGCTCCCCGGAATGGATGGGACGCCATATGGCGAAGGCCGAGCCCGCGCGCTAGGCTCGGCCCGTCGAACAAGAGGGGACGAAACCATGCTCAAGGAGTTCAAGGCGTTCATCGCGCGCGGCAACGTGCTGGACCTGGCGGTCGCGGTCATCATCGGCGCCGCCTTCGGCAAGATCGTGACCTCGCTGACCGAGGACGTGCTGATGCCGGTCATCGGCAAGATCTTCGGCGGGCTGGACTTCTCCAGCTACTTCGTGGCGCTGGGGCCGATCCCGGCGAACCTCGCGGGCTCCACCGACTATGCTGCGCTCAAGAAGGCCGGCGTGCCGCTGCTCGGCTACGGCGAGTTCGTGACGCAGGCGGTGAACTTCGTCATCGTCGCCTTCATCATCTTCCTGCTGGTGCGCACGGTGAACCGCGCCACCGCGATGTTCGAGGAAGAGAAGCAGAAGTCGGCCGACGTGCCCGCGGCCGAGCCGGCGGACGTGGCGCTGCTGCGCGAGATCAGGGACGAACTGCGCGCGCGGGGCAGTCAGATCCGGGGCGACCAGGGACCGCTGGCCTGACGACGATGCCTAGTTGGGCCGCCCGCCGGGGCGGTCAGGCCTTCTCCAGCGTGCACTGGAGCGGGTGCTGGTTCTGGCGGGCGAAGTCGATCACCTGGCCCACCTTGGTCTCCGCCACCTCGTAGGAGAAGACGCCGCACACGCCGACGCCCTTCTGATGAACGTGGAGCATCACGCGCGTCGCGGCCTCCATGTCCATGCGAAAAAAGCGCTGGAGGCACAGCACCACGAACTCCATGGGCGTGTAGTCGTCGTTCAGCATGAGCACGCGGTACGGCGTAGGCTGCTTCAGCTTGGCGCGGGTCTTGGTCGCGACGCCCGTCGCGCCGTCCCCGCCCGCACCGTCGTTCTCGTCGTCCGGCCCGCCGCCGCGACGCTCCGCCATCAGGATCGCCCTGTGCATGACCTGTTGCATAACGCTCGCTAGATAGGGGCTCGCCGCCCGTCCGGGCAAGGGGCGGAACGGGCTTTCGTCGCGCCGGACAAGGAAAGGGCGACCGCTCCGGGGAGCGGCCGCCCTTCGGGTACGCGGGTACGCAGAGGATCGGCTGTTACTGGCCGATCTTCATCTTGTCGGCCGCCACGGCGGCGCGGTTGCTCAACGGCTGGGCGATCTCGCCGGCCAGCTTCAGCATCGCCTCGGTCGAGCGCGACGCCTCGGCCACGACGTTGTCGAACGCGGTGCGGGCGTAGTCGCCCTGGAGACGGACGAACTCGGTGGGCGACTTGACCTGGGCCATGGTCTTCACCGCGCTGCTGGTCGCCTCGAACGACTTGCGCGCGTTCTCGGCCGCCTCGCGGCCCATCTGCTCGAAGCCCTTGGCCGCCACGCGGCCGCTCTCGACCAGCGCCTCGACGTTGCCGCGGCTGAAATCGGCAAAATCGGCCCAGAAACGCTGGCCCTTGGCCACCGCGTCCTCGGTGCGCGACTTGGCGTCCGCCATGAACGCCTGCGCCTGATCCTTAACGGTCTCGGCGCCCTGCTGCTGGGCGGCGGTGACGTCCTCGATGGTGGTGGCCATGATCTTCTCCTGATGCGCCGCCGGAGCCGCGGCGGGCGGGGTGTCCTGCGCGGGCGCAGGATCGGGAACGGATGCGGTCGCCTCGGCGGGGGCCGGCACGGGATCGGGCCGGACGACCGGCTCGGCCACCTTGCGACGACGGCGCGGGGCCGCCAGCGCGGGTGGGATCGATTCCGCCGTCGTGATCTCCGGCAAACGAATGTCGTCGGCCATCGCCGCTGCTCCTTTGCTGCAATGCAACATAGGAACGGGCATCCAGTCGTCAAGCCGTTTTTGTGCAGCGCAGCAAAATTATCGCCGGCGGACATAGTCTCCCGGCGCGTCGCCCAGCGGCGGCAGCTTGCCGCCGCCCGGCACGCGCGCCCCGTCCGCGGGCACGACGGCATCGTCCACCCCCTCCAGCCAGGCGCGCCAGTCTGGCCACCAGCTCCCCTTGGTCTCGGTCGCCCCCTCGCGGAACTTGTCCAGCGTGTCGGCGGCGGGATCGTCGTTGGTCCAGTGCTGGTACTTGTTCGCGGCCGGCGGGTTCACGACGCCCGCGATATGGCCGGAGCCCGCCAGCACGAAGCGCACTGGCCCCCGGAACAGGCGCGTGATCTTCCACACGCTTTCCGCCGGCGCGATATGGTCCTCGCGCCCCGCCTGGACATAGGCCGGCGTCTCGACGCGGGTCAGGTCCAGGGCCACGCCGTGCACCGACATGCGGCCGGGCTCGACCAGCAGGTTGTCGCGGTACAGGTCGGTCAGATAGCCCAGATGCCACTTGGCCGGCAGGTTGGTGGTGTCGCCGTTCCAGTGCAGCAGGTCGAACGGCGCATAGTCCTCACCCAGCAGGTAGTTGGCCGTCACGTAGTTCCAGATCAGGTCGCGTCCGCGCAGCAGGTTGAAGGTGGCCGCCATGAACCGCCCGTCCAGGTATCCGTCGGGCGACAAGGCGCCGATCAGCGCAAGCTGCTCGTCGTCCACGAAATGCGCCAGGTCGCCGGCGCCCGAGAAGTCGACCTGGGCGGTGAAGAAGGTGGCGCTGGCCACCTTGCCGGCCTCGCCCGTCGCGGCCAGCATCGCCAGCGTGGCGGCCAGCGTGGTGCCCGCCACGCAGTATCCCACCGCATGCACGGCGGGCACGCCCAGCAGGTCGCGCACCGCATCCACCGCCTGCACCTGGGCCGCCACGTAATCGTCCCAGGCCACGTCCTTCATGGACGCGTCGGCCGACTTCCACGACACCATGAACACGGTGACGCCCTGCTCCACCGCCCATCGGATCAGGCTCTTCTCGGGCGTGAGGTCCAGGATGTAGAAACGGTTGATCCAGGGCGGAAAGATCACCAGCGGCGTTTCCAGCACCGTCTCGGTGGTGGGCGAATACTGGATCAGCTCGAACAGCGGCGTGCGCAGCACCACCTTGCCCGGCGTCGCCGCCAGGTTGCGCCCCAGCTCGAAGGCGGAGCCGTCCGTGTGCGTCAGCTGGCCGCGACCCATGTCCGCCAGCATGTTCTTCATGCCGTCGAGCAGATTCTGCCCCTTGGTCTCCATCGTCCGCCGGATCACTTCCGGGTTGGTCGCGGCGAAATTGGACGGGCTCATCGCATCCACGAGGGCGCGCGCGGCGAAGCGGAGCTTCTCGCGCTGCTTGGGCGGCACGCCGTCCGCCTCGACCTGCGCCAGCAAATGGTCGGACACGGCCAGGTAGCTGCGGCGCACCCAGTCGAACACCGGGTCCTCGCGCCACGCGTCGTCGCGGAACCGCTTGTCGCGCGCGTGCGCGGGATCTTCCGGCTCGGACAGGAAGGCGGGATCGAGCATCCGCTGCCACAGGCCCAAGCCGTCGCGCCACCAGCCCTCCGCGCGCGCCAGCGTGTCGGGGTCGTTCACGCCCGGCACCTGGGGCAGGCCGGGGGTGCGGGCCAGTTCCAGCCCGCTCTCCATCATCATCTGCTGGGCTTGGCCCACCACCCGCGTCCAGTGCTGCATGTTCTCCAGCGCCTCGCGGGCGGGGTCGGCGCCCTGGGGCGGTGATTGGTCGGCCATGATCCTCTCCCGCGCTCAGTCTAACCGCCCCGCCGGGGTGACGGGAAGCGGCGGAATCGCTACGCGGAAAACGAACGCGCGAAGGCCCTCCCCATGTCCGACACCCCTCCGGAAGATTTCTACCGCATCAAGCGGCTGCCCCCCTATGTCATCGCCGAGGTGAACGCGATGCGCGCCGCCGCGCGCCAGGGGGGCGAGGACATCATCGACCTCGGCATGGGCAACCCCGACCTGCCGCCGCCGCCCCACGTCATCGACAAGCTGGTGGAGGTCGCCACCAAGCCCGACGCGCACGGATACTCCGCATCCAAGGGCATCCCCGGCCTGCGCCGCGCCCAGGCCGCGTACTACGGCCGCCGCTTCGGCGTGGACGTGGACCCGGAGCGCGAGGTGGTGGTCACCATGGGCTCCAAGGAGGGGCTGGCCAGCCTGGCGACCGCCATCACCGCGCCCGGCGACGTGGTGCTGGCGCCCAACCCGTCCTACCCCATCCACACCTTCGGCTTCATCATCGCGGGCGCCGCCATCCGCGCCGTGCCCACCACGCCCGACGACCGATATTTCGAGTCGCTGGAGCGCGCGATGAGCTTTACCGTGCCGCGTCCCTCCGTGCTGGTGGTGAACTACCCGTCCAACCCCACCGCCGAGGCCGTCGAGCTCGCCTTCTACGAGCGGCTGGTGGCCTGGGCGCGCGACAACGGCGTGTGGATCGTCTCCGACCTCGCCTATTCCGAGCTCTATTTCGACGGGAAGCCCACGCCGTCGATCCTCCAGGTGCCCGGCGCCAAGGACGTGGCGATCGAGTTCACCTCGCTTTCTAAGACCTATTCGATGGCCGGCTGGCGCATCGGCTTCGCGGTGGGCAACCAGCGGCTGGTGGCCGCCATGACCAGGGTCAAGAGCTACCTCGACTACGGCGCCTTCACCCCCATCCAGGCGGCGGCCTGCGCCGCGCTTAACGGCCCGCAGGACATCGTGGAGAAGAACCGCCAGCTCTACCACAAGCGCCGCGACGTGCTGGTGGAGAGCTTCGGGCGCGCCGGATGGGACATCCCCTCGCCGCCCGCCTCCATGTTCGCCTGGGCGCCGCTGCCGCCCGCCGTCCGCCACCTGGGGTCGCTGGAGTTCTCGAAGCAGCTCCTCACCCACGCGCAGGTCGCCGTCGCGCCGGGCGTCGGCTACGGCGAGAAGGGCGAGGGCTATGTCCGCATCGCCATGGTGGAGAACGAGCAGCGGCTGCGCCAGGCCGCGCGCAACGTGAAGCGCTACCTCCAGTCGATGGGCGTCAACACCGGGGCGACCCGCGCCGGGTAGCGCCGATCACGATTATCGACATCCCCTGCGCACCCGCCCGGCAATAAGCTGTTGCAATGCAGCGCGCCTCCCCGCCATCTAGGGGCAGGTGCTGCGCCAGTACGAACTCGTGGATCGCGTCCTGGACTACGATCCCAAGGCCGACGAGGCCATGCTCAACCGCGCCTATGTCTTCTCCATGCAGGCGCACGGGAGCCAGAAGCGCGCCAACGGCGACCCGTATTTCAGCCATCCGATCGAGGTGGCGGGTATCCTGACCGACCTGAGGCTCGACGACGAGACCATCGCGACCGCCATCCTCCACGACACCGTCGAGGACACGGTGGCGACGCCGGAGCAGATCGTGAAGCTGTTCGGCCCGTCCGTCGGACGCCTGGTGGAGGGCGTCACCAAGCTCTCCAAGATCGAGGCGCAGACGGAGAGCGAGCGCGCGGCCGAGAATTTGCGCAAGTTCCTGCTCGCCATGTCGGACGACATCCGCGTGCTGCTGGTGAAGCTGGCCGACCGGCTGCACAACATGCGCACGCTGCGCTTCATCCCCAAGCCGGAGAAGCGCCGCCGCATCGCGCGCGAGACCTTGGACATCTACGCGCCCTTGGCCGAGCGGATCGGCATGTACGAGTTCATGCGCGAGATGCAGACGCTCGCCTTCGAGCAGCTCGAGCCGGAAGCGTATGAATCCATCACCCGCCGGCTGGAGGGGATGAAGGAGGGCGGCGGCGACCGCATCGCCAAGATCGGCTCGGGCCTGAAACTGCTGCTGGGCCGCGCGGGCCTGTCGGCCGAGGTGTCGGGGCGCGAGAAGCATCCGTATTCCATCTGGCGGAAGATGTCCGAACGGCACATCAGCTTCGAGCAATTGTCCGACGTGATGGCGTTCCGCGCCATCGTGCCGACCGTGGACGACTGCTACCGCGCGCTGGGCATCGTCCACCGGCGCTGGCCGGGCGTGCCGGGACGGTTCAAGGACTATATCTCCACCCCCAAGCGCAACGGCTACCGCTCGCTCCACACCGCGGTGGTGCACGCCGAGAACGCGCGCATCGAGATCCAGATCAGGACGCCCGAGATGCACGCGGAGGCCGAATACGGCCTGGCCGCCCACTGGGCCTACAAGGGCGGCATGCGCGCCGACCGGCAGGTGGCGGGCGGCGGGAGCGGCGCCCGCGCCGACTGGATACAGGATCTGGTGGAGATCATCGACACCGCCGGCAGCCCGGAGGAGCTGCTGGAGCACACGCGAATGGCGATGTACGCCGACCGCATCTTCGCCTTCACCCCGCGCGGCGAGCTGATCCAGCTGCCCAAGGGCGCGACGCCCATCGACTTCGCCTACGCCGTCCACACCGACCTGGGCGACCAGGCGGTGGGCGCCAAGGTGAACGGGCGGGTGGTGTCGCTGAAGACCCCGATAGAGAATGGCGACCAGGTACAGATCCTGCGCTCCAAGGCGCAGCATCCGCAGACCGCCTGGCTCAACATCGCCACCACCGCCAAGGCGCTGGCCGCCATCCGCCGCCACCTGCGGCAGACCGAGCGCGAGGAAGGGCTGAAGCTCGGCCGCACCATCTACGACGACATCGTCTCGCGCCTGCCCGCCGCACTCGGCCCCGACGCGATGGGCGACGCCTTGAAGCGCCTCAAGATCGCCGACGAGCCTGCCCTCATGCTCGCCATCGCGCGCAGGACGCTGGCGGACGAGCAGGTGATGGAGGCGCTGATGCCGGGCTCGGGCGCGTGCGAGAGCGGCCGCCCCCCGCCCCAGGCGGGCGCCATCTCGATCCGCGGACTGACGCCGGGCGCGGCGTTCGACCTGGCGACCTGCTGCCACCCCGTGCCGGGTGACCGGATCGCGGGGCTCCGGCGCCCCGACGCGGGGATCGAGGTGCACGTCATATCCTGCCGCGTGCTGGCCGAGCTGGCCGACCGGGCGGAGGGTGAGACCGACTGGGTGGACCTCAGCTGGGGCGAGCGGTCGGATGGCGCCACCGCGCGCATCCAGGTGGAGGTGCGCAACGTGCCCGGCGCGCTGGGCATCCTGGCCACCGTGATCGGCCAACACCGCGCCAACATCGTCAACTTGCGCCTCGACAACCGCGACGCCGGCTATCACACCAACACCATCGACGTGGAGGTGCACGACCTGCCCCAGCTGATGCGCCTGCTGGCCGCGCTGCGGGCGACGGACGCGGTGCACACGGCGCACAGGATTTGATCGTCGGGTCCGATCGCGGGCACGGCGTGCTTGCCGCCGGACGGGCGACGTCCCATATCCGATCTACGCCTTAAATCCGCCGCCTTTCCCCGACGGTCCCCGTCCGCTAAGGCGCGTCCCGATTCGTCGATCCAATAGAGGTTTGTTTGGCCAAGGAAGAACTCCTCGAAATGCGCGGCCGTGTGGTCGAGCTGCTCCCCAACGCGATGTTCCGTGTCCAGCTGGAGAACCAGCACGAGATACTGGGCCACACGGCCGGCAAGATGCGCAAGAACCGCATCCGCGTGCTGGTGGGCGACGAGGTGCTGGTCGAGCTGACCCCCTACGACCTGACCAAGGGCCGGATCACCTACCGCTTCATGCCCGG
>Ga0325400_1000065_pt1 | contig 58292 bp, 43 predicted proteins | sample PopdelMetagenome_2_FD_205662 | JGI IMG/M metagenome (GOLD analysis project Ga0325400, IMG submission 205662) | Populus deltoides microbial communities from Bellville, Georgia, United States - Xylem-PdKOR-R1 | ecosystem: Host-associated > Plants > Phyllosphere > Stem > Wood/Secondary xylem... | reverse complement strand
AGGCGATAGTTGATCGACACCACGACTACCCCGCGTTCGGCGAGGCGGCGGGCATCGTAGAGTTCCTCTCGCGACGAGCCGGTGAGCAGCGCGCCGCCGTGGATCCAGACCAGCACCGGCGCCTTGCGCGCGGTTGTCGGCGACCAGACGTTGAGGGTCAGGCAGTCCTCGCTGGTCGGCAGCGGGACCCGGGGTGAGTAGACCGAGGGCGTCTTGGACGCCGGCTGGATGCAGGCCGGCCCGAAGTCGGTTGCGCGGCGCACGTCGGGCCAGCGCGGCATGGCGGCCGGCGCCTTCCAGCGCCGCCCGCCGATCGGGGACAGCGCGTAGGGAATGCCCTTGAAGACGCGGATGCCCGCTTCCTCCTTGCCGGCGACCCGACCGGCGGGGGCGTCGATCGTCTGGGCGGCGGCGGGCGTCGCGGCCAGGGCGACCAAGGCGAGCAGGTGTCTCATGCGGCGGTCTTCCCGAGGCGGCGCGCCAGAGCCATGAAGAGCCCGATCGCGACGAGGTAGAAGGGGGCAAGGGAGTAGAGCGCGAGTTGGAGCCCGTGCGCCCGACCATGGGCGGAGAACCAGTCGCTCGCCGCGCCGACCCAGGTCGGTCCGAGACCCAGCCCGATGAAGTTCATGACGAGCAGCAGCAGCGCCCCGGACAGGACGCGCTGGTCCGGGCGCACCTCCTCCTGCACCAGCGCCACCGAACAGGAGAGGTAGACGTAGTTGAACAGCATCGCGACCGTGAGCAGCATCAATGCCAATCCCCACCCGGGCGCCCAGACGAAGCCGATGTAGAAGGGCAGCGCCACCGCCAGCGAGATCGCCGGCGCGATCGCGTACACCCGGCGCGAGCGGCGGGTGAAACGGTCGATGACCTTGCCCGACACGATCATCCCGGCGCTCATCCCGAAGCCGACCACCAGGGCGTACCAGACCGCGACATCGGACAGCGTCATGCCCTTCTCGCGCATCAGGAACAGCACCGCGAAATTGCCGAGCCCGTAGGTGACGAACTGGGTGGCGCCGCTGCCGAGAGCGGCGAGCATCAGCACCGGATTGCGGAAGAACATCGCCATCGTCGCCCAGAACGGCGCCTTTGCCTTGACCTCGCCGCCGGGGTCGAGGCCACCGCGCGCGGGCTCGCGGATCAGGAGCTTGACGAGGAAGGCAGTGACGATCCCGACCGCACCGATCGCGATGAACGCCCAGCGCCAGTCGAACGCCGCAGCGATGCTCGCCCCGAACGCGATGCCGATCGCCGCGCCGATCGGCGGTCCCAGGTTGTAGATGCCGAACGCGGTGCCGCGGCGGCCGGGCGGGAAGCTGTCGGTGATGATCGCGTAGGACGGCGGCACCCCGCCCGCCTCGCCGAAGCCGACGAGCATCCGCGCGACGACGAGCTGCGGATAGGTCCGCGCCATCCCGCACGCCATCGTCGCCGCGCTCCAGATCGCGCAGGCGAGCGCGACGATGCCGACGCGGCTGGTGCGGTCGGCGAGCCAGCCCACCGGCACCGCGATGAAGCAGTAGAAGAAGGCGAAGTAGAGCCCGCCGATCAGCCCCAGTTGCCCGTCGCTGATCCCCAACGTGTCCTGGATCGGCTTGGCGAGGATGCCGAGCAGCTGCCGGTCGAGGAAGTTGATGACGTAGACGAAGGTTAGGATGACGAGCACGATCTTCTCGCGCCGCTTCGCCGCGGACGGCGGCTCCCCGATCGCCGGCGTCTCGCGCACGGCCTCGCCCAACACGTGTCCGGCCGCCATGCCCACCCGCGCCTCTCCAAGTCTCTCGTTGGCGATGATCATGCGTCGCCGCGACGCCGCTGTCAACGGACGCTATCACGCGTGTGAATGTTCTTGCGCGCGGACGTTCTCTCGGGCGATAGCTTTCGTAACAGACGTGTCGGGAGAGGAAGAATGCAACTTAAGGGCCGGGTGGCGATCGTGACCGGGGCGGGCGGCGGGCTGGGGCGCGCGCACGCCCTCTACCTCGCCCGACAGGGCGCGCGGGTGGTGGTCAACGACCTCGCCTCCGAGCCTGCCGAGGTGGTGGCCGCCGAGATCGTCGCGGCGGGCGGCGAGGCGATGGCAGCCGCCGCGTCTGTGACCGACGAGGCAGGGGTCGCGGCGATGGTCGCGCAGGTGCTCGACCGCTGGGGTCGTGTGGACATCCTCGTCAACAATGCCGGCATCCTGCGCGACCGCAGCTTCGCCAAGATGAGCATCGCCGATTTCCGGCTGGTGGTCGATGTGCACCTGTTGGGCGCGGCGATCTGCACCCATGCGGTGTGGGAGGGAATGCGCACGCAGGAATACGGCCGGGTGGTGATGACCACTTCTTCGTCGGGGCTGTACGGCAATTTCGGGCAGGCGAATTACGGCGCCGCCAAGATGGCGCTGGTCGGGCTGATGCAGACGCTTGGACTCGAGGGCGCGAAATACGGCATCCGCGTGAATTGCCTGGCGCCCACGGCGGCGACCGGCATGACCGAGGGCGTGCTGAGCGACGAGCAACTGCGCCGGCTTTCGCCGGACAAGGTCAGCCCCGGGTTGCTCGCGCTGGTCGGCGAGGATGCGCCGACGCGGGCGATCCTATGCGCGGGCGCCGGTCACTTCGCCGTCGCGCACGTCACGCTCACCGGAGGCGTCCAGGTCGGCGACGCGAGCGACGCGGGCGAACAGGTGCAGGCACGCTGGGCCGAGATCACCGATCGCGGGGACGAGATGGTTCCGGCCTACGGCTTCTTCCAGGCCGAGCGCGAGGTCGAGGCCGCGGGTTGAACCAAGGGCGGTCGCTATCCGGTCGTTCCGCAGATGGAGCGGAAGCCGGCGGCCATGAACCGCGCCATGCGTTCCTTCACCGCGACGAAATCGTCCGAGCGGCACTGGCCCGACGACAGCTTGTCGATCCGCCCCGTCCGCGCGAGCGTGAGCATCAGCGAGCCGGTGACGAAGTGATAGCCCCAGAAGATGTCCTTTTCCGGACAATCGGGCAACGCGCGCTTGAGGAGATCGATGAGTCGGAGGACGACGGGGTCGAAATACTTGTCCATCATCTCCGCCCCCCATTCGGGCGTGTTGGCGACCTGCGCGCCGAGCGCGGCATAGTTCTTCCACCCCGCGCCGCCGTCGATGTAGAGGTCGAGGTCGGTGTCGAGAAAGGCGTGGAGCGCGCCCTCGATCGTCGGCCTTCCCCCGCACGCGGCGTCATACTCGTCGAGCGCGCGCATCCGCGTCTCGCTGGTCACCACCGCGCGGCGCGCGAACACCTGGTCGAACAGCGCCTTCTTGTCGGTAAAATAGTAGTTGAGGAGCGTGTGGTGGACGCCGGCGACCCTTGCCACGTCCTTCAGCGTCACCCCGTGGAGCCCGTGGCGCGAGAACAGATCCTCCGCGACGTCGAGGATCTGTTCCGTTGTCGCCGCGCGCTGCTCGGCCTTGCGCGACACGCGCCTGGGTTTGGCTTCTTCCACCCGGCCATCTGTCAGCCTCCCCGTTGCAGCGTCAAGCCGCTTGCACCGCATCATAGTTCGTTCACGCGCTCGATAGCGAACGTTGACAGCCGACCTGATCAGGGTTCAGGATGCCGCATCAGCCGGCGTGACCACGACCGGCAGGCAGGAGAGGGACCATGCGGGCAGTGTTGATGGCATCGGTGTGCGTGCTGGCGACGGGGATGGCGGCACCCGCCCTCGCCCAGGCCGGTGGTCAGGCCCCCCCGGAGCAGAGCAGCGACCAGTCGGGCCAGGGCGTCCGCCCCGAGCAGGACGCGGATCGCGCCGCATCAGCCGCTGCGGGGACCGAGACGGGCAACGACATCGTCGTCACCGCCACTCGCCGTGCCGAGCGCATCCAGGACGTGCCGCTCTCCATCTCCGCCTTCCAACAGGAGGAGCTGACCGAGAAGGGCATCGTCGGGTTCGAGGGGATCGCGCGCGAAACCCCGGGCGTGGTCCTCAACCGCCCGACCCAGAACTTCAACAACTTCACCGCTCGCGGCATCGCCACCAACGGCTACAACGCCAATCTCCAGAGCTCGGTCGCGGTGTACATCGACGAGTTGCCGGTATCGACGATCGGCAACACCACGGTGGTCGACCCCAATTTGTTCGACGTCGAGCGGGTCGAATTCCTCCGCGGGCCGCAGGGTACGCTGTTCGGCTCGGGCTCGCTGTCCGGCGCGATGCGCATCCTGACCAAGAGCCCCGACCTCAGTGGATTCGACGCCGCCGGACTCGTCGACCTGGGCCTGACCGGTTCGGACAGCTTCCGCCAGCGCTACAATGCGATGATCAACGTGCCGCTGGTCACCGACCGCCTCGCGATCCGCGCCGTGAGCTTCTACCGTGACGAGGAAGGCTATCTCGACAATGTCGGCACGGGCATCCGCAACTCGAACACGCTGATCGACTGGGGCGGGCGCGTGGTGGCGCTGTGGAAGCCGACCGACCGGCTGTCGATCAAGATCCTGGGCAGCTACGAGAACAGCGATCCCAGGGACTCCTCGCTGACCAGCCCGTCGCTCGGCCGCGAGAAGCGCGTGTCGGACCAGCCGGACCGCTTCACCGGCGAGCAGACCATCGCCAACGCCACGATCGAGTACGCGTTTGATGTCGGCCGGCTGACCAGCTCGTCGACCTTCTCCGACTTCAACCAGCGCTTCTACATCGACCTCGCCGGCACCTTCGCACCCGGCAGCTTCGTCGGCGCGCCGATCGCCTTTGGTCTTGATGCGGATGCCTACGACAAGGTTTTCGTGGAGGAAGCGCGGTTCGTGTCGGACCTGGACGGACCGCTCAACTTCGTGGTCGGCGGCTTTTACCTCAACCGCCGCCGCGACGTGGACTATTTCTACCGCTCGACCTCGCAGTTCCTTGCCGCGCGCGGGCTCACCGGCTTGCCCGACCAGTATTTTCAGAAGCAGTTCACCCACCAGAACAGCGAGGAGCTGGCGGGCTTCGGCGAGCTGACCTATCGCTTCTCACCCCGTTTCTGGTTGACCGGCGGCATCCGCTACGGCCGCATCTCGGCGCAGGGCTTCACGGAGGCGGGGGGATATCTCGCGACGCTGAACATTCCGGCGCCCGCCGGATCGACCGCGGCGCCGACCGTTCTCAATTACTACACGCTGGCGCTGCTCAACGTGCGCAACGTCGCGTTCAACACGTTCACGCCCTACGCGGCCGTTGAAGGGGTGAAGGCGACGGGATCGAAGCCGCAGTTCAAGGCCAGCGCGTCGTTCAAGCCGACCGACGCGATCACCACCTACGCCACCTTTTCCACCGGCTTTCGGGCGCCGATCGTGAACGCATTCGCCGGGCGTGCAAGCCTCGTCACGCCGACCGACATCGTCATACCGGACGGCGCGTCGTCGGACGACCTCAAGAGCTACGAGGTGGGCGCCAAGGGCCGCTGGCTCGACGGGCGGGTGACGATCAACGCCGCCGCCTATTACATCGACTGGTCCAACATCCAGGCGCAGGCCAACCGCGTGTCCGACTCGGTCCAGTTCGCGACCAACATCGGCGCCGCGCGCAGCCAGGGGTTCGAGGTCGAAATGGGCGTGGTGCCCGCCACCGACGTCTTCATCGGCATGAACGTCGCCTACAACGACAGCAAGATCACCGAATTGTCGGCGACCGAGGCGGCGATCTCGGGCGCGGTCCTCGGTCACCGGCTGTCGGCGCCGCGGCTCCAGGGGGCGATCTACACCTCGATCGGCTTTGATCTCGGCCGCGACACCAAGGGCACCCTCGCGGTCAACGCGCAATATGTCGGCTCGTACAACAGCTCGTTCCCGAACACGCCGGGGCTTCCCAACGTCCGCCTCGCGACCTTCGGCGAGACCGACGAGTATGTGAACACCAACCTGTCGTTCGGGGTGAAACGGGGCAATCTGTCGGGGCAACTCTACGTCGAGAACGTCTTCGACGACCATTCGATCGTCTACATCCATCCGGAGGCCTTCCTCGTCAGCCGCTTCGGCACGCTGCGCCCGCGCACGATCGGCATCCGTTTCGGCTTCGGTATCTGACATGACCCACCAGGGCGCCGTGCGTCCCGCCGCCGACGAGGCGGCGGGCACCGACGGGGAGATGCAGGATTTCCCCCTGACGCTGGACCGGTTCCTGCGCCACGCCGCCAAGTGGCACCCGACAGCGGAGGTCGTGACGGCGGTCGGTGGCGGCGCGGTCGCCAGGGTCGGCTACCAGGCGCTCGAGCGGCGGGCCCGTGGGGTCAGCGCCTCGCTCGCCGCACTCGGGGTCGGTGTCGGCGACCGGGTCGCGACGCTCGCCTGGAACAGCCAGGCGCACGTCGAGACATGGTACGCGATCATGGGGATGGGGGCTGTCGCGCACACCCTCAACCCTCGCCTGCCCGCCGACCAGCTCGCCAGCATGGTCCGCCAGTCGTCGGCGCGGCTGCTGGTCGCCAGTGCAGACCTACTGCCGCTCGCGACGGCGATCGCGGCGGAGGCGCCCGGGATCGGCCTGGTGCTGGCCATCGACGGCCCCGGTGACGGCGACGCCGATCGGGCGGTCACGGCGGCGCTGGTGCCGTCGGACGACGCACCCTGCCCGTCCTGGGGGGAATTTCCCGAGACCGCGCCGTCGGGCCTGTGCTTCACCTCCGGGACCACCGGCGCGCCGAAGGGCGTCACCTATACCCATCGGTCCAGCTTCCTCCACGCGCTGCGGCTGCTCCAGGCGGACGTCATGGCGATCTCGGCTCGCGACGCCGTGCTCGCGGTGGTGCCGATGTTCCACGCCAACGCCTGGGGCCTTCCCTTCGCGGCGCCCGCGGCGGGGGCGAAGCTGGTGCTGCCCGGCCGCTGGAACGACGGTGCCAGCCTCGCGCGGCTGATCGTCGAGGAGGGCGCGACGGTCGGCGTCGGCGTGCCTACCGTCTGGCTCGGCGTGCTCGATCATGTCGAGGCGATCGGCATGGCGCTGCCCGATCTCCGCCGTATCATCGTGGGCGGCGCGCCGATGCCGCCGGCGCTGATGGCGCGTCTTGAGGAGCGGCTCGGCGTCGTCGTCCAGACCAGCTGGGGCATGACCGAATTGTCGCCACTCGGCACGCTCACCCCTGCCACCGACCCGGCGCGCGTAGCGACGAGAGCGGGCAAGCCGGCGATCGGGATCGACCTGCTCCTCACCGATGCCGACGGTGTGCCGTTGCCCGAGCAGCGCGGGGTCGAAGGACATCTGCGCGTCCGCGGTGCCGCCGCGATCGAGCGATATTTCGGCCACGCGCATCCCGCGACCGACGCGGGCGGCTGGTTCGCGACCGGCGACCTCGCCCGACTTGAGGCGGACGGCAGCCTCCACATCACCGGACGGGCCAAGGACCTCATCAAGTCCGGCGGTGAGTGGATCAACCCGGCGGAGATCGAAGCGATCGTCAGCGCCGACCCGCGCGTCGCCCTCGCCGCAGTGATCGGCCGTTCAGACGCAAAATGGGGCGAGCGCCCGGTGTTGCTGGTCGAATACAACGCCGGCCACGATGAAAGTCACGATGACGCGTCGGTGCTGCTCGAGCCTCTACGCGGCAGAATCGCCGGCTGGTGGATGCCCGACGCGGTTATTGTCCTGTCTCGGATGCCGCTCGCTGCCACCGGTAAGATCGACAAGCAACGGCTGCGTGCCGAGTACGGGTGATCCGTTCGGTCACGCGAGCCGGTTGGTTCGGCTGGCGCCCCGAACCGATGCGGCAGGTGGGGCTTGGTCAACCCAACCGCACCTGTTGTGCGGGAGAGCCGGCCGGGACAGGACAGGGCGCAAGCCGCGCGCCCGCAAGCCGGTTGTACCGTTCCGCTATCACAACCCGTCGCCCGAGGTCATTCGGCTGGGGGTGCCCGTGTACGTCCGCTTCCCGCTTTTGTTTCAGCCGCGGCGGGGCTTCCGCCATCGGCGCTGGCACCTGGGCGAGATGTACGTGAAGCTCGACGGCGGGATGGTCTACCTGTGGCGAGCGGTCGTCCAGAAGGGCGAACTGCTCGAGCGCGACGTCGTCCGGAGAAGCAACAAGGTAGCAGCCCCCGGCTTCATGAAAAGGTGCTGAAGCGCCACGGCTCGCCCGAGGTGACTACCACCGACGATCGGAGGAACTCGGGCAGGGTGACGGACGAGCTCCGCTGCCGCCATCGTCGGGAGATAGGCGGCTGGGCCGACAACCGGGTAGAGACAGCCATCCGCCGTTTCGACGATGAGAGCGGGCCATGCTGAGGTTCAGGCAGATGAAGACGCTACAGAAGTTCGCCTGCGTCCACGCCAACGTCCGCAACCACCTCAACCTCGAGCGCCATCTGATCGATCGACGAACCTACCGGGAACGCCGCTCCGCCGCGCCGGCGGAATGGCAGGTGCTCGCCAGCTAACTGCCACCTTCCGAAAATCCGGTGCGCCGTCCGGAGAGCGGTCGGCGTCGGACGCAAACCACCGCCGTCCATCCAAGCTAACTGCTCGACCGTGCCGATGCCGAGCCGGCGCGCGGTGGCCGCGAGATCGTCGGGGGCATGGTGCGCATCGTTCGGCATCGACGCCGCGACCGGCGTATCGATCCGATCCGCGCGATGGCCGAGCAGGTCGAGCGCGATCGCAGCGACCTCAACCGATCGGGAAGCCGTGTCTCACCGCGGTGGCGGGACCGTGACCGAGGTCGGCGTGATCAGGTCCGAGCCCCGCGCCGCCGGTTGCAGCACCTCGACCTCGACCCGCCGGTTGCGCTCGCGCCCGACCGGATCGTCGCTGCCGTCGCGATGAGCGTTGGGCGCGACCGGGCGGCGCTCGCCCAGCGCGATCACCTCGATCCGGGTCGCCGCGACGCCCCGCGAGACCAGGTAGGCGCGCACCGCCTCAGCGCGGCGGCGCGACTGGAGGAGGTTGGCGGCGTCGCTGCCCGCCGCGTCGCTATGCCCACGCACGACCAGCCGCCGGTCGGGTGGCAGGACGGCGAGCAGGCCGTCGAGTGCCGCCTTCCCGGGATCGTCCAGCACCGTTCCCTGCGCAAACGCGATCGTGACCGAACGCAGGACGACCGGCTTCGGCGTCGGCGACGGAATGGGGTCGGGCGGGTTCGCGGCGGCGACCTCGGGCTGGATGATCGACTGGGGGGCGGCGGCGTTGTCGAACGCGGGTGCGGCATTGGTCTCCGGCCGGGGCTCGGGCGGCGCGCGGTCGCAACCGACCATGAGCAAAGGCAGGAGGGCGGGGAGCAGGGCGGAGCGGGTCATTGGGCAAGTCCCTCGGACGGAGGCGGGTCGTGGAGCACGCGCCACCCGGCCTCGCGCAGCGAATGGGCGGGGGCGTAGGCCAGCACGGTGTCGCCCACCGCGGGCGCGGGGTTGCTGGCGTGGGTGAAGAAGCGCAGGCCGCCCCTTGCCCGCACCAGCAGCAGCGGGCCGCCGTCCTGCGGCAGCGTCGCAATCGCCCCGGCAGCGTCGCTGGCGCCGGACACCGCTAGCACGCCGAAAGTCCAGCCCGCCTCGTCGCGGGCGGCGACCTCCTCCACCCCCAGCCCAGACCGGAACACCGCCCGGCCTCGCAGCGCGGCGGGCAACGCCGCCGGATCGTCGCCCCCGGCGTCGCCGAGCTGGTAGACGTTGTCGCGGCCCAGTTCGGGTGCGAGCTCGCTGCACACCAGCGCGTTGTACGCCTCGTTCTCGGTGGTGGCGGCGAGCGCGGCGAAGCGGTGAAGGTCGATCCCTTCCTCGCGCGCCTCCGACAGGATCTCGCCGTGATAGCTCGGGATGTCCTCGGCACGGGCGAGGGCGAGCCGTTGCCAGCTGGTGTCGTTCACCGTCACCGGCACGCCGATGGTCCTGAGCGCGCGGGCGAGACCCAGGCTCCATCCCGTAGCGCCGACGATCAGCAACCCCTTGGCCCCGGTCGCGGTCAGCCCGAGCAGTCGCGCCACCGGCCCGATCGAGAAACCGTGCGCGACGATGGTCGCCGCGACCACCGCGAAGGACAGGGTCACGAGCACCGACCCGTCGCCATAGCCGATCTCGCCCAGGCGGAGCGCGAACAGCCCGGCGATCGCCACCGCGACGATGCCGCGCGGCGCGATCCAGCCGACGAACAGCCGCTCGCGCCAGGGCACGCGACTGACGGCGAGGCTGATGAAGACGGTGAGCGGACGGACCACGAACAGGAGCGCGAGGAGGAACAGGCCGAAGCGCCATTCAAAGCGGCGCAGCACGGACAGGTCGAGCGAGGCGGACAGGAGGACGAACACGCCAGAGACGAGGATAATCGTCATGTTCTCCTTGAACGCGACGAAGTCCCGTAGCGAGGCGAGACGCATGTTGGCGAGCGCGATGCCCATCACGGTGACCGCCAGCAGCCCCGTCTCCTGCTGCAGCGCATTGGCGCCGACGAACGTGCCGATCACCGCCACCAGCAGCACCGGCGCCTTGAGGAATTCGGGGATCATGCCCCGCGGCAGCGCCCAGCCGAGCGCGCGTGCGACGCCGTAGCCGAGCAGCCCGGCGACCGCCGCGGCGCCGATCAGTGTCGCGATCCCCTGCCACCAGGTGGCGCCGCTGCCCGCTTGGCGGAGCAGTTCGTAGGTGACGACCGCGCACAGGGCGCCGATCGGATCGTTGACGATCGCCTCCCACTTCAGGATCGCGCGTGGTCGCGCCGCGACGCTGGTCTGGCGCAGCAGCGGCAGGACCACGGTCGGCCCGGTGACGACCAGGATGCCCGCGAACAGCACCGCCACCGGCAGCACCAGACCAGCGACATAGTAGCAGGCGAGCGTCCCGAGCAGCCAGCCGACCGGCACTCCGACCAGAACCAGCCGGTGGACCGCCCCTTCGGCATGGGCGAGCTCGCGGAAGTTGAGGCTCAAACCCCCCTCGAACAGGATCACCGCCACCGCCAGCGACACGGCGGGTTCGAGCAGATGGCCGAAATCCTCCTCCGGCCGGATCACCCCGGTGACCGGGCCGGCGAGGATGCCGGCGACCAGCATCAGCGCGATCGCGGGCAGGCCGGTGCGCCACGCGATCCACTGCGCGCCGATGCCGATGACGCCGATCAGCGCGAGGACGACGGCAAGGTGGTTCACGCGCTGCCCCCCAGCCAGCCCTGCCGGTCGCGCAGACGGCGCTTGTAGTCGGCGTCGGCGAGGATGCCGAGCAGCTCGTCGGCGCGGGCCAGCACCGCCGTGCGATTGACGCCGGACAGGGCGCCATCGGCGAGGCCGCGGAACGCCTCGGCCTGGCGGCTAAGCACCGCGACCCGCGTCGGCGCCTCGCAGGCGAGCGCCACGTCGCCGAGCGCGGCGAGGTAGCGGCGGCCGGCGATCATATCGGCGGCGGCGTACTGCGCCAGCGCGCCAAAGGCGCGGTCGACCGCGTCGGCGAAGGTCTGCGGGTAGGTGATGATGCGCAAGGACCCGTCCTCGTCCGCGCGGAACGGCGAGGGCGGGTCGCGACGCGCGAGGGCGGCGACCGCGGCGCCGAGCCAGTCGAGGCACGAGTTGGCGGTGAACGGGTCGTTGACTCCCGGCGACAGGGCGCGCGCGGCGATCTCGACCAGCTCGTCGAGGAGGAAGCGGAGGTCCTGGAGCGCGGTGCGGCGCGCACCCACGGCAAAGGCGGCGGCGAGCGCCTCGGCCACGTCGTCCTTCACCGCCGATGGCGGGCAGACTTCGGCCAGCACGTTGCCGACCCGCGCGAAGTCGCCGGGCTGATAGTGGAGGCGGATGATGAGGTCGTGCTCGCGCGCGATCTCCATCAAGCGCCCGTCGTCGATCAGCTGGATGTAGCCGGTCTCCGTCGCCTCGATCGCGACGCTGGCACCGTCAGGGGCGTCCGGGCGCAGGGCGGGCGGGGTGCGCCCGCCGTCGTCGCGGGCCTCCAGCGGCGTGCCGACGAAGACCGGATAACGCCGGTCGATCTCCTCGATCAACCGGTCGCCGACGCGTTCGATGACGCTGTTGGTGTGGATGCGGCTGGGGACGTGGTGGATGAAGAAGATGAGGACCGCGATCGAGGCGAGGACCAGCAGCACGCCGACCAGCACCGCCAGCTGCGGCACGAACGCCGCCTCGCCCGCCGCCTCGCCGGGCGAGCGGATCGTGCGGACCACCACCAGCGAATAGAGGAAGGTGGCGATGAAGGTGCCCAGCGTCACCTGGTTGCCGCGGTCGGACATGAAGTTGCTGAGCAGCCGCGGGCCGTACTGGCCCGACGCGTAGACCACCGCGGCGATGGTCACGGAGAAGGTGGTGCCCGCCACCCCGATCATCGACCCGCCGATCGAGGACAGCAGGCTGCGCGCGCCGTCCGGCCGCGCCGCGTAGAGCCAAGGCAGCCGGTCCATCCAGCCGGTCGCGTGGTGGCTGTCGAGCCACACCATACCGGCGGCGAGCAGCAGCGCCGCCACCGCCATCAGGCTGGGGACGAACCAGTAGCTCTCGCTCAGCTTGTTGCCCAGACGGGCGATCTTCGCCCTCATGCGGCCTCCCTCACCATCAGCCGTTCCACCAGCCGCTTGATCGTGCCGCCCTGGACGATGACGGAAAACAGCACCACGATGTAGGTCGCCGCGAGAATGACGCTACGCGCCGGCCCGTCGGGCAGGCCGAGCGCCAGCGCCACCGAGATGCCGCCACGCAAGCCACCCCAGATCAGTGTCGCGGGCGCGACCAAGCCGTGGCGGCGGCGCGGGCCGATGACGCGGAGCGGCAGGATCACCGACACGGCGCGGGCGACGAGCGCCAGCGGAATGGCGGCGAGCCCGAGCACGAGCAGGCGCACGTCGCCTGGGATCGTCACCACCTCCAGCCCGATGAGGAGGAACAGCACGGTGTTGAGGATGTCGTCGACGAGGTCCCAGAACTTGTGGAGATAGTCGCGGGTCACGTCGCTCATCGCGTGGGCGACCCCAGCGTTGCCGATGATGAGGCCGGCCACCGCCATCGCCACCGGGCCGCTGGCATGGAACGGCCGCGCCGCCGCGTAGCCGCCCATCACCACCGCGAGGCTGATGAGCACCTCCACCTTGTAGTCGTCGATCGAGCGCATCGCCCGGAACGCGACCCAGCCGACGGCGAGGCCGAGCAGCACCCCGCCGCCCGCCTCCACCGCGAACAGCTCGGCGCCGTGCGCGACCGAGAAGGGTTCACCCGACACGGCGGAGGCGAGCAGGATGGTGAAGATGACGACGCCCACACCGTCGTTGAACAGGCTCTCGCCCGCGACCACCGCCTCCAGCGACGGGGCGACCTGCGCGCGCTTGAGGATGCCCATCACCGACACCGGGTCGGTCGGGCTGACCAGCGCGCCGAACACGAAGCACCAGATCGCGGGCAGCTCGAACCCGACGAGGCGCGAGAGGAGAAGGAAGCCGCCGCCGACCAGGGCGGTCGACAGGATCACGCCTACCGTGCTCAGCACCAGGATCGTCCAGCGCCGCCTCGCCATCTCCGACCAGTCGACGTGGAGTGCGCCCGCGAACAGCAGGAAGGAGAGCATCCCCTCCATCAGCGTCGCGTGGAAGTCGATGCCGGTGATGAACGCCACCACGTCGTGGCCGAGGCCGACGCCGGGCACCAGCCGGTCGAAGCCGACCACGATCAGCGACGCGACCGCGCCCATCACGGTCAGCCCGATCGAGGAGGGCAGCTTGAGGAAGCGGAAGTTGAGGTAGCCGAGGGCGGCGGCGAGGACGATCAGGATTGCGGCGGCGTCGAACGGCGTCAGCGCGACGCCCGCGATGTGCGGCGCGGTCACGCCCCGCCGCTCTCGGCGCCCGCGTCGCGCGCCGCCCGGTGTCGCGGCGCCGGCGGGTTGGCGCCCCCCGGCCAGCCCTCGCGCTGGCGGGTGCGGTCGCCGTCCGTTTCCTCGGTCTGGTCGTGGAACAGGATCTGCTGGGTCGGGAAGGGCAGGTCGATGCCGTTCTCCGCCGCCGCCCGGAAGATCGCCAGGATCACGCGGGCGCGCAGGTGAACGATCTCCGTCCGCTTGGACTGCGACCACCAGCGCGCGCGCAACGTCACCGAACTCGCGTCGAGACCCCAGGGCAGCACCTCGGGCGCCGGGTCCGCCTCGACGCCCTCGACCTCGGCGATGGCCGCCGCGAAGATCGCCATCGCTCTGTCGGGCTGGTCGCCGTAACCGATGCCGACGTCGAAATGGTCGCGCCGGGTCGAGAACGCCGTGTTGACCACCACCGGCGAGGTATAGACGTCCGAGTTGGGGATGATGACGCGGCGCCCGTCATAGGTCTTGATCAGGGTCGCGCGGCTCTGGATGTGCTCGACGGTGCCCTCGAAATCCTTGACCACGATCTGGTCGCCGCGCCGGTAGGGCCGGTTGATGAGGAGCAGGATGCCCGCCAGCAGGTTCTGCAGGATGTCCTTGAACGCGAAGCCGATCGCGACCGAGCCGATGCCGAGCGAGGAGATGATCGTCGCCGGCTTGACGCTGGGAAAGACGATCACGCTGGCGACCAGCACGGCGGCGAACACCACCAGCCCGAAGCCGAGCGAGGCGAGCACCCCGCCGAGGTCGACATAGCCCTTGTGGTCGAACGCCCGTCGGACCGCGGCCGCGATCAGCCTGCCCGCGAACCACGCGACCAGCACGACCAGCAACCCGCCGACGATGTTGGGCAGTTGCAGGAAGAAGCCGTTGGACGCGGCGTGGAGCTTGGCGACGATCAGGTCGAGCGGGTTCCTGACCGGCGGCGCGTTGACGGGCTGCATGAGGAGGTAACGGGTGCGTCACCCCGCCGTTCCGATGCGTCAGGGCCGGCGCGCGCCACCGCCATCTTCATCGGCGTGCATCTCCGCGGCGCGCGCTACCTCATCGATCGCCCGGCGACCCGCCGGGCGCATCGCACATCACCGCCGTCAGAACAGTTTGCGCAGGGCGAAGCCGATCGTGCGACCGAGCGGGTTCAGATAGGCCGGCTGGTAGTTGATGGGCGTCGCGCCCGTGGCGTCACGGACGTCGGGGCGCTGGTTGAACAGATTGGTGACCGTGAGGCTGGCGCGCACCCCGCTCGCCCAGCGCGGCGTCCTCGCGCGGCCGAGATAGGTGCTGACGTTGGCGAACAAGTTGAGGTTGACCGTCGCGAGGCCGCCGAAGTCGAGATCGCCGGCGTCCCCCAGCCCACGGATGCCGGTTCCGCCCTGCCAAGCGGCGGTGACGCGCGCGCCGAGCCCTCGCTTGAAGATGCCGGCCTGCACCTCGACCTCGTGCCGCGGGCGCCCGCCGCGGGTGTCCAGCGCGCCGCCGTCGAGCAGGTCCAGCGTCGGGCCGCCGGGTCGGAGCAGCACCTCGTCCTCCAGGCGCCAGCTGTGCTGGAGGCTGAGGAGCAGGCGGCTGTTCAGGTTCTCGAACCGGCGGGCGGCGGGGCTGCCGGCGTCGATCTGGCGCACCTGTGCCCCCGGCGGCAGCCGCCGCTGTGCCTCCGCCGCGCTCGGGAAGTAGCGGATGTTGGCGGGATCGATCCCCGCGGGCTGTTCGCCGAACGGGCGCGACAGGTTGATGCCCCAGCGCAGCTGCCGCTGGTCGGCACGCGCGAAGTTGAGCGGGGTGCCGACGATCCGCTGCAGCCGCCCGCCCGCGTCGCGCGTGAACCGGTCGGGAAACGCGGCCTCGATCTGGCTGGTGGGGATCGGGAAGGCCGCGATCGGATCGTCGATCCTGGTGGCGAGATAGTCGACGCTGATCGTCAGGTCGGTACGGGGCAGCGGCTTCACCGTCAGGCTGAGGCTGCTGACGCGGCGGCGGTCGGCGATCAACGCGCGGTCGCCCCCCGACACGCGGGTCACGTCCACCGTCTCGCCGCGCGCGACGTCGAAGGTGCGGACATTGGGGGTGACGATCAAGGGTGCGCCGAGCTGTTCCACCGTGGGCGCGCCTTCCTCGTCGGTGAACGAGGCGAGGACGTTGACCGCCTTGGCCGGCGACCAGTTGAGCCCGTAGCCGTGGGTGTAGAGCGTGCCGAGGTCGGACAGGCGCTCCACCGCGACATTGCCGCTGGCGCTCAGCGCGCCGATGGTCGGCGTGTCGGCCCTGAACAGGGGAACGTCGAGGTTCGCCTGCACCGCGCCCCGGTCGCGGGCGAGGTCGGTGGCGCCGAACCGCGAGCGGGCGTCAAAGTCGCGCAGGTCGGCGCTGGTGCGGATGCCCGCCGACACCGGCCCGGCGGGCAGCTCGAACGCCGGGCCGCTGAGCAGGAAGTCGATGCCGGCCAGCGTGCCGGCCGCGCGGGCGACGTCGCGGGCGCCGCCCGAGGCGAGGTCGGTGCGGGTGTCGGTGGCCGTGCGATCGTAGTTGCCGGTGAACGACCACAGCCAACGGTCCAGCCGGCCGTTCAGGGTGGCGCCGAGATGCGCGGTCCGCGTGTCGATGCCGCGCGCGAGCGGACCGTCGGGAACCGCGCCGAGCAGCGCCTCGCTGCCGATCGCCTCGAAGCGGCCGTTGAGGGTCGCCGACACGTCGGTCGCGATGGTGGTCGCGACCGTGCCGTTGGCCGCGATGCGCGCGGACGAGGGAAGAAGGGTGCGGCTGCGGCCGAGATCGGGATCGCCGCCGACCTGCCGGACGCCGCGTTCGCTCTCGAGCAGCTTGCCCGAACGGCTGGTGTCCAGGTCGAGATTGAGCCGGGTCTCGCCGCGGATGCTGAGGTAGTTGCCCGACGAGCCCACCGTGTCGCGCCCACCCTCCGTCGCGCCCGCCACGGACAATTGGCCGATCGTCGAGCTGAACCGCTCGAACGCGACGACGTTCACGACCTTCCGATCGGCGCGGTAACCGTATTTGAGCGCCACCTCCTCCGGCAGCACCTCCATCCGTTCGATCGCCTCGGGCGGCAGGCGGGCGATCTCGGCGAAGCCCGACACCCGCTTGCCGTTGAGCAGGACCACCGGTCCGGCGTCGTCGCGACCGCGCCCGCTCGCCACCTGGGCGCCGAGCGCGCCGATCAGCTCCTCCACCGTGCTTGCGCCATAGGCGCGGATGTCGGCGGGCGTCAGGGTGCGTTCGGGTGGAATGTCGCCGATCACCGCCCCGCGCGGGCGAGCGGCACGGACGACGACGTCGTTCGCGCCGGTCGCGGTCGCGGTCGCGGCCGACGCGCCGGGCGGCGCGACGAGCGTGTCCTTGAACCGCTCGCGCAGTTGCGCCTCGACCTCGGGCGGCAGCGGCTTGCCGTCGGCGCCGCGGAACCGGATCGTGGGTGCGGTGGGTGCGGTGGGTGCGGTGGGTGCGGTGGGTGCGGTGGGTGCGGCGGGCGCGGCACCGGACGGGCCGGCGGGCTCGGCCGGAGCCTCCTGCGCCCGGACGGCGGTGGCGGCGCTGCCCGCGAGCAGGCCGGCGAGCATGACGATCCTCCTCATGGCCGCGGTTCAGCGCTTGCGTGCGGCGGAGAAGTCGAGGGCGCGGTGGCCGGCGACCTCGACATAGCCCGTCAAGGTGTCGGCGGCGCGATCGAGCGTGAGCCTGAAGGTCATGGTGGGGGTCGACGCGATGTCGAAGCTGAGCGACCCGTCCGCGATCGCCAGCGCCCGCAACGGCTGCCATTTACCCCCGCGCGCCGTCATGTAGCGGCCCGCCCAGCCGCCGTTCTCGCGCGTGAACTCGAACGTCCAGTCGGTGCCGACCAGGGCGCCGGTCCAGCTTCCCGCGACGCAGTCGGCGGGCCGGGCGGCGGTGCAGGCGGGCGGCGGAGCAGCCTGGACAGGCTCCGCGGCCAGGGTGAGTGCGACAATCGCGAACATGGAATCTCCCTTCCGATAGACGGGTCGGAGGAGAGCAGGCGCCGGTAGCGCGATGATGCCGGGTCGGTAGCGGCGGGCGATACAGAGATGCTACAATCGCGTGGTAGGAAGCGGCCATGCAGGCCGACGTCTCCCCGCAGGACCGGATCGTCGTGGTCGACGACGACACCAGCATCCGCGATGCGATCGCCGACTATCTCGGCGGGCACGGATACGCGGTCCGTACCGCCGCGGGTGCGGCGGCGTGCGACCGGTTGCTGGCGGAGGCGCCCGCCGACCTGGTCGTGCTGGACGTGATGATGCCGGGGGAGGATGGGCTGTCGCTGTGCCGCAGGCTGGCGCCCGCCGGCACCCCCATCCTGATGCTGAGTGCGCTGGACGCGGTCACCGACCGGGTGGTCGGACTGGAGGTCGGGGCGTGGGATTACCTGGCCAAGCCGTTCGAGCCGCGCGAACTGCTGGCGCGGGTACGGGCATTGCTGCGACGGCCATGGGCGGAGCGGGAGGCGGTGGATCCCGGGGCGGCCGCCTTACCCGACGGCGCGTTCGCGTTCGCGGGGTGGCTGTTCCACCAGCAAGACCGTCGCCTGCGCGACCCACACGGCCGGGCGGTGATGCTGACGGAGGGCGACCATGCGCTGCTCGCCGCCTTTGTGCGGCGGCCGGGGCGGGTGCTGACCCGCGACATGCTGCTCGACAACGCCCGCGGGATCGACGCGGCCCCGTATGACCGCGCGATCGACATCGCGGTCAGCCGGCTGCGGCGCAAGCTCGCCGAAGCCGATCCGGCGCCGTTGATCGAGACGGTGCGCGGCGCCGGATACCGCTTCGTGCCCGCGGTGCGTGCGGTGGCATGGGCCTGATGTGGGCGGGGGCGCCGAGTGCGCTTGCCGCGATCGGCGGGTTCGGGGTCGCGGTGGCGGCGCTGAGCGTCGGGGCGACCGCGAGCGTCGTTCTGCTGATGCCCGACCCGCCGGCGGTGCGGATGACGATCGCGGAGGCCGCCGCGGCGCTGCGCGGTCGGCCGACCACGCTCGACCGGCGCCGGGAAGCGCCCCCGGCCGGAATGGCGGCGCCTTTGCTGCGCCACGTGCTCGCCAGGGAACTCGGCCGGCCGTTGGCGGCCGTGCGGGTGGTGTGGGTCGACCAGCTGCCCAGGCGGGTGCCGACCAGCGTGGTGGTGATGACCGGCGTGCGGACGGGCCGCGCGCCGTCCACCCTGATCCTGCCGGCGTCGGGTGCGAAGCTGCCGTCCGGGCGGCTGGTGGTGCGGCAGGGCAGCCTCGATCCGGGCCGGGCGATGGCGTCGCTGTCCGCCGATTCGCTGATGGGCGGGCTGTTCCTGTCCTTGCCCCAGCCCGCCTTCGTCGCGGGGGTGCGGCTCGCCGACGGGCGGTGGCTCAGCGTCGCGCCGCGTCGACCGTTCTTCGGCGGGTGGAAGCTCAAGGTGCTGGCGGCGCTGGCGGTCAGCCTGCTGCTGCTCGCGCCGCTCGCCTGGCTGTTCGCGCGGCGGCTGACCCGGCCGTTCCGCGTCCTCGCCCGTGCCGTGGAGAGCGGCGGCGAGCCGCCGCGGCTCGACGGCCCGCGCGAGCTGCGCGAGGCGGCGGGCGCGATCGTCCAGCTGCGCGAGCGGCTGGCGGCGGAGACGGACGAGCGGACGCGGATGCTGACCGCGGTCGCCCACGACCTGCGCACCCCGCTGACCAGCCTGAAGCTGCGCATCGAGGGCGTGGCAGAGCCGCAGCGAAGCCGGATGGCGGCCGACGCCGACCGGATGGGGGCGATGCTCCACGACGTGCTGGACTTCGCGCGTGCGGCCAACGCCGTCCGCCGGACGGTGGCGGTGCGCCCGCTGGCGCAGCAGGTGGTCGAGGAGATGGCCGGGGCGCCCGGCCGCGTGACGCTGGCGGGCAGCGCGGCGCCCCGCGTCGACGTCGTGGAGGAGGGTCTGCGTCGCGCGCTGGAGAACCTCGTCCGCAATGCCCTGGATTATGCCGGGGGCGGGCAGGTCGTGATCGGGGAGGAGGCGGGGTGGGTGGCCATCTCGGTGCGCGACGCGGGCCCCGGCATCCCCGCCGGCGATCGGCTGCGCCTGATCCGCCCGTTCGAGCGCGGCGACGCCTCGCGCAACCGCGAGACCGGCGGCGCGGGCCTCGGCCTCAGTATCGTCCAGGGGTTCGCCGACCGGCACGGCGGCTCGCTGGAACTCGGCGACGCGGCCGGTGGCGGCGCGGTCGTGACCTTGCGGTTGCCCGCCGCGACGGACGGGGCCGGATAAGCCTTCCGGCACCGGTGCCCGGCCGATCGGCGGGTCTTGATCCGGCCGGCGGCACCCGAACGATCGGACCGGGGTGTTCAGACCGCGACGGCACTCGCCACCATGCCCCGGTCGCCGAAGATGCGGAGGTAGCGCGCGACCTCGGCCGGGTCGCCGGTGGCCTTGGCGGGATTGTCCGACAGCTTGACCGCCGGGCGGCCGTCGGCGCTGGTCACCTTGGCGACCAGCGAGATCGGGGCGAGTGTGCCGCTGTCGGCAGGCCCGCCCGCCGGGTCGCAGCCGCGGAAATCGTTGGTGAGGTTGGTACCCCAGCCGAAGCTGGTCCGGACGCGGCCGTCGAAGTGGCGGTAGGTCCGCTCGATGGCGGCGACGTCCATCCCGTCGGAGAAGATCAGCAGCTTCTCCCGCGGGTCGACCCCTCGTGCCCGCCACCATGCCAGGATCTGCTCGCCGCCCTCGATCGGCGGCATGCTGTCCGGGCGGAAGCCGGTCCAGTCGGCGAGCCATCCGGGGGCACCCGCCAGGAAGGCGGTCGTCCCGAACGCGTCCGGCAACGCGATGAGGAGGTTGCCGTCATACTGCGTCCGCCACTCGTCCAGCACGCGATAGGGCGCCGCGGCCACGCCGGCGTCGTCCTCGGCCAAGGCGGCGAGCACCATCGGCAGCTCGTGCGCGTTGGTGCCGATCGCCTCCAGGTCGGTATCCATCGCCAGCAGCACGTTCGACGAGCCGGTGAAGCGCCGGCCCAGCCCCTCCTTCAGCGCCTCGACGCACCAGCGCTGCCAAAGGAAACCGTGGCGGCGGCGGGTGCCGAAATCAGACACGGCGAGATCGGGCAGGTCGCGCAGCCGCTCCACCTTGTTCCACAGCTTGGCCTTGGCACGCGCATAGAGGATGTCGAGTTCGAACCGCCCGCGTCCCTTGAGCGCGGCGCGAGAGCGGAGTTCGTTGACGATCGCCAGCGCCGGGATCTCCCACATGCTGGTGTGGGTCCAGGAGCCGGGGAAGTGCAGCTCGAACTGCCCGTCGACGGCGCGCAGCTCGTACTCGGGCAGCCGGAAGTCGGCCAGCCAGGCGAGGAAGTCGGGTGCGAATATCTGCCGGCGACCGTAGAAGCTGTTTCCCGCCAGCCAGATTAGCTCCTTCTTGGCGAAACGGAGCGTGCGGGCGTGGTCCAGCTGCTCGCGCAGCTCGCGCTCGTCGATCGCGTCCGCCAGCCGCACCGTCCTTGTCCGGTTGATGAGCGAGAAGGTCGCCTCGACCTCCGGGTGCAGCCGCCAGATCAGTTGCAGCATCAGGAGCTTGTAGAAGTCGGTGTCGAGCAGGCTGCGGACGATCGGGTCGAGCCGCCAGCCATGGTCCCAGGTTCGCGTGGCGATGTCGGTGACGGGCATGGGAACTCCTCAGCCGGTGACGAGATGGAGGGGGCGGGCGGCGGGGCCGATCGCGACGCGGCGACCCCAGTCGAAGGGGATGAAATCCTGCTCGATGCCGTCGGCGAAGATCACCCCGCCGTCGTTCATCCGCGAGACCACCGAAAGCGGCCCGGCGGACAGCTTGCCGCTGCGCATCGCGGTGCCGGTCGCGATGCTGGGAAACGGCTCGCGCACGTAGTAGCCGATCGCCCGCTCCTCCGGGCCGAGCGGCAGGCGGGTGCCGGTCGCCTCCGCGATCGAGCGCGCCCAGCCGGTCGCGCCCGTGCCGGACGCGGCGATCAGGCCGCTGGACGACTGGTCCTCCCGGGCGTCGCCGACCATGATGGTGTAGCGCGCGGACTGGTGGCTGCGATGACCCACGAACACCTCGTTGAGTGCGAGCAGCCGATCGCCGTTGTCGAGCCGCGCCTCCACCATGGTCCGCCGTTCAATGGGGGCGGCGCCACGGGCACTCGCGCGCAGGAGCCCGGCCAGGCGGGCGAGCGGCACCCGCACCAGCACGCCGTCATACAGGTCGGGCGAGGGGTTCACCCCCAGCACCGGCTGTCCGGCGAGGTATTTGGCGACGTTGGCGACCAGCCCGTCTTGGCCGACCGGCACCACCACGTCCTCCGGCCCGAACAGGAACCGGTCGAGATCGGCGCGCGCGACCAGTGCCTGTCGCCAATCGTCGGGAACCGCCCGGCGGGCGGCGTGGAGCGCGGCGGCGAGCTGCCGGTCGCGCTCCTCCAGCGCCTCGATCGCCTGCCCACGCTCTTCGAGGAAGAAGCGCGCCTGCTCGCGCGTGGCGTGGCGGGCGAGGAGCCGGCGATAGTCGCTTTCGCGGGTGACGAACACCGCACGGGGGCTGACCGTCGGCATCACCCTGCCGCCGGACGCTCGCGGCGGACCTCACCCAGCAGGGTGGCGAGCAGGTCGGGGGTCACGTTGACGTGCTCGATCGTGTCGAGCTTGCCGGCGAGGTCGCGCGCGGCGAGCCCCAGCAGCACGCCCGGCGGCAGGTCGCGGTAGATCGCGATCCGCTCGCGCTCCGCCTCCGCGCGCGCCGCCTCCACGGTGCGGATGCGCTCCGCCTCACCGGTCGCCGCGATCCCCTGCGACTCCGCGCTGCCCGCCGCGCGGGTGCGGGCGTTGTCGGCTTCCTCCGCGATCAGGAGCTTCTCGCGCCGGGCGAGCTCGGTGCGGTTGGCGAGTTCGTTCTCGGCGATCGCGCGCTCCTTCTCCACCGCCAGCGCGCGGCGCTCAAAGGTCGCCTCGTCGGCCTTTTGCTGGAGTGCCTCGAAGGTCGGGGTCTGAAGCGCGCGCTCCAGCTCGCTGGTGGGGGCGAGGTTGGTCAACCGGATCGCCGCGATCGCGAGCCCCAGGTCGGCGAGCGCCGGGTCGGTCGCGAGCGCCGCCTCCAGCGCGGCCCGCAGCGGCTCCGGCCCGGCATCAAGCAGCGCCCGCACCGGCGCTTGGGCGAGGTACTGGAGCGCGGCCTGGTTGACGAGGCCGGCAAGGCGGGTCTCGATCCGCTGGATTGGCTCCGCCGTCCAGGCGCCGGTGAACAGCCCGATGCTGAAGTCGACGCGGGCGGCGAGCAGTTCCGGGTCCGCGACCCGCCACGTCAGCGTGCCCTGGACCGCCACCGACTGGAAATCGCGACTGCGACCCTTGACGAAGATCGCCATCTCGCGGTCGTCCATCGGCAGCTCGGCGATGCTCGCGGTCTCCGGCCGGAACCAGAAGACCAGCCCGCGTCCCGACTGGCGCACCCGCCCCTTGCGGTAGCGGATGACGTGGTTGCTCGCATCGGCGCGGAGCTGGGCCGCGAAACCGAGATTCCTGATGTGCGCCATCACTGCTCTCCCTTGTGGCGATAGAGTTCGGCCGGGCGGAAGGACGCGCCGGTCTCGCGCTCGCCGGTGGCGACGATCCGGCCGCTGTCGATCAGGCGGCGGCGAAAGGCGGGCTTGTTGAGCGCACGGCCCAGGATCGCCTCGTGCACGTCCTGGAGCGCGCGCAGCGTGAAGCGGTCGGGCAGCAGCGCAAAGGCGACCGGCGACCAGTCGAGCTTGCCCCGCAGGCGGCGGATCGCGAGGTCGAGCATCGCGGCGTGGTCGAAGGCGAGGGTGACCGCGTCCCCGTCGACGACCGCCGCGGCGGAAGCCCCGTCCGGTGCCGCCACGCGCGCCAGCGCGAGCCCCGGCGCCGCCACGAACCGCTCCGCCGGCAACAGCGCGAAATAGGCGACGCTGACGATCCGCATCCGTGGATCGCGCCCCACCGCCCCGAAGGTGTAGAGCTGTTCGAGATAGGCGTCGCTCATCCGTGCCCTGTCGCGAAGCACCCGCCGCGCCGCGCCGTCCAGGCTCTCGCCGATCCCGACGAACCCGCCCGGCAACGCCCACGTACCGGCATGGGGATGCGCGCTGCGGCGATGAAGCAGCACGGCGGGGGCGCTGTCCACGACGCTGGTCAGGATCAGGTCGACCGCCACCGAGGGCCGCTCGAACGCGGCCGGATCGTAGCTGTCCAGAAACGCCGCCTCGTCCACCATCATCCCTTATATGCCGTATGCACTTTACTTATGCGCGGATTGCGCCTATGTCAAGTGGACAAGCTGGAGAGGTAGGATGCGCTTCGCGATCGTGGTGGACATGCAGCGGGATTTCGTGGCGGCGGACGGTGCGCTGCCGGTGCCGGGGGCGGACGCGATCGTCGGGCCGGTGAACGCATGGCTGACCCGGCTGCGACCCGGTGAGGTCGGGGGCGTGCTGTTCACCGCCGACACCCATGTGCCCGCCGTTTATGCGCGGTCGGAGGAGGCGAAGCAGTTCCCGCCCCATTGCGAGGTGGGAACGCGCGGGTGGACGCTGGTGGTCGATCCGGGCGCGGTCGACCCCGCGATCCCCTGCTACCGGCTGGAAAAGGGCGTGTTCGACATGTGGGCCGAACCCGGCCTGACGCTGGAGCGGATCGGCGGCGGCACGGCCGGCGGCGACGCCGCCGATCGCGACACCTTCTTCGCTGCCCTGCGCGCGTCGGGGGTGGACGACGTCGACGTGGTGGGCGTCGCGGCCGACTATTGCGTGCGCTGGGCGGTCGAGGGCTTTTTGGCGCGGGGATTCCGGGTCAGTGTTCCGGCAGCGCTGACGCGCGGCATCGCCCGGCAGGTGGATGCCGTCGCGGCGGAGGAGTGGCCGGGGCTCGCCGTCACCATCGCGGAGGAGGCATGACCCCGGAGGACGTGCGCCTGTCGAAACGCCTTTCGCTGTGGCTGCGTCACCGGCCGGATGCGGCGGGGCTGACGCTCGACCCGCAGGGTTGGACCGATGTCGACGCCGTGCTCGGCGGCTTCGCGGGAGCAGGATCGCCGATCGACTGGCCGACCCTGCTTCGCGTGGTCGAGGAAAGCGACAAGCAGCGCTTCGAATTGTCGGCGGACGCGTCGCGGATCCGGGCACGGCAGGGCCATTCGGTCGTGGTCGACCTCCATTGGCCGCGCGCGACGCCCCCGACGCTGCTGTACCACGGCACCGTCGAGCCGGCGATGCCCGCGATCCTCGCCGAAGGGTTGCGACCGATGCGCCGCCACCACGTCCACCTTTCCCCCGACATCGCCACCGCGACGCGGGTCGGTGCCCGGCGGGGTGCGCCGGTGGTCCTGGCCGTCCGCGCCGCGGCGCTGGCCGAACAGGGGCAAGCCTTTCTTCTCACCGGCAATGGCGTCTGGCTCACCGACCATGTGCCATCCTCGTACCTCGCGCGCCTAACCGCCTGAGGTGGCGGGCAGGGCGGGGTGCGTGCGGACCACGGCTTCGGGAGCGTTCGCCCAGGCCCCCGTGCCCCGTGCCCGCGCGTCAGGCGACGCGGGGCAGCCGGTCGAGATATTTGTCGAGCGTCAGCGGGTACTCCCGCACCCGGATGCCCGTCGCGTTGTAGATGGCGTTGTTGATCGCCGCGCCGACGCCGCACAGGCCCAACTCGCCGACCCCCTTGGCCTTCAGCGGCGAGGCCTTGTCGTCCGGATGATCCAGAAAGACCACCTCCTGCTCGGGGATGTCGGCGTGGACCGGCACCTCGTAGGTGGCGAGGTCGTGGTTGACGAAGAAGCCGAACCGCTTGTCCACCGCCAGCTCCTCGGTCAGGGCCGCGCCGACGCCCATCACCATGCCGCCGATCACCTGACTGCGCGCCGACACCGGGTTGATGATCCGCCCCGCCTCGCACACCGCCAGCATCCGCCGGACCCGCGTCTCGCCCGTGTAGCGGTCGACGCCGACCTCCACGAAATGGCCGGCGAAGGTCGACAGCTGGTACCGCTTGCCCAGATCGCCGAACTCCATGACCTCCTCCGCCACCAGCGGTGCGGCCTCGGCGAGCTTGACGCGGCGCGTGCCCGCCACCACCCGGCCGCCTTCGAAGCGCACGTTGGCGGGGTCCATGCCCAGCTTCGCGGCCGCCATGTCGCGCAGCTTGGAACAGGCGGCGTAGACGCCCGCGGTCGAGCTCGCCGCGCCCCATTGCCCGCCCGAGCCCGCCGACGCCGGATGGTCCGAATCGCCCAGCACGACGCGCACCCTGTCGATGCCCACGCCCATCATCTCCGCCGCTGTCTGCGCGATGATCGTGTAGCTGCCGGTGCCGATGTCGGTCATGTCGGTCGCGACCGTGACGATCCCGTCCCGGTCCAGCCCGACCCGTGCGGCCGACTTCTGGACGGGCGCGTTGCGGAAGCCGACGGCCACTCCCATCCCGACCAGCCAGCGGCCGTCGTGCACCTGCCCGGGCCTGGCGTTGCGCCGCGACCAGCCGAACCGGTTCGCGCCGGTGCGCAGGCACTCCACCATGTGCCGCTGCGAATAGGGACGCCCCGGCTTCTCGGGATCGACCTGGGTGTCGTTGAGGATGCGGAACTCGACGGGATCGAGCGCCAGCTTCTCCGCCATCTCGTCCATCGCGACCTCGAGCGCCATCAGCCCGGGTGCCTCGCCCGGCGCGCGCATCGCGTTGCCCTCCGGCAGGTCGAGCACGGCGAGGCGCATGAAGGTCTCGCGGTTGGGCGCGGCGTAGAGCAGCTTGGTCTGCGACACCGCCGTCTCCGGGCCGCCGTTGGGCAGGTCGCCGCTGGTCGACGAGTGGGCGATCGCGGTCAACCGGCCGTCCGCGCCCGCGCCCAGCCGGATGCGCTGGATGGTGGCGGGCCGGTGGGTCGCGTTGTTCATCATCATCGGCCGGGTCAGCGCCACCTTGACCGGCCGACCCGCCGCCCTGGCGCCCAGCGCCGCCAGCACCGCGTCGGCGCGCAGGAACAGCTTGCCGCCGAACCCGCCGCCGACGAAGGGCGAGTCGACGCGGATCTTGTCCGCCGGCATCGACAGCGTCTTGGCCAAGTCGCGCTTGGCCCAGGCGATCATCTGGTTCGACGTCCACAGCGTCAGCCGGTCGCCCTGCCACGCGGCGACCGTGGCGAACGGCTCCATCATGGCATGGCTCTCGTCCGCGGTGGTGTAGGCCGCGTCGAGCTTGACCGGCGCGGCGGCATAGGCGCGCGCGAAGTCGCCGACCCGGTCGATCGCGGGCGCCGCGCTGCCTTCGCCGCTGCTGCCGCCTTCCAGCGGCGCGTCCGGCGCCTCCTTGGCGAGGTCGAACTTGCCGGGAGCGCGGGCATAGTCGACGCGCAGCAGGTTGGCGGCGGCGCGTGCCTGCTCGAACGTCTCGGCGACCACCACCGCGATCGCCTGATGGTAGTGGGCGATCTCCGCGCCCCCGAACAGGCGCGCGGTGTTCGAGCGCGAGATCGGCAGCGGCGGGTGGTCGAGCGTCGTCACCACTGCGATCACGCCGGGTGCCGCCTGGGCGGCCGACTTGTCGATGCGGACGACGCGTCCCTTGGCGATCGCGGATCCGACGACGTGGCCGTACGCCTGGTTCGGCGCCACGTCGTGGCGCTCATAGGCGTAGGGCGCGGTGCCGGTGGTCTTGCGCGGGCCGTCGATGCGGGGCGTGGGACGGCCGACGACGGTGCCGGCGTCGATCGGGTTGGTGCCCGCGGGCTGGTCGAATTTCATGGCGTAAGCTCCGGCGGGCGGCTGGCTGTCTCGCCCTTCGCGTCCGCGATCACGGCGGCGAGGGTGCGGGTGGCGAGCGGCAGCTTGAAGGCGTTGTCGGGCGTGGGTGTCGCCCCCTGGAAGGCGCGGGTGGTTACGGCGGCGGCGCCCTGGGGCAGCAGCCGTTCCGCCTCCTCGACCCGCCACGGTCGCGGCGCGACCCCGCCGAAGGCGACCCGGCCGGTGCCGTCGGGCTGGATCACCGCCGCGACCGACACCAGCGCATAGGCGTAGGAGGCGCGATCGCGCACCTTGCGGTAGAAATGCCGGCCGCCGATAGGGCGCGGCAGCGTCACCGCGGTGATGAGCTCGCCGGGCCGCAACGCGGTCTCGATATGGGGCGTGTCGCCCCACAGACGGTGGAACTCGGCAATCGGGATGGTGCGGGTGGCGCCGCCCGGCATCACCGTCTCCACCGCGGCGTCGAGCACGCGCATCGCCACCGCCATGTCGCCGGGGAAGGTCGCGATGCAGCTCCGGGAGGTGCCGATCACGCCCAGCTGACGCGAATAGCCGCCGATCGCGGCGCAACCATCGCCCGGCCGCCGCTTGTTGCACGCCTGGGCGGTGTCGTAGAAATAGGGGCAGCGCGTGCGCTGGAGCAGGTTGCCCGCGGTCGACGCCTTGTTGCGCAACTGTCCCGACGCGCCGGCGACGATCGCGCGGGTGAGCACCGCGTGATCGCGCCGGACGCGATCGTCGGCGGCGAGCGCGGTGTTGGTGACGAACGCGCCGATCCGCAGGCCGCCGTCCGGGGTCGCCTCGATCCGGTCCAACCCCGCGTCCTGCACGTCGACCAGATGGCCGGGCGCCTCGATCTCCAGCTTCATGAGATCGAGGAGGTTGGTGCCCCCGGCGATGAACTTCGCGCCCGGTCGGCCCGCGACCATGTCGGCGGCCTCCGCGGCGGTGCGCGCACGGGCGTAGGTGAAGGGTTTCATGCGCCCGCCACCTCGCCCATCGCCCGGATGATGTTCGAATAGGCACCGCAGCGGCAGATATTGCCGCTCATGCGCTCGCGCATCTCGGCCGGGGTGGGGGCGGGCTTGGCGGCGATGTCCGCCTGGACGTGGCTCGGCACGCCCCGCTTGATCTCCTCGAGCACCGCCACCGCCGAACAGACCTGTCCGGGCGTGCAGTAGCCGCACTGGTAGCCGTCGTGCGCGACAAAGGCGGCCTGCATCGGATGGAGCTTGCCCGGTCGCCCCAGGCCCTCGATCGTGGTGATCTCGTCGCCGTCGTGCTGGACGGCTAGGCTGAGGCAGGCGTTGATGCGCGTGCCGTTCACCAGCACCGTGCACGCGCCGCACTGGCCGTGGTCGCATCCCTTCTTGGTGCCGGTCAGCTTCCAATGCTCGCGCAACGCGTCGAGCAGCGTGGTGCGGGTGTCCATCGCCAGCGCCGAAGCGCGACCGTTGACCTTCAGCGTCACCGACGCGGCCGGCGGCGGCGGCGCGGGGGCGACCTGCGCCTCCGCGGGCATGGTCATCGCCGCCGCGGTCGCGATGCCCCCCGCCACCGCGCCGCGACGCGATACCCGCAAGGGATCGCCATGTTCCCGATCGCTCATCCGTATTCCTTTGACTTGGCCGTGTCGTCAACGCCCGGGATCGCCGGGGGATCATCGCGGCCGCAAAGTTTCCCCACCGCGCCCGGCTACGCTCGCCGACCCGACCGGCCGATCCGCCGATGCCAAGCACGACCGATCCTGCTAACGGGCCGACCATGCTCAACACACGGATCAAACGACTGACCGCCGCCACCGGACGCGCGCTCGATCGTCTCGCATTGGTGGAAGCGTCGGTGGCGGCACTGGGCGACGAGGACCTCCTCGACCTCGCCGACATCTTCGCCGCCGGCGGGTCGACCCCGCTGCGCGAGATGGCGGCGGCCGAGATGCGTCGGCGCGGCCTCAGCCTGTGAGCACGGCGTCCGCGTGAAGCCCTTCCCTTCGCGCTTCCGGCGTCTCGACGGCGCGCTCGCCGACCTGCCCCTCGAAGAGCCGATGCTGCTCACCGAGCTGGACGGCTTCCTCACCGGGCTCGTCGTGAGCCCGGCGGCGATCCCGGCGGACGAGTGGATGACGCTCGTATGGGGACCGGACGATCCCGCCGTCCCGCCGTTCGAGGATCCGGCCGACGTGCGCTGGTTCGCCGACGCGGTAGCGGCGCGCCGTGACGAGATCGCGCGGGACCTTGGTCGCGGCAGGCTCCGGCCGATCCTCGACGTCGACGATCGCAACGGCGAGGTATTGTGGGAATATTGGGCGGACGGCCTGGCGGAGGCGATGGCGCTGCGCCCCGACGCGTGGACGGCGCTGGCCGCGGACGACGGCGAGGCCGCCGCCGCGATCGCGGCGCTGTCGACGCTGATCGCGGTGGGGAGGGAGGAGAGCGACCTCGACAGCGTCGCGATCAACGCCCTCGCCGACCGCGCGCCCGCCGTGCTGGCCGACGAGGTCGCGCGCCTGTTCGCCGCCCGTCTCCGCGGCGCGAGCGCTTCGGCGACCTCGTCGTTGGTCCTGCCCGCGAAGGTCGGCCGCAACGATCCGTGTCCGTGCGGGTCGGGCAGGAAGCACAAGCGCTGCTGCGGCTGATCAGCGTGCTGCGTCAATGAGCTCCAGCACGAGGTCGCCGGCCGCCAGCCGCGCCGCATCCGGCTCCAGCACGCCGAGCGGGCGGTCGTCGCGGTAGATGCGGACGATCTGGCCGCCGCGGAGGTCACCCGGCGCCTTGCCGACCTCGTCGGCCCGGACCGCACGCTCGCGCAGTTCGACCCGGCCTCCCCGGGTGACGAGATCGGCGACATAGTCGGCGATGTGCGGGCCGGCCGTGCATTGGGCGAGAAGCTGGCCGCCGAAGCTGACCGGGTTGACGATGATGCTGGCGCCCGCATCCCGCGCGAGCAGTTCGTTCTCGATCGCGGCCACCGACACGGCCACCCCGGTGTCAGGTGCGAGGCGGCGGCAGGTGAGGACGATCAGCACCGCCGTGTCGTCGCGGCCGGGAGAGACGATGACGTTGTGCGCCGTGCCGACCTTGGCGATCTCCAGCACCCGGTTGTGGGTGGCGTCGCCGTGGACGGTCACGACCCCCAGTTCCTGGGCGCAGCGCAGCCGCTCCTCGTCGGTGTCGACCACCACGATCCGTTCGGGCGGGTGGGCGCGGCCGAGCAGCTCGCCCACCGCCGCTTCCCCCGAGCGGCCGTAGCCGCACACGATCACGTGATCTTTCAGCTCGCGCCTGATCAGCCCCATCCGCCACCGCTCCCATCCCTGCCTCAGCATGAAGCTGTAGGCGCTGCCGAGGAAGATGAGGAACACGAAGATGCGGATCGGGGTCACCACGAACGTGTCGAACATCCGCGCCGAGGTGCTCACGGGCACGATGTCGCCGTAGCCGACCGTGGTCACCGTGATGACGGTGAAGTAGACGATGTCGAGGAAGCCGACCGTGCCGTCGGTGTTGTCGCGCAGCCCCGCGCGGTCGATCCAGTGCCCGCCGAGCGCGACGCCGACCAGCAGCAGCACCGCGGCACCCCGGATCGCCAGCGTCGTCAACGGGCCGAGCCGACCCGCGCGGTAGAAACGCGGCTGGGTCGCGGGCCGCGTCGTGCCGGCGGCGAGACGGCCGGGCGGCAGCGCGGGGGCGGAGCGCGTCTTCATCGGTCGGCGATCGTGCGGACGACGGGCATCCACCCTTCGCTACCCCCGACGGCCGCGCGCGTCGAGTGCCGGGCCGCGGCCGGTCACAGCGCCCGAAGCGCCGCCGCCGGCTTCGCCCGCAGGACCGGCAGCGTTCCGGCGACGCCGATCGCGACCGTCGCCGCCGCGCCGCCCACCAGCGTCGCCAGCACCACGCCCCAGTCGGGCAGCCAGTCGAAGCCGAACACCCGGGTGACGACGAACCAGCCGCCGCCCGCACCCAGTATCAGCGCCACCGCACCGACGATCGCCGCCAGCGCCGCATATTCCATCGCCTGGGTGGCGAGCACTTGGCGGCGGGTCGCGCCCAGCACCTTCAGCATGACCGCATCGTAGGTCCGCGCCGCGCGTGCCGCCGCGATCGCGCCGAGCAGCACCGCCGTCCCGGCGAGCACCGCGATCCCCGCCGCGACGCCGATCGCGGTCGCCATCTGGCCGACCACGTCCTGCACCTGCCGCAGCACGCCGCCAACCTCCACCACCGACGTGGAGGGAAAGCGTGGCAGCAGCGCCCGCGTCACCGCCGCAGATCGGGCGGCGGGCATGTCGATCGTCGCGGCAAGATTGTGCGGCACGTCGCCGAGCGCGCCGGGGGAGAACACCATTACGAAGTTGAAGCCCAGCGTGTCCCACGCGATCCGCCGGAAGGAGCTGATCCGGGCGGTGCGTTCGAGCCCCAGGACCGACACGGTCAGCGGGTCGCCGATCCGGAGCCCCAGCGCCCCCGCCAGCCGCTCGTCGATCGATACGAGAGCGCCGCGCCCCTCCGCCGCGGTCCACCACCGTCCCGCGGTCAGCGTGCTGCCGGAAGGCGGCGCGGCGGCGAAGGTCAGCCCCCGCTCGCCGCGCAACACCCACGCGCCTTCCGGAATGGTCGCCAGGTCGGCGACGCGGGTCGTGCCGTAGCCGGTGATGGTGCCGCGCATCAGCGGCACGGTGGCGACGGTCGCGCCCGGTGCTGCCGCGGCGACGGTGCGACGGAACTCGCCCTCGCGCTCGGGCGGCACGTCGAGCGCGAACAGCGCGGGCGCGCGTTCGGGGACGGAGCGGCGGATGTTGGCGTCGATGCTGGTGCGGATGCTCGCGAGCAGCACGAACATGGTGAGGCCGAGCCCCAGCGCCACCACCAGCGACACCGTCCGCGACCCCGGTCGGTGGAGCGCGGCGAGCGCGAGCCGGGCCAGCGGTCGGCGAGGGCGGGGGAGGTGAGCCGTTCCTGCGCGGATCGCGGCGCCGATCGCGGCGAGGATCGCGAGCGCCGCGGCGGTGCCGCCCAGAAAGGCGGCGGCGAAGGCGGGGCGGCCGGTGGTCAGAAGCGCGAGCACGGCGACCGGTGCCCCCGCCGCCGTCGACCAGGCGACCCCCCGCCAGCCGCCGCCCGTGCGCGCGTCGAGCGCCCCGCGCAGCAGCGCCGCCGCCGGCAGTCGTCCCGCGGCGACCAGCGGCGGGGCGCAAAAGCCGAGCGCGATCAGCAGCCCGTAGGCGGCGGCGAGCAGGAGGGGCGCGGGCGCCACCGTGAGCCCCGGCGCGACCGGCAGCACCGCGCCGACAGCCAGTCCGACCAGCGGCACCGCGACGATCCCCGCGGCCAGTCCGAGCAGGATGCCGACCCCGGTCACCGCCAGCAGCTGGAGCAGGTACACCCGCGCCACCACGCCCGAGGTCGCGCCCAGCACCTTGAGCATGGCGATGCTGCCGCGCCGCGCCTCCAGGTAGGAACCGACGCCGTTGCCGACCCCGATGCCCGCGATCACCAGCGCGGCGAGGCCGACCAGGGTCAGGAACTCACCCATCCGCGCGACGAAGCGGCTGGCGCCCGGCGACGCGCGATCGCGGGTGCGGGTCTCCCATCCGGCGGTGGGAAAGCGACGTTCGAACCGGGCGACGACCCGCGCAGGGTCGCCCGCGGCGGCGAGCCGGTACTTGGTCTCGAACAGGCTGCCCGGCTGGACCAGCCCGGTGCGGTCCAGCCCGGCGCGCGACACGATCGCGACGGGGCCGAGGGTGAAGCCTTCGCCCAGCCGGTCGGGCTCGTCGGCGATCACCCCGCCGACGCGGAACCGCGCGGTGCCGAAGCGGAGCGGGTCGCCGACGCGCAGCGACAGCCGCTCGGCCAGCGCCCGCGCCACCCAGACCATGTCCGTCGCCGGTGCCCGCACGGCGCGGCCGTCCGCCAGCGTCAGCCGGCCGTAGAGCGGATAGCCCCCGTCCACCGCCTTCAGCTGGACGGGGGCGGTCGCCCCCGCCGCGGTGACCGCCATCGACTGCATGCGGACGGTCTCCGACACCCGCCCCGCGGCGCGCATCGCCGCCAGCTCGGGCGGGTCGGCGAGGCGCTGCGAGACCGACAGCTCGACGTCGCCGCCGAGCAGCACCCGTCCGCGCGACGCCAGCTCGCCGCCGATCGCGTCGCCCAGCCCGCCGATCGCCGCCAGCGCGCCGACCCCCAGGAACAGGCAGAGCAGCAGCAGCCGCAAGCCCCGGAACCGCGCCGACAGCTCGCGCCGGGCGAGCCGCCACGCCAGCGACCAGCCGCTCACGCCGCGATCCGGCCGTCGGCGAGCGTGATCACCCGGTCGCACCGGCGGGCGAGCGCGTGGTCGTGGGTGATGACCACCAGCGTCGCGCCGGTCGCGGCGCGGCGGTCGAACAGCAGGTCCATCACCTGCTCGCCGGTGGCGGCGTCCAGGTTGCCGGTGGGCTCGTCGGCGAACACGATCCGCGGCCGGGGGCCGAGCGCGCGGGCGATGGCGACCCGCTGCTGCTCGCCGCCCGACAGCTGGGCGGGATAATGGTGGAGCCGGTGCGATAGCCCGACCGCGGCGAGTTCCGCCTCGGCGCGGGCGAAGGCGTCGCCCTCGCCCGCCAGCTCCATCGGCACCGCGACGTTCTCGCGCGCGGTCATGGTCGGCAGGAGGTGGAAGGCCTGAAGGACGATGCCGATCCGGCCGCGCCGCGCGACCGCCAGCCCGTCCTCGTCCAGCGCACCGAAGTCGGCGCCCGCGACCTCGACCCGGCCCGAGGTCGCGCGCTCCAGCCCCGACAGCACCGCCATCAGCGACGACTTGCCCGATCCCGACGCGCCGAGCAGCGCCAGGCTCTCGCCGTCCGCGACCTGAAGGTCGATGCCCTTCAGGATCTCGACCGGGGCGGCCCCGCCCAGCGTCAGCCTTACATCCGCGGCGCGGATGGCCATATCACGTGCGGCCATGTGGTTGGGGGATCCCGGAATGATGATGAGGACGCCATATGCGGTCGCGGCGGCGCTTCTCCAAGCCGCGCCGCTGGCGGGCTGCGACGCGCCGCGGGAAGACGCCCGTGCCGCGGCGAACGTCTCGACGCCGGCGCCGACACCCGTGGCGGGGGTGCCGGTCACCGGGCCCAAGCGCACCGTGCTCGCGCTCGGCGACAGCCTGTACGCGGGCTACGGCCTGGCGCGGGGCGAGAGCCTGCCCGACGCGATCGAGGCGCGGCTGCGGCGAGAGGGCATCGATGCGACGGTGGTCAACGCGGGCGTGTCGGGCGACACCAGCGCCGACGGACGGCGGCGGCTGGCCTACACGCTGGACCGGTTGAAGACCCCGCCCGACCTCGTGATGCTGGGGCTGGGCGGCAACGACGTGCTCCGTCAGGTCGATCCCGCCGAGACCCGCGCGAACATGGCGGCGATGCTCGACGAACTGGGGCGGCGGGGCATCCCCGTGGTCCTGACCGGGATGATGGCGCCGCCCAATCTCGGCCCCGACTTCGCCGGCCGGTTCAACGCGATCTGGCCCGACCTCGCGCGGCGGCACCGCGCGGTGCTCGACCCCTTCATCCTCCAGGGCGTGCTCGGCGACCGGCGGCTGATGCTGCGCGACGGCGTCCATCCCAATGCGCGCGGGGTGGATCGGATGGCCGACCGCATCGCGCCCCTAGTGGCCGAGCGGTTGGCGATCCTGCCCGCGGGGTGACGGCGCGGCGACCGGCCGGTGCGGCGCGATCCCCGGCGGTTCGAAAGGCCGGGGGACCGGGGGTCACGCCGCGCGGCGCGGCAGGGCCGCGATCGTCTCGCGGAGCTCCTCCAGCGGCATGGGATGGCCGTAGAGATAGCCCTGCGCGGTGGGGCAGCGGCAGGCGCGCAGGACGTCGCGCTGGGCCTCGGTCTCCACCCCTTCGCCGACCACGTCGATGCGCATCGCCAGCGCGATGTGGATCGTCGCCTGGACGATCGCCGCGTCGACCGGGTCGGTGCACAGACCGGCCACGAAACTGCGGTCGATCTTGATGCGGCTGAGCGGGTATTGCTTGAGGAGGCTGAGCGAGGCGAAGCCGGTGCCGAAATCGTCGAACGCCACCCCCACGCCCATCCGGCGCAGCTCGCGCAGCGCGCCCAGCATGGTCTCGTCGCGGCGCAGGATGATGTTCTCGGTGATCTCCAGCTCCAACGCCTCAGGAGGCAGGTCGAACCGGTCCAGCATCTCGCGCACGTCGCGCACCAGATGGCTGTTGCGGAACTGGGTCCCGAACAGGTTCACCCCGACCGTCAGCGCCGGATGGTCGCGGCGCAGCGTGCGCACGTCGCGACATGCGCGCTCCATCGCCCATCGTCCCACGTCCGCGGCCTGGGCGCTCGCCTCCACCGCCGCCAGGAAGCGGTCGGGGGTGAGCAGCCCCTGCTCCGGATGGTGCCAGCGCAGCAGCGCCTCCACCCCGATCAGCGCGCCGTCGGTGATCCGCACCTGCGGCTGGTAGAACAGCGCGAACTCCTGGGCGTCGACCGCCCGCCGCATCTCGCCCTCGAACGCGCGGCGCGAATGCGCCGCCTCGCGCAGGTGGGGCGAGAAGAAGCGGCAGCAGTTCCGCCCCTCGTCCTTGGCCTGGTAGAGGGCGAGGTCGGCGGCCGACAGCAGATCCTCGGCATGCCGCCCGTCGCGCGGGAACAGCGCGATGCCGATGCTGGCGCCGACATGCACCGTCCGGTCGTCCAGGGTGATCGGCGCCGACAGCGTCGACAGGAGGCAGTCCGCCTCCCCCGCGATGGTCCGCTGGTCGGGGGAGGAGGGCAGCAGCACCGCGAACTCGTCGCCGCCCAGCCGAGCGACCGTGTCGAGCGGACGCGCGCAGTCGGTGATCCGGCGGCTGATCTCGCGCAGCACCGCGTCCCCGGCGCTGTGGCCGAGCGTGTCGTTGATGTCCTTGAACCCGTCGAGGTCGACGAGCAGGATCGCGGCGTCGTCGTCGGTGGCGATGCATTCCATGATCCGCCGCGACAGCACGCCGCGGTTGGCGAGCCCGGTCAGCGGATCGAGGTGGGCGAGCGCGAACAACCGTTCCTCGTTGGCGCGCCGCTCGGTGATGTCGCGGATGATGGCGCCGAAGCCCGCGCCCTGGTTCTCGCGCCACATGGAAAGCGACAGTTCGATCGGGAACTCGTCGCCGCCGGCATGGACCGCGTCCAGCTCGACCACCGATCCCACGAGGTGGGGCTTGCCGCCGGCGGCGACCCGCTTCAGCCCGCCGCCATGCCCGCCACGCATCCGCGGGGGCACGATGATGTCGATCGGTCGGCCGATCGCCTCGTCGGCGGCGAACCCGAACAAGCGCTCGGCGGCGGTGTTCCAGAAGGTGATCAGCCCGCCCGCGTCGGCGCAGACGATCCCGTCGGGGGAGGTGGAGGCGATGTTCTCGAACCGGGTCTGGCCGACCGCGCCCGCCACCGTCAGCCGCCGCATCTCCAGCTTGTCGAGCACCAGCCGGGCGATCGCGCGCAAATTCTCCTCCTCGGCCGGGCTCAGCCCGCGCCGGGGCCGCCGATCGATCAGGCACAGCGACCCGATCGCCTGGCCGGACGGCGAGCGCAGGGCGAGGCCCGCGTAGAAGCGGATGTGCGGGTCGCCGGTCACGAACGGATTGTCGGCGAAGCGGATGTCCAGCGTCGCGTCGGGCACCACCATGATGTCCGGACGGTCCAGCGCATGGGCGCAGAAGGACTGGCGGCGATCCAGCTCGCACACGTCGATGCCGGTGCCGCCCTTCACGAACTGCCGCGCGCGCGCGATCACCGACACGAGCACGATGGGGACGTTGAACAGCCGCGCGGTGAGCTCGACCAGGTCGGTGAGGTCGACCTGGGCGTCATGGTCGGCGAGGTCGTACTCCGCCAGCGAGGACAGCCGCTCGTCCTCGTTGAACAGGTAGGGAGCCGGCCGCATCATCGCCGTGCGTCCCCCACCGCCGTTCGCCCGCATCCGACCATTTCCCGAACTCCGTCACGCCGCGCGTCGGGGGCGGGGTAGGACGGCGATCGTTAAGGACTCGCGATTGATCGCGATCAGTGCCGCCGGGGACCCCGCCGGTGCGGGCGGGACCCCGGCGGATCGTCAGTTGCCGCTCGCGCCGCCCGCCGCCGGACCGGCATCGACGTTGCCCGCCTTCACCTGGGCGGTGGAGGCGGCGAGCGCGCCGCCGACCGCCTCGGCGCGGCCACCCAGGCAGCGCGCGAGGAAGTTCTCCGCCACCGCGTTGAACGCGATGTTGTTGACCGGCCGCGCGAAGCCGTGACCCTCGTCGGGGAAGACGACGTAGGTGACGGGGATGTTCCTGGCCTTCATCGCGGCGACGATCTGGTCGCTTTCGGCGACGTTGACCCGCGGGTCGTTGGCGCCCTGGCCGATCAGCAGCGGCCTGGTGATCGCGTCGGCATAGGTGAGGGGGCTGCGCTCCTTGAGCAGCGCCTGGCCCTCCGGCGTGCCGGGATCGCCCATCCGCCGGTACATCTGCTGCTTGCCCGCCTCCCAATAGGGCGGGATCGTCTTGAGCAGGGTGAACAGGTTGGACGGCCCGACGATGTCCACCCCGCAGGCAAAGGCGTCCGGCGTCATGGTGAGTCCGGCGAGCGTCGCGTAGCCGCCGTAGGAGCCGCCCATGATCGCGACCCGGTCCTTGCTCGTCACGCCGCGCTTCACCGCCCAGTCGACCGCGTCGAGCAGGTCGTCGTGCATCTTGCGACCCCATTGCCGGTCGCCGGCCTGGACGAACTTCTTGCCGAACCCGGTGGAGCTGCGGAAGTTGACCGACAGCACCGCGTAGCCGCGATTGGCGAGCCACTGGTGGTAGCCGTTGAACCCGTAGGAGTCGCGCGCCCACGGGCCGCCATGGACCATGAGCACCATCGGCGTCGCCGCGGTCGCGCCCTTGGGCCGGGTCAGGTAGCTCACCATCGACAGCCCGTCGCGGGTCCGGATGTCGACCGCCTCCATCGCCACCAGCGGCGCGCCGACCAGCTCCGGCCGCGGCGTGTAGAGCTCGGTGAGCTTCCTCGCCTTGCGGTCGTAGAGCCAGGTGGAGGCCGGCGCGGTGACGGGATCGAAGCTCACCAGCCACTTGTCGTCGGCGTCCGTGCGGCTGCCGATGAAGAACTCGCCCTTGTTCTGCGCCTTCAGGAAGGCGAGGTCGGCCTTTACCGCGTCGCCGACGGGGACGTACTCGTTGCGGTGGAAGTTGACCGAATACGCCTCGACCACCCCCGTCCTGGGGTTGGTCAGACCGCCGCCGACGTCGGCCCGGTCGCTGGCGCCGACGGTGGTGAACTTGCCCGTCGCCATGTCCTGCGCCAGCAGCGCGCGCGTGTCGCGGCCGCGGGCATCGCCCCAGTACAGCGTCCTGCCGTCCACGGTGAAGCCGAGCGGCGCGGTGGAGGACGCGTCCTCGTAGTCGACGCGGGTGAAGGGGGTCGCCTCCACCTTGTTGTCGACGACGCGGTGATAGTCGACGCCGCTGTCCGGCCGCGGCTTCACCGCGATGCGCAGCCGCAGCTGGTCGTCGGTGACGAAGCCGGCATAGCCGTCGTTCCGGAACACGGGCGTCAGCTTGCCGGTGGCGAGGTTCAGTTCCTGGACGTCGTGCCAGCGGGGATCGCGGTTGTTGACCCCGACGAGGATGCGGTCCTTGATCGTGTCGGACGTGCCGACGACCTGCACGGTGGTCTTCTCGAACGGGGTCAGCGCCTTCTGCGTGGCCGTCGCGAGGTCGACGCCGTAGAGCAGGAAGTTCTCGTCGCCGCCCTTGTCGTTGACGAACAGGATCTGCGTCGAATCGGGCGCCCAGAAATAGGAGCGGATCGGCCGGGCCTTCTCCGCGGTCAGCGGCCGCGCCTCGCTCGGCCGGTCGACCGGCGCCACCCAGACGTTGAGCACCCCGTCGCGCGGCGCGATGTAGGCCAGCCACCTGCCGTCGGGCGACAGCTGCCCGCCCGCGCGGGTGGGATTGCCGAACAGCTTGGCGCGTTCGATCAGCGGCACCCCCGCCATCCGGTCGGCCGCCTGCGCCGTCGCCGTCACCGCCATCACCGCCGCTCCCGTCATCGCCGCCAGCCTGACGAACCTTCGCATGATCTACTCCCCCTCATGTGTATTACCAGTACAGCACGCCGCCCCGGCGGCGGCAAGGGGTCGGATGCGATCGGCTCGGCGCACGGAACCTCGCGGCCGAACGGCCCCGAGGTGCGGTCAGGCGTTGGTCCGCCGTCGCACCGCCGACCGGTGGGCGTCGTGGTCGGCATGGGCGCGCTCGATCATCTCCAGCCGGGTCGCCTCCAGCAGGTCCTCGGTCACCTGGTGGAGATGGCGGCGCATCGCCGCGCGCGCGGCCTTGCTGTCGCGCGCCGCCAGCGCCTCCACGATCGCCTCGTGCTCGTCGACCCGCGGCGCCACCCCGTTGCGCCTCGCCTGCGCGAACATGTGCACGCAGAGCGGCGACCGGGTGCGGATGTCCCACAGCGATTCGACCATGGAGCGCAGCAGGCTGTTGCCGGTCGCGGTCGCGATCAGGAGGTGGAACGCGCGGTCGACGTCCACCTTGCCGGGTTGCTCCTCCTCGCCCGACATCCGCCCTAGGAGCCCGCGCAGCTCGTCCAGCGCCGCCTGGTCGATCGAGACCGCCGCGAGGGCCGCGGCCTCGCCCTCGATCGCGGTGCGCGCCTCGATCAGCTCGAACGCGCCGACGTCGAGTTCCACCGGCGCCCCGTGGCCCGCCGCATCCACGACGTAGATGCCCGACTTGTGCCGCGCCTCCACCATGCCGCGCATCTCCAGCGCGATCATGGCCTCGCGGATGGTGGGACGGCTGACGTCGAACCGCGCCGCCAGGTCGCGTTCCCCCGGCAACCGCCCGCCGACCGGATACTGCCCGTCGGCGATCTGCCCGGCGAGCGTCTCGGCGATGCGTTGGTACAGCTTGCGGGCGGCGACGGTCACGTACGCCCTTGTGTGGCAATTTCGGCGACAGGCAAGGGGCCGTGCGCATTTCACCGTCAGGAAAGGGTCGGTCACGACTCCAACGATCCTGCTGGCCTGACCTGATCGGTCATCCTCTTGCATCCTGGTTCATCCCGCGACATAATTGGCCAGACCAGATAAGCCGGACGCGAACGGGGCGGGTCGGCGGCAGGGGAGGGAGAGGTCCGATGAGGTTCGGAGCATTCGGCGCGTCGTTGTTGGCCATCGCCATCGCCGGTGCCGGCACGCCCGCGGTTGCGCAGACCGCGGCCGAAGGTGTCAGCGACCGGCAGGCGGAGGAGAGCGGCGACATCGTGGTCACCGCGCAGAAGCGCGCGGAGAACGTCCAGGACGTGCCGCTGGCGATCACCGTCGCCACCGGTGCCCAGCTGGAGACCGCCAACGTCCGCGACTTCACCGAGCTGACGCGGGTCGCCCCGTCACTGTCGATCCGTCCCGCCGACTCGGCGCAGAACGCCTCCGTCACCATCCGCGGCATCGGCACCTTCGCCTTCAGCATCGGCGTCGAGCCCGCCGTCGCCATCCAGATCGACGACGTGCCGATCGCATTCCAGGCGCGCGCCTTCAACGACCTCGCCGATATCGAGCGGGTGGAGGTGCTGCGCGGGCCGCAGAGCACGCTGTACGGCAAGAACGCGTCGGCCGGCCTGATCAACATCGTGACCCGCGCGCCGGGACGCGAGTTCGTCGGCCGCGCGGCGCTGACCGCCACCACCGACGACGAGTATCGCGCCGAGCTGTCCGCCTCCGGCCCGGTCGGCGACACGCTGCGCGCCGGGTTCGGCGTGTCCTACCGGACGTTCGACGGCAACGTCCGCAACGTCACCACCGGCGACACGGTCAACGGGTCGGAGAACGTGACCCTGCGCGGCCGGCTGATCTGGGAACCGACGCCGACCCTGTCGTTCGACGCGCAGCTCAACTACGCGCGCGTCGACGCCGATCCGACCTACACCTACCGGGTGCTGTCGCCCAACGTCCGGCTGCGCGGCAACGCCACCCAGACGCTGCCGGTGGTCATGCCGGGGATCGTGGCGGGTCCCGACAACCTCGACGTGGCGCTCAACGCGCAGCCCTTCTTCGTTTCCGAGGGGTTCGGCCGGTCGCTGCGCGCGTCTTGGACGCTGCCCAACGACATGACGGTGGTGTCGATCACCGCCGACGACGACTACACCTCGCGCGATCGGCTCGACTCGGACCGCACCGCCTCGACGCTGATCGCCAACGTCGCCGACGGGACGTTCGACGGCGACGCCTTCTCGCAGGAACTGCGGCTGTTGTCGCCGTCCGCCTCGGCGATCCGCTACACGCTGGGGCTGTTCTACGCCGACTCGCAGCAGCGCCGCGGCTACAAGCGCGGGCCCGCCTTCTCCCTGGCCGAGTGGCGCGCCACCAGCGGCTCGCAACAGATCGCGATCTTCGGCCAGGCTGATTGGACGTTCGCGGCGCGCACCACCCTGACGCTCGGGCTGCGCGGGCAGCAGGAAAAGATCGACTACACCTACACCGACCTGCGCACCGCGCCGGTGGCGAACTTCGCCGGCGACTCCACCGACGGCGTGGCGACATGGCGCGCCGGGCTGAAGCACGACGTGTCGGACGACCTGATGGTGTTCGCCTCCTACGCGCGCGGGCACAAGGGGCAGGCGTACGACCTCACCACCGGGTTCAACCAGGTTCGGGCGAACCTCGGCCCGATCCGCCCCGAGAAGTCCGACGCCTACGAGGTCGGCGTGCGCGCGCAACTGTTCGACCGCAAGCTGACGCTCAACGGCACGGTGTTCCAGGTCGACTATCGCGACCTCCAGACCCAGAGCATCGAGGACATATTGGGGGTGCCGACCTTCCGGCTGACCAATGTCGGCCAGTCGCGCACCCGCGGCATCGAGGCGGACCTGCTCGCCCGTCCGTTCCGGGGGCTCAGCATCTTCGGCGGCATCACCTATCTGGATGCCGAGTTCGTCGATTTCGCCACCGCCGCCTGCTACCCCGGCCAGACCGCGACGCAGGGCTGCACCGGCACGCCGCCGCGGCAGGACCTGTCGGGCACCAGGCTGGGCGTGCCGGAGGTCAAGGGCAATATCGGCTTCGACCTGTCGGTGCCCGCCGGATCGGTCGAGGCGCTGCTCGGCGGCCAGTTCAACTGGCAGAGCCGGACGCCCAGCAGCGACCCCGCGACGGTGATCGACGCCTACGGCCAGCTCAACCTCACCGCCGGGGTGCGGCTGGACAAGGGGCTGACGATCCGCGCGTTCGTCAACAACGTGTTCGACAAGGGCTATCCGGTCGCGATCGCCAACCAGTTCGGCAATTTCGGCAACCAGCCCGCGATCGACTTCCTACCCGGCCGCGACTTCCGCCGCTATGCCGGTGTCCGGTTGTCGGCGGATCTGTGAGGCACCGCGATCGCCTCGTCCCCGCCGCGGGCAATGGCGGAGGCGGCACGGCATGTTGATGACCCAGACGATGCGGTGGTTCGGCCCCGGCGATCCCGTCTCGCTCGCCGAGATCCGCCAATGCGGGGCGACGGGGATCGTCACCGCGCTGCACGAGGTCGCCAACGGTGCGGTCTGGACCGCCGGGGCGATCGCCGCGCGGCGGGCGACGATCGCGGCGGCGGGGCTCGGCTGGACGGTGGTCGAGAGCCTGCCTGTCCATGAGGAGATCAAGACCGCCGGTTCCCGCGCACCGGCGCTGATCGACGCCTATCGCACCAGCCTGCGCAACCTGGCCGCGAACGGCATCGAGGTCGTCACCTACAATTTCATGCCCCTGCTCGACTGGACTCGCACCGACCTCGACTGGCGGCTGCCCGACGACGCGCGCGCGCTCCGCTTCGAGTGGGAGGCGGTGGCGGTGTACGACCTCCACATCCTGGCGCGGCCGGGCGCCGAGGCCGATTACGCGCCGGACGTGCGGGACCGGGCGGCGCGTCGGTTCGCGGGCATGTCCGCCGCCGAGCGCGCCGCGCTGGAGCGCACGGTGATCGCCGGCCTGCCGGGCAGCGAGGAGAGCTTCACCTCCGCCGCCTTCGCCGCGGCGATCGCGGGCTATGCGGGCATCGACGCCGATCGGCTCCGCGACAATCAGGTCGCGTTCCTGGAGGCGGTCTGTCCGGTGGCGGACGAGGTCGGCATCCGGCTGGTCGTCCATCCCGACGACCCGCCCTTCCCGATCTTCGGCCTGCCGCGGGTCAACAGCAGCGAAGACGATCTCGCCGCGCTGTTCCGGCGGGTGCCCAATCCGTCCAACGGGCTGTGCTTCTGCACCGGCTCGCTGGGGGTCCGCGAGGACAACGACCTGCCCGGCATGGTGGAGCGGCTGGGCGACCGGATCGGCTTTCTCCACCTCCGCTCCGTCGCGCGCGAGGGATATCGCAGCTTCCACGAGGCCGCGCATCTGGGCGGCGATGCGGGCATGGCGGCGGTGGTGGCCGCGGTGCACGACCTGTCGGTGCGCGAGGGGCGCAGCATCCCGATGCGCCCCGACCACGGCCACCGCATCCTCGACGACCACCGTCGAGCCGGCAATCCGGGCTATCCGCTGCTCGGCCGGATGCGGGGGCTCGCCGAGCTGCGCGGGCTGGAGGCCGGTATCGCCCACCGGCGGACAGCAACCCGTTTCCCGCGATCGACCTTTCCCCCTCAATCAAGGGAGTTCTGATGATGCGCGCTCACCTGCTGGCGGGGGCCGCCGCGATCGCCGTCGCGGCGCCGGCCGTTCCCGCCCTCGCCCACGACGCATCCACCGCGGTCGCCTCGACGCGGCGGACCTTCAACCTCAACCCCGAATGGCGCACCGCGACCGGCGACCGGGCGGGTGCCGAGCGGGTCGGCTTCGACGACCGCGGCTGGGCCACCGTGACCCTGCCCAACGCGTTCAACGAGCGGGAGGCGTTCGCGCGCGACATCAAGGACCTGTCCACCACGATCATCTGGTACCGCAAGCGCATCACCCTGCCGGCGGGTGCGCCGCCGCGCGCGTTCCTGGAGTTCGAGGGCGTGCGCCAGGCGGCCGAAGTGTGGGTCAACGGCCGGTCGGTGGTGCTGTCGGAGAACGGCGCCATGGCGTTCGGCGCCGACATCACCGCCGCGCTGAAACCCGGCGAGAACCTGGTCGCGGTGCGGGTCGACAATGACTGGCGCTACAAGGAGCGCGCGACCGGCAGCGGGTTCCAGTGGAACGACCGCAACTTCAACGTCAACTACGGGGGCATCACCAAGAACGTCCGGCTGCACCTGACCGACAGTCTCCACCAGACGCTGCCGCTGTTCTCGACGCTCGGGACCACCGGCCAGTATGTCTGGGCCGACGCGTTCGACGTCGCGGGCGGCGCGGCGACCGTTCATGCCGACACCCAGGTCAGGAACGACGGCACCGTTCCCCGCACGGTCGCGTACCGGGCGGAGGTGCGCGACCGCGACGGGCGGCTGGTGGGCACGCTGGACGGCGGCACCGCGACCCTCGCGCCGGGCGAGACGCGCGACCTGTCGGCGAGCGGGCGGTTGCGCGGGCTGCGGTTCTGGAGCTGGGGCTACGGCTATCTCTACCGGGTCACCACCCTCCTGACCGAGGGCGCGCGCGCGGTCGACGCGGTGGACACGCTGACCGGCTTCCGGGCGACGCGGTTCCGGGACGGCATGATCGCGCTGAACGACCGGGTGATGCAGGTCCACGGCTATGCCCAGCGCACCTCCAACGAGTGGCCGGCGGTGGGCGTGTCCATCCCGCCCTGGATCAGCGACTTCTCCAACGCGCTGATGGTGGAGAGCGGCGGCAACCTGGTGCGCTGGATGCACATCACCCCCTCCAAGCAGGACATCGAGTCGGCCGACCGCGTCGGCCTGCCGATGGCGATGCCGGCGGGCGACGCCGAGCACGACGTCGAGGGCCGCCGCTGGGACCAGCGCCGCGAGCTGATGCGCGACGCCATCGTGTACAACCGCAACAACCCGTCCGTGCTGTTCTACGAGAGCGGCAACGAGAGCATCTCCGAGCCGCACATGGCCGAGATGAAGGCGATCCGCGACCGCTACGATCCCCATGGCGGCCGCGCGATCGGATCGCGCGAGATGCTGGACAGCCGGGTCGCCGAATATGGCGGCGAGATGCTGTACGTGAACAAGAGCGCGCGGCTGCCGATGTGGGCGATGGAGTACAACCGCGACGAGGGTGCGCGCCTGTACCGGGACGCCGACACCCCGCCGTTCCACGCCGACGCCCCCAGCTACAACCGCAACGGCGACAGCTTCGCGGTGGAGGACGTGGCGCGCTGGTACGATTTCTACCGGGTGCGTCCCGGCACCGGCCGGCGGGTGAGTTCGGGCGGTGTCAACATCATCTGGTCGGATTCGAACACCCACTACCGCGGCGACAACAATTATCGCCGCTCGGGCGAGGTCGACGCGATGCGGCTGCCCAAGGACGCGTTCTTCGCGCACAAGGTGATGTGGAACGGCTGGGTCGATCCGGAGGCGCCCGCCACCCACATCATCGGCCACTGGACCTATCGTCCGGGCACGACCCGCGAGATCGACGTCGTGTCTAACGGCGAGGCGGTGGAGCTGTTCCTAAACGGCCGCTCGCTGGGCGCGGGCAAGCGGTCGAACGGCTTCCTGTTCACCTGGCCGGGCGTCGCGTGGCGGCCGGGCACGCTGCGCGCGGTGGCGACCGGGGCGGACGGCCGCCGGTCCGAACACGCGATCGAGACGGCGGGCGCGCCCGCGGCGCTGCGGCTGACCCCGCATACCGGCCCGCGCGGCTTCGTCGCCGACGGCGCCGACCTCGCGATGGTCGACGTCGAGGTGGTCGATGCGCGCGGACGCCGGGTGCCGACCGCCAACGACAAGGTCGCGTTCACGCTGGACGGGCCGGCCGAATGGCGCGGCGGCATCGCCCAGGGCGACAGTTCCGGCCGGCCGCGCGCGACGGAGGCGGTGCAGGGGGAGACGGTGCCCGGCACCACCCCCACCTCTGGCACCGCGCGGGGCGAGGACAACTACATCCTGTCGCGCACCCTGCCGGTCGAGGGCGGGGTCAACCGGGTGCTGCTGCGCGCGGGCACCGGGCGCGGCAGCGTGCGGCTGCGCGCCGTCGCGCCGGGGCTGAGGCCGGCGACGCTGGTGATCCCGGCCCGGGCGGCCGAGCCGCTCCGCGGCGGGCTGTCGACGGTGTTCGCCGAGGCGAGCCAGCCGGGTCTACTCACCCGCGGGCCGACCCCGGCGGGGGCGTCCTATCGCGTCACCCGCACCACGCTGACACCCTCCGCCATCGTCGCCGGATCGAACGCGGCGGAGGCGGGGCGATCGGCCGACGACGACGAGCTGTCGCGCTGGACCAGCGACGGCAAGCCGGCGAACGCGTGGATCGAGTACCGCTTCGACCGCCCGGTGACGATCGACGCGGTCGACCTGAAGCTGGTCGGCTGGCGCTCGCGCAGCTACCCGCTGCGCATCACCGTCGACGGGCGGGAGGTGTGGAACGGGTCCACCGAGCGGCAGCTCGGCTACGCGTTCCAGACCTTCGCGCCCGCCACCGGCCGCGCGCTGCGCATCACCCAGGTCGCCCCGACCGTCGACCGCGACGCCTTCGGCAAGATCGTGGAGCTCGGCACCGCCCGCCAGTCGGGCGACACCGGCGCCGACGCGGTGCCCCCCGGCTGGCGGCTGTCGATCGTCGAGGCCGACCTGCACGGGCCGGCAGGACGCTGACTGACGGCGTCGCGCGCCCGGCACCGCCTTGATCCAGCCTTGCCGATCGGACGTCGGAGCACGATGGCATAGGGCCCGTTCGTTCCGAGCGAAGTCGAGGAACACGCCTCGGATGTGCCGCGCGGTGTCTCGACTTCGCTCGACACGAACGGTCGGGCGGTATGGTTCAACCGTTTGTCATCCGATCCTGGAGTTCGATCCACTCACGTGGAACCGGTGCCGGCCCGCGCCGCCCTGATCCAGATCGGCCGGACCGGACTCTAGGCGGCGGCGATGTCGGCGTCGCGGCGGCGACCGTCGCGGATCAGCGGGACGAGGTCGCGCGCGGTCGCGGCGGCGCGTGCGAGCGCGAGCCAGCTGGTCGCCTCCGCGACGCGGACGCCGGGTTCGGTTGCGGTCCGCTCCAGGTCGGTGTCGAAGTCGATGAAATAGGCGGGTCGGCCGAGCAGCGCCGCCATCCGCGCGCGGATGGCGGCGATCGGCTCGCCGCGATGGTGGAGCGCGAGGTCAGCGCGGGCGCGGGCGATCCGGAACAGCAGCCAGTGGAGATGGCCGAGGAGGACGCGGGGGTCGTCGCCCAGCCAGCCCCGCCCGTGCGCCAGCACCTCGGCGAAGATCGCCCATCCTTCCGGAAAACCCGCCGCATAGTCGATCCGCAGCCGGTGCGGCGGGGTCGCGGCCTCGATCGGCAGCTGCGCCATGTGTCCGGGCAGCAGCTCGTGCGCGACGACGCCCGGCAGGGTCCAGCGCGGCCGGTCGCGGATGCGGCGCAGGTCGACGACATAGGCGCCGGGCGAGGTCGGGGTCGGCAGCGTGCGGAAACCCTGCACCCCGCCCGCGTCCTCCGCCGCGGTCATCGCGCGCGCCGCCACCGCGCCCTGCCAGGCGGGCAGCCCCGGCAGCACCGTCGGCATCCGCATCCGGATTGCGGCCAGCACCGCGTTCATGTCGGCGACCGCCCGCGACCGTCCGGCGGCATCGTCGGGGTAGAGGAACCGCGGGTCGCGCCACAAGCGGCCGAAGCGCGTGCCGACCGATCCCTCGCGATCGCCGATCGCCGCAAAGGCGGCCGCCGCGCGTCGCGCGAGCCGGGCTTCCTCCCGCGCCAGCATGGCATCGGCATCGGTCGGCGACAGGTCCGACCCGTGGCGGCGCAGCAGCAGCGCGTACCAGGCGGCGCCGTTCGGCAGGTGACGCATGCCGGGCGGCGGCGCGCGGTCGACCAGCGTGGCCAGGGTGTCGGCGAGGCGGTCCAGCGCGGGCGCGACCGCCGGCGCGGCGGCCGCGCGGCGCGCGCGCACCGCCACGATCGTCCGCTCCAGGATGGGGCGCGGCGGCACGATGCCGTCCGCGGCGTCGGCGAGCACCGCGTCCCGCTCGGCATCGATGCGCGCGGGGTCGGTCGCGCCGATCCAGGCGCCGCCGCGCGGGGTGAGCCGGTAGGGCGCGCGGCCGGGGCGCGCGACCCGGGCGAGGGCGGCGTCGACAGCCAGCCCCGCGCGCGCGGTGACGAGGTCGAGCCGCGCGCCTGCCGTGAGCGTGCCCGCGTCGATGTCGGCGAGCGAGGCCAGCGCGCGATCGGGGGCGAGCGTCGCCGCACGATCCAGGCGGGCGCCGAGATCGACCGGATCGGCGGCGCCGGCGCGGGCGACGCCCGGCAGCAGCGCGGTCGCCAGCCCCGCCACCGCCGCGCGGCGGGTGACCCCGGTCATCGCGGCAGCGTCACCCGATTGTTGGCGCGCGTCACTTCCGGCGCGCCGTCGGCCGGCGTGACCTCCACCGCCAGCGCCGACTGATCGGCACCGCGCGGCAGGGCCATGCGCACGGTGGTCGTCCGCGGTCGCAGGTCGTCGGGGGCCGCCATCGCGGGTACCGCGGCGCGCGACAGCTCCCGCCCGTCGGCGGCGACGATCCGCACCACGCCCGCCGGCGCGGCGGCCGATCCCAGGCTGTGCACGGTGACGCTCACCTGCCGTCCGGTGCGGCGCACGTCGTCGGCGCCGATCCCCAGGTCGGGTCGGGTCTCGACCGGGGTGGTCGGCCGGGCGAGCTTGAACCGGAAGAGGTTCGCGCCGGGCGCGAAGGTCACCGGGACCGCCGCCCCGCGTTCCAGCGCGACCCGCACCTGGCCGGAGGATGGCCGCTCGGCGGCCTTGCCCGAGACGTTCTCCACCTCCATCGTCCACTCGCCCGCGGTGACGTTCCATCCGGTCATGCTCGCCGCCTGCGGCCGGTCGGACAGGTTGTAGGCGACCACCGCGAAGCCGTCGCGGGTCGCGTTCCGGACGAGGATCGCGACCTTCTCGCCCGCCGCGGGTTCGGCGAAGCGCCAACTGACGGTGTGTCCCGGCCAGCCCTGGTTGCGGCGGAGCGCCACCCCGCCCAGCCGCTCGCGCTGGAGCAGGCCGGTGTCCATGTCGACCCGGTCGGACCACCAATGGCCCTCGGTCAGCATGTACATGCGCTGGGTCTTCTCGGTCGCGCCATCGGCGTGGATCGCGGCGAGCGGGGCGGGGTCGCCGGTCGCGTCGAAGCGCGCGAGCGCCGCGAGGTCGCCGTCGCCCTTGGCGGCGGGCAGGCCGGGGACCAGCGCCGCCGCCTCGCCGATCTCGCGCACGTCGCCGCGCGCAATCCGGCTCTCCCACGGGCGCAAATAGCGCCGGTCGCCGGTGTAGCGCCACGCCGCCCACGCCGACTGGAGCGGGGTGGAGGCGCCGCCGCCGTCGCCGACGCGGGTCGCATCGGTCCGCCAGTTGATCTCGTTGGGGTAGGACCAGCGGCCGTCCGTCCCCTGCACGCCGTGGGCCATCCAGCCGTCGACCACCCCCGTCACCAGCGCGCGGGCGGCGGGATGCGCGTTGTAGAGGCCGAGCAGCATCGGCCCGTGCATCACGGTGAAGCTGTACGGCTTCTGCCATTCCCACGGCCCTTCGCGGTACATGGTCGTCGCGCCGTACCAGTTGGAGGCGAAGTGGCGGTGCCCGGCGGGGTTGGGCAGGATCACCCCGCCCAGCGCGCGGGTGGTCGCCATCAGCCGCTCCACCGCCTTGGGCTCGCCCCAGTTGAGGTAGAGGCGCGCGGCATCGGCGTTGAGCCCCTCCTCATAGGCGTGGAGCTCGTCGGTGGTGATGGTGCCGAGCCCGTTGGTCACCATGCCGTTGCGGTAGATCGCGTCGGACAGCGAGCGCAGCGAGGCGTTGAGCTTGTTCGGCTCGACCCCCATCAGCGCGACGCCGGGCCATTGCTGGACGAGGTCGCTGTCGTCCGACATGCCGCCGCCGAAATCGCCGTACGGCACCTGCCGCTCGTCGATCCACCAGTCGACGAAGCGGCGGACGAGCTTGAGCTCCTCGACCTGCCGGAACGCCCAGGCGGGGGTGCCGGCGGGAACGGGCGGCAGCGTCACGGGGGGCAGGTTCTCGGGCCGGTAGCCGATGTCCGCCCAATAGGCGCGCCCCTGCACATGGTCCGGATCGACGCGCAGCAGGTCGGAGATGTCGGCGAAGACGCGCGCATACAGCCCCTCGCGCTTGGAGGCGGTATGCTCCTCGACCAGGAAGCCCCAATTGTCGCGGACCTGGGCGAAGCGGTCGGCGACGTGTTCGGCCACCGCCTCGCTACGCGGCTTGAAGACGAGGCGGAGCTTGGCGCCGTTCAGGCTGGCGGCGGAAAAGCCCGGATCGGCCGACGCGATCGTCACGAACAGCCCTTGCGCGGGCAGGATCCGGTCGCGCAGGTCGAGCCACAGCGTCCGCGCCTCGCCCGCGGGCACCGACACCGACAGGTCCATCATGTCGCGCCCCGGCCACAGCGGGTCGCGCACCTTGATGTTGAGGGGGATCGCGCCCGTGCCCCCAATCGCCGGCAGGTCGAGCGCGATCCCGTCGAGCCCGTCGGACAGGTTCTGCCAGCCATAGTCCCACGCCCGCGCGATCGGCCGGTCGGGGAAGGCCGCATCGAAGCTGGCGGGGACGAGGATGTGGACGATCGGCGCCGCGTTCGCCGGCCGATCGGGGGCGGCGTCCCCGCCCGCCGCGCTGCCCGCGCCGACCGCCTGGCGGAGGCCCGCGGTGGGCATCGCGATCACCGTCGACCGCTCCTCGGGCGCGAACCGGCCCGCGATATAGGCGTTCAGCGCTTCCAGGGGTGCGATGCGCGGCGATGCGGCCGTGTCCACCGTGTAGCTGAGCTGGAACTTGCCCGCGGGCACCGCGCCAGGGCCGATGTCGTAGGCCCACAGCTCCTGGATCGGCTCCTCCGCCTCGGTGTTCGAGAAGTGGAGCGTGCCGCCGGTGCGCGGCGCGATCCGGTCGATCGACCGCACCACCCCCGCGGGGCGGCGGAGCAGCGTCGCGGGCGTACGGCTCCCATCGCCGGCGAAGTCCCAGGTCAGCGTGCCATGCGCCGCGCCGCGCAGCTCGATCTGGTTGAACCGCTCGGTCGGGGGGACGGCGAGGTCGTAGCGGCGCCCGCCCTCGGCATAGGTGTTCCAATCGGGCAGGGTGAAGTAATCGTTGCGCCCCGGCAGCCGCGATCGGTTGTAGACGCCCGGCCACGTCGTCTCGGCGATGCCGTCGACGCCCTTCCACATCCACTGCTTCTGGTCGCGCGTGTCGGCGAACTCGACCTTGCGGACGCGGGTGACCGCGTCGGTGGCGAGCGGCGGCGCGCCGGCATCCCAGCCGTAGCGGTGGAGCCAGGCCTGCCGCCGGCCCGCGTCGCCGGCGGGAGTGGGGGCGGGGGCGGGCTCGCGGCCGGCGGCGAGCGCGGCCATCGCGGGCGCGTCCAGCATCCGGTCGTAGACGCGGATCTCGTCCAGGTCGGAGCCGCGGGTGAAGTTGTAGCGGCTCTGCACCTGATGCGGCGACAGGACGCGCGCGGCCATGCCGAACTGGTCGAGGCCCGCGTCGAGATCCGCCTTCTGGTCCTTGCGCGCCACCTCGCGCCCGTCGACGAACAGCCGCACGCCCACCGTCTCGTCCCAGGTGAAGGCGATGTGGGTCCAGGCGGTGGCGGTGGGGGGCGTCGGCATCCGCCACGACACCCGCACGCGCGCCAGGTTGGCGTCAGTGACGAAGGCGTCGAAGCCGTGGCCGTTCCAGTCGATCCGGCCGAACGCCATGTCCCAGCTCGAATGGTCGGCGAAGCCGATGCGGAAGATGTTGAACGGCGCGATGCCCACCGGCTCGCGCGACCGCCAGAAGAAGGACAGGGTGCCGCGTGCGCTGCGGATGTTGCCCGGCGCCTTCCACGCGACATAGCCGTCGTCGGCCCAGCGCGCCGCCCCGCCCAGGCGGCCGTCGGGCACCACGTCGACCTTGGCGCGGAAATTAGGCTGCGGGTCGCCGCCCGCGACGTCGGCGTCGAGGCTGCGGTCGGCGGAGGCGCGGAACAGGAGGCCGTCACCTCCCTGCGCCGCCGCGGGGCCTGCGAGGACGAGGAGCGAGGCGGCGGCGAGCAGGGCGGTACGGGTCATGGCATCAGGCCTTTGCGTCGACCCGTGCGAGCCGCGGCGAGAGGAGGTGGACGAGGCCGAGCGCGACGAAATAGGCCGACCCCGCGATCGCGAACAGCACCGAGTAGTTGTTGCCGGTGGCGTCCAGGATGTAGCCGGTGAACAGCGCCATCCCCATGCCGCCGATCGCGCCGACGGTGCCGCCGATCCCGACCACCGACCCCACCGCCCCGCGCGGGAACATGTCGGACGGGATCGCGTAAAGGTTGGCCGAGAAGGCCTGGTGCGCCGCGGTCGCGATGCCGATCACCGCCACCGCGCCCCACACGCTGGAGATGCCCTGCGCGAAGAAGATCGGCAGCACGAGGCACGCGCAGATCGCCATGGTCAGCTTGCGCGCGGCGTTGGCGCTCCACCCCTTGCCGATCAGCCTCGACGACAGCCAACCGCCCGCGATCGAGCCGAAGTCGGAGATCAGGTAGATCGCCGCCAGCGGCAGCCCGAAGCTCTTGAGGTCGAGGTCGTAGCGGTCGAACAGGTAGCCCGGCAGCCAGAACAGGAAGAACCACCAGATCGGGTCGATGCAGAACTTGCCCAGCGCATAGGCCCAGGTCTCGCGATAGGTCGCGACCCGGCCCCAGGACAGCGGCACCACCGGGTCGGCCGGGTCCTGCCGGATATAGGCGAGTTCGGCCGCCGATACCCGCGGATGCTGGTCGGGGTGGCGATAGATGGCGAGCCAGGCGACCAGCCACAGCACCCCGAACACGCCGGTGACGTAGAAGGCGACGCGCCAGTCGAACGCCAGCACCAGCGCGGGGACGAGCAGCGGCGTGACGATCGCGCCGATGTTGGCGCCCGCATTGAACAGCCCGATCGCGTAGGCGCGCTCGCGCTGGGGGAACCACTCGGTCACCGCCTTGATGCCTGCGGGGAAGTTGCCCGCCTCGCCGACGCCGAGCCCAAACCGCGCCATGGCGAAGGTGGTGATCGACCCGGCGAGGCCGTGCGCCATGTGGCTGATCGTCCACACGATGATCGCGACGGTGTAGCCGAGCCGTGCCCCGACCGCGTCGACCACCTTGCCGAAGCCGATATAGCCGACCGCGTAGGCGAGCTGGAACCAGAAGATGATGGTCGCGAAGTCGCTCTCCGACCAGCCGAACTCGGCCTTCAGCGTCGGCTTCAGGACGCCGATCATCTGGCGGTCGACATAGTTGATCGCGGTCGCCGCGAACAGCAGCGCGCAGATCACCCAGCGGTAGCGGCCGACCCGCGCCGCGGCGGCGTCCACCGCCCTTGCTTCGCTCGCCATCCTCCGAAACTCCTCTCCGGCGGCCCTGTGCGGGTCTCGCCTCGTTGATCGTTCGCCGTCGCTTCCCGCTCAGCGCGCGTCGATGATGCAACCGACCCGCATGCCGTCGCCGAAGCGCGCCTCCACCCGGTCGCCGATCGCCACGGGGTGGACGCCGGTGACCGCGCCGGTCGAGATCCACTGGCCCGCGGTCACCGCCATCCCGCGCTGCGCCGCGTTCTCCAGCAGGAAGCGGACCGCGCCGAACGGCCCGTCGAGCATGGTCGCGGTGGTCGCCGCGCCGACCTCGGCGTCGTTGATCCTGAGCGACACCGGCCAGGCGTCGAGGTCCTGGTCGCGCCAGCCGGGCACGGCATCGCCGACCACCAGCCCGTTGTTGTTGCCGAAGTCGGAGATGGTGACCAGCGGCCCGTCGGCGTTGATGTGCGGGTAGGGCGAGCTGGCGATCTCGATGCCGACATGGACCGCGTCGACCAGCGCCCGCGCCTCGGCGGTGGTGTAGCTGGTCTTGGCCGGATCGGGCGCGGTGCCGATGCGCAGCAGGAACTCGGCCTCGGCGGCGGCGAAACCATCGGCGAACACCGGCATCGGCACCGCGCCCCCGGCGTCGGCCGCGACCACCTGGTCGGCGAACACCGGCCCGGCGAGCCGGTCGCGGCCCTCCACCGGCGGGTCGATCTTGCCGACCTTCCACCCGGCGACGGTGCCCGCGGCCAGCGCGATCGCCTCGTCCTGAATGCGGTAGGCGTCGGTCATCGCGGCGGGCTTCTCACCCGGGTAGCTCGGCAGGGCGACCCCGCGGCGGCGGGCGTCGACGAAATGGCCGGCGATGCTGCCAGCGGAACCGGTCGTGCTTGCTTGGTCGGCGATCACGCCTGCCTCTCCCCCTGTGTTTCGCCGGATCGTATGGGAAACCGGTGTCAGGAGCAAGCCGCGATCACCCACCGCCGAGCAGCGCCGGCCAATCGCCCGCGAGCGCCGACCGGCACGCGGCATCGATCGTCCCGGTCACCGCCGGATCGGCGGCGAGCGCGGGATCGATCGGCAGCAGCCCGCCCGCCGCCAGCCGCTCGACCACCCGCGCGGGCTCGGCCGCCGCCGCCGCGAGGGTCGGACCTTGCGGATCGACGATGGCGATCCCCGCGGCGGTGCGCATCGCCAGGAACGCCGCCCACCCGCCGATCGCGACCGCGATCCGCCCCGGCGGCGCCCCCGACCGCCGCCTGAGCGCCAGCGTGTCGCCGAGGCGGTACGGCAGCTTCTGCGACCCGTCCTGCGCGATCTGGTCGAGCCGGTGGACGATGGCGGGATTGCGGAACCGCGCGAACACCGCGTCGGCATAGGCGTGGAGGTCGGCGCCGGGCAGCGGCGGCAGGGTAGGGATCACCTCCGCGCGGATCATCGCCTCCACGAAGGCGGCGAGCGGCGGGTCGGCCATCGCGTCGGCGACGCCGGCGTGCCCGCGGAGCAGCCCGAGATAGGCGAGGGTGGAGTGCGCGCCGTTGAGGATGCGCAGCTTGGCACGCTCGAACGCGGCGACGTCGTCGGTCAGGGTCGCGCCGGCCGCGGCGAGGTCGGGGCCGCGGTCGCCGCCGAAGGTCCCGACGTCCTCGATCACCCACTGGGCGAAGGGCTCGCGCTGGACCGCGGCGTCGTCGGCGATGCCGAGCGCCGCGAGGTCGGCGGCGAGGCGCTGGTCGCTCGCCGGGGTGATCGAATCGACCATGGTGGCGGGCACCCGCACCTCGCCCGCGATCCAGGCGGCGAGGTCGGGGTCGCGCGCCTGCGCAAAGGCGACCAGCGCCGCGCGCAGCTTGGCGCCGTTCGCCGCCAGATTGTCGCACGGCATCACCGTGTAGGGCAGGGTCCCGGCCGCCCGCCGCCGCGCCAGCCCGGCGACGATCCAGCCGACCACGCTGGCGGGCACGGCCGCACCCGCCAGGTCGTGGACGATGTCGGGATGCCCGAGGTCGAGGGTGCCGTCGGCCCTGAGACAATAGCCCTTCTCGGTCACGGTGGTGGTGACGAGGCGGGTGGCGGGCGACGCGAGCAGCGCGTGGGTGCGCGCGTGGTCGGCCGGGCCGAGCGCCGCCGCGTGCGCGCCGATCACCCGGAAACCGGGCTCGCGGTCGCGGATCGCCAGCGTGTAGAGCCCCTGCGACCGGGCGAGCGCGTCGACGGTGCCGCGGCTGCGCATCGACACCGCCGCGATCCCCCAGCGCGGATCGTCGTCCAGCAGCCGGTCGAGATAGGCGGCCTGATGCGCGCGGTGAAAGGCGCCCGGGCCGAAATGGACGATGCCGACCGCGGGCGGCGCGGTGCGGCGCGGGCGCGCGACGGCGGCGGGCAGGTCCGCGAGCCGGTCGTAGGCGAGGATCACGGGATCGGGCGTCACAGCGTCACTCCACGCTTCCACAGGGCGATCTCGCGCTCGTCGTTGCGCTCGGCGGCGGTCGGGGCGCCGCCCGCCACCGCGCGGATCGTCGCGAGCAGGTCGGTCGCCGGCGTGTCCAGCCCCCGGTCGACCACCACCCCGGCATCGACGTCGATCCAGCCGGGCTTGCGCCGGGCGAGGTCGCTGTTCGACGCGATCTTGATCGTCGGGACGGGGAAGCCGAGCGGCGTGCCGCGACCGGTGGTGAACAGGATGGCCGTCGCCCCCGCCGCGGCGAGCGCGGTGCACGACACCGCATCGTTGCCGGGCGCCTCCAGCAGGGTCAGCCCGTCGCGGCGGACCCGGTCGCCATAGTCGATGACGTCGGTCACCGTCGCGCGTCCGCCCTTCTGGATCGCCCCCAGCGACTTCTCCTCCAGCGTGGTGATGCCGCCCGCGACGTTGCCGGGGGACGGGTTCTCCGACACCGGTTCGCCGGCGTCGAGGAAGTAGCGCTTGAACCCGTTGACCAGCGCCACCACCCGCTCGAACGTGGCCCGGTCGGCCGCGCGATCCATCAGCACCTGCTCGGCCCCGAACATCTCGGGCACCTCGGTCAGCACGACGCGCCCCCCGGCCGCGGCGACCGCGTCGCTGGCGCGGCCGACCAGCGGGTTGGCGGTGAGCCCCGACAGCCCGTCCGATCCCCCGCACTTGACCCCCAGCACCAGCCGGTCGAGCCCCACCGGCGTGCGAGGGCCGGCGGCGAGGCGGGCGAGTTCGACCACCTTGGCGACGCCCTCCTCCTCCTCGTCGGCGGCGTCCTGCGCCGACACGGTGCGGATCGCGGCGCGACGCTCGGCCGGGATCGCCGCCATGAGCGCCGCGAGCTGGTTCTCCTCGCACCCCAGCCCGACCAGCAGCACCCCGCCGGCGTTGGGGTGGCAGGCGAGGGCGGCAAGGACCCGGCGGGTGGCGTCCAGGTCGTCGCCGAGCTGCGAGCAGCCGAACGGGTGGGAAAAGGCGTGGACGCCGTCGACCAGCCCCGCGACCGCGGCCCCCGCGCGTGCGGCGATCCGTTGCGCGGTGCGCGCGACGCAGCCCACCGTCGGCAGCACCCAGATCTCGTTGCGGGTTCCGACGCGGCCGTCGGCGCGGACGTAGCCGGCGAACCCAGCTACGTCCGGTGCGGGCACCGGGTCGCCAGCGACCGGCGCGTACCGATAATCGCGTGCACCCGCGAGCGCGGTGGCCAGGTTGTGCGAATGGACGTGCTCGCCGGGCGCGACCGCCCGCGTCGCGCGCCCGATCGGGTAGCCGTACTTGCCGACCGGGTCGCCGGGCATGCGGGCGGCAAGCGCGATCTTGTGCCCGCGCCCGATCGGCGAGCGGGCGACCACCGCCGCGTCGCCGATCGCGACCGTCTCCCCGGCGGCGGCGTCGTCGACCAGCGTCGCCACGTCGTCTTGGGGATCGATCCTGATCGCGCGTGCCACAAACCGCTCCTGTCCACCGGTAGTCCGGACGGCGCCTAGTGCGCCGCCGCGGCCGATCGGGCAAGCCGCGGCGTGAAGGGCTTCTCGCCCGGCGGCGGCGCGGCTATCGTCGTCCCCGATGCGCAGGACCGGCCAGCCGACGATCAACGACGTGGCCCGGCTCGCGGGCGTGTCCAAGAAGACCGTGAGCCGCGTCATCAACCGGTCGCCGCTGCTCCACGACGGGACGCGGGCCAAGGTCGAGGCGGTGATCGGCGACCTCGGCTACATCCCCAACCCGCAGGCGCGGGCGCTGGCGCTCCGGCGCAACTTCCTGATCGGGCTGGTCCACGACAATCCCAACGCGCAGACGGTGATGAACGTCCAGCAGGGCATGCTGGAGGGGCTGCGCGACACCGAGTTCGAGATGGTG